>OCZU010000667.1_pt1 | contig 23069 bp, 16 predicted proteins | sample 1539001 | NCBI WGS metagenome assembly OCZU01 (sample SAMEA3539306, study PRJEB22396) | soil metagenome | biome: tundra; feature: field; material: soil | place: USA | collected 2010-05 | depth 0.15 m | reverse complement strand
CCCGAGCGTTCTCCGGGTACGAGCCCTCGTTGGCCATCAGGAACCCGAGCCGGCCAATTTCTGTGTCGGCGACCGGGTAGAACGCGTCGAGGTTACGGCCGTACAGCTCGATCCACTTGTCCCAGACATTGTGCGGCGTCATCGAATGCTCGACCGGGAGCAGCGGCACGACTTTGTGGTGCCGCAGTATGACCTCGCCGTCCGGGCTTAGCACGAAGCCGACATTGAAGAAACGTCCGGGGAACTCGGGATGCCGGGCCTTCGCCTGGGCCATCAGGAAAGCGTTCCACTGCCGCGCCAGGGCGCCGAGATAGTCCGTCTCCGGGCCGGGGATATCGATCGCGCACTCGCGCGCGAACTCTTCGTGGTCCAGATCAAGTACCTCGTCGTTGAAGCCCTGGAGCGCGCCTTCCGGGATCGCGATGAGGCGCACAGGCAGGTCCAGGCTGGACAGCCAGGACGCGGCCTTAATCAGGTGCGAGAGGTGCTCAAGGTTCGTCGCGATCTCACCGCGGTGGCGGATGCCACGCATGGTAGGCACCAGGCCCAGGGCCTGATAGGGCTCGATCATGACCCATCCCTTCGGTCTTCTCTGCCGGGCGGTGCCAGCGCCAGCCCGGTAGTCCCAGTGTTACCTCTGTTGCCCGGTCAGGTGCGTTGCCGGGATACTGAGCGAACTGCGCACGGTCGGCTTCTCGCCCACAATATGGTGACGGGAGGTCATCCATTTGGAAGGCAGGGAAGCCACGTGAGCATCCTAGGTACCCGGGTGGTCCGGACCGAAGACCCGCGGCTGCTGACGTCCGGCGGCACCTACGTCGACGACCTGCGATTGCCGGAGCTAGCGGACGCGGCGCGAGTCACATTCGTGCGCAGCCCGATCGCACACGCGCTGATCACAGGCATCGACGTCTCGGCGGCGCGGGAGGCGGCAGGCGTCGTCGCCGTGCTCACCGTCGCGGATCTGAACGACCTGCCGCCGCCACCGCCCGACAGCGGGCTCACCGGCACCGAGGGAGCCCCGCTGCCACTCGGCGGCCCGTGGGCCGAGCCGCTGTTCGCCGTGGACCGGGTGCGCTTCGTCGGTGAGCCGGTGGCGATCGTGATCACCGACGACCGGTATCAGGGCGAGGATGCCGCCGAACTGGTCAGCGTGGACTACGAGCCGCTGACCGCGGTGGTGGGCTTCGATGCGGCCATCGCCGGGGAGAGCCTGCTGTTCCCCGCGGCGGAGTCGAACATCGCCGTCACCTCAGGCGTGCCCGCCGACGGCGCGGCCTTCGACGGCTGCGACGTCGTCGTGGAGCGAACGATCGTGAACCAGCGGCTCGCGCCGGTGCCGCTCGAAGGGCGCGCAGTCGCCGCCCGGTGGGCGGACGGCAAGCTGACCGTCTGGGTGAGCACCCAGAACGCGCAGATCTCGCGGTTCATCCTGGCCGGCGCGTTCGGGCTTGACCCGGACGCCATCCGGGTGGTAGCTCCCGACGTGGGCGGCGGATTCGGCGCCAAGGTCGGAGTCGACAGGGACGCGCTCATCGTCGCCTGGGCGGCTAAGCACATCGGCCGCGCGCTGCGGTGGGCGGAGACTCGCAGCGAGAACCTGGTCGGCATGACGCACGGGCGTGCACAGCAGCATGTGATCAAGATCGGCGGGACCAGGCAAGGCCGCATCCTCGCCTACCGGCTCGACGTCGTGCAGGACACCGGCGCCTACCCGCGGATGGGCGGCTTCCTTCCGTTCCTCACCAACCTGATGGCGCTCGGCCCGTACGACATCGGCCATGTGGAGGCTGGCTACCGGGTCGTGGTGACCAATACCACGCCGATCTCCGCCTATCGCGGGGCCGGGCGGCCAGAAGCGACGGCGGCGATCGAGCGGGCCGTCGACCTGTTCGCCGCCGAGATCGGCATGGATCCGGCGCAGGTACGCCGGATCAACCTGATCCCGCCAGACAAGTTCCCGTACAGCTCACCGCTGGGGGCCGTCTACGACACCGGGGAGTACGTCGCAGCGCTGGACAAGGTGCTTGCCGGCGCGGGTTACGCCGAACTGCGAGCCGAGCAGGCCCGCAGGCGCGAGCGGGGTGACGTGCTCCAGCTGGGTATCGGGCTGGCGAGCTACGTGGAGATCACCGCCGCTGACGCCAGCGGCGGGGAGACCGCCAGGCTTGACGTGCATACGGACGGCACAGTCACGGTCTACACCGGCAGTTCCGCGCACGGCCAGGGCCACCACACCGCCTGGGCGATGCTCGTCGAGGCCGAGCTGGGCATCGAGATGGCGAACGTCACGGTGCTGCACGGAGACACCGACCTGATCCCGATGGGCGTGGGCACGTACGCGTCACGATCACTCCAGCTTGGCGGCGTCGCCGTGCACAAGGCCGCCGTCGACGTCAAGGAGCAGGGCCGCCAGATTGCCGCTGACCTGCTCGAAGCCAGCGAGGCCGACCTTGAGCTTGACGCCGAGCGCGGGCTCTGGCAGGTACGCGGGGACCCGGCGGCCAGCAAGACCTGGGCGCAGGTCGCCGCGCACGCGGGTGACGCCGGCCTGACGGCGGCTGTCAACTACACCGAGGGCCAGCCAACCTTCCCGTTCGGCACCCATCTCGCGCTCACCGAGGTGGACACCGAGACCGGCAAGGTCCGGCTGCTGCGGCACGTGACTGTCGATGACGCCGGCACCGTGGTCAGTCCGGTGCTGGCGGAGGGGCAGCGGCACGGCGGGATCGCCCAGGGAGTAGCACAGGCGCTGCTTGAGGAGATGGTGTACGACACCGACGGCAACCCGCTCACAGGGACGCTGGTGGACTACGCATTCATCACCGCTGCCGAACTGCCGAGCTTCGAGCTGCTGGCGAGCGAGACGCCCGCGACCGTCAACCCGCTCGGCGCCAAGGGCATCGGAGAGGCCGGGACGATCGGCGCCACGCCCGCCACGCAGAATTCGGTCATCGACGCGGTCAGCCATCTCGGCGTCCGCCATATCGACATGCCCGCCACGCCGGCCAGAGTCTGGGCCGCGATCAGCGAAGCAAGGGAGAGCCGGTGAAGATCACGGTGACCGTGAACGGAAGCGACGTAGCCACCGAGGTGCCGGATCGCACGCTGCTCGTCCATTTCCTGCGCGACGTGCTAGGCCTGACCGCGACCAACGTCGGCTGCGATACCAGTTCGTGCGGGGCCTGCACGGTCCTGCTGGACGGCCGGTCGGTCAAGTCGTGCACGGTGCTGGCCGCCCAGGCGGACGGGCGCGAGGTGGTGACGGTCGAGGGACTGGCCACCGACGCCGGCGAGATGCACCCGGTGCAGCGCGCGTTCCGCGCCGAACACGGGCTGCAATGCGGGTTCTGCACCCCGGGCATGGTGATGGCGACCGTCTCGCTGCTGGCCGAGAACCCTGCTCCCACCGAGGACGAGGTCAGGTCGGCGCTGGAGGGCAACCTGTGCCGGTGTACCGGTTATCACAACATCGTCAGGGCTGTGCTGGCCGCCGCGCGGGATGGCCGGCCTGATGGCGACCGAGAGGTGGCTTAGTTGATCCCCGCTGCTTTTACCTACCAGCGAGCCGCATCCGCGGATGAGGCCGTCGAACTGGCCGCCGAGGGCGGCGAGGAAGCGAAGTTCCTGGCCGGCGGTCACTCCCTGCTCCCGCTCATGAAGCTGCGCCTCGCCGCGCCGGAGATCCTGATCGACATCGGCAGGCTCGACGAGCTGTGCTACATCCGCGACGACGGCAGCCACATCGCCGTGGGCGCGCTCACCAGCCATGACGAGGTCGCCAGGTCCGGCCTGCTGGCCGCCGCGCTGCCGCTGCTGGCCTACGCCGCAGCTCAGATCGGTGACCCCCAGGTCCGCCACCGCGGCACGATCGGCGGCTCGCTGGTACATGCCGACCCCGCGTCGGACCTGCCAGCGGTAGCACTCGCGCTGGACGCGACGCTGGTCGCCAGCGGACCGTCCGGCCAGCGCGAGATCCGGGCCGATGACTTCTTCCTGGGCATGTTCGAAACCGTCCTGCAGCCAGGCGAGCTGCTGACCGAGATCCGCATCCCCAAGCCAGCGTCGGCGGGCTGGTCGTACCAGAAGTTCACCAAGCGCGCCATCGACTGGGCGATCGTCGGCGTCGCGGTCCAGGGCGACAGCGTGGCGCTGGTGAACATGGGCCAGACACCGGTCCGGGCCGGCGCGGTCGAGCAGGCTCTGGCCGCCGGCGCCGGGCCGCGAGACGCCGCCGCTCATGCCGCCCGCGACACGAACCCGCCGGATGACCTCAACGGCGGTCGCGGTTACCGCGAGCATCTGGCCCGGGTTCTCGTCGCGCGAGCGCTGGACGAAGCACGTTCGCGGGCCTAGCACCAGGCGTGCAGCAGTTGCTCGACTACGCCTTCACGGTCGTCAGCGACGGGTAGTCCGGTGGCGGACTTGATCAGGAGACCTCCGCATCTTGCCGTCCCTTGTGCCGCATGCCACACTCTGAGAGATTTAGCAGCCCTTGCCGGGCTGCCTGCTGCGGGGGCAGGTCATAGCCACTCCAACGATGGCCTACCACTTATCACTTCAGGTAACCGAGCAAGGGAATCGGAGCGGGGATGTCGAGCGACACGCCGACCCAGGGGGTGAGTCGCGATGCGCCGCAGGCCCAGCCGGCCACAATCCGGCGACAGCGGCCGGACCTTGGCGCGGCACCTGTCGGCCAGGTATCAGCCGGCGCTGGTGATCTGACCGACGAACTGCTGAGGTCGGACCAGTGGACCGATGCCATGGTCCAGGCCGCCGGCATTCCGATCACAGACGTCCCGTTCGTTAGCATCGGGGGCGGTATCGGGTCGTTCGTGACCGTCGATTACCTCCGGATCGCCGGCGTGGCACCGGACCGGATCGCCGTGCTGTCGAATATCGACTTTCCCTGGCAGACCTATGAGTACCTGACCAGGGTTTCGCAGATTCCGCGCACCGAGCGAATTCGATCGGATTCTGCGTCCCGTCCAGACAATATCTGGGGGTTTCCCTCGTACGCACTTGCCGAGGCCATCAGCACACGGTCGGCGGGACCGCTGTGGCAGGTCTTGATCGAACCTATCTGGGCTGATTTCTACACGCCCAAGGCCGGTCAGGTGTTTGCCGGACTCGAGCGCGAGGCGAAGCGGATCGGATTTCACCAGATGCTGGTCAAGGGCCAGGTCAGGATGGTCAGGAAACGCCAAGGCGAGGGCTATTTCGTCATCTTGACCCCCGCGCTTGGCTCAGGTCCGACGAAGCGGACCGCCTACCGGGCGGAATTCGTCCATCTCGCTGTTGGCTACCCTGGACTAAGATTCCTGCCTGAGTTGCAGGACTTTCGCGCCGCTCATCGTGACTTCCATCACGTGGTTAGCGCCTATGAGGAGCACGAGCACGTTTACGAACTGGCCAGGGCCAAGCCTGTGGTGGTCATGCTCCGCGGCGGCGGCATCGTCGCCTCGCGTGTGCTAGCTCGCCTGATGGACGACCGCGCGCGGCTCGGGTTGTCGACCGAGATCGTGCACCTGTTCCGGACCTACATCAGCGGGTCGCACGGGCCGAACGCGTGGAACCGCCGCAAGGGCGGCGACGGCTTCGCCTACCAGGGCTTCAACTATCCGAAGTCGGTCTGGGGCGGCCAGTTGAAGGCGCGGATGCGGACGCTGGAAGGGGAGCAGCGCGGCGCTGCCTACAAGCTGATGGGCGGCACCAATACCCCATGGCGGCGGCGCTGGCAGGAGCAGATGACGCAAGGCCGCCAGGCCGGGTGGTACCAGACCATGGCCGGCACCGTCGAGGATATGCGGCTCGAGGATGGCAAGATCGTCAGCCAGGTCAAGACGAACATCGGGGTAACGCAGGTCGCTGCGGACTTCGTCATCGACTGCACCGGACTGGAGGCCGATATCGCCGAGCACCGCGTGCTCGCGGACCTGCTTGAGCATTCCGGTGCCGGACGTAACCCGCTCGGACGGCTCGACGTCGAGCGGACGTTTGAGCTCCGCGGGTCAGCCAGCGGGCCCGGTGTCATCTACGCTTCTGGTGCCACCACGCTCGGTGGCTACTTCCCAGGCGTGGATACGTTCCTGGGCCTGCAGATCGCCGCGCAGGAGATCGCCGACGACCTGGCCAGGCGCGGATTCTGCGCCCCGATCGGGACGTCGCGCTCGGTGCGGCAATGGCTCCGCTGGGCGCGCAACAGACAGCCCTAGCCAGGGTCGTCAGCAACGGGTTCCGTTGGAACAGGAGGCAAGGGCAGTGCTACCTACCCTGGGCGGCAGGATTCAGACCCGGCTGGTGCTGCTTGTCTTCATCGGCGGGCTGGTCACCCTCATTGTCGGCCCCGTGCTGCCAGGATCTGCGCCGCTTTCCGTCGTATACCGGAACAACTTCGTCATCCTGGCGGCCGTCGCGGTGCTCGGCATCGGCTGGGAATGCGTGTACCACCTGCTTATGCAATGGCGGTGGGAGAAGGACTGGCCGACACTATTCGGCCTCGTCACGCTGTTTCCTGAGGGTCTTGTAGTCTGGCTGCTGCTCGGGGCCGGAGCTATTCCCGGAATCACGGGTACCGTGCCTGCTGACACCTTCTGCATTGACTTCCTCGCGGTCTGGCTATCGGTCTGGCTGGTAGCCAACGGGCCGATGCGAGTTTTGTTCATCCGGTGGCGGTTCCGCGGCGGGAGACTGGTGTGAGCGACGTGAATCATCCGCCTGGGCTCTGGCCAGTTCCCGGTGACGGCGTCCTTGCCCGGCGTGGCAGCCTGATCCTGCTCAGCAGCCTGGGATCGAACCACCTTGTCGACACCTTGCTCGATCTGCTCGAGCGGATCGAGGATTCCGGCGGTGACGGCCGGCGGTTCGCTGACGCCGTCGCCGAAGAGCTTGAGGTCATCGTGCTGAGCAGTGACCCGGCCTCAGGCGAGGCAGGTCAGGCAGAGCCGTCGGCACTGGCACTGGGCTCGGCTGGGTCCGGGCTGGCGATCACCGTCAGCGGCGGAGCGTGGGCGGATGTCGTGACCGCCCACGGTGTGCAGCGAATTGCGGCCGGCCAGCCGGGGACGCTGCTGCGCTGCCTGCTCGCCGCACCGTTCAGCGTTGTCCGCGGCGGGCTCGATTCCGCTGGCATCGACGGCGAAGTCCGGACCGATCGGTTTTCCCGGCTGGACGGTGGCACGGTGCGGGCCAGCGGCTTCTGCTACTACGCGCATCCGATGGCACAGCCGGGCAGCACGGCCGGACCACAGGAGCCGGCTGTGGTGCGAGCCATGCCGGTGGTGCCAGCCAGGCCTGCTGAGCCCGCGGTACCTGCCGAGGCTGCTGTACCTGCCGAGGCTGCTGTACCTGCCGAGCCCGCGGTACCTGCCGACGCTGCGGTACCTGCCGAGCATGCGGCGACACTACAACCGGCGGCCGCGGTGCCGTTTGACCCGGTGCCGTTTGACCCGGAGCCTTTTGACCTGGAGCCTTTTGACGCTGTCCTGCTGGTGGACGTTGAGTTCGGTGCGGGCGGGATTGACCTAGCACCGCGTCAGCCGCTGTCCAGCGGACATGAGCTACTCCAGGGAAACAGCTACGCCGAAGGACCGATCATCCAGGGTGTCTACTGCAAGAACGGTCACTTCGATGATCCCGAGGCGTCGTTCTGTGCGATCTGCGGTATCTCCATGAATCAGCAGACGCTGGTGCCGAGGCCAGGTCCGCGTCCGCCGCTAGGCGTGCTGCTCGTCGATGACGGTGCGGTGTTCCAGCTGGACAAGGACTACATCGTCGGTCGTGAGCCGAGCCTGGACTCCTCCGTCGCCGCAGGCCTGGCCCGGCCGCTGCGAGTTGCCGACGATGCCGGGATCGTATCTCGTGTCCATGCCAGAGTGCAGCTCGATGGCTGGCGGGTGCTGGTCACCGATCTCGGTTCGGCGAACGGTACCCGGGTCAGGTTGCCCCGTCAGTCGGCGGACCAGGTGCTTGCGCCGCAGGTCCCTGTCGTGCTGGCGCCGGGTAGCCAGATCGATCTCGGCGGGCGCGGACTCCGCTACGAGTCTCACCGGGGCCGGTGAGTTCCCGTCCAGCCGCTCGGTGACTCGATAGCGAGGATGCTCCGATGACGGACCACGACGTCCAGTTGCTGCTGACCGATCTCGCGCTGATCATCGTTCTGGCGCGCCTGCTTGGCGCGGCGGCCAAGCTGGTCGGCCAGCCGCCGGTGCTCGGCGAGATCATCGCCGGGATCCTGCTCGGGCCGACGCTATGGAGCGGGCAGGTTACCGCGGTCCTGTTTCCGACGTCGCTGCTTCCGCCGCTCACCGCGCTGGCCGACCTCGGACTGGTGTTCTTCATGTTCGTGGTCGGCTACGAGGTCGACCTTGGGCTGGTGCATGGTCGCGAGCGCGTCGCCGCGGGAGTGGCGGTCGGCTCGATCGTTGCTCCGCTGACCCTCGGCGCCGCCCTGGGCCTGTGGCTTGCCCACCGTTACCAGGTCAAGAACGTGGCCGTCTTCGTCTTCTTCCTGGGCACCGCGATGTCCGTGACCGCGTTCCCTGTCCTGGCGCGGATCCTGACCGATCGAGGCCTGCATCGCACCAGGATCGGCGGTCTCGCGCTGGCCAGCGCGTCCATCGACGACGTGCTCGCGTGGGCGCTGCTCGCCGTGGTCTTCGCGGTGGCCGGCGCCGGCGGCACCGGGCTGCGGATCGCGCTGGCACCGGTCTATGCCGCGGCCATGGTCTGGGTGGTCAGGCCGCTGCTGCGCAGGCTGAGCAGCGTCTACCAGCGGCACGGCCGGCTGACTCCGAATGTCCTCGCCGTCGTGCTGGTCGGCCTGCTGCTGTCTTCGTGGGCGACCGACTGGATGGGCATCAAGTTCATCTTCGGCGCATTCATCTTCGGCATGGTGATGCCCAGGGACGCCACCGTCCTGCGCGAGGACATCCTGGCGCGGCTTGAGCAGGTCAGCGTGCTTGTCCTGCTGCCGGTATTCTTCGTTGTCTCCGGGCTGAACGTCGACCTGTCAGGGATCGGACTGTCGGGGCTAGTCAACCTGTGCCTGATCATGGCAGTCGCGGTAGTCGGCAAGTTCGGCGGCGCCTACATCGGCGGACGGCTCACCGGCGTACGGCCCCGCCAGGCCGGTGCCCTGGCCGCGCTGATGAATACCCGAGGTCTCACCGAGATCGTGATCCTCGCTGTCGGGCTGCAGCTGCACATCCTGAACAAATCGCTCTACTCGCTGATGGTCGCCATGGCCATCATCACGACGGCGATGGCCGGGCCGTTGCTCAGGTACATCTACCCGAACCGGATCATGCAGCGCGACATCGCCGAGGCAGACCGGGAACTGCTTGGCAAGGTCGGCCAGCACCGGATCGTCGTGCTGATCGACGAGCCTGCGACCGCCGCACCGCTCGTCGATCTCGGAGCCCAGCTAGCCGCCAGCAGGTCGCACAGCGAGCTCGTTCTCTCGCATCTGGTGGCACATCAGCCGGACAGCCGGCTTGAGGTAGGGTCGGGCATCGGCGGTGAGCTACTGGCGATGACGCAGCGGATGGGCAGGCTGCGCCAGCTTGCCGAACGGGCGAAGGCGACCGGAATTCCCGTCGTCGTGCAGTCCAGGCTCAGCGAGGACGTCCCCGGTGAGCTGCCCGGATTCCTCGCGGCGGCAGGACCGGACACGATCGTCCTGCGCCAGGGCGCCGCCGCCGGTGCGGCACTGAGCGCGGAAGGCACGACTCAGCTGGTGACCGTGGTCCGGCTGCCTCCGCCGGCTCCATCCGCGGTGGTGGCCCGATGGTCGCGCGGTCCTGACGGTGCCGCCGCCGTCCAGGTCGCCGCGCAGCTCGCGGTGGCGCGCGGCCTCGATCTCGTGCTCATTCCGGCCGGCCGGCCAGCCAGCTCACTCGCCGCGGACCTCACTAAGCGCGGCATCCCGGCGACCGCAGGGAGCCCGCCGGGCGGGGCACTGGTCGTGGCGGCGGACGATGCCATGACCACCGGGCTGACCAGCGACGAAGGAAGCCCGCCAGCCAGTGCCGACCGCGACGGGGACGCTCACCTGGCCGTACTGGCCGGAAGTAAGGAGCTCAGCGACGATCTGGACCAGTGGGTCCACGCGCTGGATGGAACCAGGCAGCATGGAACCAGGCAGCATGAAAGCAGGCAGCCGTGAATAGTACTAGTGCACGCCTGAGCGCTGGCAGGGCTGGCATTGCCGACTACCGCTTCATCAGAATCCTCGGCGCGGGGAACCACGGAGTCTTCTACCTGGCGGAACGGCCGGAACGGCTCCGCGTCGACGTGGAGTTCGTAGCGGTGAAGGTGCTGTCCGGCACGAACAGCCAGGACACCTTCCGCCGCGCTACCCGCGAGCTCGCGGCGTTCGCCGCGGTCAGGTCGCCGTATCTGGTGACGCTCTACGACGCCGGCCAGCAAGGCGATGACCTGTATTACTCGATGGAGTACCTGCCGGCCGGATCGCTGGCCGATCCAGCCGAGCCGCTGCGGCCGCCGATCGTGCTGGCGGCGGTGGCCGACGCTGCCCGGGCCGCACACGCACTGCACGAGGCGGGGATTGCTCACAACGACATCAAGCCTGGCAATGTCATGCTGCACGGCGGCGGCGGGAAACTGAGCGACCTCGGGCTCAGCCAGCTACTGACACCTGGCCTGACCATCACCGGGATCGGATCAGCCGGGTCCGTCGAGTACCTCGATCCTGCCGTCATCCGGGGCGAGCTGTACTCGCGCGCCACGGACATCTTCGCCCTGGGGGCGACGCTGCACCGGGTACTCACCGGCGAGGGGCTGTACGGGCCATTGCCAGACAACAACTCGATAGTCGCCATGCGCCGGGTGCTCTCCCGGCCGCCTGTCATCGCGGCGCAGCTGCCCGCGGGGGTCAGGGACGTAATCGCCGGTGCCGTCGACGCGGACCCGGCCGCCCGGCCCGGGACCGCCCTCGATCTGGCCGCGCAGCTAGACGCGCTTTCGCGCGAGGTCGCGTGAACATCACCAGGTTCAAGGAAGGCCGCTAGGCCTGGGCCGGGTCGGGTCGGCTGGTCTGCTCAGGTGCCGGAGGGTGAGTCCACGACGCCCTGAGCGGGAGTACTGTGCGGGGCGACCGGGCTGGCTCGGCCGGAGAGCACGGCTTCCTCGATTCGCTTGCCTATCTCGGTGTCGACGTTCCGCCAGTACTCACAGACGCGGGGGAGCGTCTCGTCCTTGACCCCGCCGAGAATATGGCCGGCGACGCTGCCGACGAAACGGTCGCGGGCGGCGTCATCGAATACGTCCCGCACCATCGCCCCGGCCTGCCCGAAGTCGTCATCGTCGCGGCGCAGCGTGTACGCCGCGCGCATCATTTCGCCGTCGACCTCCCAGCCCTCTTGCGCCGGACCGGTCTCGTCGCTGTAGGGGTCGTAAGAGTTCGGGGCGTACTTGGCCCGGTCGCCGGCGTGGTCGTAGGCCATCGGCCCGTCGAACTGGTGGTCCGGCCGCAATTGCGGCAGATGAAGTGGTGGTGGTTGTCGCCGACACGGGTCTCGAAACGAGCCGGATGCCCAGGTGACTCAAGGCAGCGAACGAGCCCGGCCGTGGTGAGCGCCGCGAGAATGTCATAGATCGTCTGGACCGAGACGCTACCGAGCCGGGCCAGTACCTTCTGGCGGACCTGCTCGGCCGTGACATGACCGTCGGCGTTATCGAGTGCTTCGAGCACGGCAATCCTGGGCGACGTCACGCGCAAGCCGACTCCCCGGAGCCGCTGCTGAGAGTCAGGGATGTCGGCAACGCCCAAACCTTACCCTGGATACTGGAACTAGTCGAGAAAACGACTCAATCCACTTATGCCGTGCGCACTCGACATCAGGAGCGCTCCCAACCGCACGGGGAACCTCGCTGACCTCGCCACGCTGCTCCGATAGAAGCGTCGATATTCCGGCGTCAGCGATGTATTTTTCCCGCGCCGCGCCGCATCTGCTCTATGGCGGGCCACCCGGCCGCCATTTCCAGGCTCGCTGCGAGCCATTGACTCGCAAGGTCTCGACAACCGGAGAGGTATTCGTCATGTCTCAGACAATCGCGCCCGAAATCGCCGAAAATCAGCCAGACATTTCTTTTGTGCGGCATCGTCGCCGTAGTCCGCGCCCCGAAGGGCTGCGAATCGACCCGGTTCTCCAGACTACGGTCGGCTCGCCCATCGACAAGGCGGCCACCAAGATGCAGGGCGTGCACACGCTCGCCGCCATGCCGCAGTGGTACATCAATTTCAATCTCGATGACCTGCTGAAGTACGGCCGGACCACTAAGGGCGCCTCGCTGCGCGATGTGGTCCTGCGGATGGCCCCGGACCAGGACGCGTGGCTGCGCGGCGTCATCTCCAAGATCGCCACCACCGTCTACGTCCCGGAGAACCAGGCTCAGGTGACGTTCCTCGTGACGTTCGCCAGCGGGACCATGGATTACGACACGCCCGCCGGCAAGAGCAGCTGCGACGTAGCCGGGCTCCGGTTCGGGATCGGAGTTGATCTCGGAAAGGCCCAGGTGGCGGTCAAGGACTACACCGCGCTCCCCGACGATGTACGGCAGCGGATCGGCGCGCTCAAGCCGGGCGCGTTCACCGTCGAGCAGCTATTCATGAACCTGCAGGCCGCCGACGCTGCCCACTACGACCCAGCGTCGACGTTCTTCCCGCCGGCCATGCCCGCGGCGGCGACGGAGCAGTTCCCGCGATACATGACGCAGTATCTCGGCGACGTGGCCGACGCCGGCGGCCAGGTACTGGGCTACGCGGTGGAAGTGCCCAAGGGTGACGACCCGATCGCTACGTTCCCGCCGACCAGCCTCAAGCTGGTGACGAACCAGTACCAGGCCGGCACCGCGAACGACCCGGTTCGCAACCCGGACATCGACACGATCAACTACCTGATGATGACCGATGACAAGGCATTCCCGACTGAGCTCAAGCCGTGGTGGGGCAATTTCGTACTGCCAGGTGACGGCAAGGACGACACCTGGTACGGCACCATCGCGATGGCCAAGGAGCTGTTCATCGACAAGTTCCTGCTGCCCAGGCTGAGCCCGCTGATCTGCGGTTACTGGAACCTGTCCAACACCGACGGCACCCTGGACATCAGGTATCAGGCGGCGATCGGCACGTTCCACCCGACCACGCTCGGCGGTAGCTGGTCGACAGGCCCGCTGCACAGCCGGTCGCACCGCACCAATACCTGGAGCAACGACGACGTCGATTACACGTTCTCGTGGGACGTAAACCTGAACCTGGTGCCAGGCACGAACACGGCCGTGATCACCAGGACGGTCAACTTCGACATCAGCTACACGCACTGGTACGGCCTCGAGGGTGCCGCGGTGACCTCGACGTTCCGGGTCTGGTACAACGTGCCGCTGACGGTCACGGTCACCTTCCTCGGTGTCATCGACGGCAAGCTGCAGGTGAAGGTCGGTACCAGCACCCGCGGGCCAGCGCCGAACCACGTGTACGCCGATCCGTACGGCTGGGACATCACCAAGGTCGAGGGCTCATTCTCGATCTGGAAGGACATCAGCGACTCCATGGAGCAGGTGATCAATGCCGCCGTGAACGCGGCGATGCCCGGAGCGCTGGCCGCCGGTGTCGAGAAGGCGATCGCGGACAACCTGAACCTGACTCCGTTCGTCTTCCCCGGCGGCAACCAGCTCAACATGATCAATCCTGTCTTCAACGACGAGGGCGACCTGCTCCTCGGCCTGAGTTACAAGAGCTGAGGCGGCGACCATGAAGCTCACAGTTACTTCCCAGCTCATGCCCAACCACGTCGCCGGCGCCCCGCTGGCGGCCCAGAAGTCGGTGGCCGTCGCCTACACCGCCGATCGCTCACCGCTGCTCTTCGCACTCGACGAGGCGCTGACGTTCGCCGTGACCCTGCCGTCCGCGGACAGCGGTACCGGCTGGGAGCAGATCGACCTCGGCGCTCAGCTCGCAGGCACGCCCGGCCTGGGTGCCGCACCGAAGGTGCAGGCGTTCGCCGTGTCGCAGGACCCGGACGGCACCATCTGGCTAGCTGTGGCAGCCGCCTCGGCGGCCACGGCTCCGTCGGCGGTGTTCATCAGCACCGGGCTGTCCAACCGGTCTACGGCAGCCGACTGGAAGAACCTGCGGCAGCATCTGTCCGCCCGCCAGCTCCCGGCCGGCCTGGTCGTATCCCAGGCGGTCGTGGGCAGCACCGGTGATGCCTATCCGCTGGCCGTCGTCGTCGCTTCAGGCACGGACGGCAAGATGCAGCACCTGCAGCTCAACCCCGATCCAGGACCTGGTGACTGGCAGGCGATGGCGCTGCAGTTCGCGACCAACACCACCCGGTGCCGGGCCGTCGCGATCGGCGTCAACGACCGGTACGGACCTGGCGTGTACGCGGTGTGCGAGCTGGCCACGCTGGTCAATACCACCTTCACGACGCTGCCCAGGATCGTCAATGGGCGGCCGGTGGTGCAGACCGTGGAGCTGGCGCTGCCGGACGGGCTCGACCCGTTCGCGATCGCACCGGTCGCTATGACGGACGGTCGCACCGAGCTGTACGCGGCCGGGCAGGGCGTCTACCGGTGGCCGGTATCGGCCCAGGTCCGCTCCAACCTGCCCGGAGTGCTGGTCGCCGCGGCTGGCTCGTTCGCCGGAGTGACCGAACTGGTTGCCGTCGAGGATACGACCACTGGCCACATCTCGGTCTGGGGTCAGGACAAGCGGGACGTCCTGATGGGTATCAGCGGGGCCAGGTCGACCCCCGACGTGGTCGCGTGGCAGCCGCCGCTCCCGGTGGCACCCGAGGTGACCGCCGTGGCCGGTTACCGCGTCGCGGCCGAGAATGGCACGAGCACGGCCGGCCTGCTGCTCGGCACGTCAAGCGGCGGGCTGAGGCTGGCGGTGCAGGATCCGCAGAGCACCCTGTGGCAGCAGCAGACCGTTGCACTGCGCCGGGTCGAGCTGGCCCAGACGCTGAGCACCTACACCACCAGGGTGCTGGTCACTGACGACGACGGGAACCCGAGCCGCGGATTCACGGTGAACGTTCAGCCGGGCGCCGACTGCGCGGTCCTGATCAACGGCGCGTACTACGCGCTGAAGCAGTCGGTCGCCAAGCCCGCGGTCACGGACGTCAATGGCGTGCTGACCATCGTTGCCGAGACCTCCGACATCACCGCACCGACCTACACGTTCACGGCCAGCACATTCTCGGCCGACGGGGCAACGGCAGCGACGGTGACCGTACCAGAGGACCCGGGCGCTCGGGCCAAGGAGACCCTGCGCGCCGTACAGAACGAGAGCGACCTGACCGACGCCAGGCGGTGCGACGGTGCGCCGCTGTTCCCGACGCCGCCTGACCCGGCCACCGCCAAGGCGGCCAGCACCGCGATCAAGCAGGTGATGGAGGTGCATGACGCGCTGGCCGCAGGCCGTGGGCCGGCGCTGACGGCCAGGTCCGGGGCGCAGCGTCCGGCTCCGCTGTTCGCCGTGCGGTACAGCAACGGTCACTGCACCCTGCTCGGCGAGGCGGAGGCGGCGCTGGTCGTCCCGTCGGCGGAGACGAGCTGGTTCGACGTGACCCCCGGTGACCTGCTGCGGGCACTCTTCGGCGAGTCCGAGTTCACCTGGTGGGTGGATGCGACCTGGAACTTCTGCGTCCAGATCGGGGAGCAGTTCCTGCAGTTCCTGGTCAACGCCGTCGACAAGGCCATCGGTGTCGTGGACTGGGTGCTGCGCAAGACGCTGGGCCTGTCCCTGGATGACCTGATCTCGTGGCTGGGCTTCATCTTCAGCTGGGGCGACATCCGGCGCAACCACACGGTCATCGCCAAGCTGGTCGAGATGACCCTGGACTGGACCGTCACCGGCCTGGTCGAGGCGAAGACCCAGGTCAGCAGCGGGTTCGACGGAGTCCGCAAGATGATCAACGGCGGTGGCATCAAGCCCGACATGTCGAATCCTGTGCTGGCCGACAAGACAGGAAAGTCGCCGGACTCCTCGCCGTCGGTGCAGAGCGCGGAGGGAAACTGGGGGTCACAGCAGCTCAGCGCGAACGCCGGAGATGCCAGGCCGGCCGCCTCAGTGCTGCCATCGGTCGAGGACCTCTGGTCGACCCTGGGCAAGGACGAGCTCAAGGTCATCGAGGAGGCGTATGCGAGCCTGCAGGACCTGCTGCTCAACCACTACCAGGAACACAGCTTCGCCGAGCTGATAGAGCTGTTCCTCGAAATCGTGGCCACGGCGGTTGTGGACGCGGCCGAGAAGGCGCTGCTCACCCTGCTGGACGCGACGGCGCTGATGGCCGCGGTCGTCAGGGCACTGCTCACCGCTCGGTGGGACATCCCAGTCCTGACCTACGTTTACGAGCAGATCATCTGCGCTGGCGACGGAAGCAAGCTAACGCTGCTTGATCTCCTGAGCCTGCTCGTGGCCATCCCGGCCACGATCGGCGTGAAGCTGCTCACCAAGCAGAACCTGTTCAGCGACGCGCAGATGAAGGCCATCACCGACGCGAAGAACTGGGATCAGCTGATCCAGGGCCTCGTGACCGCGCCGCAGGAGCTGGCAGGCCCGGACGGGCGGCTCACGATGGCAGACCCAGCCCTGATGGCAGCGGCAAGCCTAGAGTTCATCGGAATGCTCTCGCGGCTGGTGTCTGGCATATTCTTCGTTCTCCGCGAGCTCACCGACTTCTCCGACGGGGTCAAGGATATCTTCAACCTCGGGAAGATCGCGGCCGACTATTTCACCTACACCATGTCGATAGTGTCCATGTTTATCGTGATCGCCAAGAGCCCCGTGCGGAACGCGCGGAAAAATATAGATGCGGTCATTACAACGTGCTCAGGCATCGCCCCGGCACGGGACTGCTTCGTCATCAAGTTCCGGGAGGAGCATGGCAAAGAGAAGGCCGATATCCTGGCCAACGGCCTGCGGGGCGTTGAGACGATATGTGGTATCGCCGTCACGATATGCGCCATTGTATCGCTGGGCTTGCAGGCCACTGAGCCGCCGCCGCCCGACATCAACATCGACGCATGGCGCAGCGTGCTGGCCATGAAGTTCATCCAGAACTTCAGCACCGGCGCGTACTACACCATGGCCTTCACCCAGATGAGTTACCTGCCGAAGAACGAGCGGCTCGACGCCTCGATCGTGCGTGCGGTGATCCTGGCCGTCCGCTGGGCGGCGAACTGTGTGCGGGCCAGCCTGCAGGTGCACTACCGCATCGCCGACTACGACGGGCCGTTGTGATGTCGGGGTGAGACACCGGTACGGGCCGGGGCGGTGCGCGGGCGATCAGTGGCCCGCATGCCGCCCCGGTCAGCGTCAGCCCGCACCCATGCACACGAAGTTGGCCGAGCTGACGGCGTGCTCGGGCGGCGTCGCCGCCTGCGCGGCCGCCAGGGCCGCGGCCGGCGGCGCCCCGGCTCGCAGCCGGGTGTACAGGTCCGTCGTCAGGGCCAGCGTGGTCTCGTCGTCGACCGGGCCGAGGCTGGCGATCACGGTCCGGGTACGGAGGCCGAGCAGCGACGCCGCGAGGCCCTGCAGTTCGTCGCCCGGATGCACCGCCGACAGGCCCGAGTCGCAGGAAGACAGCATCAGCAGGCTCGGAGGCCGGCGCAGCGCCGACAGGTCGGCCACGGTCAGCGGCCCGTCGGCCAGGCTCAGGTGCGAGAACAGCGGGTTGTCGGCGCGGAACGTGCCGTGGCAGGCCAGGTGCCCCCAGCTAGCCCCGTCCAGTGCCGCCAGCGCGCTGGCGACCGTCGCATCCGTGCCGGTGAGCGCGCGGGCGTCCGGGAACTGCCGGTGCAGGGCTGCCACCTCGGCGGCGGCGTGCTGCGGCGCGGGGCCGGAGATCAGCACTACCTCGCCATCCCGGGCCGGCAGCTGCTGGGCTTGCCACCACTGCCACGAGGACGGGCTGACCGACACCGGCCGGACCCGGCAGCTAGCGAGCATCGCCCACGGCAGAGCGTGCAGCGCGCCGGTGGGTGCCAGCACGAGCTCACGATCCGCTATCAGGTGAGCCAGCTCACCGAACAGCAGCCGATCCAGCTCTCCGGCCGCGTAGCCGATGGACCTGGCGGCTCGCTCGGACGCGGCGGGATCGCGGGCGTAGACCAGGTTCCTGCGGATCGCGAAGCGCAGCGCCGCCAGTTCGCCGGTGGCCGTATCTACCGCGCACAGCGGCCGGTAGTGCACCCGGCTGTTGACCAGGACCAGGGCATGCAGGCGGTGGTCCAGGGCGAACAGCTCCACCAGCGCCCGGTCGCCCAGGGCGGCCGAAAGCTCTGCTAGCGCTGGCTGGCGGGCGAGTGTCCCGGCAGCCGGGCCGGTGACCCGCCAGGAACGCTCTCGTACCTCCGCCTCGATCGTGCGCTGGCGCCGCAGCAGCCGCTGCAGTCGCGACGAATCTATCGCCGTGCTCGCGATTTCTGAGGTGATCGCCCGCAGCTCGGCCAGGCTGGCCATCACCACAGGATCATCGGAGGGCCGGGCCGGCGGCAGCCGCAGCGCCGCGCTGCGGACCCGCTGCAGCCAGCGCAGTGCGCCGCGCGGATCGTTTTCCCGCAACGACAGCCGCAGTCGCAATGCCGCGATCTCCACGCCCTCGAAACCGCCCAGGATTCCCAGTTCGGTAGCGCCGAGACTGGCCTGGTGCGTTTCGATCTCCCGGTAGCCAGCGGCGGCGCGTCGCTTGGCCAGCGTGACCTGCCCGGCCTGTAGCGCCACCAGCGCGGCGCCATGCCAGGCCCTGGCCCGCATCGGGGCAGGGCCGGAACTGCGGGCGGTCGCGGCCTTGTCCAGGCACCGTGTCGCGGCGAGCGTGTCGCCCAGGCGGACGGCCAGGTGGGCGGCGTCGATCCAGGAGTCCCAGGCGCGGGGCAGCCAGGCCGCCGCCGCCAGCTCGTCGCCGGTCTGCTCCAGTGCCCGCATTGCCCGCCGGTCCCCGCCGCCGGCCGCTATCCTCGCCGCCACCTCCGTGCGGCGGGCAAGAACGGCCCAGGTCGGGCGGCCCTGCCGGATGAAGGTCGACCGAGCCCGCGCGGCGATGACCTGTGCCTGCGGCGCCGCCCCGCTCATCAGCTCGATCCGCGCCGACATCAGCTGGGCCTGTCCGAGCAGCGAGGAAAACTGGCCGGCCCGCGCCGCGCTGATGGCCCGCGTGACCGCTGTACGCGCCTCCGGCAGCAGCCGGGCACTCAGCAGCAGCTCCGCGCGATCCAGTTCGGTCACCGCGGCCGCGCCGACGTAGCTCAGCTGCTCCTGCGCCTGGTCGTAGTAGCCAAGCGCCCCGGTGACATCGCCGGCCTGCGCGGCCAGGAAACCGAGATTGTGCTGCGTCTGCGCCAGCACGGTGGCCAGGCCCAGCCGCCGGAATATCTGTTCAGCCTCCTTGAGGTCGCCGCGCGCCTGCGCCAGTTCGCCGCGATAGCCGCGCAGGATCCCGCGGTTGATCAGGACCCTGCCTTCCCATGCGGCGTCGCCGTGCTGCCGGAATTCCGTCAGCGCCAGCTCGTAGCCCGCCAGCGCGTCGTTGTCGCGGCCAACCCTCCGCAGGATCAGCGCCCGCTGCATGCCAGCTCTGGCCAGCCGCAGCCCGGTCAGGCTCTGGCAGGCCCGGTCGATTTCCCGCAATGCGGCCGCGGGCCTGCCCAGATCATCGAGCACCAGCGCATAGCTCATCCGGGCCTCGGCCTCCAGGACCGGTTCGCCGCACCGCTGCGCTGTGCGGATGGCCCGCCGCAAGTGAGCCGCCGCCGCTGCCGCGTCGTGCAGCGCATGAGCCGCCAGGCCGAGAACTCGTTCGGCGCTGGCCTGAGCGGGGCGGTCGCGGCGGGCCAGTGCACGCTCCAGTGCCTGCCCGGCCGTTTTCGAGGCGTGCAGAGGATCGGCCAGTATCTGCTCGGCGGCCACCGCTTCTGGCCACTCGACCGCCAGCTGCCCTGCCGTCATCGGCTGTTCCACTGGGTCCATCACAATATGTCAGCGCCTGATGTATCAAACCGGCTGGGCCGCGCATCGAACATGGTGAACGATAGCGGTGAATCGCTCTCAGACGGGATTGACATGACTTCAGGATCTGACGCTCGGATGGAGCGCTGGCAGAACGCCCGTGCCGCCCGCCTCGCCGCGCTGCCGTGGCTGCACACCGACACCTCCAGTCCGCAGGCAGTTCGTTATCTCGCCGATGAGCTGCTCGTCGCCGCGGACCACGAGCAATCGGCTCGTGATGTCCTGGTCGGCCTGGGTGCCGCCGCCAGCGAGATCACCGCCGCTCCGGCTGCCCCGCAGGCTCTGGGCTTTCTGCGGCTGACCGCGCCAGGTGCCGATATCGCGGCGGCGTCCCGTGCGCTAGTCGCCCAGGTCGGCGAGGCCGCGGCCGGGCCGCACCACGTATTCGTGTCCAGCCCGTTCGAGGTGGGCGGGCCGTACGGCCCGCCCACCACCGCGGACAGCTACCAGCTGCCCGGCGGACCCGCTCCAGATGCCGGAGTCCGGGTTGCCGTGGTCGATACGGGCATCTGGCGGGACAGCCCGCTACCCGAGAGCTGGTACGAGGCCACCAGCGCGGACTACGACGACACTCTCGATCAGGAATCAGATACTGGCCACGCCAACTTCATTACCGGCGTGATCATGGCCAATACAGACAATGTCCGTGTGCGCATCGTCAAGGTGCTCGACGCGAACGGCATGTGCACGGAGACGGATCTAGCCGCGGCACTGATGGGCCTGCAAGACGTCGATATCGTCAATCTCTCCCTTGGCGGATTCAGCCATGCCGACAACCCGCCGGTGCTCCTGCGGGCCGCGCTGGCGAAACTGCTCGGCAGCGCCGATCGCGCGGTGGTCGCGGCCGCGGGCAACGAAGGCATTGACGGCCGGCCATACTGGCCAGCCGCGTTTGCGGGAACTGAGCTGCCCTTCGCCAGCAAGGTCGTGGCCGTCGCCGCGCATGACGGGTCGCAGCTCTGTCCCTGGAGCAATCGGGGTCCGTGGGTAGACCTGGCCGCGCCCGGCTCGGAAATCGTCAGCACCTATGTCACCCATGCCGATTTCCCGACCGGATTCGCGCGCTGGAGCGGCACGTCGTTTGCTGCTCCGTTCGTCGCAGCGGCCATCGCGGCGAGCCACGCCGCGACCGGATCCATCGCCGACGCGGTGCAGGACGTCAAGAACAAGGCCCTCGCGCAGCGCTACGGTGGATATCCAGGTTTGGCCTGACTACGTAGCGGAAGGATGGTCGACATGCCCCAGTCGTCGTTTTTAGTCGGCGGCATGTCCGATTTTGATCCGGCAGTTGCCCTGGCCGCGGCCGCCGACGGGGATCAGCTGGCCTGGGAGTCCCTGGTGTCGGCGTATTCGGGCCTGGTCTGGTCCGTCGCCCGAGGCTACCGGCTGTCCTCCGTCGATGCTGCCGACGTGTTCCAGGGCACCTGGCTGCGGTTGGTGGAGCACCTCGATGACATCCGCGACGCCAGGCGCCTGGGCGGCTGGCTGGCCACCACGGCCCGGCGAGAAGCCCTGGGGCTGCTCCGCCGAGCCAACCGTGACCTGCCCGTGGACGACTTTGAAGCGATCAGCGATGCCGCCATCGGCGTGTCGGCGACGGTTGACGAGGAACTGCTCAGAACCGAGGAACAACGGGTGCTGTGGAGCGCCTTCGGTCGGCTATCCGGCAATTGCCAGCGCCTGCTGCGCCTGCTATTCGCCGACCCGCCGGCCCTGTATGAGGAGATCAGCGCGGCCCTGGACATGCCGATGGGAAGCATCGGCCCGACCAGGTCCCGGTGCCTGGCCAGCCTGGAGACGTTCCTGTCACGCGCGGTAGCGGACTAATCGGAAGGGAGGCGAGATGAGCGAGGATGACGTGGCGGCCGCCCTGCGGACGCTACTGGCTACGGTCGATCGCGTACCTGAGAACGCGGTCCGGGCGGCCAATGCTGCCATTGGCTGGCGAGATCTGGACGCTGATCTTGCCCGGCTCACGGCCGAGTCCGGGCTTGAGCTCTCCCATCTGCGTGGCGGGCAGCCAAGGCTTCTGACGTTCCGCAGCGGGCAGAGCACCATTGAGCTTGAAGTCTCCTCCGTCGGCGGGGTGGCCCGGCTGCTCGGGCAGCTAGATCCGCCGCAGGAGGCGGTGGTGACGATTGAGCTGGCCGCCGACGAGTCGGCCGCTGAGACCAGGACCACCCGGGCCGATAGCCACGGTCGCTTCAGCGTTGCCGACCTCAGCGCCGTCTGGATGCGCGTGGTCGTCACCCCGGCCGGCGAGGGGGACGAGCGCAAGGCGACCGAATGGTTCCGGGCCTGACCGCAGGGGATGAGGCGCCGGAGCGCCATAGGCACGGGGGAAGGCTGCGGGTGTGCACTCAGGTACGCCTGCGGGCCTCGGAGGCGCCGACGACCGGCTTCCGTGGGCTCACGGGCGCCGTGCCCTTGCCAAGGACGCTGGCGTCTCTCCAGAAGGCACCGGATCGCACCGGCTCATGATTGGCAGCGATGCCGGGCCCTGCACCGACCCGGAGGGGTTCGCGTGGGAGACCGCATCGCTTTGAGCCGGGTGGCGCGGCACAACGGCACGACAGCCGTCACATGGGCGGTTCGGCCACGACACCGGGCTCGGGCATCGCAGTGGCTACCTCGGCAGGTTTCTCATGTGTCACCCCTCAGCGTCACCGAGGTCTGTTTCGCGGTCGGCTGCTCGTCGCTGGGCACCTTCAGCACTCGCTTCACCGAACTGGCCGGCATACCGCCCAGCACCTACCGGCGCCACGCGGCGCGCGCGACAGCGGGGATCCCGCCGTGCATCGCGAAGCAGGTGACCAGACCGGTCAGGAATCGAGAAGCGCGGACCCCCGAGCCGCAGCTAGCCTGACCGCCATGGACATCACCATTCACGCGAGCTTCCTCCCGCATGACGACCCGGACGCCTCCCTGGCCTTCTATCGCGACGCCCTCGGCTTCGAGGTCCGCAACGATGTCGGACAGGGCAAGATGCGCTGGATCACGGTCGGCCCCGCCGGCCAGCCCGGCACGTCCATCC
>OCZU010000663.1_pt1 | contig 23139 bp, 10 predicted proteins | sample 1539001 | NCBI WGS metagenome assembly OCZU01 (sample SAMEA3539306, study PRJEB22396) | soil metagenome | biome: tundra; feature: field; material: soil | place: USA | collected 2010-05 | depth 0.15 m | reverse complement strand
CTTGAACGCGCCAGGCTCAAGGTGGACGATTTTGTGAAAGCGGGCATCCGTCTGATCTATCTCGAAGACGTGCGCGCCGGCATCACCGGCTCCCAAAAATTCCTCACGCTGCTCCGGCATGTTTTCAATCCGCGATCCGCAATTCACAGTTCGCACCCCGCCGGTTCCGTGGCCGTGATTGTTTTCACGAGCGGCTCCGAAGGCGCACCCAAGGGCGTCGAGTTGACGCACGGAAACATCCTCGCCAACATCCGCCAGATGCTGGCCGTCACCGATTTGACCGACCGCGACCGGCTCTTCAACTGCCTGCCGCTCTTCCACAGCTTTGGGCTCACGGTCGGGACGTTCCTGCCGCTGGTGCGCGGGATTTATGTCTTCCTCTATCCTTCACCCTTGCATTACCGCACGGTGCCGGCCGCACTCTACGAACGCGACTGCACGGTCTTTCTCAGCACGAACACCTTCCTGAACGGCTACGCGCGCAAGGCAAATCCCTACGATTTCCGCAGCATCAGATATCTGTTTGCCGCCGCGGAGAAGCTTCAGGAAACCACCGCGCTTGTCTGGTCGCAGAAATTCGGCGTGCGCATCCTGGAAGGTTATGGCGCGACGGAATGCGCTCCGTGCCTGAGTGTCAACACGCCGCTCGAACCGCGCAACGGCTCCGTGGGCCGTCTCCTGCCCGGCATGGAATACAAGCTGGAGCCGGTCGAAGGTGTGGAAGACGGCCGGGAACTATTCGTGCGCGGACCAAACGTAATGAAAGGCTACCTGAACGCAGAAGCGAACGCGAAGTTCCAGGCCCTCGGCGGCTGGTACGATACCGGCGACATCGTGAGCGTGGATGCCGAAGGTTACCTGCACATCCGCGGGCGGATGAAACGCTTCGCGAAGGTGAGTGGCGAGATGGTGAGTCTGACGGCGGTCGAAGACGCGCTGGCGGGGGCTTTTCCGCAGTATGGTCTGCGCTGCCAAATCGCCATCATCACGCGCCACGATGAGAAGAAAGGTGAAGCCCTCATCGCCGTGACCAACGAACCAAAGCTGACCCTGGACCAAATTCGCGACGCCATCAAAGCCAAAGGTCTGACGAATCTCAACGTGCCGGGCGAGATAAAAGTGGTGAAGGAGATTCCGAAACTCGGCACCGGCAAGGTCAACCATCGCGAGCTTCAGGCGCTGATGGAATCGCCGTCGAATCCACCCACTCCGAAAGAAAAATAAATCTTTTCACGCCGGAACAGAATTGGGTCCTTTGCCCGGCTTCGTTTTCAACGCGAGCGCCAACCAAAGCGCGCTCGCCAAGATCAACGCGACCGGCAAAATCAAAACGGCCTTTTGCAAATTGCCGCCGAATGAATCCGCGAGCCGGCCAACGATTACCGGCGACCACATGTCGCCGAAGAGGTGGATCGTGAAAATCGAAATGGCCATGGCGCTGGCGCGAAGATTCACCGGAGCGGTTTCCAGAATCAGCGTGTTGACCGGGCCGGTGGACAGGAACAGGAAGAACATCGCCGCCGCCAGAAACGACATGGACCAAACCGTTGAGCCGGCGAGGAACGCGCCAAACGCGAGCGGCACGGCGGCCAGCACCGAGAGTCCCAGCGTCCACGCGTAGCCGGCGCGATTGCGCTTTTGCCACGCGGTCGCTGCGAATCCGCCGATCATCGTGCCCACGAGTCCGGCGACCACGAGCACCGCGCCGAAGAATTCGCCCGCCTTGTCCACCGGCACGCCGTGAGCCCGCTGCAGGAACGTCGGCCCCCAATACCCGAACGCGCCCAGTGCGAAGGTGTAGGCTGTGTAGCCCAATACCACGAGCAAGTATTCCGGGATCCGAAAGAGGTTCACGATGTCGCGGACGGAAGCTTTTTTTGCCGCTTCGGCGGTCTTGCCCTCAGCCTGGCCGCGTTTGAGTTCGGCAAACGGCAGCATCACGAGCGCGAGGAGCAACCCCGGCGCGCCTGCCCAGATGAAGGCATGGCGCCAAGTCCATTTCGCGGCGATGAATCCGCCAAGGATCGTGCCCAGCGCCGCGCCAACCGGAATCGCGACGTAAAAAATGGTCAGCGCGTTGTTCCGTTTCGCGGGGGCGTAGCTGTCGGAAATCAGGCTCGGGCTGATGGTCGCATAGCTCGCTTCGCCCAGGCCGACGAGCAGGCGAAAGGCAATCATTATCGCAAACGTCGCCGCGAACCCCGTCAGGATTGTGCCCACGCTCCACACAAAAATACCGGCGGCGATGAGCCATTTGCGCGAACAGCGGTCGCCCAGCCAGCCGAAAACTGGCGACGTGACGAAATAGCCGATCATGAATGCCGTCCCGAGCCACCCGGCCTGGTTATTGTTGAGGCCGAATTCCTTTTGTATCGGGGTCAAAACCGCCGAGAGCACGAAGCGGTCGAGATAATTGAACAGGTTGAGACCGGTGAGGATGGTCAGAATCCAGGCGGGCGAGAGTTGCTTGCCACGTAAACGCCCGGCACCCGGCGCGCTTGGCTTGGGATCGTGCATATGATCTTAGTGCCGTCTGCCGACATCGTCTCTACGTGGCTTGCGCGTGGCGGTGACTGTCATCGGCTGCCAAGCTAACCATTAACGCGCCGCAGTGTAAATCGAAGAACTTCGGCCGTCATCGAGAACAACAATGCCAAAGCGCATTAAAAAAGAGCCGACATCAACCACAATTCCACGTCCCGGAAACCAGTCAATCCCATCATCCAGGTTGAGCATAGCAAAAGGCCACCTGACCGGAAGGTCAGATGGCCATTAGAATCTGTCGAAGGATGAATTACTTCCGGCGGCGAAGGATTAACATTGCCGCAGACGCCAGTCCGATCAAGGCGAAGGTGGCTGGTTCGGGGACGGCTGTGATTTGGACGAGGCCCTTGGCAGCAACATCGGTCGCCCACACATCCGGACCTATCGTCTCGAATCCATATTGAACGTGGCGCAACGGATCATTGACGGTTGTCAGGTTGATGCTGAATACACCGTTTACCAGCGGCGCTGTGACCGAGACAGACGACGAGTAATCGGGGGCAAAATCCTTGATGAAGGCTACGGTGGTATAGGGGCTTACCAAGGTGTTGGCCAGTACATTGCCGGTGAAAGTCACGAGTTGTCCCGATAGTGTGCCCAATTGTTCCACATACATGTTGGCATCCATGGTTTTATCGCCGGTCGCTCCCGGTCCGCCGCTCGGCAAATACCAGTAGGAACTGGGATCATTGATAGTGTTCGGGGTCAGAGTCAGCGTGGGACCGGAAAAAGTGGCGCAAAGATCCGCCGTACCCCACGAGCTGCCGAATTGGTAGCCTCCCCCGTCGGTGGGCAGGCTAAAAACGTTCATAAAGCCGATCCAAGACGCGCCTGGATCCACTCCGACGGTAACTGCTTTAGCGCTGACCGCTGCACCAAGCAGCGCACAGAGGGCGATGTTTTTGATTAGAGATTTCATACTGATCCTGTTTTGTTTTTGATTTGGTTGAGACTTCCAGATTGATTATTTGCTTGTAAGGTGATTGTTTATATTACAAGCCAGCACGAATGTCAATATGTTTTATGCGGTGTGCAAAATCGCCAGCCGTCACCGTTTGGTTCGCGCAAGGTCTGTTTTCATCGCTTTACTTCGCAGACTCTTCCCGAAACCATTGGATGGCGTGCGGCCTGACTTCGGTGGAAGTTTTCAGACCGAGCTTCTCGTTGATGGGGTTGCGGAAGGTGCTCCAGTTGGCCAGGCCGGCGATCTCAAAGCCGGGATTCGTCAGCACCTTGGCGCCGCGGCCGCCAACCGCGCTGCGCGTGTAAACCCGGACATAGTCCACGGTCATGCGTTGCGGAAAAGTGGTGGTGCCGTTGGGGTTCCCAGGCCAACCGCCACCGACGGCAACGTTCAGCAGAAGAGATTCCGGCTGGGTAAAGACCCATTGAGTGCCACCGGGAATATTGGTGGACGTGACGGTAAAGTAGAGCTGGCTGTCCGCATACCAGCGGATACGGTTGGTCTCCCACTCGACTGCAAAGATGTGAAAATCATCAGCGAAGGCTGCTCTTCCGCCAAGCACATACGGCCCGCCAATGCCTTTACCGCCCGAATAGCCTGGTCCATGGACCGTGCCATGCACCGTGGACGGTTCACGACCGATGTTTTCCATGATGTCAATTTCCCCGCAGACAGGCCAGCCCACCGAGTCAACGTTCGAGCCCAGCATCCAGAAAGCCGGCCAAAGTCCCTGGCCGCACGGTATTTTAATGCGCGCCTCGATGCGGCCATAGGTCCAAGACCACTTGCCCTTGGTTAGCAGTCGTGCGGAAGTGTACTTTTTCCCAAGGTAAGCTTCCTGACGCGCCTCGATGACGAGGTGGCCACCCTCGATCCGCGCATTGTTAGTCCGGGACGTGTAGTATTCGAGTTCGTTGTTTCCCCAACCGTTGCCACCGATGCCGAAACCCCATTTGGTGGCATCGGGCGCGGTGCCGTCGGCTTGAGAAAATTCGTCGGCCCACACCAAAGTCCAGCCCGGAAGGTTTTGCGCCGCCGCCGTCAGCAAGCTGAAGCAACCGAGCAGGAGAGTCGTGAATGGAATTTTAAGTGTTTTCAAAATGTTTTTTTAAGGTTTGTTCCCGCGCCTGCGCTGTGGCCGGATCACCGGCAACGAGCAATCCGCTTCCAGCATGAACGCCAGAACTGAACTACGCCATAACCAAAACGGGTGAGTCGCGGGCTGGGAACATTCTAGCATGGATTGCCTGAGCCCGCATGTTTCAGGTTAATGGAGTGTTCATCCCAGGCCTCCGCGAAGATCAAAGATAATAAAGACAGTCAGACCATCACGGGCCAATGCGCAGCCGGAAGAAACGTTGATCGGAGGTGTCATAACTATTGGTAACGTTCAAAGAACCGCCCGTGCCGATGAACGGGTCGTTCATCCGGGTCCAGTTCGAAGCGGAGAGGTCGTCGTTGTATTCGATTTGATAACTCACACCCGCCACGCTTGGCCAGGTGAAGAGGAGTTGGTTTCCGCCGGAGTTGACCGCCACGAGTTGTGGAGGCAGCAATACTATCACGGTGAAGGTCTGCGTCGCACTCAGGCTTGGCGTGCCGCTGTCCACCACGATGAGGCTGATCGAGTTGGTGCTCGGAGCCGTGGTTGGTGCCCAGGTGAAATAACCACTGAAAGCATTGATGGCTGCGTTGGTCGGCGCACCGGCTCCCAGACTGTAGGCGAGTGTCAGCGCAGGTTGATCGGCATCGGTCGCGCTGGCGGTGAAAGCCAGCGTCTGGCCAAGGATCAATACCTGGTTGTTGAGGGCAGCCAGTACGGGTGGGTTGTTTGGAATGATGTTGTTCGTGCGCGGCGTGGCGGTGGGCATGAAATAAATGGTCGCAGAAGCATCCGGGAATCGTCCCATGCTGATGTCGCTAGTTTGCGCGCCGAAGGTGACATAGTCCACCAGATTGCTGCTGGCGCTGTAGAGAGCGATGCTCGTGCCGCTCTTGCTTAACTTGAAGTTGACGTGCAAATCGCCGCTGCCGGTGGGCGTTTTCTTGTCGGCCCATACCACCAGGAAACCGTGCGGCGGGAGGGTGTAGCCGGACGGAATCTGTGACCCGGCGAACAGACTGGTGGCCACCGTGTTGGTGAGGAAGCATCCGGCGAGGTTCACAGTGTTGCTGCTGGAGTTGTATAGCTCGAACCAATCATCGAATTTGTTGCCGTCGAGCGGGTCTTGCAGTGTGTGCGTGTTGCCGGCCATCCATTCGTTGATCGAAACGGTCAGCGGCCCGCCGGTTCCGTTGTTGGAGCCGCCGGGCGTCACGTAGAAAAATTCCTGCCGGTTGAAGCTTTGTCCGTCGGGGAATGAACCGTACGAGTGGTTCACGCCAACGCCGGCGTAATCCACGTAATCGAGCACCTGTGGCTGGCCATTGTTCAGACGGCTCAAAGCCAGCGAGCCGCTGCCGCTGGTGAGCGCGAAGCTCGCGTGCAGTTCGGTCAAAGTTGAAAGGTTGGTCAAGCCATCGGCAAAAATGACTTTGAACTCGCCGGGGTTGATCGTTGCGCCCGGTGGAAACGGCCACGCCGTCAGGTTGCCGTAATTATTGGCGAGGTAAAGGCTGGTCAATGAAATCGCGTTCGTGCCGGGATTGTAAAGTTCGAGCCACGCGGTGTGCTGGCCGGCGCTGTTGGCGATGCCGGTCAGATTGTCGGCTTGCAATTCGTTGATCCACAAAGTCGGGAACGCGATGAGATTGGTGAAGATGGTGTTTGTTGCGCCGGGGGTTGATGCCGCCGGCGGGAAACCGGCCGACCAATTTCCAACCCTCCAATTGTCCTGGCGCGGGTCAATCAACTGCAACGAGCTGCCGAGTCCGTTGGCGCCCGTTGGCCACGGCGCAGTGCTGCCATATTTTACTTTCGCCACGACGAAGTTGCTTGCTCCAGGTTGCAGCAGCGACAAGGTTTCGCCGTCGGTTTGCAGAACGCCGCTGTAACTATCAAACACCGGACGGGTCGCGCCATACGCACCCGCAAAGGCAGCCTGGTTGGCGGCAAGGACCAGAAAACTGTTCGGCGCAATCAACGAACCGGAAGGGAATGTGTAAGCCAGACCATTGAATGTCCAACCTGAGAGATCGAAGGTGAAGTTCGTGGAAGTATTGTAAAGCTCAACATACTCCGCCTTGGGCAGGGGAGAGTTATACATGATTTCGTTGATGACCACCTGTCCGACCGGCGATGGAATCGTGCCGTTATACACCACCGTCAACTGGGTGCTTGCGCCCGACACCGGCTGATCGTGCGTATCCACGCCGACCACACTCAGTGAGTTGGTGCCCGCCTTTAATGGCAAGATGATCGTCCAGTTGGTCACGCTCGTCCAAGTCAATGGCCAGGCGACGCCGTTAATCCATATGGTGTTCACGACGATCGGTGCAGTGCCGCTCAGATAGGCAACGTCATTGCTGACCACGACGGCAGAATTCAAAGTGAAATTCGGTGTGTCCTCCGCCGCCCTTTGGGCGGCGATGCTGCTCTGCGCCTGGGAAAGCCACGGTTTGATGTTCGTGTTCGGATCTTCCAGGCTCAGACCGTTCGCGGTGAAGGCATTGAATTTGGCGTCGAGCAACGGCCCACTGTTGGCGACGTTGAGCGGACCATTGGCCAGTTCCTGCAACGCCCGCCAATACATCCGGCGAAAAGCCGAGTTGGTGTAAATTTGAGCCATCGTGGGATCGGCCGAATTCACCGTGAAAAGGTTTGCTCCCGGTCCCCACGATCCGCTGTTACCCAGGACAATGTTGAAGTCCCACATCAAGAGTGAATACTTCGTGCCGAGTGCGCCGAGGTACCCATAGAGGTTTTGCGCGTTCTGAGCGCCGAAGGAATCCCAGTTGCCGGCCGCGTGGTTGGCGGCGAAGACACGCATCCAATTTTCCATGTCCGCGATGTTTTGCAGGTTCGCCACGTAATTGGGCGTATTGTAAGAATTGGCCGCGTCAATCAGCGAGAACACGTTGGTGAAGTCATTCGCGGAAGTTGGCGTGCGGCGAATTTCGTAATTGTAGCGGTAGCGCGCCGTTTTCTTCAAACCGCCGGTGGTGGTGTAAGGCATCAAGGTGCACCACGATACATTCGCAAAGGCAATCGAATCGCTGCCGGGGGCCGGGCCAAATTCAAACCAGGGTTGCATCTTGTAGAGCCAGCCGCCGGCGTCATTGGGAAAGTTTTCCTTCACCACGTCGCCGTCCGGACATTGCGCGTCCTCCATGAGCGTGCCACGGCGATTGCCGTTGACATAGACCGCCACGTAGCGGCGATTGAGCCACGGCACCCCGAGCGCGCGCAGAAAAGTGTTCGCCAGTTGTTCGCGTTGAATGCTTCCGTCGTCACCCGCGCCGTTGCCCGGCTGGTGAATTTTGTTGAACGACGTCGCGCCGAGAAATTTGTCGTCATCGGGAAATGTCCACTTGTAATGACAAAGGCTGCCGTACGGAGTGTCAAAACCTTGATGATACGGGCTGCCGGCAAAGCGTGCCTGGGCGTTGTAAATGATGCGGTTGTTATTGACGACGGTGCTGTCGAAGGACTCGTTGCTCAGATCGGACAGGCTGCTCCAGCGCGTCGCGTTGGTTTGCGTGATCCACAAATGGTAAACGCCGAAGCTGCCGCCGGGATTTCCGTCACCGAACATCACCACGCACTCCGGCGTGATGCCGTTGTTGTTGAGCAAAGCCGGGAAGCGGGTCGCCGCCGCCCGGTTGTCGGTCGCCAAGATAAAGAACGCGATGATGACATTTGTGTTCTGGCCGGGAATGGTCGCGCTGAAAATTCCATCGCCGGACAAGGCATCTCCACCGGTTCCGTCGTCCTTCATCGCCACAGACGTGTAACTCGTTGCCGGATCGATCCGGTATTTCAACGTGAGGTTTTGCACGCCGTCAGGATCATGCACGCGCGCGGTCACGACGACAGGCTGGTTGGCCGCAGGCACCGCGGGTGAATGGCTGACTTCAAAAATCGCCGGCCCGGCATTGGTGATAAGACGGCTGTTCGGCGCGCCGGGCGTGCCGAGATTGCCGGGAACAGGCAACGTGCCAGCCGCTTCGAGCCAGTTGCCGTTGAGCCGCATCAACACTTCCGGCCAGCCGCGCAGCCAGCGCGCTTTGAAACGCAAGGTCGCCGTCTGACCGTCGGCCATCCGGTTTGTGGCCAGCGTCATCTCACACGAATTGACGCCGGTCCAAATCCGGTCGCTGGTTCGGATGTGCAGCGAGTGCGCGCTGGCATAGCCTTCATTTTCGAGACTGGAGCGGACCTGACATCCTTGGAAGGTCCAGCTCGTGACGCCGCTTTCAAAAGTCGGGTTGGCGACGAGATTGATCGCGCTCGTGTTGGAATGAACCTCGAGGTTGTCCACCAGACATTCACCCACGTCGAGAATTCCGATCTGCGCGTAGTCAATGGACGGATCGTAATTTTGTCCGTTGTCGAGCACCCCGGTGTTTTCGATGTTGACCCAGGACGACTTGTAGGTTTCATCGCTGTCGCCCCAGTTCGCGGCGAGCCGATGATTCGCGTGCGGGTCCATGAGTTCCAAACTGCTGCCGCCGCCCGATGACCACTGGCCCCAGCGTCCGCCCGTGCCGTAAGTCACTTCATCTTCGACGACATAAATTGTGTTCGTCGTCAGTCCCTGGCTGTTCGTTCCAATCAAGATTTGTGGCCTAGCCAGCGCGACCCGCTCGCCGTTGTGCGAAAGTTTTCCGCCAAAATTTCCCAGCGTGTTGGCCGCATTCAGATTTGAGTATTTCGCAAACAGATTCGTCTGATTGCGCGCGACCACAAGATAACTGTTCGTTGCCAGCGTGGTGTTTGGCGGAAAACTGTAAGTGGCGCCGGAGGTGAATTGCCAGTTGGCGAGACTCACTGGGTTGGTGCCCTGGTTGTAAAGCTCGATGTATTGATCGTCGTCGTTACCGGTGATGGGATCATACATCAACTCGTTGATGACGATGTCGCCGATCAACACCGGACTGTTGTTCGTTCCGCGCGAACGGGTGGTCAGCGGATAAAAAGCATTGGCGCCATCCGGCCAGCGGCCAAGGGAAACGCCGTCGGCCTGTGCTTCGTATTGCAGGGCGTCCAGCACGCGACTGCCATCGGGCTTGATGAAAAACACCGTCCCACCCGAACCATCGAGGGTGAAGCCAAGTTGTGTTTGATTGAACGACACGAAGCTCAACGGGCCAATCAACGTGCCGGGAGGAATGACGAATTTGTCAGTGCGTGTGTCGTCGGTCAGGATGCAGCCGGAGAGATCATTGGTCTGATTGCCGTGATTGTAGAGTTCGATGAATTGCGGCACGGCCAGATTTTCCGAGTGCGCCAACAATTCGTTGATCACCACACTTCGTAGCGGGCCGGGAGAAAAAGCTTCCATTGCACCCGGCGAACCGCCGGCCACGTCGCTGATGTCCCACGCGCGCGGGTCGGCTTCGCCGTAAGTCGGATTGGCCAGCACGATGGAATGTCCCGTGCCGTCGGCGGCAACCGGCCACGGATACAAATTCGAATAAGGCACGGTCAGCAACACCGCGCCTTTCTCATCGAGCAGCTGAATCGTTCCGGCCTTTTTGAGGCTGCCGGTATAAGGTCCCAGAATATTAGTCACGCCATAAACCGCCTGAATGTCCGCCGGTGAAGCCGCGATGACAAAAAACCCACCGCCCGGAATGAGCGTGTTCGGCGGGATCGTGTAACTCATGTTGTCAGCGACAATCTGATAACCGCTGAGGTCGTGAAAAAACGGATTCGAATTGTAGATTTCCAGAAACTCAACGTTCCGCCCGTCGGTGCGCGGCGCGGGTTTGTACATGATTTCCGAAATGGCAATCGGGCTGGTGCGGCTGGAAGGTCCGGGTGGCTCGTGCGGATTGTTGATCACGCCAACGACCGCACTGGCGCTGGTGTCGGCAACATCGCGGAATTGCGCGGTCGTTGTTTGCGTGGCGCCGCGGCTGCTCACGGCGAGGCCGAAATAAATTTGCGCCGGCATCGAAATGGTAACGTTGCCCAGTTGCGTCCAGGTCTGACCGTCATAACTGGCGAAGCTGGTGAACGCGTTGCCAGCGCGTTTGAGCCGCAGCCAGGTGTTGGGATAATTCGCCGGAAAATTTCCGACCGAAACGCCCGGCGAGTAGGCGGGGTCGCGGTAATCAAAAAACGTGCCGTTCATTCCCGGGGTGGCGAGGCTGGCGGCGAAGCGGCTTCCCGGGTCAAGGGTTTCGCGGGCAATCAATCCGGCTTTCGCCCACAAATCCGACAAGCCCAGACCCGCGAGTCGTGCGCTCACATCGAAATCGCCGCTGCGAAGTTGATACTCAAAATTGAATTGATCGGCCACGCCCCCGAGATCGGTTCCCGCCGCCGTCACATTCATGCCGTTCGTGAGAACGGTGATCGCTGGCATCACCGCTGAGCTGCCGACGTTCTGCGAGGCATAAGGCGTGGCCAGGAAACTGACCAGCGTGTTGGTGGCGATCGTATTTGGAATGGTTGCCTGATCGCGGACACCATTGATGACGACGGAATAGATGCTGCCATAAACCAGCGGGCTGGTCGCGAGCAGAATCGTTGTGTTCGTCGCGAGAAACGCCGCGCCGGTGACGGAGGTGCCATTGGTGAAAATGTAATTCGCGGAGCGGGTCGCGCTCGTGGCTTCGACCGCTTCTGAGAAAACCACCTCCACATTGGTCGGGCCGAGATTGAAAACCTGGACGACGGCGGGCGGCACTATGTCCGGCGTGACCGTGAGCACGGCATTGCTGCTGAACTGTCCCTTGCCGGGGACCAGGACCTGCGCGCGATAGACCCCGCCATTGTTCGCAGCGCTGACGGGGGGAGTTGTGTAGCTGGGTGAAGTCGCGCCGGAAATGTCAAAACCGTTCAACTGCCACTGATAGCTGACGTTGGTGGTAATTGAGGAATTGCCGGTGGCGGTCACGTAGAACGTGGCCGATTGTCCGGCCATGGCGCTGGTGTTGGTTGGCGGTTGGGAAATCGTCACCGAGGAATTTGCCGCCGTGAAATAGTTGCCGAGAAATTGCGCCGGAATCACCGTCCACGACAGGTTGGTCGGTGTTTTCCAGGCCGCATAAAAGTAGTCGCCGCCGCCGCCTTCCTTCATCAGTCCCTCGATGAAATACCGTTGTCCCGCGGCGAGCGTCACGGCGACGGACGTGTGCGAGTCATAACTGCCGCCCCAGCTTGTTTCCTGGGACAGCAGAACCTTGAACGCCGGACTGTCATTGGTGCTCAGATACAATTGCGAATTGTCATCGCTGTGGACCGCGAAGTAATACTGGCCGCTGACCGGCGGGATCAAATAGCCCCACATGCGTCCGCCATAGTTATCGGCGATGTTTTCCTGCGGCCAGCCCATGCCCGGCGGATAATCAACCTGACCCGGATGGTTCGGAAAATTTGCGTTGTTGGTCAGGTCGGAAACCGCCGAGCCGGAAATATTAAAGTAGAGCTGCCGCTGAACGTAACCGGAGGTGAAGGCTACGTTCGTGTAGATTATCTGGGTGTTGGCGGCCATGACATTCCGGCTGTTCGCCGCGTCAATCAGGTTGCTGACCCTGAGCCAGTGGGTCGCAAACGGAATCTGGCTGGCCGTGGTCAATTGAACGGTCCTGTTGTCGTTGACCAAAGCCGCGCCGAAAATCTGGACGTTTCCGGAAACATTGGTCAGCGCGTAATTCGCCACGTTGGTCGCGCCTGCGGGCTGGACCGGAAGGGAAAACCTCACCTGCAAAATATTGTTGCCGGCGTTGGTGACCGAAACAATCGTCGGCGGACCAAACTCTTCGAGCCGCAGCCCGCTCAACGCATAACAATAAGGGCCACTGGCCGTGCCGCCGGCGGGAATTGTGCCGGTGTATTGCGTGGTCTTGATGGAAAAAGAACCGCTTGCACCGGGCACAATGCCTTCCCAGTCCGCCATGTCGCCGCTGGTATTGACGCCGGTGTTGATGGCGACCTGATTGGCAGCCAACCCGTTTGTATAACCTCCGGAAGTGTGTGCGCTGGCGAAGGAAGCGGCACCGTCAATCTCGAACAATGACCAGCGTTGCGGATAATCGCCGCCGGAACCGCCGCGCACGGCGCTGCCCTTGAAACTGTAGGAGCGGTTCGTGTTGAGTCCGTTGAACGTGTAAATGACGGTCGCGCTGCCGACGACCTGGGCCGCCGCGTCGGCATCGCCCGCGCCTTGAAAATCCACAAAACCATTGAATGTGTTGTAAAGCGGCGTTCCGGCATTGGGATTCGCGGCGGCGCTGCTGGCGTTGACAGTGCCGCTGCTTGCGATTAAGACGGTCACCGGCAAGGTCGCGCCAGAGTTGATGTCCCGCAAAGCGCCACCAGCACCGGGGCTGTTGCCAAAGATATTCCAAGTGGTCGCGTTCGAGTGCGTCGTAACACCGACGGTGCCCGGGGCATGATCGTTGAAAGCAACAAACTGGGCGTGACTCCCACGAGGAATTGCCAGTGACACCGCCAGGGCGGCGATTCGAACCCATGGACGATGATTGAGTTTATCTTTCATCTGACCTCCTTCGCCAGGTTCGCGGGAGCGGTGGCCGGACGATTGCTGGCGCGACGATCGTAGTTGCCGGATCGGAACTTGGAGAGTTCGCGCCTGTTACATTTAAACATCTTCTACTAGGAAATTTTTGAAACGTTAGCAGCCATTATGTCAATTGTCGAGCATTTTGTTTTTTACATTGGAGTGCGCGGCAGGAAATAAGAGTTCGTTGCCGGCACAAATCGCGCGCAATTCAGCCCGACGGCGACACAGCCCGACGGCAATGCTTTACTCGCGTTCCCGGAGTTGTTAGCTTGAGGGCCGATGCGAGCCGGCGTTGCCGCCGGCGGATTTTATGATCCAAGTCGAGGGCCTGACCAAATTGTATGGCGAATTCGTCGCCGTGAACGAACTCTCGTTCCGCGTCGAGCCCGGCGAAGTCCTGGGACTCGTCGGGCCGAACGGCGCGGGCAAGACCACCACGATGCGCTGCCTGGCCGGCGTCATTCCGCCGACGCGCGGCACGATTCACATTTGCGGAAACGATCTGGCGCGCGATCCCATCGCCGCGAAGCAGCAGCTCGCGATGTTCACCGACGAACCGCGGCTGTTCGATTATCTCACGGTGGAACAGCATCTGACCTTCACGGCGCGGATTTATCAGGTGGCCGGTTACGAACCGCTCGCCGCCCAGTTGCTGCAGGAACTGGAAATCGCCGACAAGAAGAACTCATTGCCCGGCGAACTTTCGCGCGGCATGAAACAAAAACTCGCCATCGCGTGCGGCCTGCTGCACTCGCCCAAAGTGATGTACTTCGACGAGCCGCTGACCGGCCTTGACCCCATGGGCATCCGGCGGATGAAGGATTCCATCCTGAAACGGGCGCGGGACGGCGCGGCGATCATCATCAGTTCGCACCTGCTGCATCTGGTCCAGGAAATCTGCTCGCACATTTTGATTCTGAAGAACGGGACGAAGATCGTCGACGGCACCATCGGGGAAATTACGCGAAAGTTTTCCGAACAACCCGGCGACCTCAACCTGGAGGAAATCTTCTTCCGCGCCACCAGCGAACGCACCGCCGTTGCTCCGCCGCCATCAACGCCTCCGTCCCCACCGGTTCAAACCTGATCCGCCGATGGGATGCCTGCTCTACCGATGATCTCCGCCCTGCTTTATCTCCAATATCACTCGACCCGGAACCGGTTGGTGACCCGGATCAAGCGTCTCAAGCAGCCGAAATACCTCGTCGGCGCGATCGTCGGCGCGATCTATTTTTATTTTTACTTCTTTCGCTATTTCTTCAGCCGGGGGCGCGGTTTATCGGCGGCGTGGTCGCCGGACAACCTGCGGCTTATGGAATCGCTGGGCGCGCTGGCGCTCTTCGTCATTGTTTTGCTGGCGTGGCTCATCCCGCACGAGCGGGCCGCACTCACGTTCACCGAGGCCGAGGTCGCGTTTCTGTTTCCCGCGCCGATCAGCCGCCGCGGCCTGATTCATTTCAAACTGCTGCGCTCGCAAATCCGCATACTCTTCAGCGTGTTGTTTCTGACCCTGGTTACCAGGCGCTTGGGTGGCAGCGCGTTGATTCACGCCGTCGGCTGGTGGTTGATCCTCTCGATGTTGAATCTCCACTTCCTCGGCGCGTCGTTTGCGCGGACGATGCTGCTGGATCGCGGCGTTTCCAACCGGCTCAGACGGCTGATTGTTTTCGGAATCGTGCTCGCGGGTGTCGCCACCGTGATCGTCTGGGCGAAGCGAACCATGCCGGAATTGAATTCTTCCGACCTGGAAAACATCGGCTCCATTTCTGATTACGCGCAGCGGGTGCTGGGTTCCGGCCCGGCGTTTTATTTGCTTTATCCCTTCCGGCTGGTGGTCCGTCCGTTTCTGGCTTCAGATGCTCACGCCTTTTTCAACGCGCTCGGCCCGGTGGTGCTGTTCTTTCTGATCCACTACGCCTGGGTGGTCTATTCGGATGTCGCGTTCGAAGAAGCGTCCGTGGCGGCCTCCCAACAACTCGCCGCGAGAATCGCCGCCGTTCGTGCCGGCAACTGGCACGGGGCCAAGAAAAAGCAGAAAAGCAAACGTCCGTTGTTCCAGTTGGCCGCCACCGGACCGCAGCCAACGGCATTGCTCTGGAAAAATCTCATCAGCGCCGGGCAGGCGTTCACCTCGCGCATCTGGATCAGCATCATCATCATGGTCGTGTGCGTGTATATCGGCATCGGAAACGTCACTCACAGCGGGGATCTGTTTCTGGGGGCGACGATTGTGCTTGGAGTTCTGCTTTCCTGGTCCTTGCTGATCGGGCCGCAAATTCTGCGGCAGGATCTGCGACAAGACCTGGCGCTGGCGGACGTTCTGAAATCGTATCCGATGCGCGGCTGGCAGATCGTGCTGGGCGAACTGCTCGCTCCGGTGATGATTCTGGCCGTCGCGCAATGGCTGCTCGTGATTTTCGGAATCCTCTTTCTCTCACGAGCGAATGAAGTGATGCACGGCCCGCTCCCGCTCGCCATCGCTTGCGGCGCGGTCGTCGTGCTGCCAATGCTCGACCTGATCCTCCTGCTGATTCCCAATGCCGCCGTGTTGCTGTTCCCTTCGTGGATACAGGTCGGCAAGGATGCCCCGCGCGGCATCGAAGCCACCGGCCAGCGGCTCATCTTCATGCTGGGGCAACTGCTTGTTTTTGCCGTCGCGCTGATTCCTGCCGCGATCGTTTTTGCGATTGTGTTCTTCCTGTTCAAACTGGCTGTGGGCCAGATCGTGGCCGTGCCGCTCGCCTCAGGCGCCGCCGCCATCGTGCTGGCCGGCGAAGCCGGCCTGGGCGTGATGCTGTTGGGCCGGCTGTTTGAGAAGTTCGATCTGTCGGCGGAAATGACGAACTGACCCGCGTCGCTCCGAGCGTCAGGCAGGTTGCCGCAGCCGGTAAGGAATGGGAGTGATCGTGCAATCACGATTAACCTTTCTCCTCTTTCTCCTGCTGTTCGCGGTTCGCTGGCGTTTTTTGCCCACCACAGCCGGTCTCGATCTGCTTGCAATCCCCCATCAAGTATCGGAAACCATTGGCAGCCTGAAACCGTCTGATGTGAGAAGTAAAGCGAATCAAATTGATTTTCGTGGATGGTGGTGTGATCGGTATCAATGGCAAAGTATGAAAAATGTTCCTGATTCCTTTTGCGGCGGCAGTGATCACATCTGGCGGCCCGATCGCCGCGAATTCCTGTTCGTCGGCCTGGTGGGCAGTCTGGGGCTGACCTTGGGAGACCTTTTCAAACTCCAGGCCCAGCCCGTCTCCGCCACCGCCAAGGCCAGGTCGGTCATCAACATTTTTCTGCCTGGCGGCATTGCGGCGCAGGAATCGTTCGATCCCAAGCGGTTCGTTCCCATCGAATATCGCGGGCCGCTCGGCACGGTGAAAACCAGACTCGACGGCATTTATTTTTCCGAACAACTCAAGCGCACGGCGGAAGTGGCGGACAAGATCTGCGTCGTTCGTTCCATGACCCACGGCGAGGCCGATCACGGTCGCGGCACGCACAACATGTTCACCGGCTGGCGGCCAAGTCCCGCCGTCCAATATCCGAGCATGGGCAGCATCGTCTCGCACGAACTCGGATCGCGAAATGATCTGCCGCCGTACGTTTGCGTTCCCACACAGCCGAATGAATATGCGGGAACGGGTTTTCTTGGTTCGGCGTATGGACCGTTCAGCCTCGGCGCCGATCCGGCGAATAGTGCCTTCAAGGTTCGCGACCTGAACCTCGCGCACGATGTGGACGAAAACCGCTTTTCTGAACGGCGCGAAATGCGCGCGATCGTGGATTCGCACTTCAGCGCGCTGGAAAAATCCGACGCGCTCGACGGCATGGACGCTTTCTATCAACGCGCCTACGCCCTGATGAGTTCCAATCAGGCGCGGGCCGCGTTCGATCTCAAGCTGGAACCCGACAAGCTCCGCGACGATTACGGTCGCAACGCGCCCGGCCAGCGCATGCTTCTGGCCCGGCGTCTCGTCGAGGCCGGCGTGCGTTTCGTTTCGCTCACCTACGGCGGTTGGGATCATCACGACAACATCCGCGCCGGGGTCAGCAATCAAATGCCCGCGTTCGACCAGGCGTTTGCCGCACTCATCCGCGATCTTTCGTCGCGGGGCATGTTGGACTCGACGCTGGTTTTGGTCACCACGGAATTTGGCCGCACGCCCAAGATCAACAAGACCGGCGGACGCGATCATTATCCGAAAGTGTTCAGCATCGTGATGGCCGGTGGCGGAATCAAACAAGGGTATGTTCACGGCTCCACCGACCCGACCGGCACCGAACCCGATGAAAATCCGCTCACGGTTCCTGATTATGCGGCGACGGTTTACAACCTGCTCGGCATCGATTTTGAGAAAACGTTGCTGGCCGGCAACCGGCCCGTGAAGATCATCAAAGACGGCGAAGTGGCCGGCGGAATTCTGGCCTGAGCAAATCATGTTGTCGCAAAGCGGAAGTTTGAAAGCCCGGCTCCGGGGCGGCGAAGCTCACGCCAAATATTGCCCGTTCGTTCTCGCAATTCTTTCCTCGATCCTGTTCGCAAGCCCCGCCTTCGCCACTGCGCCGCACCTTGCCTCGATCACACCCGCGGGCGGCCAGCGTGGAACGGAACTTCAAATCAGCCTCAATGGCGACCGCCTCCAGGACGCGGAGGAAATCATCTGTTACGAACCGGGACTCGAGGTGAAGCGACTGAATCTGGTCACGAACAAAGTCGTCAAAGCCCAGCTGAAAATTTCGCCGGAGTGCCGTCTCGGCGAACATCATTTGCGCCTCCGCACGGCCAGCGGTCTGTCCGAGTTGCGAACATTTTTTGTCGGCGCATTCCCAGTCGTCGCGGAGAAAGAGCCGAACAATCTGCCGGCACAGGCGCAGAAAATCGCGCTCAACACCACCGTCGCCGGTGTCATCACGAGCGAGGATGTGGATTGTTTTGCCGTCGAAGTGAAAAAAGGGGAACGACTTTCGGCGGAGGTCGAAGGGATGCGACTCGGACGCGGTGTATTCGATCCGCGACTTTCTGTTCTGGACACGAATGGCGCGGTCCTGGCGGATGTGGACGACACCTGGCTCGCGATGCAAGACCCGTTCGTCGGCCTGATTGCGCCGCACGACGGGACTTATATTTTTCAACTGCGCGAAGCGATTTACGGCGGCAATGGCGATTGCCATTATCGCCTGCACGTCGGAAATTTTCCGCGACCCACTTCGGTTTATCCGCTGGGTGGTAAAGCGGGCGAGAACGTGGGCTTGACATTTTTCAGCGAAACCACCGGCGAGTTTGTTCAGGCAATAAAACTGCCCGCCACAGCGCAGGATAAATTCGGGGTGTTTGCGGAACTGGATCAGCTCTCCGCCCCGTCGCCGAACTGGATCCGCGTTTCCGAATTTCCGAATGTCTGCTCGTCAGGCCAGGCCCCGGACCGCGAACACGCCACGGTCGCGGATTTTCAACCGCCGCTCGCGCTCAACGGAATCATTTCGCTGAAAGGCGAGGAAGATTGGTTCCGCTTTCCGGCAACGAAGGGTGTTCCGCTTGAAGTGAACGTCTACGCGCGCCAGCTTCGTTCGCCGCTGGATTCGATCCTGGAAGTTTTCGACGCCCATGGCCGCAGTCTCGCCTCCAACGACGACGCCGGTGGCCCGGACAGTGCGCTGAAATTTACGCCCGGCGAGACCACCAACTATTTCGTCCGCATTCGCGACACGTTCGGCCGGTTCGGTCGCGATTTCACGTATCGGGTCGAAGTCGCGCCCGCGAGAGCGGGTGTAACGGTAAAAATTCCTGAAGTCGCGCGCAACGACACCCAGTCGCGCCAGTTCATCGCGGTGCCGCGGGGCAACCGTTTCGCCACGCTGATCTCCGCCAAGCGCGCGAACTTCAACGGCGAATTGCATTTCGATCTTCCGGGATTGCCGCCGGGCCTGACGATGTTTGCGGACAGTCTCTCGCCAAATGTGGATGCGGAGCCGCTCGTGTTCGAGGCCGCGCCGGACGCACCGATTGGCGGGAAGTTGCTGGACTTGATCGCGACAGGAACCAACGCGGACGCGAGCGTCACCGGCCATTTCCGGCACGATGTCGAACTGGTTGAAGGCCCGAACAACACGAGTTATTACGGCACCCGCGTTGACAAACTCTGCGTGGCCGTGGTCAAGGAAGCGCCGTTCAACCTGCGCATCATCGAACCCAAAGTGCCGCTGGTGCAAGCGGGCTCGATGGCGCTGGAAATTGTCGCCGGGCGCAACCCGGGCTTCGACGAACCCATCGAATTGCAGATGGTCTGGAATCCGCCGGGCGTCAATTCGCAATCCGAGGCGACGATTCCGAAAGGCACGACGAACCTCTTTTATCAACTCAACGCCAGCGACAGCGCCGAGGCTCGCCCGTGGAAAATCGCGGTGCTCGGCCACGCGACCGTGGAAGGCGGGCAAGTTTATGTTTCATCGCAATTGACCGGCCTCGAGGTCGCGAAGCCGTTTGTCGCGGGAAAAATTCAAACGCTCTCGGCCAACCCGGGCAAACCGGCGAAACTCGTGGTGGCTTTGCAGCAATTGAAACCGTTCGACGGCCAGGCAAAAATCCGGCTGCTCGGATTGCCGGAGAAAGTCACCGCCCCGGCAATGGAGATCAGCCAGGACGACCAGACCATTTCCTTCGATCTCACCGTGGATCCAAAATGCGCGCCGGGTTCGTTCAAGAATTTGTTTTGCGCCGTGGAGGTGCCAGCCAATGGCCAGGTGATTTTGCACAACATCGCCTCCGGCGGCATCCTGCGCATCGCGCCGGCGAAACCTGAGCCGGCCAAAGTCGCTGAGGTGAAGGAAGCGAAGAAGTGATCATGCCTCGTGGATTGCCAACAAAGTCAAAGCCAGTGCCTTTTTGGAAGGCCGTGCTGGCGGTGTCTGGCTCCATCTGGTTTTGCGCCTGGTTGCTCAGCGCGTGTTCATCGGAGAAACAAACCCCGAAACTTTCTGAACTGCAGTGCTACCCGCCCGGGATCAAACTCGCTTCCGCAAAATCGCGCCAGGAACTGGTTGTGCAGGCGGTTTACGCAAATGGCGTCACGCAGGATGTAACCTCGCGGGCGAAGTTCGTCCTGGCCAATCCGCGACTGGCGACGGTCACCCAGGGCATCCTCGCACCGGTCACGGATGGACAAACCGAACTGCGCGTCACTTTTGCCGGACGTTCTCTCACCGTGCCGGTTTCCGTGGCGGACGCGAAGGTCGAACCGCCCATCAGTTTCAAGCACGACGTCATGCCGGTGTTCACCAAGGCCGGATGCAACGCCGGCGGCTGCCACGGCACGTCGCGCGGCAAGGACGGATTTCATCTGTCGCTTTTTGGTTTCGATCCCGACGGTGATTATTTCCGGCTGACGCGCGAACAGATCGGCCGCCGCATCAACCTCGCGATTCCGAAGGAAAGCCTGATCGTCCAGAAAGGCCTCGGCGCGGTGCAGCACACGGGCGGCGTACGCTTCGGCACGAACAGTGAACTTTACAAAACGCTCGTCGCCTGGCTCGACACGGGCGCAACGCGGGATTCAACGAACGCCTCCAAACTCGCGGGCATCGAAATTTTTCCCCCGTCCGCCGTGATGGAAGGTTCCAACGCCATGCAACGATTCATCGTTCGCGCGCATTACTCCGACGGAGCGGATCGTGATGTGACGCCGCTCGCGGTTTTCATCAGCAACAACGACGTCAGCGCCCGGGTCGCCGAGGATGGAACCGTCACCGCCGGCCAGCGCGGCGAGGCATTCATCCAGGCGCGGTTTGGCGAGTTCAACGTCGGCGCGCAGGTGATCGTGATTCCCAAGGACCTGCCGTATCAATGGCCGGACGTTCCCGCGAACAACTACGTTGACGAAGCCGTTTATGCCCGGCTCAAGAAACTGCGTCTGACACCGTCGGGGGTCTGCGATGACGCGACCTTTTTGCGGCGCGCCTCGCTGGATATCACGGGCCAACTGCCGGCGCCGGACGAGGTTGAAAAATTTCTCGCCGACAAAGCGGCGGCCAAACGCGCCAACCTGGTGGACGAATTGTTGAATCGAAAAGAATTCACCGAACTCTGGGTGATGAAATGGGCCGAGCTTCTGGAAATCCGTTCGCGGGAAAACATTGTTTATCCGAAGGCAGCGCTCGTGTATTTCGAGTGGCTGCGCAACCAGATGCTCGCGGGCGTGCCCCTGGATCAGATCGTGCGCCGCCTGCTCACCGCGTCCGGCAGCACGTTGCGCGATCCGGCGGCGAATTATTATCAAATGGAGCCGGACACACAGAAACTCGCGGAAAACACCGCGCAGGTTTTCATGGGCATGCGCATCCAGTGTGCGCAATGCCACAATCATCCCTTCGACCGCTGGACTTTGAACGATTATTACGGCTTTGACGCTTTCTTCGCGCAGGTCGGCCGCAAACCCGGCGACGATCCGCGCGAGAACATAATCTTCGACCGCACCGACGGCGAAGTGAAACATCCGGTGACCGGTGAGGCCATGCGTCCGAAATTTCTCGGCGGTGACGTGCCGGAAATCAAGGGTGAGAGCCGCCGCGAAGTTCTCGCCCGCTGGTTGACGTCGCCGCAAAACCCGTATTTCGCGCGCAACATTGCCAACCTCGTCTGGACGCATTTCCTGGGCCGGGGAATCATCCATCCGGTGGACGACGTGCGCATCAGCAATCCGCCGTCGAATCCCGAACTCCTCGACGCGCTCGCCGCCCGGCTCGTCGATTACCAATACGATTTCAAAAAGCTCGTGCGCGATATTTGCGCGTCGAGAACGTATCAGCTCGACACCCGGCCCAATGACACCAACGCGGGTGACGAGCGCAATTTCGCGAAGGCCTCCTTCCGCCGCATCCGCGCCGAAGTGCTGCTCGACTGCATCAGCGAAGTGACCGGGACGCAGGATAAATTCCCCGGCCTGCCGCGCGGCGCCAAGGCGGTGGAGATTCCCGACGGCAACACGGCGGATTATTTTCTCACGACGTTTGGCCGCGCCAGCCGCACGACGGTTTGCTCCTGCGAAGTGAAGGTGGATCCGAATCTTTCGCAGGCGCTGCACCTGCTGAACGGGGATACGATTCAGAACAAGATCGAGCAGGGCGGCGTGGTGAAGTCGCTGCTTGAACGCGGCGAAAAACCGGACGAGATCATCGGAAATTTGTATCTCCGCTGCCTGAGCCGCGCGCCGACCGCGGATGAGGTGGCGAAGTTGAAACGCTTTTTCAAAAATGACGGAGCCGCCGAGCCGGTGTTGAACGACGTGTTCTGGTCGCTGCTCAACGCGAAGGAGTTTGTCTTCAACCACTGAGCGAAATGAATTTTTCCCGGATCCATTTTTGCGCAAGTTTCCCGGTGATCCTGCTGTTCGCCTTCACTGCGGGCGCCGACGACAAGATCACTTACCAGGACAACATTCTTCCGATCATCCAGGCCAATTGCGCCAAGTGCCACAACGAGGACAAGAAAAAAGCCGATCTCGATTTGACCAGCTATCCGGGCGCGCTAAAAGGAAGTGGTTCCGGTGCGGTGCTCATTTCCGGCAATCCCGACGCGAGCAAATTATGGAAGGCCGTCACGCAATCGGAAGACCCGACCATGCCGCCGAACCAGCCGCCGCTTCCGGAAAAGGATTTGGAGACGTTCAAGAAATGGATTCAGGGCGGCTTGCTCGAAAACGCCGGCGGCAAAGCGGTCGCTGCAAAAAAACCGGAGGCGGATTTCTCGCTCAAATCCGATCAGGTCGGAAAACCGGCCGGTGCGCCGCCGATGCCGAAAGATTTGCCGCGCATCGTGGTCAGCCACACGGCGCGGACCACTGCGATCACCGGTCTCGCTGCCAGCCCGTGGGCGCCGTTGATCGCCGTCGCGGGACAGAAACAAATTTTGCTGTTTCATTCCGACACCCTCGAATTGCTCGGCATTCTGCCGTTCCCCGAAGGACAGCCGGTGGACCTGAAGTTCAGTCGCAACGGACAACT
>OCZU010000662.1_pt1 | contig 23157 bp, 28 predicted proteins | sample 1539001 | NCBI WGS metagenome assembly OCZU01 (sample SAMEA3539306, study PRJEB22396) | soil metagenome | biome: tundra; feature: field; material: soil | place: USA | collected 2010-05 | depth 0.15 m | reverse complement strand
ACCGGGGCGTGCCGAAGGAGGCGCTCGACCGGGTCCGGGTTCCGGTCGGTCTCGATCTCGGCCGTACGTCGCACCGGGAGATCGCGGTCGCGATCCTGGCCGAGCTCGTGCAACTCCGGGCATCAGGCGCGCTGCCTGCCGGTGCGCCGGCCAGAGCCAGGACCGCCGCGGACGGAACAGTTGATGCCGGGGGGACCAAGACCGGACCGGCCGGCCCGGCGACGGGAGCCGCCGCGGCGGCGGGGCTCACCGAGGCCGTGGACCCGGTCTGCGGGATGACCGTCACAGTCGGCCGGTCCGGCCGGCCGCTTGACCACGACGGCGTCACCTATTTCTTCTGCTGCGCTGGCTGCCGCCAGCAGTTCGAGTCCGACCCAGCCGCCTACGTGAAGAAAGAGACTCGATGCTGATCAGGAACGAGTTTGAGGTCGCCGAGCCGGTCGAGAAGGTGTGGAACTTCTTTGGCGACATCCCGCAGGTGGCTGCCTGCCTGCCCGGTGCCGAGCTGACCGAGAATCTCGGCGAGGAGAGGTACAAGGGCAAGGTGGCGGTCCGGATGGGCCCGGTCAGGCTGCAGTTCGCAGGCACCGCTGACATCACGGAGCGGGATGAGGACGCCAAGCGCCTGGTGGTCCATGCGAGCGGGGCCGATGAGAAGGGCCGGGGCCAGGCCAGCATGGTCGTGACCGCCATGCTGGCCCGCTCGGGCCGCGGTACGAAGGTTGATGTCACCCAGGACCTGCAGCTTTCCGGGGCCGCCGCGCAGTACGGCAGGGGCATGATCTCCGACGTGACGGCGGTGCTGATGCGCGACTTCTCAGCGAACCTGCAGGACCGGATCGGCCGGATCGAGCGCGGTGAATCAGCCGAGCAGATCGCCGCCGCCGCTACGACCCCGGCGGGCGGCTTCACCCTCGGCCTGCGTGCGGCGCTGATGGCGCTGCGCCGGGTCTACCGCCGTTTCTTCGTCCCTTACCAGGCCGCGAGCTGAGGAGAACAACCATGGTCCTGTGGTGGATCGGCAACGCCGTCCTGCTGCTCGTGATACTTCCGGTCGTCATCGCCCTGCTTAACCGCGTGCTTGCCGCGGTGGAGCGGATCCGCGGCGCCACAGACGAGATCCTCACCGGCGGGGTCGCCCTGATCGGCGAGCTCAGCGCGGTCCCAGAAGGGCTGGCCACGACCGACACCACCGTCAGGGAAGTTGCTGTCGGCGCGGTCAGGTATGCCGGCTCCGTCGCCAAGCTTCTCGGCTGAGAGAAAGGACATCGACCATGCCCGCAGCCGCCTGGGTCACCCTGATCATCGCCACGCTGATAATCGGCATCACCGCCGTCGGCCTGTTGCGCGTGATATTTCATCTTCGAACCATCCGCGCGACGCTCGTCGCCACGACCGGAGGGGTGCAGGCCGTCGCTCAGCTGACCAGCACCGTTCCAGCCCGGCTGACTTCGGTCAACGCCAGCTTGAAGCCAGTCAGGGATTTCTGTGAAACGGTCTGAACTGGCCGGGTCGCGGCGGACTGAGTCTGCACCGGCTGAGTCTGCACCGGCCGAGTCGCAAACAGCAATGGAGGAACTGTGACCGGACATGTCCTGGCCGCGGCCGGGAATGCGACCAGCCACTTCGGCTGGATCCTTGGCTACACGATCGGCATCGTCATCGTGCTGGTCGTCGTCGCACTGGTGGTGCCGATCCTGCTGCTGGCCCGATCGATCGGCAACGAGGCACCGAAGATCAACGACGCGCTGACCGACGCGGTGCACAACACGGCCCCGCTGGCCGCATTGCGCACGACGATCGAGCACGCCACCATCATCATCGGCGGCCTGCAGCGCGGCCGCGCCAGGCTGGGGGGCTAACGATGCACGCACTGGCTCTGTCATCACACGCGCTGGCTATGTCATCAGCGGAGCACACCCTGTGGGTGTGGGCGATCATCGCCGGCTTCGTGGTCGTGCTCGCCGTCGCGGCCCTGCTGAGCCTGCTCATCTGGCTTGTGAAGATCATTGACCGCCGCGTTGCGGCAGTGCGGGACACCCTGAAGGCGGCGTCGGCGAACACCGCGGACACCGTGCTCATCCCGCAGGTCGCTGGCGGGGTGGAGGCTGTCCTCGCCGAAGGGCTGCAGCATCACCTGTTCCTCGGCCGCGTGCTCGGAAAGGTGAAGTCATGACCACCCTGGTCATCCTGACCATCGTCGATATCGTCTTGCTGGTCGCCGGCCTGGCCTTCTACCTGTACTGGGTCGGGACGCTACTGGCCAGGATCGCCGGGAACCTGGAAGAGTGCGCGGAGATCGTCCGGACCATTGTGGGCCACGCGAAGCTGATCGAGCCCGGCGTGGATCACATCAACCGGACCGGCGGCGTGGTGGCCGCGGCACTCCCGCTGCTGTACGGGATGGCCGAGGAGATCGTCACCGACGTCACGCCGAGGCCAGAGCAGCCGGCCGTGCCGGAGCCGGCCAGGCCAGCCTCAGGCAGGCGCAGGTCGCGCCTGCTCGACGCGGTCGGCTTCGGATCCCCCCAGTAGCACCTGCGCCACTTTGGCGGGAAACCACCCACGAGATGGGAGCTAGCCGGTTATCGGGCTGGCTCGTCTGGGCCGCGCTTGGTGAGCGGCCGGGTGTTCGGCGCGCCTGAATACTCGCCGATCCACTCGTCCTTCCACGACCGGTCGTACTGCTGGGAGTTGCAGCGCGGGTGATAGATCGCCGTCAGCTCGCTGGCGATCAGCTCGCGGTGCTGACGGCCGCCGCCTGGCACTTCGTACGTGCAGATGTAGACCTTCCACCGCGACCCGGCCCGGCGTACCCAGCACGCCGCGCGCGGGTGCTGGAACGGGAAGCGCTCAGCGGACAGATCGTCGCTGTGGTTCACGTAAATGACCGCGTACTGGTCAGGCTTGGTCTGCGGATCCGGTTTGTAAGCGATCGCGTAGACCGCCGCGGCGGCCGGAGGTGTCCAGCCACCGAGCAGGCGAGGGCCCTCGAACGGATAGCCGGCCAGCGAGCCGAGCCTGATCACAGTGCCGCGTCCTCATCCTCGCTGATGGCCTCGGCCCGGACGACCGGGCCGGTCGGCAGCCCGGCGATGGCCACGGCCGCGGCGAACTCGCGGGTGGCCTGCTCGATCGCCGCTTCACGGCTGGCCGCCTCAACGATCAGCTGGGCACCGTACCGGCTGGTGCCGATCCCGGTGGCGATGCCATCGCAGGCGGCGACGGCGTCGGCCAGTTCGACGACCTCCTCGCGGGACAGCACCCGATCGCTCTGTGCCTCGATTCCCACGCTCCATCTCACCGCGGTACTCCTAGCTCAGGTTCGGCAGCAAGGTCGCGAGTTCTTCCAGGCTGCTCAGATCGTGACCGGACAGCGTCAGGTCAATGTGCGGAGCGGCCACCATCATGCCCAGCGTGCTCGGCCGGAAATTCTGGTTGTCACCCTTGTGCGGGTTCATCCAGACGACCCGGTAGCTCAGCCTGGACAGCCGTTCCATCGCGGCTGCCAGCACGCTCGGGTCGCCGCGATCTAGGCCGTCTGAGCAGATCACCACGATCCCGCCCCGGCACATGCCCCGGCGTCCCCAGTCCCTGACGAAGGTATCCAGCGAGTCCCCGATCCTGGTCCCGCCTTCCCAGTCGAACACCGCTGTCGCGGCCCGCTCCAGAGCCTCGTCCGGCCTGCGGTGCTCGAGCGCCCTGGTTACCCTGGTCAGCCTGGTGCCGAAGCAGAACACCTCGACCCGCGCCGCTGCCCGGTTCGCGGAGTAGGCGAACTGCAGCAGATTGCGGGAGTAGTCAGCCATCGAGCCGGAGATGTCCAGGATCAGGATCAGCGGTCGCAGCCGCACCCGGCGCCGCCGCCAGTAGAGCTCTGCGGGCTCGCCGTGCATCCGCAGTGACTCACGAACCGTACGGCGCAGGTCAGGAGCACGCGCGGATGGCGCACTGACCATCCGCCTGGTGCGGCGCTTTGGCGGCGTGAGCCGGATCCTGGCCATAATCCGCCGCACGGCGGCGAGTTCGGCGGGTGTGCAGGCGGCGAATGATTTGTGCCTGAGGGCTTCGGCGTCCGATGCCATCAGGCCGAGCGTCGCTTCCTCCTCCTGTCCCTCCCCAGCCGGCTCGGCGTCCGGTACGGTCAGCACGGCCTGAGCTTCCGCCTGCGCCGTCAGCTGTGCTCGCAGGATGAGCATGTCCCGGACCGGATCAGGGCCGTCCAGGAAGAACCTGCGAAACGTCTCGTCGTAGACGGTGATGGCATCTCGCCTGGTGACCAGTGTGGTACGCCCGGCCCAGTACAGGTCAAGCAGGTCGGAAGGGTCAAGCGCGCTCATCGCCGAGCAGTAGGCCAGGATGTCGCCTGATCCCACCGCGAGCCCGGCGGAGCGGAGTTCGTGGCAGAAGTTCACTAGCACGCTGACGAATGAAGCGCGCTCAGACACCGGACGTGATCTCTTCCAGGTTCTGCCGTACGACGTCCAGGTCGTCTCGTTCCTTCACGACAGCGCCGAGGGTGTCTTGCGCGACCGACGCGTTCAGATCGCTCTCGCCGAGGACCTCCAGAGCGCGCACCCAGTCAATCGTCTCGGCTACTCCTGGCGGCTTGGCCAGGTCCAGCTCACGCAGCCGGTTGACTGCTGCGACGACCTTACGGGTCAGCGCCGCCGATACCCCCGGCTCTCGGATCATGACGATCTCGACCTCGCGCTCGGCCGGCGGGTAGCCGATCCAGTGATACAGGCAGCGCCGCTTCAGCGCGTCATGCAGCTCGCGAGTGCGGTTGGAGGTCAAGATGACCAGCGGCGCGCTGGCCGCCTTGATCGTGCCGATCTCCGGGATGCTGATCTGGAAGTCAGAGAGCACTTCGAGCAGGAATGCCTCGAACTCGTCGTCGGCCCGGTCCACCTCATCGATCAGCAGGACTGCCCGGTCACCGGCCCTGACCGCCTCAAGCAGCGGTCGTTCCAGCAGGAACTTCGGCCCGAACAGCTTGTCGACAGCCGCCTCGTCGGCGACCTGGCGCTCCGAGAGTGCCCTGATCTGCAGCATCTGACGGGCGTAGTCCCACTCATAGAGTGCCTGATTAGTATCTATGCCCTCATAGCACTGCAGCCGGATCAGCTTCCGTCCGAAGACCGAGGCCAGAACCTTTGCAACCTCGGTCTTGCCTACTCCGACCTCGCCCTCAAGCAGGATCGGGCGCTCCAGGGACAGCGCCACGAACAGCGCGGTGGACAGCCCGCGGTCGGCGAGATATCCGCCCTGACGCAGGACATCGGTGAGCTGGCCGACGGTGTCGGGGCAGTCCATGCAGGTACTCTCCTCGCCGCTGGCGCCGCTCCCGCCGCTGACCGGCCTCGTTAGCGGCTGGACTCCGCCGAGCCGAGGATCAGATCCCGGACGGTGCCAGCCTCGGGGTTGAGCTTGCCCTCCCGCTGCAGCGTGGCCCGCCAGGCCGCACGCAGGTCACCGGAGGAGTCGGCTAGGTCGTCGAAACCAACGTCCTGCATCCGCTTGCAGGATTTCGTGCTGCCGCGGGCATCATCAAGATCCGCGCTGCTCTGGCCTCGAGCGCTCCACACCTCGCGAAGTACGTCGAGAGCCTCATCCGGCTGCTGGCTCATTCCAGACACTCCTCCGCCCCGTGCTGCTGTCCTGACCTCGACTGTAATTCCTGCCGCCGGTCTTCGCGACATCGGATTAAGAGATCCCTTATCGGCCGGCAGCAGCGAGTGCGGCGAGCGCTTCGGCCGGCCCGGCCGCATGGCGGATCAGCTGCCGGTTGGCCATCTTCAGCAGCCCGACGCTGACCATCCGGTCCAGCAGCGCCACGAGCGGATCCCAGAAGCCATCGACGTCCAGCAGGACTACCGGCTTGGCATGCAACCCGAGCTGGGACCAGGTAGCCACCTCGGCGAGTTCCTCCAGTGTGCCGAGGCCGCCGGGCAGCGCGACGAACCCGTCGGACAGGTCATACATGAGCTGCTTGCGCTCGTGCATGGACCCGACCTCGTGCAGCTCGGTCAGATCACGGTGGGTGATCGCCAGATCGAACAGCCCAGCCGGGATGACGCCAACGACCCGGCCGCCGGCTGCGAGGGCCGCGTCCGCGATCTCGCCCATCAGGCCGGAACTGCCGCCGCCGTAGACCAGATCGATGCCCCGGCTGGCGAGCAGCGTCCCGAGCGCCCTGGCGGCGTCGGCGTAGCGGTGATCGGGCGGTGCGGACGATCCGCAAAACACGCAGAGTGCTCGGATGGCCACCATGGTTGCCAAACCTATCGCGGCCAGTCGGCGGGCAGAGCCTGACTAAGGCGCCCGCGGGTACGTGGTACAGCAGCCAGCGGATCGAGCGAGAGGAGGATCGCAGCCCATGAGCTTGTACACCGAGCTCCGTCACCCCGGTGCTGATATCGGTCAGACTCAGGATCCTGATCCGTTCTCTACCGGTTACACCAGGTTCAACGGACGAGTCGCGGCCTGGGTGACGGCCAGGATCGGGTCGATGTGGACGGTCTACATCTGCCTGGCCGTGACCGCGATCTGGATGGTGCTCGGCTCCAGGGAGGTGCTTGGCTTCGATCATTACCCGTACCCGTTCCTGCTCTTCCTGGGCAACGTGGTCCAGTTGCTGCTGATCTTTGTCATCCTCCTCGGCCAGCAGGTGCTGGGCCGCTCGGCTGACCGGCGGGCCATGCGCACTTACGACTACGCCGAGGCAATCGTGGTCGATTGCGAGCAGATCCAGAATCACCTGATCGCTCAGGATGCCCTGCTCGGTACCCGGACCGGCCTGCTCGGTACCCGGACCGGCCTGCTCGGTACCCGGACCGGCCTGCTCGGTACCCGGACCGGCCTGCTCGGTACCCGGACCGGCCTGCTCGGGACTCGCGTTGGCTTGCTCGGAGCCCGCGGCCAGCGCAGGCCGGCCGCTGGCTACCTGGCCGGGGCCGGCGCCAGGAGCACGACCGGGCCCACAGGGCGGGCCGAGGCACTGCCGGCCACGGCTGGTCAGCCGATCAGCTTCAACGCGGCGCTGGCCGCGCGGATTACCGGCAAGGTGGGCACGATGACGGCGTGCTACCTCGCGGTGTTTTTCCAGGCCGCCTGGATGGTGACGGGCCAGGTATTCGGTTTCGACCGGTATCCGTATCTGTTCCTGCTGTTCCTCTCCAGCCTGATCCAGCTCATCCTGATGTTCGTCGTGATGGTTGGCCAGCAGGTCATCGGGCAGGCCGCAGATCACCGCGCGGCCCAGACCTACCTGAACGCCCGCGCCGTGCTGCGTGCCTGCGAGGGCCTGCAAGGGCACTTGCGCGCTCAGGACCTGGCCATCCGGCGGATTGTCGGTCAGCTCAGGCAGAGCGCTGAGCAGCAGCCGTGACTGTCGCAGCGGCCGATCTGGTCCCTGCTAGCGTCGCGTCATGGCAGCCAGCGTCTACACGGGCAATGCGGCCGCTGACGCCCCGGCCAACCGGGGATGGCTGCTCGGGCACTTCATGCCCGAGCAGGACGTCAGGCACAGCGATGACGTCGAGATCAAGTGGGGAGTCCATCCTCGTGGCGACCGGCGCGCGCAGTGGGTCACTGGCGAGCAGCGCACCGCGATGATCGTCCTGGTGAACGGCCGGTTCAGGATCGAGCTGCCAGAACGCAGCGTGCTCCTGGCCGAGCCGGGCGACTACGTTGTCTTCCGCGGCGTTGACCACTCCTGGATGGCGGAGGAGGAGTCAGTCGTGCTGGGTGTGCGCTGGCCGTCCATCCCTGGCTATGCCGTCGGCGAGCCGGGCGAAGCAGCAGCAGTGTGACAATGTCTGCACTCGCCCCAACCACGTCGGCACGGTCGGCGTCATATCCGTCAGATAGCTCGCCGAGCCGACCGCTAGCTCGCCGAGCCGACCGCCCAGGCAAGGACACCCCGCGATGATTTCAGCCCCAGCCACAGGCCTGCGAGTGCTCGCCGGAGCCATGCTCACCGGTGTCGCGATGCTCGTCGCGGCCTGCGGCGCGGCCTCAGGCCCGTCCGCCGCGCCAACGGTGACCGTCACGGCTACGCCTACAGCCACCGGCAGCGCCAGCCCGACCGCTGCCCCGGCCACCACGCCGGCTACCCCGGTCGGTCCGGCCCGATGCCCGACCCGGTCGCTGGTCGCGAAGCTCGGACTCTCCCAGGGGACGGCGGGCAGCGTGTATCAGGTGATCGACTTCACGAACATCTCGGCCGTCACCTGCACCCTGTACGGGTACCCCGGAGTATCGCTAGCGGGCGGGACGCCTGTCACCCAGATCGGCCTGGCGGCGACGGAGAACCCGAAGCCACCGCGGGAACTGGTCACGCTCGGGTCGGGAGGCACCGTCAACGCCCTGTTGCGGATCGTCGATATCGGCGTATATTCGCCGTCGAAGTGCGGCCCGGTGCAGGCGACAGACCTGCAGATCTTCCCGCCGAATCAGACGACGCCGATTTACGTTGCCTACCGCACAATGATGTGCTCCAAGCCGCTGAACGTCCTCTCGGTCAGCGTTGTCCAGCCAGGATCAGGCGGCTCGTCCTAGCCCTGCAGCACGCGGTCCATCCGGGCAAAGGTGGCGGCCGCCAGGAACACTGAGGCAACCCGACCGTCGGCCAGCCGGTGGAAGATGACCGATTCGCCGGACTCTCGGAATCCTGGCTCGACCACGAACTTGTCCGGGTCGCCGGTCGGGGTGAGCGTAGGGCGCCACGTGGCCGCGTCAGGATCAACGAAAGTCAGCTTTCCGTCCCGCCACTCAAGCCGGATGAACCGACCAAGCTCGGGACTAGCGTAGATCCCCAGCAGCGGCCGGAATTCATCGGGCGTCGGGGCTGGCACGAGCCGGGCGGCTGCCGCGGCGGCCGTGCCGCGAACCGAGTCGCGTGCGATGGCGGCCAGGTCCATGGCCAGTTCGGCGGCGTTCGCATCGGCATTCAGCAGGACGATGGCGCCCACCTGCTCCTTAGGGTCGAAGCACACATTGGTCGAGAAGCCGGGCAGCCCACCGGAGTGCTGGATCCAGATCTCGGTGTCCCGGCGGACCGCGTACCACGAGATCCCCCACGCCTGGGTCCACTGGTCATCGCCCAGGTAGCGGGGCTTGTGCATGTCCCGCAGCCTGCCCGCTGGCAGTACCTGCGGCTCGGCACCCGGAGCACGGTAGGCGCCCAGCTGGAACGAGATCCACCGGGCGAGATCTGTCACGCAGGACCACAGGCCGCCTTCGGCCCACATCGGTGGCATCAGGGGTGCCGGGCCCAGCTCATCGGAGAACAGCCTCGGCGAATACCCGGTGGCACGCCGTGCGAGCAGTGCCTCGCCGAGCGGCTCGAAGCTGGTGTCGGACATGCCAAGCGGGTGCAGGATCGCCTCGTTCACGTAGCGCGGATATGGGGTTCCGCTGGCGCGTGCCACGATCTCGCCGAGTAGCTGATAGGCCAGGTTTGAATATTTCTGCTGCAGATTAGAGGGAATCCTGGTGCCGATATCGGCGGCCCGTTCCAGAGTGCGCTCTGCCACGCCCTGGTATCGCGGGATGCTGAAGTCGGTTCCCGGCGGCTCGCTGGCCAGCCCGGACTCGTGAGCGAGCATCCGGCGGATCGTGACCGTCTCGATAGCCCCGAACGGGCTGGCTGCCCGGCGCAGCTCGGGCACGTGGGCGATGGCCGGATCGTCCAGGTGCAGCAGGCCAGCGTCGCACAGCTGCATGATGGCCGTGCCGGTGAACGTCTTCGTGACCGAGGCGATCCGGTAGGGCGTCGTCGCCCGCGGTAGCTGCCCGGCGCCGACGTCGGACAGCCCGATGCCGGCTGACCAGGCCAGGTCGTCGCCGTAGACGACGCCGACCGCCGCCCCGGGCAGTCGGCCCTCCGTCACAAACGACGCCGACCGCGCCTGAAGATCACGCGCCACATCCGCAGTTAGCTCCGGCACCGCTCATCTCCTCCGGACGGCGTCGGTGTCTCGCCGGTCCTACCGGCTCCGTCCGCCCCTCCCTGTCGTATCAGCCAGTCCGGCGGTCCGCCAGAGGTGAAGCTTGCTGAGGTGGCCGGCCCGTCTGCTTGCCGCTAAAAATGCCGAGCTCATCGGTCTATGTTCGGGTATGAATACCTCCATGGACGACATCTGCGTCCCGTAGACGGATTCCCAGCTCGACGTCATCGCTGACTTCCTGCGCAGCACTGCCGACGTCGGCCAGCACGCTGCCGGCCAGTTGGCAGCCGAGTCGTGATGCACCTGCGCGGGTGGGCCGGGGTGACCGGCGGCGAGCTCATCGTGCAGGCCGATCCCGCCAGGAGAGCCGCCGCTCGGGCACTGGTTGACTGGGCTACCGCGGCAGCCGGGCAGCTGGAACTGACCGTGCAGGTGCCAGATGGCGCCGAGGTGCTTCACGCGGTGGTCCGCGAGGCTGGATTTGTCCTGCGGCCAGGTGCCGAGCCGGTGGTCGGGATGTTCCGCCGGGCCAGCCAGGAAGGCCCGCGGCTACCCGGCGGCTACCGGATCAGGGGAGTCGGTGACGCAGAGGCAGCCGAGCGAGTCCGGGTGCACCGGGCGGCATGGCGGCCGGCCACGATCCCATGGCCGCCGGGAACAGCGCAGCCGGTGCCCGCGGACGCGACCAGCAGGTTCACCGCGGCTCATTTCGAGCAGGTACGCCGGACCTGGCTCTATGACCCCGCCCTGGACCTGGTCGTCGAGGCACCGGACGGCTCACTGGCGGCATGCTGCACGGCTTGGTGGGACCCGGCGATCGGATGCGCGGAGATCGAGCCGCTCGGCGTCGTGCCTGAGCACCGCAGGAAGGGCCTCGCGTCCGCGCTGTGCATGGAGGTCGCCGCGCAGATCGCCGCGCGGGGCGGCGATCAGGTGTTCATCAACGTCGGCCCGCGGCTGGACTACCCGGCGCCAGCCGCCACCTATGCCACCGTGGGCTTTGAGGCCACCCCGCGCGGCCGCGTCTACCACCGGCCGGAGTTACCGCCGCCGCCCGAAGGCGAAGTAGGACAGCGGTGCGCCACCGAAGGAGTTAATCACTACAACCGCCAGGGCCCAGATCCATTTCGAGCCGCGGATCTGGCTCGCTGGCCGGCGCCTGAGGTCGATCAGCGCCGCTGCCTTGAGGCCAGCCTCAACGCCCGCTCCGGCGATGAGCAGGCCGCGGCTGCGCTTAGTGAGATCGCTCCACTTTCTGATGGCAGCCACTGACGTCCTCCAGGTACCTGGCCGATCGGTGATGATCCGCACTCTACCCCGGCCGCGCGGCCCTGGCTGCGGAGCGGACACGAGTTCGCGCAGTGTCCGTTTCGTTCAAGACAGCGCGGGCGCGGGCTAATAACGTGACGGTCATGGACGATCGCTTTGCTGCCGGACGTGAATTCCTCCTGCGCCAGGGGCGGCTCCTGGACCGGCGCTTGTTTGCTACCTGCTTCGAGAGCGCACCAGGCAGCGGGGTTGTAAACGCGCTGCGGGCGTATGCCAACGACGATGGCGGATTCGGCCACGGACTTGAGCCCGACAAGCGCTGTCCGGCCAGCCTGCCGATCGATGTCGAGGTTGCCCTGCAGACGATGGCAGCGGCTCAGTCAGCCGACCTGGCCCTGGTCCGCAGCGCGTGCGACTACCTCGCCAAGGTCGCCGCCGGCGCGGACTGTCAGGGCGCCGTTCCGCTCGCCTTCCCGGTGATCGAGGCGTACCCGAGGGCAGCGCACTGGACGGAGTGGACCTACCAGCCGGGCCTGAACCCAACCGCCGGGCTGGCCGGCCTGCTATACCAGCTCCGGGTGAACCATCCCTGGATCGGTGCAGCCGCCCGGTACTGCTGGGACCAGCTCGACGGAGCCGACCTCCCCGCCGACGCGCACGCCCTGAGCGAGGTCATGGTGTTCCTGGAGCATGTGCCCGAGCGTGACCGCGCCAGCTTGATGGCGGCACGAGTGCGCGAGCGGCTCGCGGAGGCATCCATGTTCCTGCTCGACCCGGACGACACTAGCTACGGGCTCACGCCGCTCAGCATCGCGCCGTTCGCCGACAGCCGGTGGCGCAGCCTGTTCGCCGACGAGGTCATGCAGGCGCACCTGAACCGCGCCGAGCGCGATCAGCAGCCTGACGGCGGATGGCCGATCGCATGGGAGCCACCGAGCGAGGCAGCGCTGCTCGACTGGCGAGGCATCGTCACGCTGCAGAAACTGCGCACTCTGGTCTCCTACGGTCGGCTCGACGCCCGCATGCCATGAGCTGACTTGCTCTGCCGTCAGCAGATTGCCTTGGCTCGCGGCTGCCTGGCCACGCATTGTGGATCGTGGCGCCCGGGGTTCCGGTAGCCGGGACTTCAGAGCGGGGAGACCATGCAGAGCGCAGTAGCCGAGCCAATGACGACCCACGGATCGCTCGACGAGCAGCTGCTCAGCCGGCTGCTCTACCACCGGATTGTCGTCCTGGGCACCGAGGTTGATGACCGGGTGGCCAATCGGCTCTGCGCCCAGTTGCTGCTGCTCTCCGCCGAGGATCCGCGCAGCGACATCAGCCTCTATATCAACTCGCCAGGCGGCTCGGTCAGTGCTGGCCTGGCGATATACGACACGATGCGGCTGATCCCCAACGATGTCATCACGATGGCGATGGGCCTGGCCGGGAGCATGGCCCAGTTCCTGCTATGTGCCGGGACCGCCGGCAAGCGGTTCAGCCTGCCGCACGCGCAGGTGCTGATGCACCAGGGCTCGGCCGGTTTCGGCGGTATCGCGGCCGACGTCGAGATTTATGCCGAGCAACTCGAACGCACGGCGACCACGATGATCAGGCTGATCTCTGAGCACACCGGCCAGCCAGTGGAAACGATCGAGAACGACAGCCTGCGAGATCGCTGGTTCAGCGCCGAGGAAGCTCGCGACTACGGGATCATCGATCACATCGTGGAGCGGCTCGACGAAGTCCGCCCCGTGGTCGCTAACCGGACGGCGAGGCTGTGACCATGGGCCAGTACACCATCCCCACCGTCGTTGAGAAGACGCCGACCGGCGAGCGAGCTTACGACATCTACTCCCGGCTGCTGTCGGAGCGGATCGTCTTCCTCGGCACCGAAATAGACGACGGCGTAGCCAACGTGGTGATGGCCCAGCTCCTGCATCTCGAATGGGCCAATCCCGACCGCGAGATTAGCCTTTACATCAATTCTCCCGGTGGCTCGTACAGTGCCCTGACCGCGATCTACGACACGATGCAGTACATCCGGTCTGACGTCGCCACCATCTGCATGGGGCAAGCATCGTCCGCGGCAGCCGTCCTGCTCGCCGCAGGCGCGCCGGGCAAGCGAGCGGTGCTGCCGCACGCGAAGGTGCTGCTGCACCAGCCGTCGAGCCGCGCTCAGGGCGCCCTTCCTGACCTGGCCATCCAGGCGAAGGAACTGGCCCAGATCCGGGCCGAGGTGGATGAGATCCTGAGCCGGCATACCGGTCACCCGGTAGCCAAGATCAGGAGTGACACCGACAGGAACAAGACCTTCGGCGCCCGTGCGGCCGTTGACTACGGCCTGGCGGACGAGATTATCGCCAGCAGGAAGGCGGTCCCGCTGGGCCTGGTCAGCGCTTCATGATCATGCGACCAGCAGGCACCGGACATCGCCAGGGCCGAGCGCCTGAGGCGAGCCGGGGTGGCTGCGGATAGTGTCCAGCCGGATGATCTGGGCTCGGCTGGCGCGATCGTCGACCAGGGCGCTCTCGACCCTGGCCAGCAAGTCCTGCAGTTCGATGTCCAGCGCGGCGCAGATTGCGGCCAGGATCTCGGACGAGGCTTCCTTGCGCCCGCGTTCCAGCTCGGACAGGTAAGGCAGCGAGACTCTGGCGACCTTAGCTACATCGGCCAGCGTCCGGCCTTGCTCAAGCCGGGTCCGGCGCAGTGCCTCGCCGAGAATGGTCCGCAGCAGGGGTCTGGATCGCTGCTCGCGTTGCCGCGGGCCGATCACGGGCGGATCGAACATCGCCTTACCCCTCCTGTACCGTAACGATGACCCGTCATCCGGGCCGAATTCTCATCACGGTAACCATCGGAAGGATTGTCCGGCTAGCTGTTTCGCAGCCGGCGTAAGGACGCGCTGCTCTTCCTGGCGATCGCGCAGAAGTTGGGTACGTCGCGGGGGTCCTGAACGCCTTCCTTTGCCGGTCGCCAGCGATTCACCGGTACCAGGCCCGGCTCGATCAGGTCCAGCCCGTCGAAGAACCGGGCAATCTGCTCATGCGTTCGCAACGTCATCTGGGCTGGCGCCGAGCGCTCGTTCAGGCGCCTGGCCATCTCGGTCATCGCGTCTGAGTCGATGTCCCCGGTCGGGTGGGAGATCACCAGGTAGCTGCCGGGACTCAGGGCCTCGGTCAGCCTGTTGACGATGGCATACGGATCATCGGCGTCGGGGATGAGCTGCAAGATCCCGAGCAGGATAACGGCCGCGGGCAGGTGAAAGTCCAGCTGCTCCGCTGCCTGGCTGAGGATCTTGCCGGTGTCACGGATGTCAGCATCGACGTAGGACGTGGTGCCGGCCGACCCGGTGAGCAGGGCACGAGCGTGGTTGAGCACGATCGGGTCGTTGTCCGCGTAGACGACACGGCAGCTCGGATCTATCTGCTGGGCGACCTCGTGGGTATTGTCCGCGGTGGGCAGTCCGGTACCGATGTCGAGCAACTGCCGGATCCCGGCCTCGGCCGCTAGGAAACGGACCGCCCGGCCGAGAAATGACCGGTTCGCCCGGACGCCCCTGATGACGCCGGGAAACGCGGCGATCGCATCCCGCGCAGCCTGCCGGTCGACAGCGAAATTGTCTTTCCCGCCCAGCCAGAAGTCATAGACCCTGGCCGGATGCGCGACGCTGGTGTCCAGATCCACGCGGCAAGCATAGCCCCTCCATCGCCGGCGGATCGCTGCGGCCGAATGCTGCTGGCCGCGTGATCGTGAAGGGCTGGCCGCGAAAAACAGGGGTCAACTCCGCACGATGATTGGGTTAGCGCTCCTTGGCCCGGCGCTGGACGAACTCGAAGCCGAACCGGCCCTTGACGCACAGATGGCCGCTGCTTACGTCGTGGTCCAGCGGCGAGGTCACCTTCACGATCCGGTTGTCCTGCACATGTAGCTCAAGGTTGCAGCCGACACCGCAGTACGGGCAGATGGTGGTAGTCACGGTCTGCTGTGTCTCGTCCCAGGTGCCTTCCTGCCTCATGTTGTATTCACTCGCGAACATGAGGGCCCCGGTGGGACATACCCCGATGCAGTTGCCGCAGTAGACGCAGGCCGAGTCGGGCAGGCTGACATCGAACTCGGTAGAAATCCGGGTGTCAAATCCCCGGCCGGCGACCGCGATCGCGAACGTGTTCTGTGCGTCATCGCTGCATGCCTCGACGCACTTGTAGCACAGGATGCAGCGCGAGTAATCACGGATGTAACTGTCATTGTCGTATTTGACCGGCTGGGCGACCGTCTCAGCAGCGGCACCGTCGGTCGCGTGGTGCTCGCCGGGCCGTCCCGCGTCTCGCTCCCCGGCCGCATGTTCCGGGGCTGCCGGGCCGTACCGGCCGGCGTCGGCACCGTAGCGCTCCATCCAGCCGCGCACCTCCGGCGCGGCGAGGGTCAGGTCGACCGTGGACGCCAGGAACTCCAGCACCATCCGCCGGCTCGTGCGTACCCGCTCGGAGTCGGTGCTGACGGTCATCCCTGGTTCGGCCTTCCGCGAGCAGGCCGGGACCAGCGTCCGCGATCCCTCCACCTCCACCACGCAGACCCGGCACACGTTGACCGGTGTCAGGTTCTCCAGGTAGCACAGCGTGGGCGTGTCGATGCCCTGCTGCCGGCACGCGTCCAGCAGCGTCGCGCCATCGGGTACCCGCACCGTCTTCCCGTCGATGCTGACATCGACTAGCCGGCGGGGAGCTTGCAGGAACACCGCGCTCTGGCCGGCTCCGTCGCGCTCGCTCTGGCCGGCTCCGTCCCGTTCACTCATGCCGGTTCCTTCCCGTTGCCGCCAGTCCCGTTGCCGCCAGGTCCGCCCCCGCCAGGCCCGTTACCGCCGGTCCCGGTCCCGGCAGTCCCGGTCCCGTCGATCAGATGCAGGGCAGCGGCAGAAGTAACGGCGGTGACCGCCGTCTGGCCCAGGCCGCAGATCGAGGCGTCGCGCGCGACCGCGGCGATATCACCGAGCAGGGCGAGTTCCTGCTCGGTCGAGCCGAGCGGGGCGCCGCGCGCCAGCCGGCCCAGCAACTCCTCCTGCCGCACCGTTCCCACCCGGCACGGCACGCACTGCCCGCACGACTCGTCGCGGAAGAACCGGGCGATCCGCTGCAGGAAACCCGCCATATCGACCGTGTCATCGAGCACGAGGACGACGCCGGAGCCGAGAGTCGCGCCGATCTCGCGCACTCCCTCGAACGTCAGCGGGGTGTCCAGCGCGTCCGGTCCGACGAACGAGCCAGCCGCGCCGCCGAGCAGCACCGTCCGCACCGGCCGGCCGCCGCGCACCCCGCCCGCCGCCTCGATCACCTGGCGCAGCGTGACCCCGAATTCGTACTCGTACAGGCCAGGCTGCTCCACGCAGCCGGACAGGCAGAACAACCGGGTGCCTGTCGAGCCGTCCGTGCCGATCGCAGCGAAGGCCGGCCCGCCGACCCGCAGGATCTCCGGTACGCAGAGCAGCGTCTCCACGTTGTTGATCGCGGTCGGCTTGCCGAACAGACCGGACTGCGCGGGGTACGGCGGCTTGTTGCGCGGCTCGGCCCGCTTTCCCTCGATCGAGTTGACTAGCGCGGTTTCCTCGCCGGCGATGTAGGCACCGGCTCCGCGCCTGACCTCGATGTCGAATCCGAAGCCCTCACCCATCACGTCAGTGCCGAGGAACCCGCGAGCGCGGGCCTGCCGTACCGCGTGCCGCAGTCGGCTTTCCGCCAGCGGGTACTCGCCCCGGATGTAGATGTAGCCCTGCTCGGCCGCGCAGGCGTAGCCCATGATGGTGAGGGCCTCCAGCAAGGCGTACGGGTCCTCCTCCATCAGGACCCGGTCCTTGAAGGTGCCTGGCTCGGACTCGTCGGCATTGCAGACGACATAGTGCGGCCGGACCGGGTTGCTAGCCACGGCCTCCCACTTCACGCCGGTGGGGAACGCCGCTCCGCCGCGGCCGAGCAGCTTGGCGTCTTTCAGTTCCCTGAGCACGCCGCCGGGTCCCGTCGCGACAGCCCGCCGGAGCATTTCGTAGCCGCCCAAAGCACGGTAGGAGTCGAGTGAGCTCGGGTCGACCTGCCCGACCCGCCGCAGCAGCCGCAGCGATGAGCGGTCGTGCTCCGCCTGCGGGACAAGCGGGCTGGCCGGCGCGGGCGGAGCGAACTGGGCCGACGTGAGCGCCGGCCGGAATTGATCGGCGTCCACCGGAGCCAGCACCATCCGAGACGGATGCTTGCCCGCCTGCTGGATCATCGCCGCTGAGCCGCGGTCGCACTGGCCCAGGCAGGGACTGCGCTGCCAGGTGACGCCTGTGCCGTTGAACCCGGTCGGCTCGCCCTGCGCCCCGAACCGGCGCTCCATCTGCTCGCATGCCTGCTCGGCGCCGTTCACCCGGCAGGCGAGATCGTCGCAGACATGGACGATCGTGGTCGGCGACAGGCTAGTGCGGAACAGGGCGTAGAACGACGCTACCCCGTAGGCCACGGCCGGCGGCACAGTGAGCCTGGCGCCGATGTGGTCGAGTGCCCCTGGACTGATCCAGCCGATCCGGTCCTGCACCGCGTGCAGCACCGGCAGCAGCAGGTGCCGCCGCTCCCGCGCCACGTGGCCGCCGAGCGCGGCGTGCCCGTCGGCAGCGGTGCGCTGGCCCCCGTCCCAGCCGGTCTCCGGCGGTCCGAGTACCGACGCGACGGCCTCCTGTTCCTCGTCGGTGGCCGGTACCGCGGCCGCGAACCGCAGATCCAACTAGGCACCTACCTTCGCGTGCTGGCTTTCGTCGTCGCCCACGGTGGCCGCGGGTGCCTTATCTACCCGGATCGCCGTCGCCTTGAACTCGGCCGTGCCGGACTTGGGATCCCAGGCGTCCAGCGTGAGCACGTTGGTCGCGACCTGCTCGGGGAAGTGCAAGGTCATGAAGGCGAGCCCGGCCCGGAGCGTCTGGTCGAGGTGGACCGGCGCGTCCACCGATCCGCGCCGCGATGAGATCCGCGCCATCTCGCCCTCCGCCAGGCCGAGCCGGCTCGCGTCCTCGGGCGAAAGGTTGATCGTCTCCGGCCGCCGGAGCGGCGTCTCGTACTGCCCCGACTGCACGCCGGTGTTGAACGAGTCCAGCCGGCGCCCGGTAGTCAGGCGGAGCGGGAACTCGGCGGACAGCTTGTCCAGCGGCGGGTCCTGCTCCACCGGCGTGAACGGGGCAGGTGCGCCGCGCTTGGCCGGATCGGTCTCCCAGAGCCGCGCGTGCAGGAACAGCTCGCCGGGGTGCTGCTCGTTCGGACACGGCCACTGAAGCCCGCCGAGTTCCTCCAGCCGCTGGTAGCTCATCCCGGCGTGCATGGGTGACAGGGTGCGCAGCTCGTTCCAGAGGTCCTCGGCGGACGGCTGTCCCCAGTCGGTGCCAAGCCGCTGGGCGATCTCGCAGATGATCTCGATGTCGTCGCGGGTACCTGGCGGCGGCTCCAGCGCCTTGCGCACCCGCTGCACCCGGCGTTCGCTCGAGGTCACGGTGCCCTCGCCCTCGCACCAGGTGGCGGTGGCCGGCAGCACCACGTCGGCGACCTCGGCCGTGTCGGTACGGAACATGTCCTGCACGACCAGGTGCTCCAGCCCGGTGAGAATCTTGCGGGCCCGGCCGGTGTCCGCCTCGGAGCGCACCGGGTTCTCGCCGATGATGTAGCAGGCCGTCAGCTCGCCAGCCTCCATGGCATCGAACATCTGGGACATGTGCCAGCCCTGCTTGGGGGGCAGCAGCACGCCGTATGCGGCCTCGAACCGCGACCGGGCGGCCAGGTTAGTCTCGATGTCCTGGAATCCGGTCAGCTTGTTGGGGATGGCCCCCATGTCGCCGCCGCCCTGGACGTTGTTCTGGCCCCGGAGCGGCACCAGCCCGGACCCGTAGCGGCCGACATGGCCGGTGAGCAGGGACAGGTTGATCAGCGCGAACACGTTATCGGCGGCGTTGTGGTGCTCGGTGATGCCGAGGGTCCAGCAGATCTGGGCCCGGTCGGCCCGTGCGTAGTCGTGCGCTAGCCGCCGGATCAGGTCCGCGGGCACGCCGGTGTCGCGCTCGGCGCGCTCCAGTGTGTACGGATCCACCGCCGCCGCGTAGGCCTCGAATCCGGTGGTGGCCCGGCGGACGAACTCGGAGTTCGCCAGGCCGGCCGTGATGATCTCGCGGGCGATCGCGTTAGCCAGCGAGATGTCCGATCCGACCTCGATGCCGAGCCAGGCATCCGCCCACTGCGCCGACGTGGTTCGGCGCGGATCGACCGCGTACAGCCGAGCCCCCCGCCGGACGCCCTTCAGCACATGGTGAAAGAAGATCGGGTGTGCGTCGCGCGCGTTGGATCCCCACATGATGAGCAGGTCAGCGTCTTCCGCTTCCCGGTAGGAGCTGGTGCCGCCGCCTGCCCCGAACACTGCCGCCAGACCGACGACGCTAGGAGCGTGTCAAGTCCGGTTGCAGCTGTCGATGTTGTTGCTGCCCATCACGACACGGGCGAACTTCTGGGCCACGTAGTTCATTTCGTTCGTGGCCTTAGAGCAGCTGAACATGCCGAAAGACTTCGTGGCATCCCGCTCCCGCGCCACCGCGAACCCGGCTGCCGCGCGGTCAAGTGCCTCATCCCACGAGGCCGGCCGCAGCATCCCGTTGTCGCGGACCAGCGGCTCCGTCAGACGTACCTGCCTACCCATCGGGCGCACCTTCCTGCCGGGCAACGGACTACTCATCGAGCGTACCGTAGGCGCTCAGAGCGGGTCTATCGCACTGACGGGTCGAATGGTTACGTAACGGCAGGTCAGCGGAGCTGTCGGACGCAGCCGCTGGCTTCGGCTCCGGCGGCGACGCTGCGTACGCTGTCGGAGGGGATGCTGAACGGAAGGCGGGTCGTTGTCCGGGCGGACGGCGCGGCGGCGGGTGCTGCGGATCATGCTGCCCGACGGCGACCGGCCCGGTGCCACGGCGCCTCGCGCTGACCTGCTCGCGGCCGAGGAACCGCTCGGGATCAGAGTGGACGGCATGGCGCTGACTCTGACCATGCGCACCCCCGGCGACGACCTTGAGCTCGCCGCCGGGTTCCTGGTGGGCGAGGCTATCGTCCGCGCACCGGCTGATATCGCTGGGATCAGGCTCTGCGACGGGACCGTCTGCGGCCACGGTGACCACGACGGGATGGGCAACATCGCCGATGTGACCCTGGCCGAGGGCGTCACGGTCGCGCCCGGCGCCCGGCGTAACTTCCTCACCACCAGCGCGTGCGGTATCTGCGGGAAGGCGAGCATCCGCGACATCTGCGTCCTGCCGCACGCGGCACTGGCCGGCGATCCGGCACGGTTCACGCCGGAACTGCTGGCGACGCTCCCGGGACGGTTGCGTGACGCGCAGCGGGTGTTCGCGAGCACAGGCGGCCTGCATGCCGCAGGGCTGTTCACCGCGGACGGCGAGATGATCGTCGTCCGCGAGGATGTCGGCAGGCACAATGCCGTCGACAAGGTGGTGGGCTGGGCGCTGCTGAACGACCGCCTGCCGCTGGCCGGGTGCGTGCTGCTGGTCAGCGGCAGGGCCTCGTTCGAGCTGGTACAGAAAGCCGTCCTGGCCGGCATCCCGCTGCTCGCCGCGGTCTCCGCGCCGTCGTCGCTGGCCGTCGACCTGGCGCAGGAGGCGGGCCTCACCCTGGTCGGGTTCCTGCGCGGTCCGTCGATGAATGTCTACACCGGCGAGCACCGGCTATCGGCCCAGCCCCAGTGACCGCGCCGAGGACAAGCACAGGAGCAGGCACCGGCGCGGATGCGGGTTCGGGCACAGCTGCCGGCGCGGGTCCGGGTACGGGCACGGCCGCGGGTGCGGGTTCTGGTACAGGCGCCGGCTCGGGTGCGGGTGCGGTTGCGGGCCGGGGCGCAGGTGGTCGGCGGCCGAGCCCGCAAGCCGCTTACTCGCGGTGGATCGACGCCTGCACGGCCGCGGGCTGGCGCGGCGAGCCGACGGCCGAGCAGGTGCCACTCGCCGCCGGGCTCGGCCGGGTGACCGCCGTCCCGATCCTGGCTCGCTGGTCAGTGCCGGGATCCGCCTGCGCCGCGATGGACGGCATCGCGATCAGGTCCGGCGCTGGCAGCGTCCCGGCCGATCCGGCCAGCCCGTGGCGGCTGGCCGCTTCGTCGTACACCTGGATCGATACCGGCGACCCGATGCCGGCCGGCACGGATGCCGTGGTAGAGCGCGAGCGGGTCCAGCTCAGTGCCGACGGCAGCGCGCGGATCACGGGCCCGGCGCCGCCCGGACTGCATGTGCGCCCAGAGGGTGAGGACTTCCAGGCCGGTCAGCTGATTATCCCGGCAGGTCATTGCCTGCGCCCGATCGATCTGGCCGCTGCCGCAGCGGTCGGGCACGCCAGCGCGGAAGTCGCCAGGCGACCGGTTGCCGCGATCATCCCGACCGGGGATGAGATCCGGCCGGTCGGCTCGGCGCTAGGGCCAGGCGAGATCATCGACAGCAACTCCCTCATGCTCGCGCTGCGCACCGGTCAGGTCGGCGCGGTGCCCATGATCAGTGCCGTGCAGCCCGACGAACGTGCCGTGATCGCGGCTGAGGTCCGGCGGGCCGCCCTGGCCGCCGACGTCGTGCTGATCATCGCGGGCTCCTCCGCAGGGCGCGGTGATTACACTGCCGCAGTCATCGCGGAGGTCGGCGGCCTGGTCGTCAAGGGCGTCGCAGTCCGGCCCGGCCACCCCGCGCTGCTCGGCTACGCCAGGTCAGGCCAGAGCCGGGCCGGTCGGGCCGGTCGGGATGGTCGTGCCGGGGCGGCTGTCCCGGTGATCGGGCTCCCTGGATACCCGCTCGCCGCAGCGGTGATCTTCGAGTTGTTCGCCGTCCCGCTGCTGGCCGCGCTGCAGGGCAGGATCCCTGCGGATCGAGCGTGGCAGCGGGCAGAGCTCGCCTGTGACTGGACCTCCTCGCCCGATGTCGAGGACTGGGTCCCGGTGTCGCTGACCGCGGCCCCGATCGGCCAGGACGGCAGCTGCGCTGTGATAGCCACGCCGGGCCGGCGCGGCGCTAGCGCGGTCAGCCGGCTGATGCGCGCTCATGCCTGGTGGCCGATTCCGATCGGACAGGCGCAGTTCGCGCGCGGCGACCAGATCGACGTCCAGCCGATACCCGGTGCACCTCACGACGTCCGCTAGGAGGAGACTCAAGCTTCGTGACGCCGTCGGCCGCTACCTGGACCCGCCGAGCGGTCACGGCGCTCGGCGATGTCGAACCCTCCGAGCCCTACCCCGCCGACCGCCTCGTCGGCATCATCGACCGCGACCCAGGTCACGGGCAGCTCACGCCGCCCCGACTCGCGTGCCGTAATGTCCATCCACCACGACACGTCCTCGCGACCCGCTCGTCCCCCCTGCTCCCCCCCCAGCGCATCTCCCCGATGGCTGCGACAAAGGTGCGGGCGATCCGCCAGCAATGCCGCTGACAGGCCACCGGCGTGACCGACCACGGTGGCAAGGCTGGCCGCTTGCAGCGAAGAAACTGACGCCACGCGCCGCTGGGTGCCTGATCCGGCCGAGGCGCGGACCCATATCAATGGGTACAGCGGGCCGTCGATACCGCTGTTCCTGATGCGGTGGCCACCGCACACGGGTGGATCACCGCCCAACCAGGCAAATCGGGCACTGGTGATCGCCGACGGAGAGCGTCCGGCAACATAGTAAGGGTTTCGTAGCCACAATTCGGTGCAAATGGGACCGGAAACTGACTGAAACCCGTACCAAGTCGACTGAAACCCGTGCCAAGACCGTCACGATCACCGGAACCGGCACCACCAGCCGCCCCGGTCCCAACGCACACGAGACCGCACGCAGGACCACCACAAAGATCGCCGCCAACTCGATAGCGCAACATTGACGGACTCGCTGTTCTGGCAGCGGCGGGGCGCCGGCGCTGCCGGCCCGCCCGTTCTGT
>OCZU010000660.1_pt1 | contig 23179 bp, 25 predicted proteins | sample 1539001 | NCBI WGS metagenome assembly OCZU01 (sample SAMEA3539306, study PRJEB22396) | soil metagenome | biome: tundra; feature: field; material: soil | place: USA | collected 2010-05 | depth 0.15 m | reverse complement strand
CCGTCAGCGTCGGCTGACAGTCAGGTACTCCGAATCCCGGAACCCGATCTGCCGCATCCGTTCGACTGTGAAGACGACCATGATCTCGTCGCCTGGCACGAAGACCTCCCGAATCTCAGGCACTTGGGGGATGCCGGCGGCCATCCAGACGGGCCCCGCCGCCGAGGTCCCGCCGCGTCTCACGTGGTAGGGGTTCTGCTGAATGCGCTCTTTACCTGCGCTAGCTGACTGTCGATGATTGCCGGAATCTCCGCTGGTAGTGATGGTGTTTCAGCTATTGCCAAGGCAACGGCGTCTGGTGTGCGGTCGATGATGTCGGCGATGATCTGCAAGGCGCGTCGCCTCGTGAGTCCCCAGCGTGCAGCTTCGCTGAGGATTCGATCAGCTGTCACCCGTCGTGTGCGCTGGACGCTATCGATGTACATTGCAAGGCGGTCGTCGCCGTAGTAGAGCGTTGACATCAGGTCATAGAGTGGCGCGAGTCCCAGCGCACCGGACGGGTGGTGCAGCAGAGAGAAATTCTTGGCGTGGGCGTCTCCATTGCCGATCAGGACGTTGAGCACAACGGCTCTCAGTAGTGCTGCGACGTCGGCAGCGGGCGCTACGGCCTGGAGGATCCCAGCGATACGCGTTAGCGATGGTCCGCCATCCTCTTGGTACTTCTTGTCTGGCAGGACGCCGGTCGCCTGGCAGAAGTCTTCCTGATGGAGGCGCTGAACCGAACCGTCCTCGTGGATGACCCGGTCATAGCGCTGGACGATGATCAGCTTGCGGCCATTGACTAGTGTAGTTTCTACACTGGCGGCTGAAAGGTCGAGATGTTTCGCGAGGCGCATGCAGAATGCCTCGTTTTCGACGGTGCTCGGGAGTCTGGCGATCTCCGGCTTGAGTATGTGCGTCGAGGGCGTGCCGTCCACAGGCCGACCCCATTTACCGTCGGGCATCCGGGTGAGCAGCAGTTTCTCCTGAACGCCTGCGAGCGAGATCCTCACTCGCCCACCCACGCCTAGTGGGGCGCTGCGCAGGTTCGCCACGAGGTCGGCGATCTGAGCGTCTGTCAACGGCTCAGCGGTCAGCGTCGTAGGCCGCGGCGGCGCCGGCTCATCATCAGGCTGTATCACGAGCGCGCCCGCGCAGTCCCGCCCGACGGCCCAGATCAGCCCATACGTGTCGTCCGTGCTGACGCCGAAATCTCGCGCGATCGCTTGTCGCGCGTCCCCCTCTGGCAGCAGGCCGTCCAGGAACGCGCGGACTGTGCCGTGCGGATACCGCTGGGCGGTTAGCGGGAGCGGCAAAGACAGGAGCGGAACACCGAGCTCGTACTGCCGGATCGCGTCCTCGGTGTATGTGAGCCTAAGCCGGCGGCGCTCCTGGCTGATGTCGGCGACCCTGACGCCGTCCAGCCAAACGGCAAGTCCGTCGGCCACTACCAGTCCGCTCTATCAAGCGTCATCCTGACCCCGAGTTCCTTGAGTACGCGCAGGATCCGCCTGACCTGCTCGGTTTCCTTCCCCTGTTCGAGATCCGAGAGGTATGTGCGGTTGAGGCCGGCGCGTTCGGCAAGCTCCGCCTGCGAGAGCCCGCTTCGCAGGCGGAAGTGCCGGATGGCTGCTCCGAGCGAGGCTGGTGTGTAGACCCGGAACGGCTTGCCATCCGCACTACCTGGATGCGATGTCTCCATTTGCGGACACGGTATCACGGTCCGGATTCACGGGCAACATGTCAGTGTCTGTATTTCAGGACAGATGATCGATGTCCAGTTATCCGGGCAGGAACACACGCTGCCGTGGTTAAGGTGAGACTCCCCGTGCGCTTCTGCGCCAAGGGCTCAGCGCACTCGGCTTCAACCGACGCCGTCCATGACTTCCCGCTCGTAGCTGCATGTCGGGCCGTGGATACGTTGGCATAGCCTGCGGGCCGCTCTTCGTTGCCGATCAAAACCCAGGCAAGCTAGCGAGCCCAGCCGGGCTGACCAATGCCTGCGCTGTCGGCCTCAAAGTTTTCGAAGGCCTGTCAGATAACTGCCCGACAAGGATGGAAGAAATTCGTCCTATACATTACTTCCCTTAACACCCAGACGTTGTGGGACAGATTCCAAAAGCACGGTGGGCAGTCTTACGAGACGGCCATCTTTGCCGACTGGGTCGTATTTACGATAGGCCGCGGCGGGTGGGGGCCTGATGGCAACGAGACACCACTCGGCAGACAGCATTCCTACTGTATGTCAGTCGCCGCCGAGGCGGGCGGAGGAATAAGGCAGAATCCCCAAACCGGCCGCTTCGAGGCTCCGGATGGATCCGCTGCTCGTAACTACGATGCCTCAGCCGCGCCGTCCGCCCAGAAAATCGCCGCGCCAGCCGCTGAGCTGCCCGATGCATCAGCACCTGCGAAGAGAGGGATATTCCGCCGCCGATGATCTGGCGCGGTTGCGAGCTGACGCGGAGCCCGCCGATGAATGTCGGGGACGACGTACCGATCTGCCAGCTCTCCCGACGATCCAGAGGTCATTCACCACCATGCCGCGCGATAGCATCGCGGACTTTGGCTTCGAGCCGGGGGTCGGTGGAGAACTTGAACCCCTCCGTGCGGTGGGGCTGCAGGCAGAACCTGCGCCACAGCCGGGAGATGGAGTCGTGGCTGACCGCGATCTTCTTGTTCCGGCGCAGCCAGTCCGCCCGCCCGCGGACTGGATCAGAAGGTGGTGGTGACGCCGGGCAGGACCTCGAGCACGGCCTGCTCGTGGGCTGGCAGGTCGGAGATCTCGCCGTTGGCGCGGCGGCCGCGGGGCGGCGTTGGTGCGGAAGGTGTCCAACGTCATCGACGCGGCGAACTCGCGAGCGCGCAGGGTGACCCGTGCCCTGGGCTCCCCATTGGATAAGCCCCCGGCCTCGGCGGTCGGGCTCGAGCCGAATGGCACAGCGGTCGTCGCCTTGGGATCAGTAGCTGCCGGCGAAGTAGCCGCCATTGATATGCAGCAGGTATGCCTGCATTCCACGGTGCTCTACTTGCAGCCATTCATGATTCAAAGCTGAATATGTCCAGCCGCGCTTCACGTACGGGGAACTGGGGTTGACGAGCTTGTACCAGGGGTGGGTCAGGAAGTTGAACTGCCCCCATTCGGCTACCTCGGGATACTGGCCGGGGGCAATGTCGACAACGAACGCCATATGGTCGTAGGGCGTACCACCGTCGTTCCAGTTGTAGACGATGATGTCGCCGGGTTCGGCGGCGGGAACCGCGTTGGTGGCGAGGTCACTCGTGATGTCCGTCCACGATACTGAGTAGTTGGCCCGAAGGTAGCTGACCAAGCCCTGGACCCAGGTCGCCGCGTACGTCCCGGTCGTCCAGGTCGACGTCCTGGGCATGCCACCCGCCCAGAGCGCCTCGGAAACGAACCACGTACAAAGCGATCCGCTTCCCTGGGGATCCTGGGCGTTCGCCAGCGCCCAATCGACCGCCGCCGTCCGGTTATAGCTCGGATTGACAGGCTGCGGCGCGGCTCCGCATGCAGGTACTCCAGCGTCTACCTGGTTGGCCAGCTGGCCGTCATTGATGTAGTGCGCGTTCAGGTAGCCCTGGTTGGTGCTGCCGTCATTGACCGGCCGCGTCAGGTTGAGAACGTAGTACCAGAGCTGGTTGCCGTACGGCCCGACGGCATCACCCCATGCGTAGCATTCCAGCTGCACCTGCTCGTTCATGTACACGCCGAGTCCGGTAACCGCAGAGGTGTCGGCAGTGTGGGGAGCGTACCGAAACCAGACTCCGTCAGGCAGAGTCTCGCTTGTGTTCATGACGGTGAAGATCGGCCCGCCGGATGCCGATGCGACCGCAGGCGCGAGTGCCCCAACTCCGGTGAAGACGATGGCGGCCGCAGCCGCGGCTGAGAGCCTTTGCAGGACTTTCATGTCGGACCTCCCGTCGCCATTGACGCGTCCGAGCATTTGCTGACGAGACTACGAGTCATATCCTTGTGCTCGCGAGTTCTCACCAGCTCGCCCGTCATGACGGGCATGCTCCACAGTCGAGTATGCGACGGTAGGCGTCCCCCTCCCCGCCTGGACGGAGAAACTGTGAACCAGGCAGGTCCCGCCATTCGGCGCCGGTCACCTCCTGGCCATTTCTCGTGACTGAGCCGGCCCGGTTGCGAGGGAACATGCTGCGTGCGTGGCGGGACCACATCGGCATGTCTGCCATCGACCTCGCCAGGACGATACCCGTCCAGAAGGCGACAATTTCTATGTGGGAAGGTGGCGACCGAGCGCGGCGCGCTGCTGCAAGCATCGACACCGTGCAGACGATCGGCAGGCGGCTGCAGCTGACGGAGCATCTTCTCGCTGCCATGACTGACCTGTGGCGGGCGGCCGGGTCGGTTGAGGCACTGCCCCCTCGGACCGACTGGGCCCATAACTTCCAGCCGCCCAGCGGTCCTGCGTGGGCCTGGCTGCGGCCGTCGGCTGGTTGCACGACCCTAGCCGCCTCCTTCTGGTGGGGTGAGCCGCTGCAGGGCCGACTGGACACCGTGGTGTCACCCAATGGCGTCGTCGTCCAACTGCCGACTAGTGTCCCTAACCCCCCGCTGCAGATCATTCTCGAGCAGCCTGGCTGGGTCGACTTCGGGCGCGGGATGGTCCCGGCCGATGTCGCCGACCGCCTCGGCATCAGCCTCATCATCAGCAGCAAGCTGATGGGGCACCGGGCGCCGACCGACCCCCCGCTCTCCGATCACGATGAGCGGCTGATCCAGCCGTGGTTCGCCCGTGCGCGCGCCCTGGCCGACGAGCACGGGCTGACGTGGGCTCTTATCGCTCCTCATCTTGGCTACGCGGCACGGCGGGAACGGAAGACAAGGCCCCTCGATGTCGCAACATCTGAACCGGCAGTGGCAGTCGATGGCGCCGGCATGATCGTGAGTCAGCTTCTGATCACGCCTGAGCAAGTCCGACGACTCCGGGACGCTTGCGGACTCTCCCGGGATAAGGCAGCCGCTGAGGCTACCGAGCTCAATTCGGACAGGACGGTCATCAGCAAGATGGTCGAGGGAATCGAGGCGCACGGCCGAACTCCAGAGGGAGTGCACCTCATCAGCAGGCTTGATCTGGTCTACCGTGCTGACGGTCGCATGGGCACAGACCGAACCTTCAGCTCGTGGTCGGCCCTTCCTGGCAAGGCGGGCAGGTACGATGTCCGGTTTCCCGAGTACTGGCATGGACCGGTGTGGCTCCAGGTTCGCGGGCCGACCCCAGAAGCGCTGGCGCTCGTGGAACTTACCTGGGGACTCTGGGGTCGCCGACAGCACGTCAAGTCGGGCGCGGTACTCAGCACGAGGAAGGCTACGACGGGCATGCCTGCGCTCCAGGTGCGACTGCCCAGCGACTGGAAGGCAGCAGCCGGTACCGGATACGTTCCTGCCGCTGCGGACATAAACCGGGGCTGGTATCCCGTGAGCGTCAGAGCCGCGATCGCTCTTCTCCGCGAAGGAATTCGCTCAGTAAAGCGCGATAGACGTGCTTTTGTTGAAACCTAGTCCGCTCCGGCGCCGCCTACAAAAGGCTGCCAAGACTTTCAGCATTCGCGCGCGATGAGAAGGTCACGAGGCTTGCGGCCGAAGACCTCCCGCACCATCGGCAGGAAGGTATTGAGCGGCTCCGTCGAGTACGCGGGATCAAAGGAAAGCTGGTCCCACCGCTGGCAGAATCTTACGCAAGCCCCGAAGTAAGGGCTCGTCCGGTAATGGTCGCGGAGCCGCCGGTCCTTTTCCAGGTAATGAAAATAGTAGTAGCCCTGGAAGATGTCATGGTGCCTGACGACCCACCAGTTCTGCTCGCTTACGTAGGGGCGCAAGATCGAGGCGGCGAGTTCTGCGTGATTCTCCGGCGCCAGCACGTCGCCGATATCGTGCAGCAGGGCGCAGACAACAGTTTCGGCGTCGGATCCGTCGCGCAGGCAGCGCGTCGCCGTCTGCAGCGAGTGAGTGTAACGGTCAACAGCTGCTCCCTGAGGATCTTCATCCTTGAGCAGCACAAGCTGGCTGAGCAAATAGTCCACGGGAAAGGCCGAGGACATGCCTCCCAGCCGAACGGCATCCTCCGCTGACATTCGGTCCATGCGGGTGTACGTCATAGGTCCTCAACAGCGCTCTGGACTACTCAGGTGATGGCACGCGCCCTGTACATCAGAACAAGACCCGCCCGGGGACGTCAAGGACAGCCCACCCGCCAACCCGCCTCAGCGCACGGCAGCCGAGGGCTACCGGATCTCGGCACTTCCACCGTACGCCTAGCCATGTCTTCGGAACGTCGACCGAACCCGCACCGGCCTCAGCGGTGCCGGCCGGCTTGTGCCCAAGCTCGCCGCCGCCGGGATCGGCGCCCTTGCTGCCATCGGCGACACCGGTCGCTCATAGCGGCTAATCCCAGCTCGACCCGACCTGTCGCGTGGTCGATCCCGACGATCAGGCGGCCCTCGCCCCGGCAGGTGACCAGCTGAGGAGTGACAACCTTGCGCATGACCATTCCGGGCCCTTCCTTCTGTGCTCAAGGATTTCTTGACAAGGAAAACGTTAGCGGCCATCCTTGGTGTATGTCTAGACCCGAGATGATCAACCAGGCGCTGCAGCGGCTCATCGACCGCCACGGCACCGAACAGGACAGGCAGAACCCGCAAAGGGCCGTTCTCGCGGAACTGATCACCAGTACCCTCAGCGCCACCGTCGAAGACGACTCACCTGACGCACTGGAAGACTTGCGGGCCGCGCTCCTCCTCGTGGCGCCCGACCAGCAAGCCGCCGACAGCCGCGAGGTCAACGTGACCGGACTGCTTAGGCGCCGCGGCGTGTCCTGGCGAGAGATCGCATGGCGCCGCGGGCTCGGCTCGGCCCAGCGGGCACAGCAGCGGTTCCAGCACCTCACCAGGCGGGCGAGCTTCCTGATCTACGCCTTCCGCATCGCAGGACTAGACACCGAACCCTGGCACGGCGAGTTCGACGCGCTGCCGAAAGGGAGCTACGAGACCGGCGTGATCAATTTCATGCCGGAACGGACAGGCCCCTACAGCGGCCGGACCCTGGAAGTGCGATACGGCGACATCGGCGACGACGGCATGGAGCCCTACCTGCGCGCATACGCTATGGTCAATTACCGGCGCATTGGCCTGCGAGCTGACATACAGCACGAGCTCTTCGGCGCTTGACCTTGCACAATGCAGACGAAATTTCGCCAGAGGTCCATCACGGGCGAATGCACCTCGGAGTGGACCGCGTCGCGACGTGCCTCGACCTCTCGCCGGGCCTTGGGCGTCGCGGCGCCACATGAGATCGTCGTTGTCAGCCTCGGCGTCGCGGCTCGCCAACTGTTCGCGCTCAGCCAGGATCTCCCGCGCCCGGCCTGCCGCCTCGAGCGCGGCATGCAGATCAATCGGGACGGCGGCCGGTGTCGGCGGCGCAGCATCCCACGCCGTCGGTTGCGCCTTGTCGACCCGGACAGCCAGTTCGTCGTCCGCATGCAACGGCGCCAGATCGATCCCTGGGTACCGACGGCGCAACTCCGAGTCCGCGACTAACGCCCGCCAACGGCTCGCCTCGGTGGCCGCGTGCCAGGCCCGGCGTGCGTCGGCGACCTCAGCCAGGGCCTCGCAATGCCTGCCAACTTCCTGGGCGAGCGCGCTGAACCCTTCGGCCTCATGCCAAGCCTGTTCCCGCTCGGTCTCATCACCAGCGGCGTCGGCCCGGTGCCAGGCGTGCACGGCGTCAGCCCGATAGGTGTCCTCGGCGATATGCGCCTCCCGCAGTTCACCCGCGACGTAGGGCGGTGCCCAGCCAGCCTCGCGCTCATAGGCGGCCCGCCAGGTCAGCAGCTCGCCATCCGTGGCCGCCGCGACCTCGCGGTCCTGCTCCGGCATCCGCAACGCGGCATAGGCGACATGCCAGCTCGCTCGCAACTCTGGCGAAGCCCGGTCGGGTGGCCTGCGGTTGGAGCTCAGCTCGCATTTGCCTTGGAGAGCGTCGCGTTCAGCCCACTCTGGCGGCCCGGGTGAGATAGTTGCAACTGGTAGGCCTAGCGGGTTCGAGAGGGTGGCCTGACAGGCGGGGTTCGCGAGGTAATGCCTGGCTCGGTGAGGGGGACTGGGTCATGCGCAATCGGGGTGTCCGTATCGGGATCGTGGCCGGGGTGCTGGTCCTGGGCGCAGGGGTCGTTGCTGCAGGGCCGGTGCAGGCGGCGGCGCAGCCGTGCCGCAGCCGCCCGGCGGGGCTGCCGCAGCTGGCTGTCAGTAGCTGGCTGACCGGCGTTAGCGTGCTGTCGGTCTGTGACGCCTGGGCCGTGGGCGGGTATTCGGATCGGCAGGGCCAGGGCGGGCTGATTGAGCACTGGAACGGGTCGTCGTGGACTGCCCGGCTGCTACCCGGGGTCGACGGCCTCGGCGGGCTGAGCGCCGTGACGGCCTTGTCGCGGAGCGATGCCTGGGCGGTCGGCAGCTATTACCTGCCGGGCGACATCATCAGCCAGAGCCTGGCCTTGCACTGGAACGGCCGGGTCTGGCGGCGGGTTCCGGTACCAGGCACCGGCCCCCGCACTAGCAGCGGGCTGGCCGGAGTGAGCGCGGTGTCGCCTCGGGATATCTGGGCCGTCGGGGCGTATCAGGCCGGCGCGGAAGGCTACTGGGACCTGATCGAGCACTGGAACGGGCGGGCCTGGCACCGGGTGCGCGGACCCCGCCGCAGCGTAGCCTTCTACGGACTGGTGGGCGTGACCGCCATCGCCCGGAACCGGGTCTGGGGAGTCGGTGCCGGGCAGGACTTCGGCACCGGCGCGGCGCTGATCCGGTGGGATGGCCGGCACTGGCGCAAGGTCCGGCTTCCCCGGCCCGCTCACGCCGTCGGACTCGACTTCGGGCAGGTTGCCGCGAGCTCGTCCCGTAACGCCTGGGCCGTCGGCGGCTACTCCATCCTGCACAACGAGAATCCCGAGCCGTTGGCCATGCACTGGAACGGCAAGTCCTGGACACAGACGCCGCTGCCCGGTCTAAATAACGCCTACCTGACCGGGGTGGCCATCGCCTCGCCCACCAGCGTGTGGGCCGTCGGCACCCGCAACTACATCCAAGGCCCGCACTTCTACACGGGTTACGTGGTTGAGCATTGGAACGGCCGATCCTGGAAGGTAGTTCGTAGTCCGAATCCCAGCCCTGCCGGAAAGGACCGTGAACTGAACTTCATGGCCGGAACGTCAGGCTCGGACATGTGGGCAGTCGGCCAGGACGGGCATGAGGCAACCCACGCCCTCGCCCTGCACTGCTGCCAGTGGCGAACCCTGCCGAGGCCATCACAGAACTAGCCGAAGATCCGCGGCGTCGCCGCCTAGCGACCCTGACACTTGAACCGAGTTCTGGATCGGACGTACCGTTGGTACCGTTCGCTCCACTTTTGCAGGCAGAGCCCTGACCAGCCACTTTGGAGTGGCACAACCGATGCGAGGACCGGTCGGACCAGGCGGAGCGGGCTGGCGGCGGTCGGCCGATCAGACCGCAGGTCCCTGCGTGAGCGTGCCCCGGAAACGGGGTCACGCGGGGAACCTTGCGCCTCGGCGGTATCAGGCGGAGCCTGCCTGCCTGTACGTCAGCAACCACGACAGGCCAACCGGCTCGGTTGCTGCTGCAGAACTGGCTAATCTGCGAGGACCTACTCAGCCACCACAGCAATGGCGCCAGCGCACCGAATCGGCGGTCGGCGCGTGATGGCTGGCACCCTGTCCGGTCACCTTGCCTAATCGAGGGCGTCGGCGGTCGTCGTCTGGTTCAACGTCCCTGGGTCGCGGCCTGCATTTGGCTCGATCGGTACCTATGGTGGCTGCCAGGCGCTCCGGCTACCTGTCTTCGAGCCGACCCTGATGCTCACCGCGGAGTTCGGCCGGCTGGACGCTCGGAAGCCGACCGCGCTGACAGCAGCTGTGCTCCGACGCGACGCAGTCCGCATCAGTATCGAATCATCCGATCCGGCAGCAGCAGGCGAGCGCTGGGCTTCGGCGGCCTGGACTGACCTCGCGGCGGAAGAGGAAGCAGAGGATCGGCTGAGCATGCGCGCTGACGTACCCCCAGGAGCCGTCCCTATCGGCGTCCGTTAGGGCCGGCTCAGCCAGCGCAGATGCTCGTAGTCTCCGAGCAGCTCGAGCCGACGCCACAGTACCGAGGCCGGTGAGACCTGGCTGGCGTGCTCAGCCGCGGCCCGGCGCTGCGCGCTGCGGTCCACCGGAAGGCTCATGTCCAGCCGGTCGGGCGGCTGCCCGGCGAATGGCTGCCCCGTCTCGGTGCGCAACTGGTCCGCGACCATACGGGGAAGAGCCCAGGCGAGTACCGGCAGGCCGCGCGAACGGGCGGCGCGCACAGCAGCCCTGGTGGCTGCCCGGTGGTCGGGGTGGCCGGTGATGCCGGTCTCGTCGAAGACGAGCAGGCCATCAGCGCGATGGCTAGTGAGGGCCCGCAGCACCTGGGCGGCAAGTTCGGTCTCTGGAATGGCTGCCAGGCGACCGTCGCCATAGTCAAGCAAGTCGACGCCGGCTACGCCGAGCACGGCGCCCGCCTGCCGCAGCTCACCTTCCCGCACGGTGTGCAGGCTCGCGCCGGTCTCATTCAGGGTCGATGCCTCGCCTCGGGTGTAGCAAAGAACACGTACCTCCGCACCGGATCGGGTCAGCAGGTCGATGACGGCACCGAGGCCGAACGTCTCGTCGTCCGGATGAGCCACCACGACCAGGACCCGTGACCATGAAGGCAGCTCCGATCCCGATGCGGCCCTCGGCCTAGCTGCCATCTCGCCTTCTATCATCGAATGCCATCTGATTCGGTCAGCAGGCTGCCTGGCGGGAGCGGGAACCAGCGCAGGGCTTCGAAGCTCGGCGGCAGGCCGGTCGCCCCGTCGTCGACGCGGGCCGGGAGCGCCGTCAGAATCGTACGAGCCTGCCGCAGGTAGCTGGCGAAAACGTCCTCGCCCACCTGTCCGCGCCGCCGGGGATAGCCCAGTTCTCCGTCCGGTCCGTAGGTCACGTCGTCCAGGGTGATCTGCGGTCTCGGCGGGCCGTCAGCGTGGCGCCAGAGCCCGGTCCGCGGGTCGAAGCGGTACCAGGGCAGCAGCCGGTAGCCGTCGGCGGCGATCACCTCGACCGCGGCGGCGATGAAGTCCGCCGTGGCGGCCGAGATGAAGTAGTTGAGGTTCACTCTGGTCCAGCCCGGCTTCACGCCGTCGCAGCCATGCCCGATCTCCTCGCGGAACGCGTGCGAGCGGGCCATCCCGATGGCCAGCAGGCGGTGGCCGTATGGCCCGGCGCAGGAACATCCGCCGCGGGCCTGGATGCCGAACAGGTCGTTGAGCAGCGCGACGACGAAGTTGTGATGCAGGTACTGCGTACCGCGGCGGATCCGGAACGAGGCGATCGACAGCCGCCGCGAGTGGAGGTTCCCGAGGACTTCGATCCCCGGGTCAGCCGCCCAGCGCAGCAGCACGTGACGCCACAGCTGTTCCTCCCGGGCAGCGATCAGGTCGGTGCCGACCGCTTCCTTGAGGCCGAACACGAGCCCGGCCCTGATGGACTCGATGATGGCGGGCGTGCCGCCTTCCTCCCTGGCCACCGGGTCGTCGAGGTACCGATGACCGACCGGGTCCACGAACGCCACGGTGCCGCCGCCCGGTGCGGTCGGCACCGTGTTGCGGACCAGCTCGCGCCGCACGACCAGCACGCCGGGTGTCTGCGGCCCGCCCGGGAACTTGTGGGGCGACAAGAACACCGCGTCCTTGTGATCGCCGGCGCCCGGGGCTGAAGCGGCGACGCTGATCGGCACGTAAGCCCCGGCGGCCGCGTAGTCCCAGAACGACAGGGCGCCGTGAGCATGCAGCACGGCGGCGACGGCACGGGTGTCGGTCAGGATCCCGGTCACGTTCGAGGCCGCCGAGAAGCTGCCGATCCGGAGGGGGCGGCCCGCGAAGCGGGCCAGCTGCCGTTCGAGGTCGGCCAGGTCGACATGCCCGTCGGCGTCCTCGCCGATGACCACGACGTCGGCAATCGACTCACGCCACGGCAGCTCATTGGAGTGATGCTCGTAAGGCCCGACGAACACGACGGGACGCTGGGCTTGCGGGATCTGCGCGGAGAGGCCGAAACGCTCATCCAGCCCGGCCGGGATGCGCAGTTCGAGGATGCCGATCAGCTTGTTCACCGCTGCCGTGGCCCCGGACCCGCAGAAGATGACCAGGTCATCGCCGGTACCGCCGACCGCATCCCGGATGATCCGGCGGGCGTCCTCACGCAGCCGCGTCGTCTGCAGTCCGGTGGCCGAGCTCTCAGTATGGGTATTCGCATAGCGCGGCAGAACCGCGTCGCGGATGAAGTCCTCGATGAAGTCCAGTGCCCGTCCCGACGCGGTGTAGTCCGCGTACGTGACGCGGCGGGGGCCGAACGGCCCGTCGATCAGCTCGCCCTCCCCGATGATGCCCCGCCTGACCCGCTCGAGCAGCGGCGACGTCGGCATGTCAGCCGTCAGAAACGGCGCATTCCGCTCAGCCCGCTGCACCGGCCGTGATCTCACGGCAGTCACCTCATCCCGCCCGAATCGATACCCCCACCGGTATAGGTTGACTCAGCGTATCCGTATCCGAAGTACCGCGGCTGCTGCCCCTAGGCACGAAGAGAGAGGCTTGAAGGCCCTCCCCTGCGGGACGATGGTCCCTAGCCGCGGTGGCCCAGACACCCGACGCTTCAACTATGAGCACACCAGCCGGCGGGCTGCGATGAGCCGCGTCGTGATCCTCGGGGCCGGTATCTCCGGCCACACCGCAGCGGCGTTCGCCAGGAAGTGGCTGGGCAGCGACGACACGGTGACAGTGGTATCGCCGAACGAGACCTACAACTGGATCCCGTCCAATATCTGGGTGGGCGTCGGCCTGATGGGCGCCAGCCAGGTGACATTCCCGCTCGCCCCGGTCTACGAGCGGAACGGAATCGAGTTCAGGCAGGCCTCGGCCCGCGAGATTCACCCCGAGGGTGATGCGGCCAGCACAGTGCCGTTCGTCACCATCGAGTCGGCCGCCGGGCTGACGGAGAAGGTGCCGTACGACTTCCTGATCAACGCCACCGGACCGCAGCTGCGCTTCGACAAGACCGAAGGGCTCGGCCCGGGCGGCAACAGCCTGTCGGTGTGCACCGTGGAGCACGCGCTCCAGGCGTCAGCCGCACTCGATGAGTCCGTCGAGCGGATGCGCCGCGGCGAGCGGCAGCGGTTCCTGGTCGGCGTCGGTCACGGAACCTGCACCTGCGAGGGCGCGGCCTTCGAGTATGTCGTCAACCTCGAATTCGAGCTGCGCGCCCGCGGCGTCCGGGACAAGGCCGAGATCATCTGGATCACCAACGAGTTCGAGCTCGGCGACTTCGGCATGGGCGGCATGCACCTGCGGCGCGGCGGCTACGTCGTGCCGAGCAACCTGTTCACCGAATCGCTGTTCGCCGAGCGCGGCGTCGACTGGATCACCCGCGCCCACGTCAGCAAGGTCGACCAGGACCGCGTCCACTACGAGACCGTCGACGGCGCCCAGCGCGAGCAGGAATTCGACTTCGCCATGCTGCTGCCGCCGTTCTCCGGAGTCGGCCTGCGCGGGTACGGCCGCCAGGGCGAGGACATCACCACCCGGCTGTTCCTGCCCAATGACTTCATGCGGGTGGACGCGGACTACTCGGCCAAGACCAGCGACCAGTGGGCGCCGGCCGACTGGCCGCGCACCTACCAGTCCCCCGCGTACGCCAACATCTTCGCGGCCGGGATCGCGTTCGCGCCGCCGCATGCGATCTCCATCCCGCATACCAGCCCGAACGGCACCCTCATCGCCCCCGCTCCGCCCAGGACCGGGATGCCGTCGGCGGAGATGGGCAAGGCCGTCGCGCGCAACGTGGTCGACATGATCCGCGGCGCCGAGCGGCCGACCCATACGGCGTCCATGGCCGAGATGGGCGCGGCGTGTGTCGCCTCAGCGGGCGCCAACCTGTTCACCGGCACCGCCGCCTCCATGACCGTGTTCCCGATCATCCCCGACTTCGCCCGCTACCCCCAGTACGGGCGCGACATCAAGCGGACATTCGGCGAGATCGGCCTCGCCGGGCACTGGATCAAGATCCTGCTCCACCACATGTTCCTCTACAAGGCCAAGCTCCGCCCGGGCTGGGCCATGATCCCGGAGTAGCAGATGACCTCAGCCAGCGACCCAACCGCCCGGCCGGCATCGCAGCTGCCCGCAGCCGAGGGCGCACTGACCCCGACCGGGAACCAGGCGAGCGACTCCGCGCGGGTGACCGCCAGCACCGCCGCCTATGTCACCCGGCCGACGCGCTGGACCATCTTCCTGCGGACGTTCGTGCCGTGGCAGCTCTGGCGCTTCGCCCGGATCAACCTCAAGATGCTCGGCATCATCGTCCGCTCTCGCAGGTAGCCAGGGACGAGCCAAGTGCTTGCCCGACTCACCAAGCTATACCCCATCGGGTATTCTGTGCCCAGACGCAGAGGGGTGACGCGGATGAAAGTCGACGAGCAGGCTGCGGGCCTTGTGCTCAACCGGCTGCGGCGGGCGCACGGTCAGCTGGCCGGGGTCATCGCGATGATCGAGAACGGGCGGGACTGCCAGGAGGTGGTGACCCAGCTCGCGGCCGTGTCCCGTGCCCTGGACCGGGCCGGTTTCAAGATCGTCGCCAGCGGGCTGCGCCAGTGCCTGACCGGAGACGGCGACTCCCCGATGACCGAGGAGCAGATGGAAAAGCTGTTCCTCAGCCTCGCCTGACCCGAAGGGGGTGACAGTTGCACTACGGCATCTCTACCCGAACCGCGCTGCCGTTCGCCGAGGCTGTCGCGAGCGTCCGCGAGGCACTGAAGGCGCAGGGCTTCGGCGTGCTCACCGAGATTGACGTGCAGGCAACCCTGCGCGACAGGCTCGGCGAGAATATGGAGCCCTACCTGATCCTGGGCGCCTGCAACCCGCCGCTCGCGCACCGGGCACTGGCCGCGGACCGAAGCATCGGCCTCCTGCTCCCGTGCAACGTCGTCATCCGCGCCGACGCCGGCCAGACCGTCATCGAGGCTCTCGACCCGCAGACCATGATCGCGGTCGCTGGCGAGCCGGAACTCCAGCCAGTTGCCGACGAGGCGGCGCGCCGGCTGCGGGCCGCCCTGGACTCACTGACCGACAGCCGCCTGGCGGATCGCGCGGACTAGGGTATCCACCGCGTCGCGCGGGCTGCCCGCGACCGGACGCCTTACGCGCTCAGCCCGCAGGACGGTCAGGTCTGCGAGCGACCGCGCGACCGACTCCGGGGTATGCAGCACAGCCGGGTCCTGCGGGCCGCCAGTCCCCTCAGCCAGATTCGCGACGTCATGCCCCACTACCAGCAGAGTGCCACCCGGCGCGAGCGCCACCGCAGCCCGGCGCAGTACCTCGTCGAGCTCAGCTTCGCGAAACTGCAGGTATGCGATGAGCACAAGCTGGAATGAACCCGCCTCGGGCTGATAGCCGCGGACGTCAGCGCACACCCAGTCCACGGCCACGCGCCGGTCCTCGGCCAGGCGCCGGCCCTTGTCCAGCCCGACAGCCGAAAAGTCCACCGCGGTCACCTGCCAGCCCCGGCCGGCCAGCCATACCGCGTTGCGCCCCTCACCAGCACCAAGATCCAGAGCCCGGCCCGGCGCGAGATCCTGCAACTCGGCCACCACGAACCGGTTCGGCTCCGCCGTCCACACCAGCTCACGGCCCGCGTACCGCTGGTCCCATTCCTGGCTGTCCACGATGACCTCATTCCGCATAGCCCTCAACGGCCGGGCAGTGTCGACCATCGGCCATGATCCCGGTCGTCGTATACCCCCCGGTGTATAGTATCCAGGACGTCGCCTACCGCCGAAGGAGCACCATGTGCCATCGCGTTACCTGCCAGACGTGCCACAAGGCCACATACCGGGGCTGCGGAATGCACGTCCAGCAGGTGCTGGCGGGAGTGCCCCAGCCGCAACGGTGCACCTGCGACCACGCCCAGCATCGCCCGTCGGGCGGCCTGCTAGCGTGGCTGCGACGGCGTTAGCGCCGTCCTCAAACGTGCCGTTCTCGCCGAACTGCAACCTACTCCAGTTCACTTCAGGCCGCGGGCCGATGCGGTCACAGCCCGGCCTGCAGTTGGCAGCCAGTTACGACGGCCCAGTCGTCCGGCCCGCCCACCCGGCCGGCTAGTTCCGCGTCAAGTCTGGGGGTCAGGCAGCCGTCACCGAAGTCGAGCAGGTCAACCGCGACGACTGTTGCTGTTGGGCCTCGACGCGTCGCTTCAGGGCTTCGACGTTGGCGGGCATTTCCTTTTGTGCGTGGCGGCGGACGATGAGCGGGACGAGCAGTTTGCCGATGCCGTGCCCGTCGAAGTCGACCGCGATGGTCAGCCGGGAACTGGTGTCGGTCAGGGGTTCCACGGTGACGTCGACCGTGGCGCGGACGGGTCCGTCGATGCCCCGCACGCCCCATGTCCTTGGGACGTCGATGTGGGTGACCTCGGAGGTGCTGGTCCGGCTGGCTCCGCCGATGCGGCGGTGGTCAGGCACTTCGTGCCCACCTGCGCGGGGCCGGGCTGATCCAGGTGGCGGGGACAGTTGCCTGCACCTGGAAGCCACCTAGTGTGAATGCCTGTCCTGCGGACAGCAGGGCCGGGATTGACCCGGTGACAGTAACGGACAGGGTGAACGCACCATAGGGCGTCGTACACGTGTAATTGACGGTCCCAGTGTCGGCGGAAGCCGCAGGGAGGTACGCGGCTTGTGTCAGCCGGTGAGGGCCGACAGCGCCGCCGCGGTGACGGCGGCAAGTGCCCAGGCCGACCGGATCTGCCTTCGTGCGTGCCGATGTGATACATCGCGCCTGCCTCGACGACGCCGAGTGCCCATGGCGCTTGGCTCAACCGCCGACGGGCCGGTGTAACTCATTCCGATACCCCGGCGCTCCTCCGTGAATCTCACCTGCCCGCCTGATCTCGGCACGCACTTGGTGTCGTACTAGGGTTGCGGAACGCCGACCACAGCGGCGAGGTAGACCTGCATGGAGTTGTTGCTCATGAGGTTACCGACAGCCGTGGGCCCGCTTTGCGGGTTTGGCCATTGCAAGGAATTACAGGGGACTCCTGTCGATACTGGCGGGCAAATCCCCAACAGCGTGGCCGAAACAGCGTCGGGAAGGAAGTGGCTGCTGACAAAGGGGCCACCGCTTGCGCCGCCCGGTCCCTTGGGGTAGACATAGCCGAAGCTGCAGGGCGTGATCCCTATCACCGAATAGGTGGCGGCCGATACATCCTGCGCGCCCAAGCACTTCTGAAGGCTCCAGTTTCCGGCCCGCCCCGGATACCCGTACGCGTCGAAGGTGAGTTGCCCGTGCGGCGGGTCGAAGTGGATGGGCAGTCCCCCGATGTCCCCGGTGAGGCTGTATCCGGTGCTGCTGTTGTCCCCGAGGACCACCAGGGTCGTGTCGTGGCCTGCATCACTCGCCTTGGTGTCGGATGCCGGGTACACCGCCCCGGCTCCAGTCCAATACCCGAACGGGTCCTGGCCCTGCCCCGCGGCTTCGCAGTCCGATATGGACATGATGCTGTTCCCCGATCCGCAGTACCCGCTGTGCTGGGGAGCGAATTCGAAGTTGTAATCCTGGCCGAGGTCACGATCGAAACAGTGCCTAGCGGTCACAACCATGTCCAACCCCGCCAGTACAGTGGCCGTGCACATGTTGACTGCGGGGCCTTTGGGGTTACTGCTCGACCATGTGAGCACGCCGACGCTGTTTGTGGCAGGGGCGGCCGGGACGGAGTTGATGATCTCGGCGATCCCGTAGGCCGACGCCCCGCCGCCCGGCCCGCTCACAACCACGTCGACCGCGTGGTTCCCGCTCGCGCTGTAGAGGTGCCGACCGGTCACCGCGAAACAGGTTCCCACCAGGGCGAGCGGGCTATACGTGCAGTTCCGCGCCGGAACGGTGCTGATGGAACCCGTGGTGGGCGAACTCCCGTCACCCCAGTAGATCGTCGCGGTGAAACTCGATGGCAGAGATGATGCGGTACTGGTGAACGTGGCCGGCCAGACCGTTGCCGACAGCGTCTTGTGCCCGGCGAGGCCCTCCACTACGCGCCCCTGAACGGTGGTCGGGAAAAAGCTGCGGCGGAACGTGGTGGTGAATCCCGTGCCGGCCGAGTTGATCCCCGACGTCCGGATCAGCGTGGTGGTGCCGTTGCTCATGTTGTAACCGGCCGGGCTCAGCGAGCCCAGGTTCTGCCCGCCCACAGAGGCGGTGGTCAAGGCAATCGAACCGAATGGTGCTATTCCGAGCGGAGTGTAATAGTTGTATTCGTAGTCGTCACCTATATCCGCGTAGCTCATCGTAAAGCCGGGGTATGTGTTCTGGCCGATCTGGCCCGTCGTGATGTCGGTAACAGTAGCTTGCGAGGCGCTACCGCTGACGGAGACGTTGAACGAAACGGAATCTCCCGAGGAAACCGGGATATTAAGAGAGTCAAACGGGCCGTCAAAAAATGACACCGCGCTGTAACTAGCCTGCCCGGCAGAGCAGTTGAGCTCGACACCTGCCCCCAGGTAATCGCTGCCGCCCGCAATGACACCCGGGATGACGGCAAGCTCCCGGTTGGAGGGGCAGGTCAGCGACGGGACCACGAAGCTCACCCCCACCGGTGCGCTCGCCGAGTTGACCTGGTACCCCGCATACCCAGGATTGCTGCCGATCACCGTTGCGCGCCGGGCACCCGGCACCATGCCTTGCGGCGACCCCGGACCCGCCATCGGGCCGCTTCGCGCGCCGTCGGCCCGGTCCTTGCGCACCTCGGTCAGCGGCATGGAGAGCCCAAAGCCCCGCAGGCCCCTCCCAAACTGCCCTGGACCGGCTCCAACCCGCTCCCGCGCGGCTAACGCCGGTGCGGCTTGCGCGGCCGGAGCGATCGACAGCCAGCCGACAACCACTGCCAGGGAAACGAAAGATAGCGCCCGGATACATCTCATCAGAGCCACCCCCCAGCGGGCCGCAGCGCTCTCAGCCGCCAAATGCGCTAATAACCGCGAAGCAAGCCCACCTGGCAGTATCCACCCGCACTACCCGTCCGGCAAGGCTCAGCGCCGCTGACTCTCGGCGGGTGATAGCCCAGTTCGTGCGGCGCCAGCGGATTCCCCGCGCCGCGGCGTGCGTCGTGGTCGCGACCCGTACTTGGAAGCTTGCGGCCAGTGGCATGTTCCAGGGCTCTGGCGCCTGATCCGGGCGCAGCACAGCGTCATCGGGTTCGGCTGCGGCAACGTCATCGTTTACAGCGCGCGGAAGCGCACTGGAACGGGAGCCTCCTCAGGCATCCCGAAAAGCACGACGACACCCTCGGCGTTCCCTGGCGTTCGTGCCCAGCGCAGAACAACCTTTCGTTCGCGGCGTAGGCGACTAGGCCCACGATAAGGTTGCCGTGCATATCGGCGGATCAGGCGCGGCCCGCGAACCCGCCGTCAGTTACGGAGCGTCAGCGGAGCTGCGACCGACATGGGATCCGCGGCTCGGGCACGCCAGCCCCGGCAGCCAGGATGGAGCGGATGTCGGCGGCCCGCCAGCGGCAGAACGCGACCGCGGTCGAGGGCGTCCAGGAAAGCCTCGTCGCCGTGGGCCGCGCGGCGCCCCGCTGGATGTGCGCCGGGGCCGATGACCGGTCAATGAACAGCGACCCGGACCTGAACTGGTGACTCCGCAGAGATCCTGTCCTCGCTGGCGACGGAGATCCGGCAGGCCAGGTTCGGGGACTTCGCTGAAACCGCCGCCGACATCAAGTGGTCAGTCGACGAAGTCACCCAGGCCAACGACCAGCTGAGCGAGGTCAGCCGGTCGATCACGCCTATCGCGTACGCCGCGACAGCCATCGAGCTATCCGCGGCCCGGCTCGAAACGAGCGGCCCGGGCTATCCGCCCTGGCGGCTGGTCGTGGCGCGCGTTCTGGTGGGGGGCAGGCACGTGCGCCACGGTGATAGTTCTTTCCCTTTGGGCCTAGGTGCTCGCCATCAAGTAGGCAGCCAGCGCCCGACAGGCTGTGATGCTCTCAGGCGGCGTCCGCTGCCAGGGCGCGGCCCAGTCCATCACCGTTCGGCACGAGATCGCGACCATGTACCCCCGGCCAGCGGCCGGCGGGAAAGGCTCGGACCCGGGAGGGAAGGAACCTCGTTGAGTGACGACCTGTACTTCCTGCGGGACAAGGACGCCCCGTTCGCGACGTCCCTCAGCATCGTCATGGCCTGGGTTCATTGCAGGCCTCTGTCGTGCGATCCTTTATCGTCGGCTGAGAGGAACCCGGGAATGGACGTTGCGGCGCTGGCGGCGCTGGCGGGAATGCCAAGGCCCTCACTGTAGAGCGCCGTTTCCCGCGACGCCGGAACCTGTCAACCTGTGTGAGGCGCCGTGAGGCGGCTTTTACTGGGCGGCGGCTGCTTTCTCGCTGGGCGGGTTGATGGTCGAGCCGGCGGGGAGCGCGGGCGGGGCCGGGGGTTTGCTGACGAAGCGCTCGGGATGCTGGCGGTAGGCGGCGGTGAGGACACCGGCTCGCGCGGCCTGGACGGCTGGGGCGTGGCCGTAGTGGACGTCGCAGGCGGTGTGCAGGCCGAGGCCGGAGTGCCGGTGCTCGTCGTTGTACCAGGGGAAGAAGTCCTTGCAGTGCGCCCGTGCGTGCTCGATCGAGGTGAACCGGGCGGGGAAGTACGGCCGGTACTTGAGGGTCTTGAACTGCGCTTCGGAGTAGGGGTTGTCGTTGCTGACGTGCGGGCGGCTGTGGGACTGGGTGATGCCGAGGTCGGCGAGCAGGAACGCGACCGGGCGGGAGGTCATCGACGAGCCGCGGTCGGCGTGGATGGTCAGCTGTCCGTGGCCGATGCGCTGCTTGATGCAGGTGTCGGCGATCAGTTTCTCGGCCAGGGCTGCGGACTCGCGGGTGGCGATCATCCAGCCGACGGCATAGCGCGAGTAGATATCGAGGATCACGTACAGGTGGTAGTACGTCCATTTCGCGGGTCCGTGCAGCTTGGTGATGTCCCAGGACCAGCACTGGTTCGGCCCGGCCGCCAGCTATACACGGCTTTAATTCTCTTCGAGATAGCGTGGCGATCTATACCGATCTCAACTCTGGCGACAAGATATTTGTGACCTGGAGCCTCATCCCAGTGATCCGTTTCATTGATGCTCCCAAGGACAAGGACAAGGGCAAGGACAAGCACGAGGAGCACGAGGAGCACGAGGAGCACGAGGAGCACGAGGAGGACGACGAGGACGAGGACGACGAGGACGAGGACGAGGACGACGAGGACTGACTATCTGTGTGCCAGCGCGCAGCCCGGCTGGGTAGCCAGCGCACTGACATTGGCCGGCACTCGCAGACCCGATGCCCGAGCCCGCGTTCTGCTTCCAGTACCGCAGAAACAGTTGGTAGCTGTTCACGGGCACGTCTCAGCGTCTCGCTGACCTCTGCCCCAGCAAAGAAGATGCTCTAAGTAGCAATGGCTTGCCTGCGGCGGCTGAGCGAACGTACCGTGACTTGTCGCTCACTTCAAGCAGCCACCGAGGCAGGTCATCACCAGGCTCCTCGCCGCTACCTGCCCGGCGGCAGGTAGCGCGTGCGCATCCCGGCGGCTCGGCGGGCAGCTGAAGATCTTGGCGTCCGGCTCATTGCCCTCGACCGTCCCGGGGTGGGCCTGTCGCCGTTCAGCTCTAGGTCGACAAGAAGTCGTCGCGGTGCCCCGGACGACCAGCCGGGAGGTTCACCGCTACAAAGGGCTACGCGACACGGCGCGCACAAGCCAGCGGCTTAGGCCAGGCTTGATGCCATGAACCGCCCACCTTCTCGCGGCAAGCCCTGGACAGCCACCGACCGGACCGGCGGACCACTGGACGAGCTACCCGACCAGCTGCGCAGCCGCCTGCCCAGGGAGATGCCGGCGGCCGGGTCGGCCCGGCGGTGCCTGCCTGATAATCAGAAGCATGCATCCTGACCGCGAGTGGGAACGACCCAGGAGACCAGCCCGGCAGTTCCCAGCTGATTCCGGCCCGGCTGGTCCTGTCTCCGACCACCAGCGCGTGGACCTCACCTTCGAGAGTCCCCAGCTACTCAGCGGGTCACTCTGCGGGCAGCCCGTCGCCCTGGAATTGAACACGCCGGCCAGCGAGGGCAGGGCAGCTGGCACAATCGCCGGAATGCCGATCTCGGCCACCTGGCAGATCGCGGACAACAACAGCGTGTATCCGGATGTGCCCTGCCAGCTCACAGGGACGTTCGCGGGGCAGCCAGTGGAACTCCGCGCGTCCCTTCATCTGCAGCCCGGCCACTTCTTCGACCACGGGATTATCTCCGGCCACATCGGAGCACTGGCCCTCGAGGCCACTGCAGAGAGGGTCTCCGGCGGGCTCGGCAGCACCTCTACCGTCGCTGTTGACGGGAAGCTGGGCAGCACTGACTTCATCATCTACGCGGCCGTCGACGGCCCGCTTACCACCGGCAAGATCCGCGGGACCGTGGCAGGCGCCGCGATCCGCATCGACGCGGCACGAACGCGCCATCCTGGCGCCGAAAAAACCCGGCTCACCGGCAGTTACGAAGGGCCTCCCGAACTGGCTGCGCTTGCTGCAGGAGCGCTCCTGCACTTTATCTAGCAAAACAGCATCACCCGCTTCCGCGCCATCCACCACGACGCCCAGGCACGCGCCGCCACCGACCCCGCCAACACGCAATGACAGCACGACCTGTCCGTCAGCCACGAAAAGCTCGGCGACCTCGCCGTCGCCGCCGGGGACGTGACCGCCACCCGCACTCACTGCCAGGCCGCCCACGACATCGCCGCCCAGCTCGCCGCCGCCGACCCCGTCAACACCGGATGGCAGCGCGACCTGGCCTCACCCACAGCAAGACCGGCGACATCGCCACCGCGGAAGGGGACCTGGCCACCGCCCACACTGTCGACAACCGTCTGGGCGTCGATGTCCTTATGCACAGGGACGTCAAAGACTCGGTCCCGGACCCGACGGCAACGGCAACCATGCCATCGCGATGCTCCACGACCGAGCCGATCGCCTTCAGCAAGGAGACCACGGCATGCCACTCGATGTTGTGGCTCACGGGATGCT
>OCZU010000659.1_pt1 | contig 23217 bp, 14 predicted proteins | sample 1539001 | NCBI WGS metagenome assembly OCZU01 (sample SAMEA3539306, study PRJEB22396) | soil metagenome | biome: tundra; feature: field; material: soil | place: USA | collected 2010-05 | depth 0.15 m | reverse complement strand
GGCCAGGAACGACGCCTGGATGCACACCCGGGGCGCCGCGATCACCCTGCGCCCCCTGCGGCGGCACGGGCTGACCCGCCGCAACGGAGCCCGGGCGCTGGCCTGACCAGCCGGCCCCGGCCCGCACCGGCCGGGACGGGCCCCCGGACGCCATCCCGGGGCCGCCCGGACCGCCGCCACAGGCCGGCACAGCGCGCGGCGGCATATTTCCGTTGTCAGAGCCCGTTCAACCGGCTACAAAGGCCATCCGCCCGATCCAGGTTGTTCAGCGCCGTCCTAGGGCACATCCGCCGCCATGCCCCGTGTAGCGGGTGATGCGATCGTGATCAAAGCGCCGGGCGTACCGGCTCGGCAACCACGCCGGAGCTGCCCGTACGCCCTGCTGTTCTGCTAGCGCCATGGCCAAGGCCGGACAGATCAGGCCTTGGCCATGGCGGCAGACCGGCTCCAGGCGCACATATAGCAGCGGCCCCGCTGTCCGGCGCTCAGTCAGCTCCCATTTGATGCCGCGGTCTTGCGCCTTCCCCGAAGATCTGTGCTGGCGCACGCACCCTCTTCTTCATGCAGGCGCCTGCACTAACGCGCATATCACCTGGCGCATCTGCGCATGTCAGGCAAGCAGCGGCTGCACTACCCCGCAGGCAGCTAACGCCAGACGCAGGATCCGGCTTGTCGCTAGTTTCCTGCCACCGTGGTGAGCTGGGGCGCGACCGTTGTGATCTTGATCGTGCCGACGGCGCGCTGGGCGATCGCCAGCGCCTGCGCGGCAGATGGCGCGTACGCGGTGACGACCACGGTGCGATCCCAGGAATCTCGCAGCGGGCCGACCGTCTCACCCGGCTCGACCAGCATCCGGCAGGTGCGCACCCCCGGCAGAGCCGCTGCCTCATCGACCCCGTCGATGGCGACCACCTCGCCCTGCTCCGCTCGGCCATGCCAGCTCACGGCCGCCCGCGCCGCCGCCGCCGGGCAATCCGGCTCACCGCCGCGCATCAGCTCAACGTAGTCACCTAGCAAATCGAAGTCATACGCGCCCTGGATCAGCTCTGGCACGAAGTCGCCGGGCAACCGGCCCGCGCATTCCACCAGGTAGGGCACGCCATCCTGGACGATCCACTCGCAGTGCACCATGCCCGTGCCGAAGCCGACCGCCGCCAGCAGCCGTTCGGTCTGGTCGAGCAGGAGACCGGCGAGTCCGGCCGGGATCTGGGCGGGCACGCAATGACCAAGCTCAACCGGACGGGTTCCCTGGTACAGCGTCTTCGCCGTGACGTTGCCGAAGAAACACCTGCCCTGCCCGTAGAGCATCTCGACACTGAACTCCGGGCCGATGATCAGCTGCTCAGCGAGCATCCGCGGCTCGACCGCCCGCTCGGGCAGGCAGTATTCCGCCTCCGCCACGTCGGCGGTGCACTCCCGCCACGCCGCGTCGACGCCGGCCTGGTCCGGTATCACCATTGTTCCCTTGGCGCCCTGCCTGTTGGCGGGCTTGAGGATAAGCGGGCCGCCGATGGCAGCCCACAGCGTGCTGACCTCCGCCGCCGAGGCGACCGGGCGGGAGACCGGGTTCGCGATGCCGGCGGCGCTCGCGACGACGCGCATCAGGTGCTTATCACGCAGGATTTCGGCCGCGCCCAGCCCCGCGCCTGGAAGTCCATAGCGCTCGGCCAGCCGTGCGGCCGCGGGGACTGCGTAGTCATGGCCGGGTATCACCATGGCCGGGTTCAGGTCGGCGTGCCGCAAGAAGAAGCTGTCCGCCCCGCCGGGCCGGAGGTACTCGTCTTCGATCAGCTCCCGGCATACCGCGGCCTTAGCGGCCTCCCGTACCTTGCCCTTGCGCACGCCGTCCGGCTCCTCGACCAGCACCACGGCGCCGTCGGGCAGGAGCCGGCCGAATTCCAGGTACAGCAAACGGCTGTAGCCGACCAGCAACAGCGGACGGACTGCGGTCATGGTGTCCTCCTAGATGGATCATGTCGTTCTTCTTCGCCTTGCGGTGGTACGGATGTCACCGGCCGCAGCCGCACGCAGCCAAGGACACCGGCGAAGGTGGCGGCGGCCAGCGCCAGCCAGTACGCGGACGCCGCGCCGTGCCGGTAGCAGATCAGGAAGATCGCGCCACCGCACAGCGAGCCCAGGCTTTCCCCCGCAGTCCAGGCAAGGCCCTGCAAATTGGACGCGGCCATCCGGGACACGGTGGTGATCCGGTTGAACGCGAGGCTCACCGTGGGCACGAACACCATCTCGGCGAACGACCAGACCGCCATCGCCACGATCGAGCCGATCAGCACGGACATACCGATGCCGAGCAGCGCGATGGCCACGCCGAACAGCACCATTCCCGTGATCATCAACGCCAGCGGCGTCGAGCCGGACCGGAGCCGCCGGTTCATCACCATCGTGACGGCAACCTGCAGCACGGCGATCACCAGCGGCGGCCCGGCCAGCAGTGCGCTGCGTACCAGCACAGGGCCGATGGCCAACACGACGAGCAGCGCGAAGGCGGAATAGAACTGGCCGTAAGCGAAGGACCCGCACGTGGTCGCCAGGCAGGCCCGCCGGCCATCCGGATCGCGGAGCAGCCGCATGCTGCCGGCGAATCGGCTCTGCGCGGTGGTCTGAGCAGCGTGTGTCTTCGGCGGGGTGAGCGTCTTCGGCAGCCCGACGAGCAGCACCACGGCGGCCAGCAGGTATGCCCCGCTGACAAAGACCAGCAGCGGCCTGCCGTCGCCATTGATGTAAAGCACGCCCGCGATGAATGGGCCAACCGCACCCGCGGCGTTCGTCGTGACCTGCTGGATGCAGTAGATGTTGTTACGGCTCTGCTCGCTCGGCACGCACTGGACGATCAGCACCCGGCACAGCGTGGTATGTACGCTAATGCCGAATCCCGCGCCGAACAGCAGGGTAAGGGGGAGCCAGGTCCCGTGGACGTAGTCGAACAGGCCGAAGCAGGCCGCCGAGATCAGCATGCCACCGGGAAGGGTGACCACGTAGCGCAGCCTGGACACCAGCCGGGTGACGGGCAGCGCACCTAGGCCCGCGCATACCAGGAAGCCGAACAGGCCTACGCCAGTGACCCAGCTGGCCCCGCCGCTGCTCCTGGTCAGCATGATGGCCAGGACCGGCACCAGAGAGAATCTGGCGAAGCCGGACGCCAGGTAGTCAGCGCCGACCGTGAACCGCAGCACGGACACGCCGGTCCTGCTCGGCGACGCCCGGTCCAGCACGTCAGTCATTAGTCCCTCCGGTGGCCCGGCGGAGTGCGCGCCGGAACCGCTCGATGTCTGCCACACTCGTGTAGTGGTGCACAGAGGTCCTGACGAACTCTGTTACGCCGTCCCTGGCCAAGTACAGCGGCGTGTGCTCGCCGTGCGCGACCCAGCCGGTGACGCCATCGGCGGCAAGCCCGGCCACGATCCGCTCGGCAGAGCAGCGCTCGTGAACGAACGAGACGATGGCCGAGGGCACCGGGCGCGGCGCTAGCAACCGGATGCCCGGTGTGGTCATGACCGCGTCCAGCAGCGCGGCCTTTACGTCGGCCGCCGGGCCGCCGGGACCCGCCAGCGCGAACTCGGTGGCGGCGAGCAGCCCGAGCACCACCGCATTGCTGCGTTCGGCCGTCTCGAACCTGGCGGCGGTATGGTCCGTTATCCGGTGCTCATGCAGCGACACGGGCTCCGCAGCGTGCAGGTCATACCATCCTGGCTCGATCCGGTCGTGCAGGTCGGCACGCAGGTAGGCAAAGCCGCTACCGCGCGGGCCGCGCAGGAACTTGCGGCCGGCCCCGGTGAGCGCGTGGCACCCGATGACGCGCACGTCGAGCGGCAGCTGGCCGACCGTCTGGCACGCGTCGACGATGTAGACCGCACCGGATCCTGCCAGCAGGGCGCCAATCTGCTCCACCGGCAGCACCACCCCGGCGCCGGACGGCATGTGCACCACCGACACCAGTACCACGCGTTCGTCCAGGCTGGCCCGGATCCACTCCAGGTCCAGCTCGCCATCGGGCAGGCACGGGATCACCTCAAGCGCGCAGTTCCCGGCCCTGGCGATCCGCTGCAGGGCGATCAGGTTGCCCGCGTACTCGTAGCGGGTTACCCAGAGCCGGCTGCCGGGCGGGATCCGGAGCTGGCATACAGCCCGGCACCAGGCATCGGTCGCGCTGCCGAACAGGGCTATCTCGTCAGCGCCCGCGCCGACCAGCTCGGCCAGCCTCGCGTAGACGGTATGGTTCAGGTCCTTGGCCCGGCGTTGTTCCGCTTCGTACGGGCCAAGTTCGGCTTCGAGTGCGAGCTGCCCGGTCATTGCGGCGAGCACGCCGGGAGCCGGCAGACCAGCCCCCGCCGTGTTCAGATGGACGGGTGTCACCGCACTCACCTGACCGGTTGCGGTCGGCCCTGCGGCCAGACCGGTTGAGCCTGTTCTGGCGGGACGTCACAGCAGCATCCGGTGGCAGGCGTTCGCGTGGCCGACGTCCCGGTGCTCGGTGACGGCGATCCGGTGCTCGCCGTCACGGGCCGTCCCAGGGCCGCCAGCTCGGCGAAACTCCCGCCGAGAGCGCGCGGATCGCCGCCAGAACGCCGCCAGTCGCGGTACTTTGCGGCGTAACTGACCACGGTCTCTCGGCTCCGCTCGGCGCGGCGGCGGGTCAGGATCCCCGCCCATAGCCCGTCCCAGCAGGCGTAGGCCGGGTCGCCGAGCAGCACCTGGTGCGCCTTTTTCATATTCCAGAACGGCACGCCGGTGTTGAGGTGGTGCACAAGATGGTAGTTGTCCTTATGCCGACCGAGCAGGAACCGCTCCAGCAGCCAGCCGTGCCTGTTGCGAGTCATCAGGATCTGCTGGTCCTCGCTTTCCGGCAGTGGGTAATGCTCGGCCAGTTCGGACAGCCACCCGACGGCCACCGCAGTGGTAAGCATGGGCACGATCCAGAGCAGGACCAGGTTCAGCAGGCAGCCGGTCAGCGCGCATGGCACCAGAATCGCGGTCCACACGGCAGCCAGCACGCAGCGCTCAACCCGGATGTCGATCGGCATGGACACGGTGACCTGCCGACGGCGGAACAGCAGGCGGTCCTGGACGACGTAGCGCAAATACTCAGGACTGCGCAGGCCGAGCACCGCGAGCAGCAGGTTGCGCAGGAAGAACGCGCGGTTACTGCAGGCGGGGTCATAGATGCCGATCGCCCGGTGGAAGCTGTAATCCGGGTCGCGGTCGGCGTCACCGAGGTAACGGTGGTGCAAGCCGATGTGCGAGCTGCGGTACGCGTTGTACATATGGAAGACGAGGTGACCGGAGAACGCGGTGCCAAGCATGACGTTGAGCGTGCCGCTCCTGGTCAGGACCTTATGCGACGACTCATGCAGGATGTTCACCAGCGCCCGCTGAGTCGAGCCGATGAGCACCAGCGAGACCGGATAGAACCAGAACGACACGCCGACGGATAGGTAAATCGCGGCCGCGATGATGACATAGTCGAAGGCGATCGCGATCACAGCGTGGTAGTTGTCCAGCCGGCACAGCTTGCGCAGGTCCCTGCGGATCTGCGGTGACAGCCGGCTGAAGTCCAGGCTGACGTCGCTCGCGGTCACCTCCGGGGTGTCGCCTGCCGTTGCGCTCTCGGCCGCCTCGGGGGTCGGCGTCATCGCGTATACCCCCCGCTGGCAGTGCCGGGTGACGGTAGCTGGGCACCAGACCAAACCGCTGCCTGCCCCCGTCGTATGTCGGCCTGTGTATGGCTACGGTGCGTCATAGCACCCACCTCTCGGCAATGGGGACACTTCGCGCAGCTGCGACTTAACGGAAACCACGCTAACAAGCGTGGCACAGTTTTGGCAATGTTATTTTGCCAATACTTGCCAACTTGGTGGCGAAGAGCGCTAAGGAGCCGGAAGCCGTCGGCAGCCGCTGATCAGGAGCGGGTGAATCGTCAGCAGCTACTCTGGCGGCGCCCGTCCGGAGCCGCGATTGACACAAGTTGCCAGCTAGTTGCACATTGCGGCATAATGAGGTCGGCTGCGGGCACGGCTGGCGTGGCGCAGGAAACCGCTGGCGGGACACGATGCTAGAGCAACCCCATTTCGGCGAGCGTCTGAAGGCGTTGCGCCTCAGCCGCGGCCTCTCGCAGGCCGCGGTGGCCGGGGACGAGATGTCGACCCCGTACCTGTCGCGGCTGGAGTCCGGCGCGCGGCGCCCCACGCCAAGGGTCGTCAGCTACCTCGCCGAACGCCTCCAGGTTTCGCCGCGAGCTTTCGAGAACATGCAGGACAGCCCCCTTGCACAGGCGCTGGCGTCAGCGAGTTCGGCCAGGGATGCGGCACCGAGCAGGGAGCTCGCCGCCGCGCTGCGCGCCGAGGACCATTCCGCCCCCGCGGCAACGCGCTGGCAGGCCCTGTGGCTGCTGGCCCGCGCACATGGTATGCAGGCCCAGCATGCCGAGGAATATAAGGTGCTCACCGAACTGGCCGCACTGTCCGACGAGATGGGCATCCCCGAACTGCGAGTCCGGACGAACACCGCACTGGCGCACAGCGCCAGGAGCCTGGGCGACATCACCAAGGCGTGCGAGCATGCCGCCGCCGCGGTCAGCGAGGCTGGCGTGCTGAGCCTGCCCGACCGCACCGCCGCCCTCGATGCCCTGATCTCCGCCCAGGCGGAGGCAGGCCAGCTCGCGCAGGCGCGGGCACGGGCCGATGAACTCATCACGCTGACCGGGCCCGGCGGCGGCACGGCTCTCACCCGGGCGCTGTGGACCTCGGCGACAGTGGCTATCAGGCAAGGCGAGCCGATCCGGGCGCGCGCTGATCTGGAACGGGCTCTGGCCAGCCTGAGCAGCCACGACGACCTGGAGCTTTGGATGCGGCTGCGGCTTGCGGCCGCTTCGCTGCTGTTGCAGATCACCCCGCCGCAAACCGAGGCCGCCAAGGCACGGCTTGCCGAAAGCGAACCCGCCGTCAATCTGGTAGGCACCGAGCAGAACCGGCAGGAGCTGGCCCTTCTGCAGGCGCAGCTTGCCCTCAAAGAGGGCCGTTACGACGAGGCCCGCCGGCGGTGCGCAAGCCTTGATGGACGAGAGATCCAGCTGTCGTTCCGCGACCGAATCCGGCTGCAAGCACTGCAGAGCATGCTCGGCATCCTGGACGGCCAGACCGAGGCAGGAGTCATCCAGCTGCAGCAACTGGCACAGCAGGCTTACGACTCCCAGAACATCGAGCTAGCCGCGGAGCTGTGGCGCGAGCTCGCGATAGGGCTGACGGCGCTGCGCGAGCAAACCGGGTAAATAAGTACCCTGGGTTGATGCCGTACATTGCCAAGATTGGCAATATGTGGCAATATGTGAAGGGTGTGACCGAACGTCACGGAGAGAGGAGCACCCTTGACCGAGCTGCTCAAGGCCCCAGCCGGGGTCACCATCCGCAGGCTGGCTGGCAATATCGGCGCCGAGATCATCGGGGTGGATGCCGCCGCTGACCAATCCGACGAGAGCATCGCCGCTGTCCGGCAGGCGCTGCTCGAATACAAGGTGATCTTCCTGCGCGACCAGGAGCTCGATTACGACAGTCAGCAGGCCTTCGCCAAGCGGCTCGGCCGGCTCACCCTCGGGCACCCGATCTACGCCTCGCCCGGATCCAGGCCGGCCCTGCGCGAGATGGATTCCAAGCAGGGCACCAAGGCCAACCACTGGCATACGGACCTGACCTTCATCGAGCGGCCGCCAGCGTTTTGCTTGCTGCATGCCAAGGTCATCCCTCCGGTGGGCGGAGACACGATCTGGGCGAACTGCGTCACCGCCTATGCCAGCCTGCCCGCCGGGTTGCGCGCCCTGGCCGACAAGCTGCGCATCGTGCACAGCAACGACTGCGACTTCACCGACGACACCATCGGCACGCGCAGCTCCTACATCTCCGCGCGCTACGACGCGGAGCACCCGGCGGTGCGAGTGCACCCCGAGACCGGCGAGAAGGCGCTGCTGGTCGGCGGCTTCGCACGTAGCGTCGTCGGCTTCTCGCCGACGGCGGGCCGCGATCTTATCCGGACGCTGCAGGAGTATGCGATCAGGCCAGAGAACACCGTCCGCTGGCAATGGCGGGTCGGTGACATGGCCATCTGGGACAACCAGGCGACCATGCACTACGCCATCTACGACTACGGCACCGAGCACCGGTGCGGTGAGCGGCTCACCATCGTCGGCGACGCGCCAGTTGGTCCGGACGGCAGGCCTGGTCGCGCGCTGACCGGCGACACCAGCGCTTACAGCCTCGGCATGATGTGACCCACGTGCAGCGATGCCTCTCCGGTCCGGAGAGGCATCGCTGCACGTACGGGCGTCATGACAGCCGACGGCGCAGCCAGGCGACCCGGGCCTGCCGGGCAGCTGACGAAACGATCGCGTCCGGCACCCACTCATCGAAGCTGTGGAACGCGCCCGCCCATACGTGCAACTCGGCGTCGCCGCCGGCCTGCCACAGCCTGCCCGCGTACTGCACGCCCTCGTCGCGCAGCGCCTCCACGGCGCCCACTTCGATGAACGCGGGCGGCAGCCCGGACAGGTCGGCGGCCCTGGCGGGCGCCGCATAACACGAGACATCCGCGGTGCCGCGCCGGGCACCGAGCAGCGCACTCCATCCGGTGCGGTTCGACCGCCCATCCCACATGCCCACCTGCTCCATCGCCAGTGCCGAATGCGAATCGCACCGGTCATCCAGCATCGGGAACTGCAGCAACTGCCCTCTCAGCAGTGGGCCACCCCGGTCCCTGGCCAGCAGGGCCAGGCCCGCGGCCAGGCCCCCGCCTGCGCTGTTGCCGCTCACGAAGATCCTGGCGGGGTCGACGTTCAGCTCCTCGGTGTGGCTCGCCAGCCAGGCCAGCCCCGCGTAGCAGTCCTCGACCGGCGCCGGATCGGGATGTTCAGGCGCGAGACGGTAGTCAGGCGCCACCAGGGCGGCACCGATCGCCTGGGCCCGGTCGAGCTCGCCTATCAGCTCCCTGGTCCTATTGTCCCCGGCCACCATCCCGCCGCCGTGGGTGTTATAGATAACTGGACACGGCCGAGGTACGCTGGTCGGCTGGCAGATCAGCAAGCTGAGCGCCGGCCCGTCCGCGGGCCCGGGCACCCACCGCTCGCTGACCTCGAACGCGTGATCCCGGCTGATCTGCGCGTCGGTTAGCCGCGCCCTCCTGGCCTCCGTGCGGCGAACCAGGATGAGATCCGGTGTCAGCGAGGGGCGGCCAGCCAGGATGGACCGCAACGGCTCCGCCAGTTCGGTGTCCACGGGCGGGGTGGGCAGTTGCCGGACGATCATGAGCGCACCGCCTCAGTGAAGCGGCCGACGGTGGCCGCGATGAGATCAGCCGGCGGCCGATCGAGCAGGTAGAAGTGATTCCCGGGCACAGCGTGCTCAGTGAGCGACCCGGTCAGCTCGCGCCATGGCCTACGGTCGGAGTGCATGTCCTCGTCCCCCGTGATGGTCGTCACCGGGCAGCTGAGAGCCGGGGACGCTCTGTGCTGGTAGGTATGGAAGAGCCTGGTGTCCGCCTGCACATAGGGCAGCACAAGCTCGAGGAACTCCGGGTCGGTAGTGAGCTCCCGAGGGGTGCCGCCCAGTTCCAGCAGCTGAATCGCGACGTCGTCATCGTCTTCCGCGTCTTCGTCGCCTGAGGCTTGCTGGGGCAGCGCGGCGTCCCGGGCGCCTGAGGCGAACAGGTGGGCGGCTGGCAGGCCCATGCCGTCCAGTGCCCTCGCCGTTTCCAGGCCGACCACGGCACCGAGACTGTGCCCGAACAGCGCTACCGGAGCCGTCCAGCCGGCCTCGCCGATCGCCTCGGCGATCCTGGCCGCAAGCGCCCGCAAGTCGGTGGCGCACGGCTCACTGATTCGTTCGGCCCGGCCGGGATAGCGAACCGCGTGCACCTCAACATCGGGTAGCAGCGCGTCCCAGCCGGAGAAGAAGGACGCGGCGCCGCCCGCATGCGGGAAGCAGACCAGCCGTGGGGCGGTGTCTCGCCGGCAGCCGGCATCCTGCTGAGCGCCGATGCGGCGCAGCCAGATGCTCATCGCGCACCTGCCCTCTCCCGGCGGGCCCGCAGAGCCTCATTGCGCCGCACCGAAGCCGCGCGCATCCCCTCGGCCGACTCACCAGCCGCACCGTCCCGGATCAGCATCACCTGCTCGGCGACGGTGGGGTGCCGGAACAGCGTCACCACGGACGGACGGCTTCCGGTGTGCGTCTCCAGGGCGTCCTGCAGCGCGTACATACTCAGTGAATGGCCGCCGAGCTCGAAGAAGTTGACGTCGGGCGGCACCTGGTCGATGTGCAGTACCTCCGCCCACGCCGCTGAGACCGCCCCGGCCAAGCCTGCGGGCGGGCTCGCCTGGGCTGGCGGGCTTGCCTGCGTCTGCGCTTGTGCCTGCGTCTGCGCTTGCGTGGCCAGCCTGGCCCGGTCGACCTTGCCGTTAGCGGTCAGCGGGAACTCGTCGAGCAGGTGCATGGTGCCCGGCACCATCACCTCGGGGAGCCGTTCGGCAAGGTGGGCACGCACCGTTCCGGCAGCGGTACCGGGCTGGGCGAGCACGAATGCGGTGAGCGAGGTCATGGCCTCGTCCGGCAGTACCACCGCGTCCCCGACACCGGGCACGGCGCAGAGCGCCGCTTCGACCGCGCCGAGTTCGATCCGGTGCCCGCGGATCTTGACCTGATGATCCCGGCGGCCGAGGAACTCCAGCGTCCCGTCCGCCGTCCAGCGGGCTAGATCGCCGGTGCGATACATCCGAGCGCCGGAGAGCCCGGCATAGGGGTCGGCGACAAAGGATCTGGCGGTGGCATCCGGCCTGCCGAAATAGCCGCGGGCGACGAGCCCGCCGCCGATGTAGAGCTCACCGGCGCTCCCCTGCGCGACCGGTCGCCGCTGCTCGTCGAGCACGTATAGGGCTACGCCCGGCACGGGCCGGCCGATCGACACAGGGCCGGCTGCCATCATCTTGTGGTAGCTGGCCCAGACGGTGCCTTCGGTCGGCCCGTACTCGTTTACCAGCACGGTATGAGGCAGGGCCGCGAAGTGCCGTCTGGCCAGCGGTTCGGGCAATGTCTCCCCGGCCACGATCACCGTGTCCAGAGAGCCCAGGTGATGACCGCCGTAGCGGCCGGCGGCGTCCAGCAGCACCCGGTACAGCGACGGCACGCAGAGCAGCCTGCTCACCTGCCGCCTGCGGATCAGGTCGAGCAGCGCGGCCGGGTCGTGCACCTCGGCTTCGGTGGCGATGACCAGGCACCCGCCGGCGGTGAGCGTGCCCCACAGGCCGGCCACCGAGGAGTCGAAGGCAAGCGGCGACACCAGCAGGAACACCGGGCGGCCTGGATAGGCCAGGCGGCGCGCCAGGGTGGACAGGGCGAGTTGGCGGTGCTCGACGAGGACGCCCTTCGGCTGGCCGGTGCTGCCCGAGGTATAGATCAGGTACGCCGGGTCGTCGAGCGCGGGCGGGGTTGTTTCGGCGGGACCGTCAGCCTGCCCGTCTGGGGTCAGCACCGGCAAGCCGCCGGAGACTGGCCGGGTCGCGTCGGCGGTACCCGCGATGACGGCCGCGACTTGGGCGTCGGCGAATATCGCGGCGACCCGGGTATCCGGATGCGCCCGGTCAGCCGGCACATACGCAGCGCCCCGCCGCATGACACCAAGCACCACGGCCACCATGGCCGCGGAGGGCTCGATCAGCACGCCTACGCGGTCACCACGGCCGACTCCGGCAGCGGCCAGCCGGTCCGCGATCCGCTGGGCCCAGGCATCCAGTTCGGCGTAGCTCACCTCCTGATCGCCGCAGCAGATAGCTACCCTCGTGGGCGCGGTCCGGGCGTATCCAGCGACTAGAACGTCTACCGGGGACAGCGCGCTGGCATCAGGAAGCGGCTCGCCCCGGCCGAGCAAGAGCACGTCTTCGCGGCCGCACTGAGCCGACATCGGGTAAGCCTTGGTCTGGTCAAGCATCTTCACAGTCCTTTGGGGTAGGCAGTTGTCGTGGGGACGGCTGGGCTAGACGGTTGCGATGGCGGCGGTGACCAGATCACGCACGAGCGCCCGCTGGCCGCCAAGCGTGCTGCTGGCCAACATCTCGCGCAGTGGCATCTGGATCCCTAGCTCGCGGTTGATCCTGCGGGCCAGGTGAGTGGCCAGTAGCGAATCGCCGCCGAGCGCGAAGAAGTCCGATTCCTCGGTCAGCTCCCCGTGGCCGAGCAGTTCCGACCACAGGCGGGCGAGGAGCTCGTCGGCATCCGGGATTTCTGGTGCCTCTGGTTCTGGTGCCTCTGGTTCTGGTGCCTCTGATTCTGGCGGCGGCGCGGTGGTGGTGGTGGTGGTGTGGTGCGAGGCGGTGGTATCGTGTGTGGCTGCCTGAACTTCGGGCGCGAGCCAGCGCGGTCCGGCGAACTGGTAACCAGGCAAGTGAACGGACCGCCCGTCACGGCACAGTGCGGCGATGTCCATCTGCTGACCAAGGGTCCACAGTGTGCCGAGCGCAGCCAGCACCTCCTCGTCAGGTGCGGCGGTACGGCTGGGGCACAGCGGCACGGCTGTGCTGCCGGCCGCCTCCGCAAGCCCGGTAAGCACCTGGCCAGGACCCACCTCGATGGCGACCGCACCGGGCAAGAACCGGGTGATCGCGGCCAGCCCGGAGGCGAAACGAACTGGCCTGCGCGCGGACTCGGCGAACATCGCGGGGTCCACCGCGACTCCGGCAGGGATCAGCTGACCGGTGCCATTGGCCGCGAACGGGACTGTCGGCGGCGCGCATCGTATCTGGTCAAGCGCACGCCGCAGCACCGGCAGCGCGGGTTCGATCAGCGCGGAATGGAACGCACGTGTGGTGCGCAGCGGCCGGGCGAACACCTGGCCGTCCAGTCGCGCGCGTACACCTTCCACCGCTTCTACCGGGCCCGCCAGCACGCAGCTGTCCGGTCCGTTCACCGCGGCGAGCTCGAGTCCCGAGGCGGCAGCGAGTTCGGCGGCCACCTCCTCGCCGAGGCCGACGGCCAGCATCGCGCCTTCCGGGCAGGCCTGCATGGCCTGAGCGCGGGCGGCCACCAATTCGCAGGCCGCGGGCAGGCTGATCACCCCAGCGACGCACGCGGCGGTGATTTCTCCTAGGCTGTGCCCGGCCACCGCCGCCGGGGTGAGGCCAAGTCCGGCCAGGGCGGCCCCTGCGGCGTAGCCGACAGCGAACATGGCGGGCTGGGCCAGTACGGTCGCGTTGAGCTCGGCCGCGGGGAAGCCGGGATCGTACAGCGCCCGGCGGAGCCGTCCGGCCCAGCCGTCGCCGGAGGCGGCCACGGTGTCAGTGAGCGCGACCTTAGCGTCGCTGCGCGGGTCCGGGACGTGACCGAAGACGGCCAGGGCTTTGCCGAAAGAGGCCAGGCACTCCGCCAGCGCCGGGGCGAACCCGGGCAGCACGGCCGCCAGCGGCCGGGCCATGCCGGGTACCTGACTGCCCTGCCCGGGAAACAGGAAGATCAGTGGCGCCGGGGTGCCCGCCGCGCGGCGGCCGCGAACACCCGCGGCGAGCGCGGCCGCCACGTCTCGCGAGTTGCGGCCGGTCTCTGCCAGCCGCTCGGGGAGCGCAGCCCGGCCCCTGGCCATGGTGTGCGCCACATCGGCCAGGTCATGGTCACCGGCGGCAAGGTGTTTAGCCAGCACGACGGCTGACCGGGTCAGCGCCGCCGTGTCGGCAGCGGACAGCACCACCAGCCGGGCCTCTTGCGGGCCGCCGGAACCGGCAGCGTCGCACGCACAGGCCGAGGTGCCCGGGCCGGCTGCCTGAGCTGACTGGGGCGGCGGGGCCTGCTCGACCAGTACGTGCGCGTTAGTTCCGCCGATTCCGAAGGAGCTGATCCCGGCGCGCCTCGGTTCCGGCCCATCCCACGCGCTGGCCCGCACCGGCACGTATAGCGGGGAGCCGTCGGCCTCAAGCAGCGGATTCAGCTCGGTGAAGCCGGCCACCGGCGGCACGACGCCCTCGCGAACCACGAGCAGCGTCTTGATGAGCGAAGCCAGCCCGGCCGCTGCGTCCAGATGGCCCATGTTGGCCTTGAGCGCGCCGATTGCCACCTGGCCAGGCCGGGCGCCGAGCGCGCTCATCGCGGCCGAGGCAGCGCTCCATTCGATCGGATCGCCGATCCTGGTTCCAGTCCCGTGCGTCTCCAGGTAACCGACCGATGCCGCGTCCACTTCCGCCGTCTGGTACGCGGTCCGGATCACCGCTTCCTGACCCGATGCGGCGGGAGCGTAATAGCCCGCCTTCGCCGAGCCGTCATTGTTGATCGCGGTACCCACGATGACACCGTGCGGCGCGACGCCATCCCCGGCGTCGGCGAGACGGCGGAGTACCACGCACGCCACCCCCGAGCCTGGCACCACCCCATCGGCAGCGGCGTCGAACGGGCTGCAGCAACCCGATCTTGACTGGATCCCACCGGGTAGGTGCAGCTGACCAGCCTGCGGATAGTCGATGCCCGCCGCGACGACCAGGGCCCGGTCGCAGTCGCCGGCCAGCAGCGCCTGCACCGCGAGGTGCACGCCGACCAGCCCGGAAGAGCACGCGGTCTGGACAGCGATGGCGGCGCCGGTCAGGCCGAGTTTGTAGGAGATGAGGCTGGCGATGAAATCCGGTTCGGTGCCGTGGATGGCCATGTCCAGCGTGGCGGGGTCGAGCGGGCCCGAGGCCAGCATGGCGCGCAGGTAGCCGCTGCCGCTGCCGGAGGCGAACACCGCGGTGACCGGCCCGGCTCCGGGCATGTCCGCACCAGAGTCCTCCAGCGCGCACCATGCCACCTCCAGCATCAGGCGGTGCTGGGGGTCCATCATCTCCGCATCGCGGGGGCTGATCCGGAATAGGGCGTTGTCAAACCGGTCGGCGTCGGCCAGGTAACCCATGACCGGGACGTAGTCAGGATCATCGGCCAGGCCGGCCGGCACGCCCCCGGCCAGCAGCTGCCGCCGATCCAGGCGGGTGGTCAGCACCCTGCCCGCCACCAGGGCGGACCACCAGTCGGCCAGGTCGCTGGCGCCGGGGAAGCGCGCGGCCATCCCGGTCACGGCGATGTCGAGGGAACGATCGCGGTCCATGAACTCGCCTCCGGCTGGAAATGCGCGACAAACCATGCCCATATATTGCCAAACATGGCAACACTTTGGCAATATATAGGCATGACTCCATCGAGGAAGGCAGCGGCGATATGAACACCGCAGTTGATGTCGGCACGGCTGGCGGCGAGATCAACAGCAGCCTGCCGGACCCAGCTTGGGTGACGGGGCGTGCGTGCGTAGCACCACCCGGCGGCCTGCACGAGGCACTCGCCCGCGTCGCACGACTATGGCCGGATGCGGTGGCCATCCGCTCGGCATGCGGCAGCCTGACCTACCGCGAGCTCGATCGCACCGCGGACGCATGGGCGGCCGACCTCATCCAGCACGGTGTGCGAACCGGCCACCAAGTGCCGGTCATGCTGCCGCGCGGCCACCAGCTGATCATCGCGCTGGTCGCCGTGCTCAAGACCGGAGCTGCCTACGCCTTGCTCGACCCGTCCTGGCCAGATCGCCGCGTGACGCAAGCGACCGCGCGACTGGACAGCCCCGTGCTGGTCGCAGAGCCGGGAACCAGATCCACGGTCAGGCTGTGGACCGTCCCCTCGGGTCCGGCCGAACCGCCGCGAGGCTTCCGGGCGGCTCGTGTGAAGCACACCGATCCCTGCGCTGTCTTCTTCACCTCGGGCACGACCGGCACTCCCAAGGCGGTGCTCACTACGCATCGCGCGACCGCGCGCCTGTTCCAGGGCAACAGCTTTGCGAGTTTTGGCCCCGGCAGCGCAATGCCCCTCGCCGCGCCGGTGCCGTGGGACGTGTTCTCTCTCGAACTTTGGTCGATGCTGCTGACCGGCGGGACATCCGTCATCACGGCAGAGCGGTACCTGACCGCCGCCGCGCTCCGGGCCGACATCGCCGAGGCGGGCGTCAATACCGTGTGGCTGACCAGCAGCTTGTTCAACATGATCGTCGATGAAGACCTCACTGCGTTCACCGGGCTCGGTCAGGTGATGACCGGTGGTGAACGGCTCAGCCCGGCGCATGTGCTCAGGTTCCTGCGTGCCCACCCGTCCATCACGCTGCTCAACGGCTATGGACCGGTGGAGAGCGTGGTGTTCGGCAGCACCCACCGGATCACCGAGGCCGATTGCGCGCGACCGGACGGGATTCCCCTCGGCCGGCCGGTCCCCGGCACCAGCATTCACGTGCTCCTCTGCGACCAGCCGTGCGCCGTCGGCCAGGCGGGCGAAATCTGCTTGTCGGGAGTCGGCCTGGCGGTCGGTTACCTCGGCGAGCCGGCCCTGACCGATGCCGCCTTTGTCCACGCGGAGATCAACGGTGAGGCGGTGCGCCTCTACCGGACCGGGGACCTCGGCTACTGGAACGACGAGGGGATGCTGTGCTTCCGCGGCCGGGCCGACCGGCAGGTCAAGATCCGCGGCCACCGGATCGAGCCGGCCGAGGTGGAGCAGCAGATCCTCGCGTTGCTACCCGGCATACGGCAGTGCCGGGTCCTGGCCCGCCGTGACGAGAGCGGCACCGCCCGGGACATGCTCGCATTCTGCGTGCCCGAGGCCGGCGCCAGCCCGCCGGCTGGAGCCGACGCGATACTGGCCGAGGGGCTGCCCGCTTTCCAGCGGCCGGCCGCCGTGCTCAGCGTGCCTGCACTGCCGGTCACGGCGCAAGGCAAGGTGGACGACCGCGCGCTGCTCACGCTCGCGGACAGTCGTCCGGCGGCGGGCGAGAGCACGATAGCTTCCCCCGCCACCACGGCCGGCCCGACGGCAGCTCTGGTTGCGGAGACCTTCGCCGCCGTACTCGGCAGCGACGCGATACCCGTCGATGTGTCGTTCTTCGCGCTCGGCGGCACCTCGCTGGATGCGGGCCGGGTATGTGCCCGGCTTTCCAGCCAGCTCAACAGGCCGGTCTGGCTGTCCTGGCTCTACCAGCGGCCCGACGTCGCGGGCTTGGCCGCGCTGCTGACCGCGACGGACGAGGGCGCCGCCGGTACCAGCACCGCAGCGGACGAGCTAGAGCCGAGCAGGTCCGTGCCGCTCACGGCGATGCAGCTGGTCTACCTGACCCGCAATTTGCTCGATCCGCACGACCGGACCTGTCACTGCCTGCTCGCCTTCCGCATCGACGAGCCGCTGGACAAGGTCGCGCTGCAAAAGGCTATCGACGAGGTGCACCTGCGGCACGAGCCGCTCAGCGCGTGTTACGCCGCCGATCCGCGGCCGGCGGCCTGGCTTGATGAAGCCGCTCCGCCAGTGCTTGAGGAGCTGTCGGCGCGGCCCGGGATACGCGCCGCGCTGCGCGCGCTGCGCGCGGCGCTCACGAGGCCGCTGGACCCTAGCAAGGGCGAAGTCTGGCGGACGGCGCTGGCCCCCGTGGCCGGCAGCACGTCCACGCTGTTCGGTTGCGTCATTCATCACATCGCCTTTGATGGCTGGTCAGAATCGGTACTCACCCGCGATCTCGCCCTTGCCTACAACGGCGCGCTGGCTCGTCCTCGGCCACCGGGGCTCGCCAGGACGCAGCAGCTGCACGTGCAGCGCCAGCGTCAGGCCGACGCTCAGCTGCTCGCCGAACTGGCCGACGTCCCGGACTTGCGCTGGCCCGGCCAGCCAGCCGCGGGGCTGACAGCAGCACCGCGGCGAATCATTACCCGGCTAGACCCGCAGACAGTGGCCAGGATTGACGCGCTTGCCGCCGCGGCAGGCACCACGCGGTTCGTTGCGCTGCTGGCCCAGTGGGCACCCGCCATCGCGGAGGTGACCGGCCAGAACGACTTCGCGGTCGGCGTGCCGGTGGCTCAGCGGGACGGGGCCGCCCTGACCGACGTGGTCGGCTGCCATATCGGCATGGTGCCACTGCGGCTGCGCGGCGGTGCGCTGACCGGCGATTGCCGCGCCGTGGCGCAGATCGCCAGGCGGGCCTTCGCGGCACAGGACGTACCGCTGCCTGTTCTGCTGCAGGCGCTCAGCCGGCCGAGAACCGGCCGCCCGCCACTCTTCCAGGTGCTGTTCGCCGTGCAGGACAACACACCGCCCCGGCTGGATCTGGCCGGCCTGCCCACTACGTTCCTCCGCCAGCCGTACCCGGACCTGCCGCTGGAACTGCACACCGAGCTGTGGCCCGAGCCCGCCGGGGGCCTGCGCGCCGAGGTCTCGTTCCGGCCCGGCTGCGTGACCTCGGCCACGGCGCAGCAGATCGCGCGCCGCTTCGCAGGCCGGATGCGCACTATGCCAGGGAGCCAGCAATGACCACGGCCGCGCCATCCCGCGCCGATCTTATTGATCCCGCCATCCTGACTGATCCCAGGACCCACGCGGGCGGCGACGCGCACCGGCTGTGGGGGTGGATGCGGGAGCACTGTCCCGTCTACTACCACGCGGCCGGCGAGCTGCCCGCGTTCTGGTCACTGACCAGGTATGACGATATACGCGCCGCCTACCGGGATCACGAGCTGTTCAGCTCGGCCCGCGGCGTGCTGCTGCGCCCGAAGAGCGGCGGCACGGACCCCGGCGCGGGGATGACGCTCGCGCTCACCGATCCCCCCCGCCACAAGCAGCTCCGCTCGCTGGTCGCCGCCTGGTTCAGCCAGCGCAGCGTGCGGGACCTCGAGCAGCTGATCCGGTCCGCCGTGCGCGCCACGCTGGCGACGGCGGCAGAACTCGGCGGCTGCGACGGCGTGATCGACATGGCAGGCCGGCTGTCGAGCCACGTCATCTGCGCCATGCTCGGCGTACCCACCGCCGATCACGAAAGCATCTTCTCCTGGACCAATGAGGCCTACGCGGCGCATCAGCCGCTTGCTACGCAGCATGACCTGATGGCCTACTTCAGCGAGCTGATGTACGACCGGATGGCGGAGCCGAGAGATGACATCGTCAGCGCTCTGGCCAACGGCGAGCTGGACGGAGGCCTGCTGACCGAGCAGGAAATCCTGATGAACTGCGAGAACCTGATTGGCGCGACGGAAAACGGACGGCTGGCCATCGCCGGAGGTATCCTCGCGATGCTCGAGCATCCTGACCAGTGGCAGCGCTTGGCCGCCGACCCCCGCCTGATGCCCACCGCCGTGGAGGAGATCTTGCGCTGGACGTCGAGCGCCACGCACAGCATGCGGACGGTCACCCGGGACGCCTTCGTCCAGGATCAGCTCATCCGCGCGGGAGAACTGGCGGTGCTGTGGCTGCCGTCGGCCAACCGTGACGAGCACGTCTTTGAGCGGCCGTATCACTTCGACGTCTCCCGGCGTCCCAACCGCCATCTGGCGCTCGGTGGCGGCGACCATTTCTGCCTAGGCGCCGCACTGGCCCGCAGCCAGCTCCGCGTCCTGCTGATGGAGATGCTCGCCAGCCCGTTCACCATCGAGCTGGCCGGCCCCACTGCCCTCGTTAGCTCGCTCGCGGTCAACGGCCCGCAGACTCTGCCGCTCCGGGTCCGCCGGTAAAGGCGCTCCCGAGCGCGGTAGACACGGCAACGGCCGCGCGGATGATAGCTCAGCCCGCCGTGTACGTAGCGGACGCCTTCGGGATCGGCGCACCGACCTACCAGCGGCGGGCCGACCATCGCGGCTTGGCTCACGCCAGCGTATTGACCGACCCGCGGGTTAAGGATGACCTCAGCGTCGCGATGGTCACCAGGCAGCCCCGGCGGCGCACACTAGGCACGCTCGTACACGCTAACGTGGCGCCAGCTGTCGGCGGTGAACGGCTCGCCGTTCCAGCCGCCCCACCGCTCTCGTAGGCGCAGGCCGGCGATACGGGCCATCAGATCGAACTCGGGAGGAGCCGCCAGGCGGAGCCGCACCGGGGTGAAAAGGACACCGTCTTTGCCGAGATGGACATGTGTCTCATCGAGGATCTGCGTCAACGGATCGTAGCGGCAGACGTCCAGCACGACGTGGCTGACCTCGACCTTCTCGGCCTCGACCATCTGGTGCCCTGGCCAGTCGTGGGCGACCGGAACGCGGACTTCCAGGACGAATACGCCGTCCTCGGCCAGGTGGCGGGCTGCGTTCGCGAAGCACTCGACCTGGCCATCCTGGGTGATCACATTGCCGATGGTGTTATAGACGAGATAGACCAGCTGGTACGTGCGCCCGGTGGACACCCGCGTCATGTCCCCCTCCACCACTTTGACGCGGTCGCTGCCCGGTTTCTCCCGCAGTCGCGCGAGCATGTCCGGCGATAGCTCAATGCCGTCGACGCGCACACCGGCCTGCATCAACGGCAAGGCGATGCGGCCAGTGCCGATGGCGAACTCCAGCGCGTCACCACCCTGCGCCAGCTTGGCCAGGAAGGCGGCGGTCTCCTCTTCATCGCCGCGCAGGTCTTCCGCGTCATAGCGTCTGGAGACCTCGTCGTCGAAGGCCATCCGCGGATCGTAGCCCTGCATGAGACTCTCCCCACTTGCCTGGCCGGCGAGCGCGCACTACTTCTTCCTACCCAGGATGGGCGCTGCATCCGCGTAGCTTACCGGCTCAGTCACGATCCGCACCGAGTCCGCCAGAGCCCAGGCAAGCTCGCGAGCCTGGGCCGGGCTGCTCGCGCCGACGATGACGAAACCAGGCCGGTCACTGGAACTGCGGACCGGCGGCACCACGTCGCCCGGTGCCGCGTTCAGCTCGGCATGCAGCACCGCAGGGTGTTCGAGGATCTCGTCCCAGCCGTGCACTGCGGCGATCCGGCCGGGGACGGCGGCAAGATAGCGGATCGCCGCCGCCCGCACCGGGCGCAGGTCAGCGTCGGCCGGGGTGCCAGCCATGTCGTCGTACAGCAGACCGAAGATCTCCAGCCCGGGGATGGCATACGACATGAGTCTATGTACCCAGTCGCCTGCCGGGCGCGGGTGTACTTCACCGAGCACAATCCCGTCGGCGGTCAGCCACAGCTCGACGTGGAAGACCCCGGCGCGGAGCCCGAGCACGGTGAGCGCGCGGATGACCTCCTGCTCGATGGCGACGCGCTGCTCGTCGGGCAGTTCGGCCGGGATCACATGGCCCGACTCGACAAAGTGCGGTGGCGGGAGCAGGTACTTCGCGGTCACCGCCAGAACCCTCGGCCTGCCGCCGAGGAAAAGGCCTTCGACGCTGTACTCAGGGCCGCTGAGCATTTCCTCCACCAGGAACAGATCCGGATCGGGCAGTTCGCGCAGCGCCTGGGGCAGGTCGTTGACCCCGGTAACCTTACGCACGCCGAGGCTCCCGGCCGCATCTCTGGGCTTGACCACCCACGGTCCAGCCGACCCAGCCATGAACGCGATCGCCTCGCTGGCACTGGTGCACAGGCGCAACGACGGCTGCCGGAATCCGGCCGCCGCCAGGGCAGCACGGCAGGAGTCCTTGTTCTGCACGCAGCGCACCGCCGCCGGCGGGTTGCCTGGCGCATCGAAAAGCTCGGCCGCGCCCGCCGTCGCGGCCTGCACTGAATCCCGCAGACCGAGGACCATGTCGAAGTACTCGCCCTTGGCCCGCACACCGGCGGCCCAGCGCCGCGTCTTCTCGGCGCAGTCCGGGTCCGCCACCGAGACCACGCTCGCCAGCTTCGCGGCCTTCTCGATCTGCGGCATCACCTCGGCCCGGTGGGTCAGATGAGTATGAATCCCGCGCGAGGCGGCCTGCAGCAGAGCCATTCCGACGATGTCGATGCTGGACGGCATCGGGCTGGCGCCGCCGACGACAAGCAACCGGCGCGGGCGGGCCGGCGCTGGTCCGGCCGGCGCTGGTCCCGTCGATGCTGGTCCCGGCTGCGCTTGCGGCGGCCCGGGCACGCTCGGCCCGGAAACCGTCCCTTGACGGACCACGGACGCTGAGAAAAACCAGGCCGCAAGCTGTTGCATGCGTTCCACGACCTCCTGCCCGTCACGGCCCTCAACGATGGCGAATGCCCCCGCCACATTAGATGCGAGAGCCGGGTCGGGCCGCACATCACCCACACGAGCGCGCATGGTGACCTGACGGACGCCGTAGTGGCGCGCAACTTCCCGCTGACTGGGACACGACACAAGCACGCCAGGCGGAGTGAACAGGGACACGAAGCCGAAACAGCTCCCTGCCGCGGCGGGAATCTCGGACATTTCCAGGCCAAGCAGCACGCGCGCCCACTCCTGATCGAGATCGACGCCGCGCTGGAAGCGGATCATGGACGGGATATCGGCGCCGGGCACACGGCCCGCGTACTCGCCGAAGACCAGCTCGTCTCCGCGCTCGAAGGCCTCCATGTGAAACACCCCGTCGCGATGCCGCAGCGCCCGTACGGTTTGCTCCACAAAGCCAGTCGCATGTGCGTACAGCCTGGCATACGCGGCCGGATGCAGGGCATGGCTCGATACCATCCCGCCATCGCGAATCCCGAGTAGGGGCTGCACATAGCGGCCGATGGAAATGAACCGCAGCTGCCCAGCCCGGACGACACCGTCGATGTGCAGTTCGGGGCCGTCCACCCACTGCTCGGCCAGCCACGGGCCGCCAGCCGGGCGCGCGTCGATCTGCTGAGCGAGTTCCGCTCGCCATGATTCGCTATGCCAGACCCTGATGCCTATGGTGCCCGTGCCGTCCAGCGGCTTGAGCACGCCGGAAGACTGCGGGAACGTCAGCAGGTCGCGGCCCCGCACTACCACACGGGAGTCAGCGACCGCGATGCCGGCCGCACGCACCGCTCGTTTCTGCAGGTCTTTATCGCGCAGCAGCGCCGCGTCGAGCACCCCGGCCCAGTCTCCCCCGCTGGCGAGCACTGCTGCACACAGCATCGGGTTCTCCCCCGGCGTGCAGATGACCTCGAACTCTGTCACTGAGCGTCCGCAGCGCTCCAAGCCGACCAGAACCGTGGCGACGTCAGATGGGTTATGCACGGGGATGACATGCGCATTTTCCAGCAGGTCGCCGCGCTTGTGATCCTCCTCGGCGGTAAGCACGCAGGTAACGTCGGCTCCGAGCGCGCGCAGCGCGGTCACGGACTCCGGCCGCCAGCCGAGCATGAGCACCTTCGCCTGCGTCATGTCCTGCTCCTTGAGATGTCTGCGGGACCGGGGCCGGCTGCCCCGCACCCATGCATTGACAAAAGAGTGCCACATGTTTGCCAAAGTTGGCAAACATCGGAACGGTCTGGCATGCCGAATGCTTCCGGCCGGCCGGATCGT
>OCZU010000658.1_pt1 | contig 23238 bp, 22 predicted proteins | sample 1539001 | NCBI WGS metagenome assembly OCZU01 (sample SAMEA3539306, study PRJEB22396) | soil metagenome | biome: tundra; feature: field; material: soil | place: USA | collected 2010-05 | depth 0.15 m | reverse complement strand
GACAGCAGCATAGCTCGTTCCGCGAGACCAGCCGTCTCATCCCATCTAAAGCCGCTGGTGAGTTTGAGGCACTTACGGCGCGGCTGAAGCCGCGCCCTTTCAAGACAAATTCAAACTGACCCACTACGGTAACTTCGGCCCACTCCTTTATCCTCAAATTCTGCCGATAGTGATTATGGGGCGCACTGATTTCTCGTTCCACGGTTTCAAACCTGTCGCAAGTGATAGAAGCCAAGGCCAAGATGATCAGGATTCTGCTCGTCGAAGACAGCAAGTTTCTCAGATTGGCAACCGAGCGCGCGCTGGCACGCGCCGGCTACGAAGTGTGCAGCGCCGCTGACGGCGACGAGGCCCTGCTCCTGGCACGCCAGAAATTGCCCGACCTCATCCTGCTCGATATGCTATTACCCAAGATGAGCGGCCCCGACGTGTTGAAGGCACTGAAGCAAGATGCCGCCACTAAGTCCATCGCGGTCGTGGTGATGACGGGCATGTCCGAGAAAAATGCGGCCCGCCTGCGGCAGGATGGAGCCATCGCCTTCCTCGAAAAGTCGGCTCTCGAACTGGATAAAGGGCCGGCGAAACTACTGACCTCCCTGCAGAAAATCCTCGATCTGCTGCCCCACGTACAGGCTCGCACCACTACCGCTTAAGCCCCGCCCCTCCACCGAATCACGCTACTTTCCCCGCCCTCAGGACAAAACAGGCCGCCCCCTTGGTCACCTCCCTCTGGTTACCCTGGATAACACCCCCCCGGGAACTTCGCACCCCCGGCCGGAGTCTATCCTTACTGAGGGCACGAAAAGCTCCGATCGGCTGGCCGACAATTTTTCGGTTCAGAGTAGGGTGGAAAAACCTATAATCAGAGGACGCCTGCATATGGCGGGAGCAACCACCTTGGGAGATTTGGCAAGCGCGATCGGAGCACGGGCGGAAGAAGCCGCAATTGTGGCGGAGCTCAAAGCCGGCTCGGAAGCGGCCTACGCCTGGCTGATCGGCGAGTTTCAGCGGCCGGTGTACGGTCTGGTTTACCGCATGGTCAGCGATCCCGCCGACGCCGCCGATACCACGCAGGATGTTTTCCTGAAAGTGTTTCGCGGCATGAAGCACTTCCACGGTGAATCCAGCCTGAAGACCTGGATTTACCGCATCGCCCTGCACGAAGCCGCGAATCGCAAGCGCTGGTGGTTCCGGCACAAGGCGCATGAGACTTCCATCGAGCCGGCGGAATCGGAAGGAATGTCGAGCGGCGACCAAGCGATGCAGAGCGCTCTCACCGATCACCACGAGTCGCCCTTCGACAATGTCGCGCAGCGTGAAGTGCAGCAGCGCGTGGATACAGAACTACGAAAAGTTGCGGAGCCTTACCGCACCACGCTAATCCTGCGCGACCTGGAAGAAATGTCCTACGAAGAGATCGCGGAAATTCTTCAGATCTCGCTGGGGACCGTGAAATCCAGATTGACGCGCGGCCGCCAGGCCCTGAAAAAACGTCTGGCGCCATACGTGCGCGAAGTGGGCGGAGAGCTGGGGCTTGCCCCACTTGAAGCAGACGACAATCAAGCCGCAGGTTTGCGGCACCAAGTTACTGGAGGGGGTAGAAGGGTCGAGGTGATGCCATGAAATATATGGCCACGAAGATGTCCACAACCAAAGCAGCCTTCAACTGCGCCGATGTGAATCGGATGTTGTCGCCCTATCTTGATGGGGCGGTGACCGGCACCGAGATGCAGGCCGTGCGCCGGCATCTTGAGGCGTGTCCGGCCTGCTCGCGGGAATATACCTTGTTGCGCCAGACCCAACAATTGCTCATGAGCGCTGGCCGTCCCAACTTGCCCGCCGACCTCGGACTGAATCTCCGTCTGGCCATTTCACGCGAGGTTGCGCAAACCCGTCGCCCGCGCTATGAAGGTTTGCGTCTTCGTTTGGAAAATACGCTGAATGCTTTTATGGTGCCAGCCACCGCCGGACTAGCGTGCGCCCTTCTCATTTTCGGTCTGGTCGCCGCCATCCTCGCCATTCCTGGTCAGTTGCAGGCCAACAACCAGGATGTGCCTCTGGTGTTGAACACCGGACCGGAACTGCAGGAAAGCGCATTCGGCACCATGAGTTCGATTAACGCCGAGTCGCTCGTGATCGAAGCTTACGTCGACTCTCATGGCCGCGTGGAGGATTACAAAATCCTCTCCGATCCGGGCGCTTCTCAGGAACTTCTCCCACAGGTAAAGAGGATGCTGATCTTCACCACCTTCCGTCCGGCCATGTCGATGGGGCATCCCATCTCTTCCCGGGCAGTACTTTCGTTTTCGAGAATCAGTGTCCGCGGGTAAGGCTGCAGTCTAGTTCGACACGTCTCCATCTTCACATTCGCTTCAGCATTCACTTCTCTGTGGTACTCAGCATCTCAATGGAAGCTAACTACCTCTGTTATTTTTTTCGCAGGACGATGGTGAATTGGGTTTTGCAGGTTTTGGCGGGATCATCGAAGGCGGAGCCTTCGCGGTCGCCTTCGGAGGCGTGGAAGAAGAAACCTTGTTTGGAGGTTTCGGGAAGGCCGATGAAGCGGGCTTTGCCATCGGCGTTGGTGCCGACCTGGAGATCGAACTTGTGGAGGTTCATGAATCCGTAGGTGATGTGGACGCGGATGTTAGCGGCATAGACGGGAGCGCCGGTGTCGTCGGCAATGGTGAAATCGGCGGTGCAGGGGCCGAGGCCGGCATCGGCTTCGGCGACGGATTTTGGGTCGACCGGCGGCGCGGCGTGGGCTGGTACGGCTAAGGAGAAAAGTGCGAGGGCGACGACGGTGGAGAGCGGAGATCGGTGGCGGACTATCCGCAGCATAGCTTATTAGAGTACGCCAAAGGCCGACTGGCGGGTCAAGCGCGAACTCAGTTCCTGCCGGCCATCTCGCTAAGTGAAGAAGCCATTGGCGTTACGGGTTCTGGTTACCAACGGTCATTGCCGCGGCTGGGATGCGAATCTATAATTTTTGGAACTGTCACTCGTCCATGCAACGAATTGTTGGCTCGAAACTTGGGTAACAATTCGACGATCAAGGCTCAAGATAAAACACTTGCGGGCGGAGCGCCCGCTTTACGGGAGATGAAGGAACCCCGCATGTCCGAGGCCGCCGGCACGCAACTAACCCGCCAGAGCCAGGAGCTCAATATTTTTCACGACGTGGCGAAGGCGCTGACGTCGTCGCTGGACCTTGACTCGATTCTGCAAACCATCATGGAAAAGATGGCGGAATACTTCCGTCCGGATACGTGGTCGCTGCTGATGGTGGACGAGCAGAAGGATGAACTCTACTTTGCGATTGCGGTGGGGGCTGCAGCGGAAGCGCTGAAGGATATTCGACTGAAGGTTGGCGAAGGCATTGCGGGTTGGGTGGCCAAACATGGCGAGCAGGTAATTCTGCCGGACGTGGAAAGCGATCCGCGGTTTGCCAAGCGCATTGACCAAGCGACGCGGTGCGAGACGCGATCCGTTATCTGCGTGCCCCTGCGGTCGAGGCTGCGGGTGCTGGGCGTGATCCAACTGGTGAATGCGGACATCGCGCAATTTAACGAGCAGGAGATTTTCTTTCTGCAGGCGCTGTGCGACTACGCCGCCATTGCGATTGAGAATGCGCGATGGGTGGAGAAGATTCAGGAACTGACGATCACCGATGACTGTACCGGACTCTATAATGCGCGGCATCTTTATAAGACACTGGAGACGGAAGTTTATCGTTCCGCGCGGTTTGGGTACGAGTTCAGCGTGCTGTTCATCGACCTGGACCACTTCAAGCAGGTCAACGATACGCATGGACATTTGATCGGAAGCAGGCTGCTGGCGGAGATCGGGTATCTGGTGAAGGCGCAGCTGCGGTTGATCGATTTTGCCTTTCGTTACGGCGGGGATGAATTCGTGGTGCTGCTGCCGCAGACGGGGAAGGACCAGGCGCTGGTGGTGGCCAAGCGGTTGCGCGATGGGCTGCGGGCCAGCAGTTTCTGCCGGGACGAAGGGTTGAATCTGAATGTTCGGGCTTCGATTGGACTGGCGACCTATCCGCACGATGCGCGCGACGCGCATGACATCATCCGGCAAGCCGACGAGATGATGTACCTGGTGAAGAACACGACCCGGGACAATATTGGGATTGCGCAGCGCGGAGTGATGAAATGAAAAAATTGGGCAATTTCGTAATCGGGTAATTTTGTAATTTAGAAGCTGCCAAGTAACGGCCCTGCGTGCCGGATTGGTGTTCGCAACCGGGCTCGATGAGTATAATAGGGATGTTACACCAGCCATCGGTCCCAAGATGAAGGCAGCGCGGGTGGCACGGGTGGCATGATCACTTCCTGACTTCAATCACCAGCAAATCAAGATTCTCTTTCCCGATATTCCGCAGTAGATACGGCTCTTCTTTCGGCATCAACATCACTAAGCCGCTTGAAACAGTGACGTGGCTCTGTGGTGATTTCCTCTCGTTCACGAGTTCGCCATTATTCATGCCAACGATGAGCACGTCGGTCCCCTCCACGAGTGGATTCAAAGGCGCACCAGGCGCGAGTATGCAGCGCGTGACGAACAGTTTCGGGCGCGAGTCGGCAGGCGTGTCGGCGGTTTTCGTCGTGCCCGCTTTCCGCAAGGTTATTGCAGACATCCAATCGCAGTCCTCCAAGCCCGAAGCACTAATTCCGCAAGAACCATTCGATGTGGGTAGAACTTGGGCTTCGCTGCTGTGGCCGCAAAGCAAGATAAATAAGCAGAACGCTGTCACGTATCGCATGGCATTGCCTCCCGGAACTTCGTCCGCAAAGAGTCTACACTCCTGTCATGAACGTTTCCGTTTTCGCGTATTGCAAGCTGAATTCCTCGAAAGCGTGACAACTGTCGCAATCAGGCGTTTACACTCATCCAGAACTCCCCGATCTCCGAGGGGACTGGCGGGGGAGTCCAGCGGCATGCGCTCCCCGCTCGGCTTCTGCCAGCAAGTTAGGCACAAGAATAGACATCGCTTGATGCTATAACCAGCGCCTGGAGTTCCTTATGAGGACAACCGTTGCGCTTGATGACGATCTGGTACGCATAGCCCAGGAGTTTACCGGGATAGCGGAAAAAACGGCGTTGCTTCGTGAAGCTCTCAAAGCCCTCATCGAGCGGGAAAGCGCCCGCAGATTGGCCTCTCTGGGAGGCACAATGCCCCGCCTAAAGAAAATCCCTCGCCGCAGGGTGGGGCCAATTGATTCTCGCGGATACGTCGATTTGGATCGACCATTTCCGTTCCGTGATTGAGGATCATCAATCGCCCAATCACCCAATCGCTCAATTTCAGATTCCCTTTGGCTTCGCGGACTCCGCATTCTTGTCTTTCACATCCGGGGTCCAGGGGTTTGCATTGGCGGGAGCGTTTGGATTTACCGCGAAGGGCCAGATGTAGAGGTTCATGCCTGCGGTGCCCTTCATTTCCACGACAGCGTATTCGCCGGGCGCGAGGTCTTCGGTGGGTGTTAGCTTGAGCCAGCCGGCGGCGACGCGGTCGATGGTGGTCTTCACGGAATTTTGGTCCTGACTGATCTTGCCGGTGGGGTTGCGTTTGAGATCGCCGACGATGCGTTTGCCGCCTTTCACCTTCAGATGCACGATGCGGAAGCGGTCAAAGGGAACGATGGCCTGTTCGGGCTGTTGAGGCTGCTCCGGGCGCTGAGGTTCGGCGCGCGGGGCGTCGAGGCTGGGTAGAGATGGTTTGGCGGAGGCGGTTTGGCCGGGCGGCGGCGCTGGGGCCGGGAGATCGTCGTCCATCCGGATGTAGATGGAAGGGACGGCGACGTGGGCGTAAGTGGGGGCGTGCTCGCCATCCAGTTCTATGGTTGCCTTACCGCTGGCGACTACGCCGCGAAGAATATTGCCCTTGGTGTTGCGATTGATGTCGCCCTCGCCCTGCTGCAATTCGACGAGTTGCGGCTGGCCTTTAAAATTGTCGAGCAGAAACATGCCGGAGAGTTCGGGCAAGTGCAGGCCGGGAGCGACTTGCGGAAGGTTAGCCCCTTCGGCTTCGCGGTCGGCGTCGGTTTCCTTGTCGATGAGGGCGGCCTCGGGGATGGCGGGTGCGGAGGCGCGGTCCTTCTCGTATTTTTCGGTGGCGGGCCAGTCGACGAGCGAGGAAGGAAGTTCTTCCCATTCTTCGCGCTCGGCGCTGTAGTAGCGTACGCGGTCGCCTTTCACTTCATATTTCGTGATTGATTGATAGGAGCCGTCTTTAAGGACGAGGCGGCGCGCGAGCTGCTGGGCGGGGGAGTGGAGAGGGAGTGCCAGCACCCCGAACGCAAGTATTTGGATCAAGATGCGGTGTGAGCGCGTGATTCGGGAAGGCATGAGTATCCTGATTTTCGTCTTGTCGATTATGTCTCTCTTGATTATCTCTTTCTCGATTATCTCTTTCCCGATTATCTCTTTTTCGATTATCCTCTTTTCGATTATCTGGCGGAATGGTTTTTCCACCAAGCGCCAACCCCTGACTTCCGTCCGATTGCCGCTCTGCGATAGAGTGAGAGCGTGAAGCGGAGACTAGAGGAGATCGCCGAAGGTGTTGGAGCACGGCTGCAAGGGGATGGGAGTGTCGAGGTGAGCGGGGTGGCGAGCATCGCGTCGGCTTCGCCGCACGATCTCGTCTTCGTGGAAGATGAAAAATATCTTTCGCAGGCGCTGCAGTCGGGTGCGGGGGGAGTGATCGCGGGAGAGGCCGCCGCGGCCTGTTCGGGCAAACCGTTGCTCATTTGTCGTCATCCGAAACTGGCGTTTGCGCGGGCGGCGCGATTGCTGCAGGGCGGAAATAGCGAACGGCTTGGCGCTGGAGTACACACAAGTGCGGTGGTGCATTCTTCAGTGCTATTTGGGGCTCGTGTAATGGTGGAGGAACGGGCAGTGATTGCCGAGGAAGCTGAAATCGGCGAGAACACTCGGGTCGGCGCGGGGTGCGTGGTTGGGCGCGGAGTGAAGATTGGGCGCGAGTGCGAGATTTATCCAAATGTAACGATCTATGCCGGGGTCACGTTGGGCGATCGCGTGATTGTGCACGCGGGCGCTGTTTTGGGAAGCGATGGATTTGGATACGTGCGCGATCCGGCGAGTGGGCGTTATGAGAAATTTCCGCAGGTGGGCACACTGGTGATTGAAGACGACGTGGAGATTGGGGCGAACACAACGATTGACCGCGGCGCGCTGGACGAAACACGAATTGGGCGGGGAACGAAGATCGATAATCTGGTACACATCGGACACAATTGCCGGATCGAGGAGAATGTGGTGATCGCGGCGCAGACCGGGCTTTCTGGAAGCATTGTGATTGAGAACGGCGTCGTGCTCGGAGGGCAGGTGGGCATTGGCGAACATGCGCGTATTGGCGAAGGAGTGATGCTGGGCGGGCAAGGCGGCGTGTTGCCGAATAAAGTTTTGCGCGGCAAGGGCGTAGCGTTCTGGGGAACTCCGGCGCAGCCGGTGCGGCAATATTTGAAGCAGTTGGCGGCGCTGGCGAGGTTATCCGGGAGAGAGAAGAAGTAGGAGTAGTATCGGCTTCCGGCCTCCGGCTATTGCGTAGCCGCCGGAAACCGGATGCCGGGAGACGGCATATATGGCGATCGTTGTGATTGGCGGGCATTCGCGGAGCGTGGGGAAGACCAGCGTGGTGGCGGGGCTAATTTCCGCGTTGCGCGAGTTCGATTGGACGGCAGTGAAGATTACGCAGTATGGACACGGAATCTGTTCGGCGAATGGGGAGGCGTGCGACTGCGCGACCGGCGATCACAGTTGGGCGATCTCAGAGGAAAAAGATCGCGGAGGGGAGTCTGACACTTCGCGCTTTTTGTTGGCGGGTGCGGCACGAGCGCTGTGGATGCGGACGGAGCAGGGAAGGCTGGCCGAGGCGATGCCGGCGTTGCGGCGGCGGATCGAGTTGTCGCGCAATGTGATGTTGGAATCGAATAGCGTGTTGAAATTTATACGGCCGGATTTGTATATTACGGTGCTTGATCCGGGCACGGAAGACTTCAAGAAATCGGCGCAGGAGTTTCTGGACCGGGCGGGGGCGGTGATTCTGCATCGGCGTGCGGGCACATGGGATGGGATTTCCCTGAAGCCGGTGGCGGGGCGACCGGTGTTCCGGATTACGCCTCCGCCTTATGTGACGGCGGAGATGGTGGAGTTTGTGCGCGGGTTCGTCGCGGGCGCGGGGGAAGCAGGTTCCTCACCGAGCTTGCAGCTCGGTTCGGAATGACAAAGATTTTTGTTGCCCGTACGGAATGAGGTGTTTTGATATTCTTGCGGGTGAGGCAAATTCATTACAGCGCATGGTTGTTGGTAGGACTGTCGTCGCTGCTGCAAGTCCTGATCTTTCCGCTGCCCGGACTTTATGTTTTGTCGTGGGTGGCGTTTGCGCCGCTGATTGTGGCCGTGTTGCGGGCGCGGCCGGCAGGGGCGCTCGAGATAGAAGGCGCCGTTAATCTCCAGGCTGCTGCGCCGGGACAGGCGTTTCTGCTGGCCTATGCTTCTGGGGTTCTCTGGTACGCAGGGACGTGCTATTGGATTTACGACACCATGCACGAGCATGGTGGGCTGAGCGCGCCGGTGGCTGCGCTGGCGCTGTTTCTCTTCTGCCTTTATCTGGGGCTATATCACGGGCTGTTTGGGCTGCTGCTGGGATTGGCGGCGGGACCGGGGCGCGACAACCGGCGCGCGTTGATCTCCATACCTTTTCTTTGGGTCGGGGTGGAGTTGGCGCGGACGCGCGTCACTGGATTTCCCTGGGATCTTCTGGGCACCGCGCAAGTGGACAACATTTCGCTGAGCCGCATCAGCACGTGGACTGGAGTGTACGGCATATCGTACGAGATCATGCTGGTAAATGTCGCGGTGGCCGCGGCTTTCCTGGTGCCGAGAAAGAAACGAGTCACTTTGTTACTGGCGGCGGTGGCGGCGGCAGCGGTATTGCAGGCGGGCAGGCTGGTGGATGCTCCGGCGATTCCGGCGGATCACGCCGCGCTGCTGGTGCAGGAAAATATCCCGGTGGATGAGAATTGGACACGCGATACATTCGAGCGCACGCTGCAGGAACTGACCGATCTAAGCGAGAAGGCGGCCAATACACGCATAATCGGCGGCGTGCCGGAAAAGCTGGATTTGATCGTGTGGCCGGAATCGCCAGCGCCTTTTTTTGCCAACGATCCGTTGTTTCGCCATCCGGTGAGCGAGATGGCGCGCGCGGCGCGGAGTTGGGTGGTGACGGGCGCGATTGGGAGTTCGAGTGCGATTCAGAACGGTACTTCGGCTGGCAATTCGACTTCGGAAGTTTTCAATTCGGCCGCGCTCGTGAGTCCGCTGGGTGATTGGAATGCGCGTTATGACAAAGTGCACTTGGTGCCTTTCGGAGAATATCTGCCATTTCCGTGGCTGTTTTCTTTTGCCGGCGGGCTGACGAAAGAAGTTGGAGAGTTCAAGGCGGGGACATCGCGAGCGCCGTTGGAAGCGGGAAGCGAGCGGCTGGGAGTTTTTATCTGTTACGAGTCGGTGTTTCCTGACGACGTGCGGCAGTTCGCGGAGCAGGGCGCGCAGGTTTTTGTAAACATTTCGAATGACGGGTGGTATGGGGACAGCGGGGCTTATGCGCAGCACTTGAACCAGACACGGATGCGGGCGATCGAGAACGACCGGTGGATTTTGAGCGCGACCGACACGGGCGTGACGGCATCGATCGATCCTAATGGAAGGACAGTGGCGAGGCTTCCGCGAAAAGAGCGGAGCGCGCTGGTTGCGCCGTATGCCCTCACCTCGGGAACCACGTTCTACACGCGGCACGGGGACTGGTTCGCTTATCTGTGTGCGATAATTTCAGCAGGGGCGCTGCTTACGCGCTTCGCACTCCGCAAGAAGGAAGCGTCCGCATGAATCAAGAGTTCGAGCAGGAATACGGGTTATTGAGCAAGAAGGTGCGCGAGCTCCGGGAGTATCTTTGACGCGGGCAAACTTCGTCCGCAACTAAGCGAAATTGAGAAGCTGTCCGCCGACCCGAACTTGTGGTCGAATCCGCAACGCTCGCAGCAAGTGATGCGCGAGAAAAAGCGGCTGGAGCACTTACTGGCCACCGATGCCGACCTCGGCCGGCGGGGCGACGACATTGCCGCCTACTTTGATTTGGCGAAAGAAGGCGAGAGTGTCGATGCCGAGTTGCGCCGCGAGATTGATTCGCTGCGCGATCTGGTGGACAAGCTGGAGACCGAGACGCTGCTCTCCGGTCCAAACGACGCGCTGAATGCGATTGTGACGATTCATCCGGGCGCGGGTGGGACGGAATCGCAGGACTGGGCGGACATGTTGCTGCGCATGTATTTGCGGTGGGCGGAGCGGCAGAGATTTGAAACCGTTCTCTACGATTATCAACCGGGCGAAGAAGCGGGGCTGAAATCGGCGACGTTTGCGGTGAACGGCGAGTACGCGTTTGGGTTGCTTAGCAGCGAGATCGGCGTGCACCGGCTGGTGCGGATTTCGCCATTCGATCAGGCCAAGCGGAGGCATACGTCGTTTGCCAGCGTGTTCGTCTCGCCGGAGATTGACGACAGTATTGAAGTGATCATCAAGCCGGAGGACATCCGTACGGATACTTACCGTTCGAGCGGGAAGGGCGGACAGCACGTCAACACCACGGATTCGGCGGTGCGAATCACGCACCTAGCCACGGGGCTGGTGTCGAGTTGCCAGAATGAGCGCTCGCAGCATAAGAACCGCGAGCGAGCGATGAGCATGCTGCGGTCGAAGCTTTACGAATTCGAGATGGAAAAGAAGCGCGCAGCTTCGAAGAAGATTGAAGACTCGAAGCTGGACAACGACTTCGGATCGCAGATTCGTTCCTACGTGCTGCAGCCTTACCGCATGATCAAGGACCACCGGACGAAGACTGAAGTGGGCGATGTGGATCGCGTGATCGATGGCGACCTGCAGCCGTTCATGCGGGCGTATTTGTTGGCGCGGCGCGGGGAGAAACAGGAGAAGTAATCGTGAACGGGGCGCGGGGGAAAACTAAAAAAGCTCCAACACAGGGGGCACAGGGGAAGCACAGGGTAAGGCTTGGGGCGCGCTTTTTACGGGCGTTTGCTTTTGCAGCGGAGAAGCACGCCGGGCAGACACGCAAGGCTTCGACGATTCCTTACGTTGCGCACCTGATGGGAGTGGCTTCGCTGGTGCTGGAGTTTGGCGGCGATGAAGATTTGGCGATCGCGGCGTTGCTGCACGATGTGGTGGAAGATTGCGGCGGCGCGCCGATGCTGAAGGAAGTGAAGCGACGATTTGGAAGCCGCGTGGCGAAGATTGTGGATGGGTGCACGGACTCTGACACGGTTCCCAAGCCGCCGTGGCGCGGACGTAAGGAAAGTTATATCCGGCATTTGAAGAGTGCCGATGCAGAGACGCGGCTGGTTTCCGCTGCGGACAAACTGAACAACACGCGCTCGATTCTTTCGGATTATCGCGACGTGGGCGAATCGATCTGGGACCGTTTCAATGGCGGGCGCGAGGGAACGCTTTGGTACTATCGGGCCTTGGTGCAGGAATTCAAGCGGGGCAAAGCGAACCGGCTGATTCGCGAACTGGAACTCGCGGTGCAGGAACTGGAAGAGCGGGCGGAGGCGGGCACTTCCGTATCGTTGCAAGAGGTGAAGTGATGGGGCGCATGATCGATCAAATTCGTGCCTCGAAGCTGCCGTCGAACATGATGCAGTTTGCGGCGCGGGGAGCGCTGTCGGTGCCGCCGGATGAGAACCTTGAGATTCTGGTTTATCTTGCCAGGCACAATAAAGTGTTTGGCGATGTGGCGCGCATGACGCTGGCGGGCTGGGACGAAAAGGCTTCCCTGGCGGCGGCTTCCGATCCGAAGACAGCGCGGGAGGTGCTCGACTATCTGGTTGCGCCGGAAAATCTGCGGCCGAAGTTGCTGCCGGCATTGTTGGACAATCCTTCCGTCCCCGAAAGTGAGTTAGCCAAGTTCGCGATTTCCGCGTCGGTAGAAAATATTGCAGCGATGTTGCAAAGCGCACGCGTGCGGAATGCGGCGGGAATTCTGAAGTCTCTGAGATCGAATCCCTACTTAAAGGCGAACGAGGCAACCATTGTCGCGGAGTTGCTGGGCGGGGGCAAATCTGCTGCGCCGGCGGCGGTTGAGGCCGGAGCGAATACTCATCCTGCCGCGGCGGTCGTGGTTGAAGAACCAAGCGTCGAAGCGGGTGCGGAAGATCATGAAGCGGGAGAAGTTTCCGAAGAACATGTTTCTGCGTACTTGGCCGAGCATGCTACGGAAATTGTTGCGGAAGAAGGCAAGCCATTTCAGCCAATCGGCGGAATCATGGATTTGCTGGGAGCGGACAATTTCCCAGTGTCGGCGGTGCAGGAGAGCGCAGACAGCGCGGAGACTACTGCGGGGCCGGTCCCCGCGGCGGCTGCGAACCCCGGCGTGACCGGGGCGGCAAAACCTCCTGGCCGTGCGGTCCCTCACGCTCCGGTGGCGGCGAAGCGCGAGAATACGATGCAGAAGATCAACCGCCTCGACGTGAAGGGGCGCATCCAATTAGCGCTAAAAGGAAACAAAGAAGAGCGGTCGATTCTGATTCGCGACGGGACCAAGGTGGTGGCGCTGGCTGTGCTGGAGGCGCCTAAACTTTCAGACGGGGAAGTGGAAAGGTATGCGCTGCAGAAGAATGTGCTGGAAGCGGTGTTGCGGCAGATTCCGCTGAAACGGCGCTTCATGAAGAATTACATTGTGGTGCGCAATCTGGTGGCGAATCCGCGGACGCCGCTTGATCTTGGATTAGGGCTGATAAAACATTTGCTGGCGGTGGATTTGAAGAATATTTCCGCTAATAAAGAAGTTTCTGAAACCGTGCGTAACCTGGCGCTGAAGATGTACAAGCAGAAGCTGGATGCGGCGAACAAGAAATAGGGAAGCGAGGGTGAAAGATAAAAATGGCGTCTCTTCCTCAAACGGATCCCATGGGTGACTTGCTGAAACGCGCGAAAATTATTGCTGTCGTGGGACTTTCCGATGATCCCATGCGGGTGAGCCATGGGGTTTCCGCCTACATGCAGAGCCAGGGATATCGCATCATTCCGGTGAATCCGCAAATTGAATCTTCTTTGGGCGAGAAGGCGTATGGCTCATTGCGCGAGGTGCCGGAGAAGATCGACATCGTGAACATTTTCCGGCGGCCGGAGTTTGTGGAGGAGGTTGTGGAGCAAGCGATTCAGTTGAAAGTGCCGGCGATCTGGATGCAGGAAGATGTGATTCACGAGAAGGCCGCGGAGAAGGCGCGCCAGGCGGGAATCTTTGTTGTGATGGATCGCTGCATTCTGAAAGAACATCGGGCGCGGTTTCGATGAGCCGCACATAACCCACCCCAGGGTTAAGTTGAATCTCGGGATTTGCCCGGTGAGCGTAATTTCCTAATCTCTTCCATCCGGTCGCGGATGCGTTTTTCAATGCCCTCATTTGTCGGCCGGTAATAGATGCGGTCGCGCAGATTGTCCGGAAGGCATTGCATGTTGGCGACTTTGCCTTCGAGGTCGTGGGCGTATTGATAATCCTTGCCATAGCCGAGGCTCTTCATAAGTCCGGTGGGCGCGTTTCGTAGGTGGAGGGGGACGGGTTCGGCGGCGGTTTGTTCGATATCCTGCTGCACCGTGCCATACGCGGTATAGAGCGCATTCGATTTGGGCGCAACCGAGAGATAGACGACGGCTTGGGCTAGAGCGAGATTGCCTTCGGGCATGCCGATGAAATCCACGGCATCGCGCGCGGCCATGCATAACGAAAGTGCGTTGGGATCGGCGAGGCCGACATCTTCGACGGCCATGCGTACGACGCGGCGGGCGATGTAGAGCGGATCTTCTCCGGCTTCGATCATGCGGCCGAGCCAGTAGAGAGCTGCGTCGGGATCGCTGTTGCGCACGGATTTGTGCAGAGCGGAGACGAGGTTGTAATGCTCTTCGCCGGCTTTGTCGTAGAGCAGAGTACGTTTCTGGAGAGCGTCGCGGACGATGTCGTCGGTGATTTCCGGGGGCTGAGTTCCGGCCTGCTGCGCCAAGCCGGCCGCAACTTCGAGGACGTTGTAGGCGCTGCGAGCGTCGCCGCTGGTGTAGCTGGCAATTTTCTTGAGGACGTCGTCACCGGCGCTGAGCTTTATGATGCCGAGGCCGCGGTCTTCATCGGTGAGGGCGCGTTTGAGTAATTGCACGATTTGATCTTCGGTGAGGGGTTGCAATACATAGACGCGCGTGCGCGAGAGAAGCGCACCGTTGATTTCGAACGATGGATTTTCAGTGGTGGCGCCGATGAGGCGGATGTTGCCTTTTTCCACGTGGGGCAGGAAGGCATCCTGCTGGGCTTTATTGAAGCGGTGAATCTCGTCGATGAAGACGATGGTGCGGGTGCCGTACTGGCGGGCGCGTTCGGCGTCGGCCATGACTTGCTTGATCTCTTTGATTCCGGCAAGGACGGCGGAGAATTCGATGAACTCGGCTTTCGTCATGGCCGCGATAATTTTCGCGAGCGTAGTTTTGCCCGTGCCGGGCGGGCCCCAGAAGATGAGCGAACCGGTGTCGTCGCGCGCGATCTGGGTGCGAAGGGGTTTGCCGGGACCGATCAGGTGTTCCTGGCCGGCAAACTCCTTGAGCGTGCGCGGGCGCATGCGGTCCGCCAGCGGGCGGGTGCGGTCGGTGGCTGCAGACGCATTCGGGATGGGTTCGAAGAGTCCCATGGAAAGCTACTAGCTCCTAGCTCCTAGCTACTAGCTTCTAGCTACTAGCTTCTAGCTCCTGGCTTCTAGCTAAAAGCTAGGAGCTAGAAGCCAGAAGCTAGTAGCTAGTAGCTTTCTTTGCCTTGCGGCTTCGTACAATACGATGCTGGCGGCGACGCCGGCGTTCAGGGATTCCACTTGCGGAGTATGGGGGATGACTACAACTTCATCCATTTTCGCCATCAGGTCGCGCGGCAGGCCGGAGCCTTCGTTGCCGAAGAAGATCGCGGCAGGATTCTTTAAATCTGCTTGATCGAGCGGCGTTCCTTTGTGCGACGAAGTGGCGATGAGGCGTACGCCTTGGGTTCGCAGCTTTTCGGAAACCTCCTCCAGCTTTGCCGTCGCTTTGCCTTGACCATGAATGATGGGCAGACGGAAGACCGATCCAGCAGAGGCGCGAACCACTTTCGAATTGAAGGGGCTGACTGTACCTTCGCCGAGGACCACGCCGGCGCTGCCAAAGGCTTCGGAGGATCGGAGGATCGTGCCAAGGTTGCCGGGATCCTGCAGGCCGGCGAGAACGATGATGGGGCCGACTTGCATGCGTTCGGTGACATCGTCGAGAGAGAATTGCTTGAGGCGCACGAGGGCGGCTACGCCTTGCGGGGATTCGCTGGGGACGAGGCTGTCGAATAATTTGTCGGGAAGCAGAAGGGTCTCGACCTGGGCGCCGATCTGCGGGAGCAGGCGGTCGGCGCGGTCTTGCGCGGACTCGCGAAAGAATACAGAACTGAAACGCAGGCCACTGCGGATGGCTTCTTCCAGGATGCGCAGGCCTTCGATGGCACAATCTCCGGCTTCGGTGAGTTCGGAGTGGGAAAATGCCTGGCGGAGTTGCTTGACCAGGGGGTTGTGGCGGCCTTCAATGCGGCGGAGGCGATTGTGGGCGGCGGGGCGCGTTTGTTCCATTCTCTTGATTATAGGCGGCGCCCGCTGCAAACGTCCGCTCTAGACTTGTTCGGTCATACTCGTTCACCCCAGGCTTGTTCACCCCAGGCTTGTTCGCCGCAGGCGTGTTGTGCCTGGCTGTGGATTTCCGCTCGTAATAATTCCTGCTGGCCCTCTTCGTGGACTTTGCCGTTCGTCGCGATTCGCGTTTATTTGGGGTATACCCCTACCCATCCTTTTTTCTGAAAGTCTTGCTGGGCGCAGGGTTTGGGAAAAATTGTCTGCAAAATACGTCTTCCAGAAGAGTTAGAGGCAAATTGCGTCAAATGCAGGACTTAGGTATGGTCCTCGTGTGGGTGCATTTACCGTCAGTGCTTCGTCCATGATGAAGTGATTTTTGGGTGAGGGCAAGGTTAGATGTCACACGAGGTTGTGGACGATTCTTGGCAGATGGGGCGCTTGCTTGCGAACAAATTGCCGTCTCTCATCTTTCTAGGCCCACGCAGGTTTGCTATAATCCGTGGGCCCGAACCGAGCCACCCCCAGCCCGGACTCGCTAGTCCTTTCTTCCCGGGAGTCTACTTATGCGCCTCGCGCCCTTTCGTCTTTACTTTCCCGTGGTTGTGTTTGTTTTTGGATCGATCATTTTGTGCGCAACGCTCGCTCAGGCAGCGACGGAGAAAGTCTTGCACGAGTTCTCCGCGCAACAACACGGCGCATTGCCCATCGGTCTTGTATCGGATTCCCATGGAAATCTCTTCGGCGCGACCGAGTATGGTGGCGAGTATAACCTCGGCACAATATTCGAGTTCACTCCGAAAGCGGACGGCGGCTGGACCGAAACGGTGCTTCACAGTTTTGCCGGAGGAAGCGATGGGGGGCCATCTAATCCGGCAGTGGACTCGGCCGGAAATGTCTACGGGGTTGGATCGGGCTCTTACGGCGGTTGTAACTGCGTCTACAAGTTGGCGCGCAACGCGAACGGACTCTGGATCAAAACGGTGATCTACACTTTCCAGACATCTCAGGGTTATACCGATGGTGTGTTGGTTGCGGATGATGCCGGCAATCTCTACGGCGGGTTGTCCTACTACACCACCGGAAGTTTCTCACCCGTCTTCAAGCTGACACCTTCCGGAGACACCTGGAACGAGACGACTCTCTATACTTTTTCAGCCGGCGCCGTTTCCAACTCGACCATTGTCGGTCTTGTCGTGGATAACAGCGGGAACGTGTTTGGAACGTTATCGGAAACCGCTACCGCGCCCCAGGGACTTGTATTCGAATTGGAACCATCTTCCGGTAGCTGGGTGGAGACGACGCTCTATACGTTTGCGGGCGGTGCTTCCGGTGGCGTTCCAGCCGGCCCTCTTGTCCTTGCAAATGGAAATGTCTTCGGCACAACCTCCAGCGGAGGCGACACAACCTGCAACTCGCACACCGGTTGCGGCGTGGTTTATGAGTTGGTCAAAGCCACTGGCGGACAATGGACGCAGAAGGTCATTGATATCTTTCACGGCGATAACGTCGACAACCCAAGCTCTCCGAGCCTGGGCGGATTCGACGGTATCGGTAATCTTTACGGGTCATCCCTGACTGGCGGTGCGGGCGGTTGCAGCCAATGCGGATCCGTTTTTCAGTTGACTCCAAGCGGGAGCGGGGCCTGGAAGGAAACCTTTTTATGGAACTTTACGTATCCGGGAATCTACTATCCGAATGGCGTGGCCGTAACACCGGCTGGCAAGGTGTTTGGAACCACCTCAACTCCGTTCGGTTTTTACTACACGCAAGGCTCTCTTTTCGAACTCACTCCCCGTTCACCGGGAGCATGGGGGATGAACCTCGTTTACGTTTTCCCGTTTACTGACGGTCAATGGCCCTCGCCCGGATTAGTGGCCGATGTCGCCGGAAATCTTTACGGCACGACTCAGTATGGGGGCACCTCCAACCTCGGCATGGTTTTTGAGTTGAGCCCCACGGCGAACGGCTGGAAGGAAAGCACGCTGTACAACTTCAACAGCGCTGCGGGAGGTACTTATGCTAGCGCTGGGGCATCGACTCTGACCTCCGACGGCAAGGGCAATCTATTCGGTACAACTGGGTTCGGAGGAGTCAGCAGCCTGGGCTCGGTATTCGAGCTAAGTCCAACGGCGGGAGGTGGCTGGCAGGAACAGGACTTGTACAGCTTCGCGGAAAATGCGGAGCCGGTTGGCGGCCTGGTTTTTGGCGCGACCGGCCAAATCTACGGAGTAAACAACATCGGCGGAGCGAACGGGGTTGGATCAGTCTTTCAGATGACGAAAAACGCCGACGGTACCTGGCAGGAGACAGAGATTTACAGCTTTGCCGGTTATCCGAACGACGGCGCGAATCCCTATGCTGGGTTGACCCTCGATTCCGCAGGCAATCTGTATGGGACGACGGAATTTGGAGGAGACGGAGCTTGCATCAGAGTAAAGAACCCTGTCGGCTGCGGGACCGTATTCGAACTGTCGTATGCCGCGAAAACCGGTTGGACGGAAATTGTGCTCCATCAGTTCGAAGGAGCATACGGCAACGACGGAAGTGCGCCGGCCGCGAACTTGATTTTCGATGCGTCGGGGAACATCTACGGGACCACGTCGACCGGCGGAATGTTCAACAGAAATTGCCCGATAATCGATTATGGGCCCGGTTGCGGTACGGTGTTTGAGTTGACGCCTTCCGCCTTCGCGTGGAACGAAACCATTTTGTACTCTTTCATCGGCGGAACCAAGGACGGATCGAGCGCTTCCGGTCTGGTTTGGGATCAATACGGAAATCTTTACGGCACGGTCGAAGACGCTGCCGCAAACGATTACGGCGCGATATTCAAGCTGACACCCTCAGCCGGAGGCAGTTGGACGGAGAGTCTGGTCTACAACTTTGGCTCGGGAAGCGACGGAAGATTTCCCGAAGGCGCGCTTGTTTTCGGAAAGTCAGGTCACCTGTACGGCGCGACCGTAGGCGGAGGAGTCTACGGCGGAGCTTTGAATAATGGGCAAGGCACAGTGTTTGAATTTACACCCTAGCACTCGGCTTGAGTGTAACGGGGATTTAACGCCAGTTAGAAACTGTTTCCAGTTTCCTTGTGTCCCCAGTTTCCTTGCCCAGTTTCCTGTCGATCGTCCTTCTCCAGTGACGTGACCGTTCTTCTCGGCAACGGCGACGGCACATTCGGTGCCCGAGTCAATTTCGCCACTGCGGGAGGCGCAGTTGCATTGGTGGCCGCGGATTTAAGCGGCGGTGGGAAGATTGACATTGCTGGGATGGGCGAACTCGGCGCGCTATCTATACTCACTAACACACTGCCGTAGGCCCCGGTGAGGGTTCCAGTTTTAGGATAAAGGCCAAGCATTTTCTTGAAACGTTCCACTTGATCGGAGCACTATTCCTGTGAACGCGCCGGGGTGAAATCACTTTTAATGTGATCCTGGCCTTGGATTCCTATCGGACAACCTGCTGAATATCAGGCGGGGCCAGCAAAGAATCGGCGCGCTGTTCCAGCGAAAGGACTCTCCCATGCTCCAATCCGAATCGCCCGCCTCTCGCCCTGCAAGATCGCGCTCAACCACAACTCTCAATCCAACCCTGGACCGTCACCTGGCCGCCTATGTAGCCGCCGCCACCGCCGCCGGAGTCTCGATGCTCGCCGCTACTCCAGCCGCGGCTTCGGTCGTCTACACCCCGGCAAACATCGCCATTGGTACTTCCGGGTATGCCATGGATCTGAACCATGACGGGATTCCAGACTTCACCCTTAACATTTTTGTCATCGGCGAAAGCGACGGGAGCATTGGAATTCTCAATCTGCGCCTCGATGTACCCGGCAACGGCGTTCGTCCTATGGGGCAACTTGCGGGAGACGCCGCTGCCCTGCCCCAAGGGGCGCGCATTGGGCCGCTCAAGTCGTTCACCTCGGCCCTAAGCACCTATGGGGGCGTTTTTATGTATGCCCACGGCGAGTTTAGCCATACTGGTGTCAAAACCAGCTTTTCGGATGGTCCGTGGGTGAAGCAGACCAATAAGTTTCTCGGCCTGAAATTCCTCATCGGCAACCGCTTCCACTACGGCTGGGCGCGGCTGACCACAACTCCGGGCGGAACCGTGCTCACCGGCTATGCCTACGAGAACGATCCCGGCCATCAGATTCTAGCTGGCCAGATAAGTGGCAACGATGCGCAACCGGAATTCGTCGCGCCGATGACGCTGGGCGAGTTAGCGCGAGGGACTCGGGTAGTTGATCGAGACCATTAGGTTGCGGTTTGGAAATGCAGCAAACCGGTTTTGCAGGGGGCCGTGGTGCCAACTTTCGCAAAAAACGCGAAAGGATGGGGCGGCCTCTTTTGCCGTAGCGTAAAGGCGGGCCAGCGCCCTTGGAACTTCTTCTTTTAGTACCTCTCGGCTGCGATCCAGTAATCGTCGATCACATGCGGAAGCAGGATCGAGCCGCCTAGCTTTACTGCACCGTTTGTTGCGTTGAAGCCGGCGATCCGAATCTCGGCGTTGTCAGGGTTATCGCCGTAGATGACAGAGCCATCCGGGCTAAGTTGTTCGACGTTGCTGGGGACAGTATTGATCTGGACGAGCTGTTGCGTGGTCAGGTCTACCTGCGCAATGTCGGTTTGGTAATTCGCGCCCCCGAGGAAAACATACTCGCCCGATGGATGGGCGCGAGCGGAGCCGTAGTTCCCACAAATCGCCAGCATCGATGCCGCGCAATTCACCAGCGGCGTGGTCGAAAGAGGTTGCGTCTGGTAAATCTGAACCGTGCTGGCGTTCGGTCCCTGATTGAAAAAGGAAGCGAAGGTGAACAGGAGGTTGTTTTCAAACTGCACTCCGACATAGCCGCTGCCGGCATAGTACGAGAAAGTATAGGCTTGCTGGTCCGTTCCTAGCGCGCCGGTCTGCAAATCGACGGATCGTTCGTTGAAAGTTTCGGAGCCGCTGCCATGTGGACCGCTGCAGAGTATTCCGTCGTAGAGGGTTGTTCCCGCCGGATTGAAACCCAGGATTTCGAAATAGCAGTCATTGCCACCGGCGTCGGAGTCCAGAGTGTAGGTGGCTTCGGTTACGGGCTGGGTCAATGAACCGTTGACGGGGTCGATCATGTTGCGCACGATGGCGTAGTTGGTCGTAAGGTGAGGGCCGGTTGTGCCGACGGCGACGGAATAAAAGAAAGTGCCCGCCGGATTGATCGCCACTCCTATCAGTTGGTTGGCGTTGGTCCCTTGAACCGGGGTGCTTGCCGGGACGCCGGTAGCGTCTGTATCGAAAACGTATAACTTCTGGTGTCCGCTGTAGTAGGTGGGGTTAGCGAAGTAATACAGGAACTGCCCGTTGGGCGAAGTCACGATGCTGGCATACTTCGCTTTGGGCATCGTCGTGGTTCCAACCGCCGTCGCCTGAAAGGTCTGCGGATCGACGTTGTAGGTGGTGAGCACGGAATTATCGACCACGTAAAGGACTTGAACGGTTGACGAAGGGGGTGTACCTGCGGGAAGGGATTGGTTCCCGCGGGCGATTGAATTGGCGTTTTGGCTAAAGGCAAAGGACGGAACCAACAGAAGCAGACAAAGTGAACGGCGCATACAGCCTCCACAATCGGACGCGGGTGGGATGCCGCTATCTAAGGGTGGGTTGCCGGGGGTGGGTTGCCGGATTGAGGGTGGACGCCTCCACCCGAATCTGCGGAAGCGATATTATTCGGGACCGAGACATTTCGTCTGTGGCGGATGAACTTCAGAAACCCGCGGACTCGGATTATGCCCAGCCGCCCGTCGCGGCGAAATTCCTAAACCTGCTACTTCGGGTTTTGCCGTATGTATGATAAGTTTCACAGTCAAAAGAATTCAAAGAGAAGCAGTTGGGAAGGGAACCCTGTGCGCGCCGAAATCATAAAAATCAATAGTGAGTCTCCTGAGAGTTCGCTGATCAAGTATGCCGCCGATCAGATACGGGCGGGCGAAGTGCTGGGCATGCCGACGGATACGTTCTACGGGCTGGCGGCCGATCCGTTTAACCTGCGCGCGGTGGATCGCGTGTATGACATCAAGACGCGTTCGCGCCACAAGCCGCTGTCATTGCTGATCGAGAACGTAGATCATGCGGAGGAACTGGCCAAGGCGTTGCCGGAGGAGTTTTACGCTCTGGCGCGGAAATACTGGCCGGGGCCGCTGACCATCATCGTGAAGGCGGGGTCGCGGTTGCCGCTGAAGGTGACGGCCAACACCGGCAACGTGGCGCTGCGGGTGCCGAATGCGAAGATTCCGCTGGCGGTGGTGACGGCGGCGGCCATTCCGATCACGGCCACGTCGGCGAATCTGAGCGGGGCCGCGGAGTGCACCAGCGCCGAACAGGTACACGAACAGCTGCACGGGCGGATCAGCATTATTGTGGACGGTGGAACTTCGCCGCGCGATATTCCATCGACGATTGTCGATCTGACCGATGAAGCGGCGCGGTGGCGGATCATGCGCGAGGGCGCGATTCCCGCGGAAGAGATTTCGACTTTTTTTGCCAAAGGATGAAAGAAGATCTAGCCACCCGGCGTGGGCCAGGCCGCTGGCTGGTGCGGCTGGAAGCGTTGGGGCTGCTCGCGCTGGCAACGTTCCTGGCGCTGACCGCGGTTCGGGTTGTGCATGAAGGGTCGCGGCAGGAACTGCATCCGGCGGACGCGATCGTTGTTTTTGGTGCGGCGGAGTACGCCGGTCATCCCTCGCCGGTGCTGCGCGCGCGTTTGGATCATGCCTTCAATCTTTTTCAGCAGGGCATTGCGCCTGTGGTTATTACCACGGGAGGCGCCGCCGAAGATCCCAGCTTCAGCGAAGGCGGAGTGGGGCGCGACTATCTGAAGCGTCGCGGAATTCCCGAGAGAAATTTAATCGCGGAAACTCAAGGCTCGGACACGGCGCAATCGGCGATGCGGGTGGCGGTCATCATGCGCGCGAACGGACTGCATAGCTGCGTAGCCGTCAGCGACGCGTATCACGTGTTTCGCATCAAGCGGTTGCTGGAGCATGAGGGGCTGGGGCCGGTGTATGTGGCGCCTCGTCCGGATTCGCGTCCGCATAGTGTGGTGCAGCGAATTTATGCGGTGTTGCGGGAGGCGTGCAGTTATCTGGTTTGGAAGATGGGGATGACTTAGGGGAGAGTTTCTAGTTTCCAGTTTCCAGTTTCGGATTCAGTACGGTTGATTGGGGCATGGTTGCAGTAAAGATGCGGGACCTCAGGGGCTAAAGCCGGAGTGTTTTCGGTTCTTGTCGGCATGGCTGAAGAGGTTGCGGAAAAACTCACTTGTATTTTGTGAGGGATGAGATAGAAGGAGGGATGCGAGGAAACCAGGACGAGCAAGAGGAAGTGTTCAGCTATATACCGCTGGAGAAGCGAGTGCCGCAGGATCATCCCTTGCGGCGGGTGCGGGAGATGACGGATCGGGCCTTGCAGGAGTTGTCGGGTTGGTTCGATTCGTTGTATGCGCAGACGGGGCGCCCGTCGATTCCGCCGGAGCAAC
>OCZU010000657.1_pt1 | contig 23282 bp, 17 predicted proteins | sample 1539001 | NCBI WGS metagenome assembly OCZU01 (sample SAMEA3539306, study PRJEB22396) | soil metagenome | biome: tundra; feature: field; material: soil | place: USA | collected 2010-05 | depth 0.15 m | reverse complement strand
TCGGCTCAAGATTCTCGCGATCTCGTGGTATTAGCGGTCGGGGGCGCTTATCTTTCGGTCATTGCCGACAAAGCCAGAGTGCAATCAGCTCTTGCTCAACTCGACACAGCCAACGCTCTCTACCAACAGGCATCACAGCAACGAGCTGTAGGAGTGGTGGCACAGGTCGATGTCGATCGCAGCCAAGTGCAAGCTCTCACCCAACAGCAGCGAGTAACTTCACTGCAGAACGATCTTGCGAAGCAGACGATCAATTTGGCGCGGATGACTGGGTTGCCGCCCAACGATCAGTACGACTTCACCGATGACGTTCCTTTCTCGGCTGCGCCGCCGATTACCATGGAGGAGGCTTTCAGACAGGCCTTCGAGCGACGTCCAGATCTAAAGGCAGCCGCGGCTCAGGTCCGGGCCGCCGAACTCGCGCGATCTGGCGCGCGCTCTGAACGACTGCCCTCTCTTGGGGTGAACGCCGATTATGGAGTGATCGGGACCAATCCGGCCCAATCTCACGGTACGTTCTCGGTCACTGGGACACTGCGCTTCCCCATCTGGGAGGGTGGCCGGACGGGCGGCGATATCGAGCAAGCCGATGCCACCTTAACGCAAAGACGCGCCGAACTCGAAGATCTCAAACTGCAAGTAGAGGGCGACATTCGAAAAGTCTATCTCGACTTAGAGGCGGCAACCAGCGAGGTGGAAGTGGCGCAGAGGAATGCGCGGGTCGCCAAGGAAACTCTTGATCTCACGCGACAGCGAGTGGAGGCAGGCGTGGCCGACAGTGTTGAACTGGTTCAATCGCAGGAGGCGCTGGCGGGTGCGGAACTTGACTATATCAACAGCGTGTTTTCCCACAACGTCGCCAAAGTAAGCCTTGCTCGCTCCATGGGCCGCGCAGCAGAAAACCTGCCGAAGTTCCTTAGCGCCCCATGAAACACGCGTGCAGCGGCGTGGTCCTTCCGAAAAACAATTGATGAGCATTTGCCGCGGAACGAACCGCACCGCTGGACTGAGATCAATCGAAATGTTCCTAAACCGCCGGATAAGTCCCGGTGAACGGGCTTGTGGCTACCAAGGTTTGTTGATTGGCCAGAAACGGGCTTGGAGGAGATCAGCGGTGATGTCCTCGATGCCGACTTCTGGGGAGTCTCGGCACTTGCCCGTTTGGCGGGTTTACGAATCTTGCAGCAATTACACGCACCTTTCAGGACCGTGGAGCTGGTGGCGACAGCTGAGTGGTGTCGTTCGCAACGTGCGCATGAAAGCACGTCTCATTGCGTCGGCGCTCGAAAACCACGATCTCATTGGAGCATTGAACCATCGCATCTCTGCAATGTACATCGTGACTGCGACGACACGGCCCACGATGTCCGCGTCCCCTGGGTAGCGAAGCTGCCTCGACTGTTTTCAGGATTGGCCCGACGGAAGAAGCACCAACTGGAGGCACGTGCCCAAACATGACGACCGCAGCTCTCGCAGCTTGGCTCTATGAGAAATTCCTTGTCACGCTCCTGGCACAAAAAGTGATCCGCATTGGGCGCGAGATTTCTCCCTCAGGTTGTGAAGTCTCGCCGCGGGAGACTTTCTAGTCGGTCGCGTGAATTCAGTTCTTCGCTTCACCAGATCCAGCAAGCGCTCGAACACCACTTCTCCTTGCAGTAAACACTCCTTTTCGTGGAATCAGATCGCACACTCTGGCGGAAAGGTCGCGCAAGCGGCGACTTCAATTGACGAAATGGCATGCCTCGTGACATCGATCTACGAAGGGCATTCTCTTAGTTTGAGGTCTCGTTTTTCAGGTGATTTTGGCGGTATGCCTGATAATCCCTGTAAAGTACGACCGTCGGTGGGCCGCCCGGCTGCACTTTTGTTTTCGGAGAGTTGAAGATACCGGGATACTGGTAGCACAGGATTTTTTCGAAGTTGGGGAAGCGTTGGAGATCCTGAAGCAAACCGGCGATTGGACGTGGAACGAGTGCAACGTCCTCGAACAGGAAAGCCTCCATGTCCATCCATAGATGCGCTCCGGCTTTGTCGCACATCCCCTGCCAGATTGCTGCCGATTGTTCGCCAGTAATATCGCCTTCGGGCATGCGATGAAAAGCGAAGGGACAAACGATATCGAGATGCTCGAGGACGAGCGGCCAGACGTCCTGGGACAGCATCATGCCGTGGGCGTTGGGTGCGAGCATGATTGGTTTTTCCGGGGTGAGGAGACGGGTGAAACTCTGGAACTCGCGGAAAAAGGCGATCACCTCCTTGCGGTAGCGTTCCTTGGCCGGCTCGCCTTCGTCGGGGATCAGGCTGCCATATGTTTCCTCCGAAACGTACCATCCGTAGAAAGAAGGATGGTGGCCGTAACGATTCCATAGCTCTGCCGCAACTTTTTTGTGCCACTCCAGGGAAGGCGCGCTGAAATCGAACCACGCATACATGCCAACGCCGATAAAAACGTTCATCTGTAGACGGTCCGCCTCCGACAAGATCGCTTCGATGGCATCGCGTGATGTCACGTTGGCGCGTCCCGGGTAAAGATCGGATGGATAGTAGGCCAGTCCTTTGTAGCCGGCGGTAGCGATGCTGTTTCGCCCGTAGTATTCCTGATTGCGAAAACTCTCCTGAATGACGACGGTGTTCATGCCAATGTCGTGCATGCCGTGAATCTGTTGGCGCCAGTCGGCGTCGGTCAGTTTGCGGATTGTGGAATTCCAGTGACGGCCTTCTTCGTCGCTCCAGTGCGCTATGCCAGCCCATGCGCCATCGATCATGCGAGTGGAGCGGATCTTGGATGGCAGGACTTCGAGGTCGCGGGTCGCGCGGATTTTTCCACTTGGGCTTGTCGCTACCAGGAGGATGCGATGCTTGCCAGCCCAAGATTCGGTTGAATGGCGGCAATAGATGCCCGCGTTGCCCTGCGCGGCAATTCTCACATTTTCCGTCTGGAGCAGCGCGGATGGCGACTCGTGATCCAAATAGAGCGATAGTACGTATTGGCGTTCCGAATTGGAGTTGTTTTCAGCAGCTCCGCGAATATCGAGGACGATCTTGTTGGTAACGGGCGACGGAGGGATGAGCTCCAATCGGGTGATGGGTCGTTGCGCCAACGCCGATACCGTCGAGAATACAAACAGCAGATATGATAGCCACCGGCTTGTCTTACTCATTGCGATTCTCTCCTGTGCGAAATTGATTTGCGGGTTCGGCGTTGTTGTTTCCGAGAGAGCAGGGGGCAGATGCAGATCGATCGGACCCCTACCGTCACGCTTCGAGGATCAAGCTGGCAGCGCCCTGTACGCCTGCAAAACGTCCGGCGGTGGCCGCCTTTACACACGGTTTTCTCTTTGAACCGAAGTGCAGAAGGTCGGTCACTCGCTCTTCTAGTGCAGCTGCAAATTGTGGCTGACCCTCTACGAGTCCGCCGGAGATCAACACTGCCTCGGGATCAAAGAGGTTGAAGATGTTGGCAACTCCTTCGGCGAGGTAGCCGATGATGGCCTGGTAGGCGGCCACAGCCGCCGGGTAACCGCTGGCTGAGAGTTTATTGATTTCTAACGCGAGACCCGCGTCGTTCGCCGGTTGGCCGTCGGGGAAAGAACCGCCTCCCTCCTTATACTCGCGTATCAGAGCCGGTGTGGAGACGTAGGCTTCCAAGCATCCATTGCGACCGCAGTTACACGGATGTCCGCCTTCGCGAATGACGTGATGGCCGATGGACCCGGCAAAGCCGTGTTGGCCGGAAAGCAGCTGTCTGTTGCACACGACTCCGCCGCCAATTCCAGTGCCGACCGTGATGGCGACAAAGTTCGACAAGCCTCGACCGAGGCCGTAATGTAATTCCGCGAGCACAGCGGCATGCGCGTCGTTCACAACGCGGGTTGGCAGGTGAAACCGTTCCTCGACGAATTGGCACAATTGAAAGCCTGCCCAACCGGGGAGATTGTCGGTTGCCGCAAAGACAGAACCATCGCGGGCGTCAATCGCACCCGCGCTGGCAATGCCGAGGCCGACAGGATGAATTCCCCGGCCGTGTGCCGCGGACAACACCTGTTCCAGAGCCTGGCAGAGACTGCTCGCGATCACATCGCGCCCTCCGCCGGCCTCGGTGGAAACCTGCGTCGTCAGTGTGACTTCGCCAGCAGGATCAACGAGCGCGGCCTTGATACTGGTTCCGCCAATGTCCGCTCCAATCGCGGTTGCCCCGGCCATCTTGTCGCGTATAGCGCTAATAAATTTGGCGGTGATCGCGCCGGGACGCGTAATGGCCGAACCGACGATCACGCACCAGGCTCCGATGGAAAGCGCGCGCCGAGCTTCTTCCGGTGACGAGATGTGGCCCTCGGCGACGACTGGAGCGTGAATCTGCCTGACCATGTCGGCCAGTAAATGCCAACTGAAAGATGCAATGTCGCGCGTCTGCTCCGTATAGCCGTTCAATGTTGTGCCGACCATGTCGGCCCCGGCATTCATGGCCAACACCGCTTCTTCCAGAGTGGAAACATCGGCCATGACGGGTAGTCTTAATTCGCGGTGGATCTGCTCGATCAGCAGTTGCCATGGCTCTCCATCGGGCCAATCTCGGTCAGTGCAATCGAGAGCAATGATGGAAGCACCGGCGCTGGCCAGCGCGGCCGCAGAGGCGAAGTCAGGTGTGATGCGAATATTCTTTCCGTGATAGCGCTTCTGGATGCCGATGATCGGCAGCCTGATATCTTGCCGGATTGCGGCAATGTGCTCTGGGCTGTTGATACGCAGGCCTGCTGCTCCCGCTCCGGCAACCGACCGGGCAATGCGACGAATGGTCTCGGTGTCTTCGAGGGGGTCGCCGGGCGCGGCCTGACAGGAAACCACAAGTCCCGATCGCAACGTCTCCAGGATCCCGAACATAGATAGTGTTTCCTTGCCACTCTTGACGGAAGACGGTCAAAGAGTTGGTAGTTGTCTACTTGTATATACTATAATGTTTTCGAGCGCAACCACGTAGGCTGCCATCCTCCGGGGCTGGCACTCGATTTGCGAGCCCAAGGCCACGGTGCAGTGTTGCGAAGCCCGCGTAGGCGGAACGGATCATAGAGAATGGAAAACACGCTGCTGGTTGGATCGTTGCTGGCGATTGTGTCAGGCCTGATGAATGGCAGCTTCACGCTGCCCATGCGGTTTCTGGGACGGTGGGAGTGGGAAAACGTCTGGAGTCTCTTTATCGCAGGCGCTTGCCTGGTAATGCCGGCAGCGATCATTACTGCTATTGCTCCGAGAAGTTGGACAGTGCTGGTGCACGCACCTGCGCACGCTGTGTGGATAGCAGTGTCCGCAGGATTTGCCTGGGGCTTTGGGGCGATCATGTTTGGGCAAAGTGTCAGCGCCATTGGGATCTCGCTGGCCAACACGCTGGTGCTCGCGATCAGTTCGGCTTTGGGTTCGCTGCTTCCGATGCTCCTGCTGTCGCCACAGAAATTGTTTTCCGCGACAGGCAAGATGATTGTCGCGGGGGTGGCCATTGAACTGGTGGGAATTGTTCTTTGCGGGGGGGCCGGGCGGCAGCGCGAGAAAACAGCAGGTGTCGGGGCAGAGCGTGGCGATCTGGTGGGTCGCGCTCGACCTCTCGGTCTGGCGCTGTTGCTTGCGACCGGAGCGGGAGTACTGTCGGCGGTTTTCAACATTGGTTTTGCTCTGGCGCAGCCCGTGGCGCAATTTGGGCGTGATTCCGGGCTGAGCGAATTCTCCAGCACGAACTTGATCTGGTGGCTCATGCTGGGCGCGGGTTCTTTGGCCAATCTCGCATTCTGCGGGTTCTTGCTTGTCAAGAATCGCAGCTTCTCGAAGTTTAGCCAGCCGGGCGGAATCCGATTGTATGGGCTCTCTGGGCTGATGGCCCTGCTGTGGGGAGGAAGCATTTTTGTTTATGGCGCGGCTGCGCCGCGGCTGGGCGCACTCGGCACATCGATCGGGTGGCCGCTGAGCCTGGCGACCGGACTTCTGCTGGCCAATGCGATTGGAGTCGGGCTGGGTGAATGGCGGCGAGCTCCCGGTCATGCGAGGAGCCTGATGTATTCGGGTATTGTAGTGTTGCTGGTCGCCATCATTGTGCTGAGCAGAGCGAGTTACTGAAGAAAAACAAGGGGGGCGCTGCATGCAGAAGATAAGACACGCGGAAAAGGGAAGGAAGGGTCCTTTCGTTCCTTCCGCCGAATCGGAGCGCGCCGACCGCAACTGGGAGTTTGCGCCGCTCGACAAGAGCAGCTTCACTCCCATGTATTTTCAGATTCAAGCGCAGTTGTTGAAGATGATTCAGGGTGGACAACTGCACGCGGGCGATCCATTGCCCAGCGAGGAAGAACTCAGTCGCGCGTGCGGAGTAAGCCGGATGACGGCGCGGCATGCTTTGCAGTCTCTCAAGAGCCAGGGTTTCGCGTCGCGCCACAAAGGGCAAGGCACATTTGTCAGTCAGCCGAAAGTTGAAAAGGATATTACGCATCTTTGTGGATTCACGGCCGAGATGCGGGCGCTGGGCTTGCAGCCCACGTCGCGCATTTTGAGTGCCGAGACGACCCTCGCCTCGGCTGAGGTGGCTTTGCGCCTGCGCGTGGAAGTAGGATCGCCGATGTTCAACCTGCGGCGGTTGCGGCTGGCCGATGGCCTGCCGGTGGCAGTTGAGCAAGTCTGGCTTTCCCGCGAGCAATTCTCGGGGCTCGACCAGATCGATTTCGCATCCTCCTCTCTCTACCAAACCTTGCGCGAGCGCTATGGGATTCGCGTGAGTCGGGCGGACGAGATTCTGGAGGCCCGCACTGCGAGCCGGGACGAAGCGGAGTTGCTGGAGATTCCGCGCCGGTCGAGCGTCCTGGTGATGTCGCGCACGCTCTGGAATGTGGACGGCAAGCCGGTCGAGATGGCGCACTCGGTCTATCGCGGGGACCGCTATCGGGCAGTGCTCTCCATCCCGGCAACGGCAGTCGAATAGCGGACCGCGCCACGTCACCCCCCGGCCTTGGCTTCACATGCATTTCAAAACGCACCCGGAACTTCTGGAGAAAGTAGCCCTGCCCGTAACTGCGCAACTTAAAATGTCGGACACAAAGAACGCTTGACAATATGTCTATACAAGCATACATTTCGTCGAACGGTTGGAGGCCTGTGCACTCCGGCCGCGATTGTCTCAGTCATGAGCGCAGGAATTTACAGCGGTGCCGACGTTAACTGTGGCAACGAAATTGGCCGGAAAACATGCAGAGCGCATTCGGTCACGATGAACGAAAGTTGGGGAATGTGGCTGGGCAAAGGAGGGCTTCATGACGACAAGTAAAGCAAAAGGGTGGGCGGTCTACCTCGCGATTTCCTTCTTGTTGAGCGGCTCTCTCTGGGCTCAGGTGGACAAGGCGACCACCACCGGCACGGTTACCGACCCATCGGGTGCGGCGATGGTCGGCGTGCGCGTGACCGTTACAAACGTGGACACCGGAGCACGCTACACGGGAGAGTCCAACGAGGCAGGCATCTATCGTGTGCCCGGGCTGTCCGTGGGAACCTATTCCCTGGAGTACGAAAAGGATGGTTTCAAGAAACTGACACGTTCGAGCTTGGCACTGGCGACCGCGCAGGTGGCGGAGATTGATGTCAAGATGATGCCCGGCGCGGTCTCCCAAGTTGTGCAAGTCACGACCACGCCTGTGATGCTGGAGACCGAGACCAGCGACGTCGGCACGGCCATGACCGCCAACTCAATGAAGGACCTGCCGCTGGATATCAACGCCTCGGGCGTAGGGCGGGACATCACGAACTTCATCTATTCGAACGTAGCGACCACCGAAGGCGGCAACTACATCGGGCACATCGGAGGATCGCAGAACGTTACCAAGAACGTGATGGTGGACGGCGTGGACGCCACGGCCGGGCTGCAAGGCTTCGTCCAGGACATCGGCATGGAAGCGGTGCAGGAGATGAATGTACAGATCAGTGGCGTGAGCGCAGAAGGGGCTTCGACGGGCGGCGGCACGATCATGTTGGAAATGAAATCGGGTACCAACCAGTTCCACGGCTCCGCCTATGGCTTCGTGCAGAACGAAGCGCTGAACGCCAACTCCTGGGACAACAATTACTTAGGCATCCCGCGACAGCGGAATCGTTTCGACGATTGGGGTGCGAGTGTTGGCGGCCCGATCAGGAAGAACCACACTTTCTTTTTTGCGTCGTACGAGCTTTTCGACAACACGCAGCGTGTGTTTGCGCCTAACCAGGCCACGGCTCCGACTGCAGCTTTCCTACAGGGCAATTTCAGCGCCCTGCTGGGCGGGCCGCTAACGATCAACGGTAGTCCAGCAACGGACCCCTGCGGCCGTCAAGTCAACATCGGAGAGATCTACAATCCCCTTAATCCGGTAGTGAGCGGCGGCAATACGTGCTACCAGCCGTTTCCCGGGAATATCATTCCGCAAGCTCAGCTTAGCCCTATTGCGGTGAGCATCGCGCAAAAACTGTACGGCAACGGCTACACCGCGACCGAGCCTGGCTTGGTAAATAATTTTCCCAGCTTTGGCGGCGGTTATTCCGATGTCACCAGCACGCATTTGGATCTAAAGCTGGACCATAACATTAATGAGAAGCAGCACATTTCCGGGGGCTTCAACTGGTGGAACTTCGATTCCTTATCTCCCGCTGGTCTGTGGCAGATAGGAAGTTCCTCCGGTGGGCCACTGAGCAACGGCGATAATCAGCCGCAGCGTGACTGGTCGGTTCGCCTGCAGCACTTTTACAACTTTAGGCCGACGTTGCTGAACAGCGCGTCTGTGGCTTACAACCAGCACTGGGCCGCGGATCATCCGCCGGGAAATTATAACGCGGGCGCCACCGGAATCCCTGGCACAAACGGCACGAACTTTCCGACTATAAACTTTGTGGACGATGGCGGCGCCGGGGTGAATGGTTATACGGAGTCGACCATTGGGCCGCCGTATAGCGACTGGTACACTCCCTACAACTTCGTCGTAAGCGATAGCCTGTCCTGGACACGCGGGCGGCATAGCCTCAAGTTCGGCGGTGACTTCCAGGCGCGCGGCATGAACGCTGTGTATGACGGAGGTATTCGCGCATACGACTTCACCAGCGAGACCTTTGCACCAAACAACAATCAGCTTTGGCCCTACGTGGGTTTTGCTTTCGCCAACTTCATGCTGGGCGACGTGCACGACGGCTCACAAAGCGTCACGGCGGCCCTCTATGGACGCCGGAAGCGCATGTCGCTGTTTGCCTCCGACGATCTCAAAGTAACCAGCCGCCTGACGCTCAATTTGGGCCTGCGGTGGGATATGAATGAGCGGTTCCACGAGAAAGACGGAGAGTGGGCTAACTTCGACATCGGAGCGAATAGGGGTATTTGGGGCGCTTACAATGGCGGCTGGGATTGGGCGCAGAATGGCGGCGATTCATTTGAGCGCAACCAGAACTTCCATCAGTTTGGGCCGCAGGTCGGCGTGGCCTACCGGGCGATGCACAACCTGGTGCTGCGCAGTCACTACGGTATCACCTACGCGCCGCTGGCGATGAACCAGTGGAACGGAGTTCCAGCCTTTTATCCGCCTGGGTTCACCGCGGGCGCGTTCGGGTTCGCAGGATCCAACACTGTGGTGAATAACATACCCAACGTGCCTTCGTTCAACTGGGACGCCGCAACCGGCGCCTATACGGGACAGACTATCTATCCCGCTCGGGTTCCTAGCCAATCAAATATCAGCGGCGGTGTAGCCTACGTCTGGCCCGATGCGCTGACCATGGGGATGGTGCAGAACTGGAATGTAGGCGGTGAATATCTGCTCGGCAACGACACGGTGCTTTCGGTGAACTACTTGGGAAATCACGGCAGCCACCTGCACGATGGGACTATTTGGCCCTATAACTTTTCCACCCAGAGCACGTATATGTCGCTGTATAACTCGGGTCAAGCTCTAGACATGGTAACCGATCCGGCCAGCGCTGCCGCGGCTGGTGTTTCTTATCCTTTTCCAGGTTTCTCGGGAACCGCCTACCAAGCGATCACGCCGTATCCGCAGATATCCTCGCAGTCGCCCCAAAGCGGCCTGTTCCTGGTGAACGCCGATATCTCCGTGAGCAACTACGAGGCGATGGTTGCCGAGGTCAAAACGAAGAATGCCCATGGCCTGACCATGGATGTCAACTACACTCTATCGCGCTCTACGGGGTCTGCCAGCCCCAACGGCGCTTTCGCCGATGCGCAGTCGGGTACCATCCTTACGCAGGATCCATATCTGCTGCCGAAGCTCACCGATCAGTTGACCCCTTGGGACTACACCCATCAGGTGAAAGGCTATGTGCTCTACGATCTGCCGTTTGGGTTAGGAAAACAGTGGAAGACAGACCGGCCGTGGCTCGACAACTACGTCCTGGGCGGCTGGAAGATTGGTATGCAGTTGAGCTATCGCACGGGCGAGCCGCTGGGAACCATCGAGGCCCCGATACAATATCCGGGCTGGTCTGGAGTCTTCGCCCAGAGAAATCCGAACGTGAGTTTGTCTAGCGGTACGTTCAAGGGGTACAACCCAGTCTGGGTCCAAAACGGCGGCGTGGGATCGAACCCAGGCAGCCTCTACTTCAATACGAACGCATTTTCCCAGCCTGCTCCAGGAACGTTCTCCACGGAGAATTATTCCTACATGAATTATCTAAGGGACTTTGGCTACTCGGATGAGGACCTCAACATTGCCAAGCAATTCCGGTTTGGCTCAGACCAGCGTTACCAGTTCAGCTTGCGCGCACAATTCTTCGATATCTTCAACCGTCACCACTGGGGCCCTCCCAATCTGGACATGACCAGCGCCTTCTTCGGGAATGTGACTAGCGTTTCTGGCTATCGCTATGGGCAGTTGAGTGCCCGGTTCGAGTGGTAACCCCTTCCGGGATTGGACATTCGGAGGCCACTACGATGGAAGCGTTGACTTCGGCGGGATGTAGAACAACCAGAGAACTGGGGATGATTGTGGTGGCAGTGGTGTTGCTTTGCTGCTTTGGATCATGGACAGCAAATGCTCAAACGGCGGCAACTGGCAGAGCGCCGCAGGCGCTGCGCCTCGCCGATTTCATTCTTTCGCTCCAGAATGCCAGCGGCGCGATTCCCGATCGGCCGGGCGTGCTCACCGTGAACGAGGACTCTAATATGGAGTACGCGCTCATTGCCCTGGGTGCCGCTTACGGCGCGACTAAGGATCCCCGCTACAAGGACGGCTTGGAGCGGGGAATCCGGTGGCTGGCCGCACGGGAGGAGATGATCGACCCGCTTTGGAAAGGAAGCTGGCGTTACGTGTACTCGGCGAAAGCTCCCTATTCGCCGATTCCGACCTCGCCGGGTAAGGGCATCACCGACGTGCGCGGCGTCGATGCAACCTCAACCTTGTTCGTTTACCTCTTGTATCTGGATCAGAAGCTCACCGGCAGCGATGCCCTTGTGCGCACTTACTCCGCCCATGCTCAGGCCGCGCTGGAGTTTGTTATCCAGTACAACCTCGACAAAGACGGTTTCAGCTGGAGTTCATGGCAGCAGCATGCCTCCGATGGGCAGTGGCATCTCTGGGCATTCAAGTACAGCGCGGATCAGGGAGACGTCTATCTCGGCATGCAGGCGGGCGCCGAGTTATACCACTCGAGCGAATATGCACGCATTGCACACTTTCTCAGGGAAAAGACGCCGCAGCGATTCTTCTTGCAGGCAAAAGGTCGCTACGGGCTAGGCCTCAATGAGAAAGGCGCTCTCGATCCGACGCCGTATGTGTTTGCTCAGGGCTACCTGCCGTGGATGTGGGGCGACACTCCGCAGAACCGCCATGCGCTGGCCTGGTTGCGCTCGAAGGTGCGCAACGACGGGAGTTTCGTTGAGCCCGATGGCAAGCCTGCTTCCAGTCTGAGCGCGGCCATGCTCGGCATGGCCGCGGCGGCCCTCCGGCAGCCGGAGCCTGCAAAGTCATTCAGCTGGCTCACTACAACGCCCTACGACTCCGCCACCGGAGGTGTCCGTGACACCGCAATTGCCGCCTCAAACGAATACAGCAACGTGGCTGGATTCTGCTCCATAAGTTTGCTCGGATTTGTGCCATTCGGCGAGTAAGGTTTCACAACTAATTCGGTTTTATCGGGCAGGTGAGCGCCCGGTTTGAGTGGTGATTCAGGAAACGCCCGACGCATTTCTGCTTTCTTGGCTTAAGAGGAACCGAGGCATAAGCGATGGCACAAAACATACTTAAAAGATTCACGAAGGTCTCAGCGATCACGGTGTTGGTATTCGGCCAACTCGCCTTGGCGGCTAAGGTTGCAGAGACAAGTCCTGGGGTTGATCCCCAAGCTCAAGCCGAAAATTCAGAAAAGAGTGAGTTATCGAATGCTTCTCGGCTGCCGAAAGTCCACATCGACGGAAGTTATTTCGTGCGCGACGGCAAGCGTTTCTTCCCGATGGGAGCGCATTGGGTTCCAGCCAAAGCTGCCATGCAGTGGCCGGTGCTGTGGGATCCCAAGGATATCGAGGCCGATTTCGCGAAAATGCACGAACTCGGCTACAGCCTCGTGCGTTTCGATATGCTGTGGGCGTGGTTTGAGCCGCGGCCCGGAGACTACAACCCCACCGCTTTTGAGCAACTCGACTTCCTGATTTCTCTCGCCCACAAATATCAAATCTATCTGCATCCCTCGCTCTTCATTGGTGGTGAAGTGGGGGAAGCGTTCTGGGATGTGCCCTGGCGGATGGGAAGAAATCCGCAAGCCGACCCAGAAATGTTGCGGCTCGAGACTAATCTTGCCACGGAACTTGGGCGACGCTACGCCGACGAGAGCGCGATCATCGCGTGGGATTTGACCGATGAACCACCGTTCTGGATCGCGCAAGGCACGACCGACGCGATGGCCATTAACTGGACTCGGCTCATTGTGGCTGGCATGCACCGCTACGACCATCTTCATCCCATCGTGATCGGGACCAGTGGCGAAGAAGTGGGTCATGGACCGTTTCGCGCCGACAATATCGCAAGCGAAGTCGATTTTTTCAGTGTGCATCCCTTCACGATTTACAACTCGGATTTGTTTCCCGATCCGATGGTTTCCGAGCGCGGAACTTATGGTGCGGCCTTCGAGATTTCGCTTTCGAATGGCGCAGGCCGCCCGACGATGATTCACGAAATGGGCGGCTCTACTGCCCAATACTCGCCAGAGAGAGTTGCCACCTATGACCGGACGATGATCTACTCCGGGCTAGCTGCGGGATCCATTGGCGTGGATTTGTGGTGCTATACCGACGCTTCGCCCGAGCAGATCCACAAGGCACCATACCTGCGCACTGCGCAAGAGAACCGGTGGGGAATGACGACGTGGGATCGGAAGGACAAGCCACTGGCACGAGAGTTCAAGACGCTTTCGCAACTGACAAGCAAGCTGGACTTGACCGGAGTTACACCTGCTCCAGCCGATGTGGCAATCGTGATTCCGGATGAGTGGGCAAAGCCTCATGGCGATTTTTCTCACCTTGGTCTTACCGGGCCAGGAGTTACCCCCTATGTTTCGCTGTTTGATGGCGACGCGATTCCGGGGCAGCCGCAGCCCAATATGACCAGCGAGAATGAGTGGCTCATGAGTTCTTCTCTGATCTCGTTTATTCTCGCCCACCGCGCTGGATTGAAATCTGACTTTCCCCGTGAATATGCAGACTGGCAGAAGCGGCCCATGCTATTCATGCCCTCGCCGCTCACTAGCACCGGAAGTGTGTTCCTCGCCCATGTGCACTCGGACTTCTACCTGAAGGCCAAGAAATATGTGGAAAACGGCGGCTTTCTCTACGCATCGGTGGCGGCCGATGCGGCCATCCCCGAAATGGAATCGCTGTTCGGCGCGCGATTGGCCGATACCGTGACAGTTTCTGAAGTCACCTTGAAAGTCATTGAGCCATTCGGAACGCTCAAGCCCGGTGACACGTTCCACTATGCCGTTCCCGCAAATAATCCGCGCTACTGGGGATCTCTGCTTGAAGTCACGGATGGCAAAGTGATCGCAGTCGATCAAGAAGGCAGGCCAGCGCTGGTCGCTAACACTCTGGGTTCGGGGAAGACTCTTTTGTCCGCTTATCCGATCGAGGCGTATCTGGCTGCAGTGCCTTCGGTGTTCGAGAAACCGGAAAGTACACATCGAATCTACGAAGCATTCCGCGAGTGGGCAGGAGTGAAGCCGCTGTTCCGCACGGACCAGCCGTCGGTCGAAGTCTCCGGACTGAATAGCGACCATTGGGGTTATGCGGTATTGGTGAATCACAGCGCCCGAGCTTATCCACTGACCGTGTTTAGTACGCTACCGCTGAAAGCTGTGAGCCGAGTAACTCTGGATGGGCCGCAGCCGCTTCCGCTCGATGGATCCAGTTGGAAGATGAATATTGGTCCGTATGAAGGTGTGATTGTGGAATGGAAGTAGCGTACTTCATGGAGCTACGAGGGGATGATACCGATGACTGAGCTGGTCGCTCCATTTACGGCGGCTGGCCAGCATTCTCTTTGCAAAACCGAAACAGGCCTCCGAACCCAATAAACGAATCGAAAGGACGACTCGCATGAATTGCGTTGCAAATGAGAACCACTCCAGGTCGAGTACTTGGTGTGGAATTGCATTGCCGATGTTCGCATTGTGCGCATTGGTGTCCGTCTGCCAGGCGTCATCAGCTGAAACCTTCCCGCAGGACACAACCCAGGCACTGAACATGGCAACTTTCATCCTCTCGATGGAGGACTCGAACGGGGCGATTGAAGATGCTCCGGGAGCAGGTACAGCCAATAACGATTCCAACATGGAGTACGCACTCATTGGTCTCGCCGCTGCTTACTCCTATTCCCATAACGCCAGCTATCTCACGGGATTCGAAAAAGGAATCGCGTGGCTCGCGGCGCGGGAAAATATGACAGACCCCACTTGGAGGGGAAGCTGGTATCTCCAATACTCATCGACTCCGCCCTACAAGGAAATCCCCGTATCCGGTGGGCCGGGAACGACCAATGTGCGCGGCGTTGATGCCACGTCCGCGCTTTTTGTATATCTACTTTACCTCGATCAGCGCCTGACGGGCAGCAACGCGCTCGTACAGACCTACGCCAACCATGCGCACGCGGCGCTCAACTTCATTATCAATCACAACCTCGATACCGACGGTTTGAGCTGGAGTTCGTGGCTCTACTACTCCGCACCCAAGCAGTGGGAGCTGTATCAGGAAAAATATTCGGCGGACCAGGGCGATGTATACCTTGGAATGCACGCGGGAGCTCTTATTTACGGTTCCTCTACCTATGCGTCGGTTGCCGACACGTTGATGACGAAGACTCCGGTCAGCATCTTCAACACAAGTCAAAAACGGTACGCCATCGGAATGTTTGCCAATGGAACTTTGGACAACAGCACCGACGGTTACAGCGAGGGTTTTGCTCAAGGATATTTGTCCTGGATGTGGGGCAACACCACGCAAAACCAAGAGGGAATGACATGGTTTCGTTCTAAGGTCGGCAGCAACGGGTCGATCGTCACCAAGTCAGGAGCCCCGGCTTACAGCTTGAACGTGGCAATGCTCGGCCTAGGGGACAACGGTCTAGCCGCCGCTGCTTCTGTGAAGTCTTTCGCGTGGCTCATCAACAAAACCTATGTTCCCAGCAACGGAGGCGTTTACGACAGCCTGCAATCGGGGGACACGATCGAATTCGACAATGTCACCGGGTTTTGTGCAGCGAGCCTGTTCGGTTTCTTACCATTCGACTAAGGCGCAGCCAGAGCAAACCGGTTTAGCGTTGGCGTAGCAAGTTACGCGCCAGCAGGAATTGGTCAGCGGTTCGGTTCGAAGGAGAAGACTGTGCAGGTTGACTTGTCGGTGATTGAAGGCAAATATCTTCACGACATTCTTGATCAGCCTCGTGCCCTCGAGAATACGCTCGCCAGCCTGCAAGAAAATCCAAGTCTGCGCGAGTTGACCGCGCGCCTGCGCAAAGGCAATTTCACAACCCTTGTTCTGACGGGCATGGGCTCGTCCTTTCACGCTCTTCACCCTCTGCAACTGAAGCTGATCGAACATGGAATCACCGCCGGGAACCGCGAGCCGAAAAAAGCCCTACGTCCTAAAGCGGGGCGCTCTTTCATAATGCATTGACCCCAGTGAGCGTATCTGGTCTATCCGTTCCGACTCACTTCGCACGGCCAGTCCCTTGGCGTCGTACCACGTCGATACCAGACCAACGCACAGCGGATCGCCCGGCAGGCCCCATGGGATGCCCCTAGGAGACGTTCGGCAGACCGGGGGTAGGCCAGAAGGGACTTTCGCTACCTATTCGCTCTGCTAGGGGCCTAGGAATCGCAGGGAATGGCCTTCTGGGCGCGGGTTCTGCCACTGGATAGTCAGTTCTGTCGGGTACAGCGCGGATGACGCGGACAGTCCGGGCCTTGGAAGTCAGAAACCCCGTCCCATGGGAACATTGCAATGCATCCGAGCGGGTGTTATTTCTTCCGTTTGCCATATCGCGCCTCGTAATCCTCGCTTGCTCCTTAAGTTTTCTAGAAACCAACTCCACATCCGTCCGGGCTGTTGGGACGTTGCCATTCGGTGGGGAAAGCTCGGGAGTCATCTTCAAAGCCATTCTGGACGCGGCTCCCACGCCTGCCCTGCGGCTGAACCCCGACCTGCCTCCCAAGCTAGAGGACATCATCAACAAGTGTCTGGAAAAAGATCGCAACCTGCGTTACCAGCACGCCTCGGACATTCGCACCGACCTCCAACGGTTGAAGCGGGATACAGAAACGGGGCGGGTTGCGGCCGCTAGTTCGGGGACGGTGTCGGCTTCGACGGAACGTGGCCACCGGCGGATTCTGGCTGCGATCAAGCGCCAGGATGCTGAATCCGCAAAGGCAGCCATCGGCGCCACATTGAAGACGTCGAAGAGATCGTTCTCGACCAGTTTTGACCGACGGGGATTTTCCGCCGTGGGCCGGCTATTCGCGATTCTGAATGGCAGATTTTTCGGATGGGACTCTTCCTCAAAGATATCTCAACGGTTCGCCCCTGCGGCGCTGAGCATTTTCGAAGCCGACGCGTCGCCGTCAAGCTACATGCGAACGAGTTGGACGCGACGATTCTTCGCACGACCTTCGTCTGTGGAGTTGCTCGTGACCGGTCGAGACTCGCCATAGCCTTTGGAGCTCAAGCGGCCACGGTCGATGCCGTGCTCGGCCAGCCAGCTCATGACTGCATTGGCTCGATCGCTTGATAACCTGAGGTTAGCTTCTCGTGAGCCGACGTTATCGGTAAAGCCTTCGACCCGGATATTCCAATCGGGATGTTCTTTCAGCGCAGTGACGGCATCGTTCAGTGAGGCTTCCGAGTCCGCAGTGATGTCGGCCTTACCGGTTGAGAAATGCACGTTCGAGAGTGTGATCCGCCCCTTGTCGCGCAAAGAAGCTCCAACGTCGCCACTCGTTCCACCGTCCCTAGAGCGGTTGAGTTCTGCGACCAAGGGCCGCGCACCATTCGGAATTTTGAGATCGCCCTGGAGAATTTGCTCATTCGTTACTTTTTCCCCATACAACTTGGTGTCTTCGCTCTCATCCGGACGCAGCGTAGAGCCTTCCAGGGAAAGGCCAGCGAAAAGGCCGCGCGAACGTGACCAAGATAAAATTTCCGCATGCAGCATAACGTCAGTGTTCGCGCTCGTGTCGCGACCTACTGGACCGGCTGCAGCCTCCGCTTCGCCTCCGATAGTGAACTTGTCCGATAACAGCTTTTTCATTCCGCCTTCGTTCATAATGAGCAGGAACATGTCTGTGGAAGACCCGCCTATTTGCAGACCGTAGCTTCCGCCCTCAATCCGAATAGCGGCTGGCGTTCCGAAGCGACCCGTGCCGTTCCGGCGGCAGGAGACGAAGCCTCGACCGTACTTACCACCGACGATAAATGCGGCCTTCTTGACGCCCGGAATAATCACGATACATCGCGATTTATCGAAGAGGTCGCGAGGAATACCCTTATCAGGCTCGCGCATCGCTTCACGGAAGGAGAGAGACGCATTCTGCAATCTCTTGTCGGGCGACGATTCCGCTTCTTGAGCAGACATGTGTGCCACGCCGACAAAAAAGGCCACGCTCAAGGCCATAATCAGCGAACAGCACCGTGGAGACTGTTTCGAAATCCCAGTCAGTTGCGTGACTAACTTAAGCGTAGAAGTCATGGATTTCTCCAGAAATTGCACACGAAAACGGCGCGAAGGAATGCTAGCACGGATTTCCTTTTTGACTTCGAAAACAGCATTATACACCCGTCTTGCCTCCTGTGCGTTGCTTGAACCGAGTTCCATCTTGGACGCCCTCAATGGTCTGCAACAAGCCCAGCTTGCGGCGGACTTCCACCGGCAGCGGCAACACCGGTAACAGCCAGAGTGATGATGATCGTCCGACCTTGAAGCGTCGGGATGATTCGTCGAACTAGCGGTGGAACGAGTAAGGAATCAGCGAACCGGCGGCCCGCCGGTTTTGTCCGTGCGACGGATCAATTTGGGTAATCGGGCCAGCCCTCATCCGCCGTGTTCCTATCAAATCCAATAGCGCTTGCTATCTAGCCACACATCACTTCCCTGCCTGCCGATTTGATACCTGCACGACGTTCTTATTTGAATCTGTGACTATTGTCTGCAGCGTCCGTCGCGGTCCCTGGGTGACGCGGTGCAAGTACTTTCACACTTCGGTGGCCCAAACCGCAATAGAAGCAGATGATCTTCCGATGGAGAGAGGCCGACGAACTGGCGGAACAGTGGGGGGAATTAGGTGTGCGCCCACAGTGCAGGCCGCCTGAAGACCGTTCGACGCCAGCCGAAGTTGTAGCCCTCGTGGGGAGCTCAACGGGGTGTAGAATGGTTTCCGTTTTCGAGACCAAAAAAGGAAGTTCCACTTTTTCTTGGCTGCGCAAGGTCAAAGAAACCAAACCTCGAAAGGAGCTAACATGCGACGAAAGATCGGCTTTTGCTTTTGCGCTCTGCTGGCATTCCTTCTTTGCCTGATGGTGCCCGAGTTGGCAAGTGCTCAGAGGCGGAACTCTGCAGCGGTTGGAGGCAACCTTCTGCCGGACGGTTTCTACATTACTCCTACCGCCGCGCCCGGCTCAATTTTTCAAGACCTGCCCACTGGGCTGCGCCCCGACGGGTCTGCCAATGCGAATGGTGCGGTGAACACTGCGCTCAGCCCGGACGGCACCGCCTTACTGATCTTAACTACGGGTTTCAACACAGACTTCTTCTACCAGGGAACGAGCGGCTTGTTGTGGGATCCCCTGGAACCCAACCTGCAGCCCTATGTCGCGCCTATTCCGGGTATCCTGTGCCAGCCTCCGGTGGACCCGAACCTGGTACCGGAGGCCCGCGAGCTTGATAATGCCCGCCTTGACTGTCTGCGCGAGCGACTGTCCACCGTGTATGTGCCCCTGTGGGTTCCGCTATACGTGCATCGGACAACGACCCACTCGCCCTCCGCGACAGAGTTCAGCGTCGTCAGCCTCACGTCTGGGAAGTTGATCTTAATCTCTCCCAACACTGTCCGCACGCCAGCACGCCCTACCTTTCTGCCATGATTCTGGCAGACCTTGGCGAAGCAGCATGCTGCCGCGTCGAGGTCGCTGCGATTGAACGCTTCATGAATTGTTCGGCGATGCGGCCTGGGCTGACGATACCGCCAAATACTTTTCCGGGCGGACGCTGGGCGTGGACGGAGGCGAATTTGCACTTCGCACGCGCCCTCGGTTTGTCGCATACAGGCAACCCCGAAGCTGCCAGAATGGAAGCATTGAAGCTCTCATCCCTTCGTGACGCACTCGTCCAAGGTAACGACAGCTATTGGGCTGACCAAGTGGACATCCAGCGGGAGACAGCGACAGCATGGATTACGCTGGCAGAGGGCAAGCGCGAGGACGCTCTCACGCAGATGCGTTCTGCTGCCGAGCACGAGGACAAGACCGACAAGAACAATGTCACGCCCGGAGTCATCCTGCCCGCCCGCGAACTGCTTGGTGAGATGTTGCTGGCACTGAATCAGCCTGCCGCAGCGATGGTGGAGTTTGAAGCTACGCTCCACACGGCTCCTAGTCGGTTCAACGCCCTCTCAGGCGCAGCGCGTGCTGCCAAGCTGTCCGGCGATAACGCTAAAGCAAAAACCTATTACGCCAAGCTCCTCGCCATCTGCGAGCATGCCGATGGAGACCGACCGGAGCTTGAAGAAGCGCGTACCTTGTTGGCTGAAAGATGACCTCTTGGGTTAGAAATGCAGCATAAGATCGATCATCTTGCCGGATGTAGTTGGATCGACTTTCTCACATCAGTTGTGCGGGCGAGGCTGGAGGTGCACGGGTATGACTAAGAGAAAACACGTCTCTCCAGAAGCTCTGGATGCGAGCTTGCTGCCCAAGCAGCGCAAGCCTATTCCACACGCATTCGTGCTTGATGCGATTTCCACACTGTCGCCGTACACGCGTCCGCTGGAAGATCGTCGAAGCAGATCAAAACCTCGAAGAAACAAGCGAGCACGATTAACTTCGACACTGTGCGGAAGATCGGCTTGGGGTTGCCCGGCGTGGAGGAGAGCACAGCCTATGGGTTACCCGCGCTCAAGGTTCACGGAAAACTGTTGGCGTGCGTACCTACGCATCGTTCGGTTGAGCCGGGTTCCCTAGTGGTTCGTGTCGGCTCCTATGACCGCGCCGAACTGCTCGCAGCCGCTCCCGATGTTTACTATGTGACCAATCACTATCTCGGCTACAGCGCGGTATTGGTTCGCCTGTCCCGCGTCACGCCCGATGTCCTGCGCGACTTGCTGGGCATGGCTCACAAGTTCGTGACCGCCGACGCGGCACGCCGTTCGCCATCTCGGAACCGCCGCAAGCCTGTCTGATTCTGGCTCTGAAGCAAGCGAAAGCCGAGTACGCAAAGCTGCAATAGCCGCTCGCGCTACCATGTACGGGTTGCGACGACGATAAGGAGGTCAGCATGGTTCGAGAACGGGCGTTGAAGGCTGTGTTGGTTGTGGTGGGATTGTTGTTTACAGCAGGAGTTATTCCACTGACGGTGTTCTTCTCGCGAGAACCTGCGGTGCCAATGATAATGAGCATCTATGTCACACTCGGAATTTTCTTGCTGCTGGCGGTGCGTGACCCAGCGGCGAACCGCAGTCTGATCGCCTTCGGCGGATGGGCAAATCTTGCGCATGCTGGGGTAATGGCTGCGCAGGAATACCGGAATGTGATCGAGCGCCAAGAACTGGCGGGAGTGGTTGTGTTCGCAATCGTCGGTGTATTGCTGGTCGCGCTGGCTCCCGCGAAGCAGCCAGCCGAGCGGGCATCGGCAGCCGCTACGTAGGCTCGCACCTTGCGAAAACGCCGACCACCGACATCCCCATCCTGAAAAAAGCCAAAGCCGAGTACGCGAAGCTGCAATAGCTTGCCGAGTGAACCCCGATGCCCGCAGGTCAGCCGTTTGGGTACTGAAGTTGGTTCGCTATGTGAATCAGACGTCAGGAACGGGCTGGATAGCAAACCCTCTTGGCGTGTTCAGCGGACGCTCGCCGGCTGAATAGTTGTTCGCAGACAAGGCACTTGCGCAAGTCCTTACCGACGACAATGAAGACTTTGCCAATCTGGTCGCTGAGGGTGAAGCCCGTCTCTCGCCGAGTTTTATCGTCAGCAGTCATGTCGATCAGCAATGAGTCACGAACGTATACTGGCTGACCATCACCCGCCGAGGCGAAACAGGGGGCGAAAGGTCGCATAAAACAGGAGCTAGGAACGAGCCCTTTTGAAACGCTCGGCCAAGGCATTTACTTCTGCGAATTCGTGCCCTCTGGCATGGACATTCCACCGATGATGTGCCAATCCTTTCCGTCCCTGAGCAAGGTATGCGTGACACGGAGGGTGCGCGTTGCGCCATTGCCATCCTTGTCCAACCACTTGTATGTGATCCAATAACACGTCACCGCCACGTCCCCATTCACTTGAATCGCAGCGGGTTTAAATTCAACACTCTTGAATGTCAGACCCTTATCTGTTTGCGTGGTAATCCAGTCTGTTATGTGGTCCTTGTGAACGGGTGCAGCATTGACCGAGGGCCAGCCAAGGAAATCTTTGTGCCAAAGACCCAAATATGCAGGCAGATCGTTGTGCTGAACATAGTCCCAGTATGTGTGCTCAAGCTTCCACAGCGTTTGCTCGTTTTCTGACGCTTGCGCTTGGGTTGTGCCTTGCAAGGAAACCAGCACAAAGGCAGCCAAAAAAAGAGGCAGCACAATCCTTATCCGGTCGTTTGGCATCTTCGCCTCCGTCACCTGCACAGAATGGATTTCGAGTTTTCGAGTCGAGATTTCACGGAGTATACATCCGAAGTCGTATTCCGATGATTCTGAACTGAAGCGAGATTAGTCTTTCGCCCGCCATTTGGTTCGCAACTGCCTCCGCATTCTGTTGACTTCGCCTTCTCCTCATCCCTACCATTGCACCCTGAGTCCTGCACCCCCCATGATCGGCCAAACCATCTCGCACTACCGCATTATCGAGAAACTGGGTGGCGGTGGGATGGGCGTCGTTTACAAGGCTGAGGATGTCAAACTCGGTCGCTTTGTGGCTCTCAAGTTCCTGCCCGACGACGTAGCCAAAGACCCGCAAGCACTCGCCCGTTTTCAGCGCGAAGCCAAAGCTGCCTCTGCACTAAACCATCCGAACATCTGCACCATTTACGAAATTGACGACCAGCACGGTGAAGCGTTCATCGCCATGGAGTTTCTGGACGGGCTGACTCTGAAGCACCGCATCGGCGGGCGACCGATGGAAACCGAGTTGATTCTGTCCCTCGCCATCGAGATTGCGGACGCACTGGATGCTGCGCATTCCAAAGGAATCGTTCATCGCGACATCAAGCCTGCAAACCTATTCGTGACCGAGCGCGGACACGCCAAGGTTCTGGACTTCGGGTTGGCGAAAGTTGTTCTGGTGGGAAGCACGGCGATGGGAGCGGCGGGGGGCACGTCGCAGGCGACTGTCGAATCGAGTGCCGAGCATTTGACAAGTCCGGGAGCAACGCTGGGAACCATCGCCTACATGTCGCCAGAGCAAGTCCGTGCTAAGGAACTGGACGCCCGAACGGATTTGTTCTCGTTCGGCGCGGTCTTGTACGAGATGGCGACTGGGGCGTTGCCTTTCCGTGGCGAAAGCACAGGAGTTATCTTCAAAGCCATTCTGGACGCGGCACCCACGCCAGCGG
>OCZU010000656.1_pt1 | contig 23324 bp, 28 predicted proteins | sample 1539001 | NCBI WGS metagenome assembly OCZU01 (sample SAMEA3539306, study PRJEB22396) | soil metagenome | biome: tundra; feature: field; material: soil | place: USA | collected 2010-05 | depth 0.15 m | reverse complement strand
CCGCCCCGCGGATTGCGGTTCCTACCAATTCACCCACGAATTCCGCCAAGGACCCAAGATTTTAGGGATGGCAGTTACAAGCTCACTACTACCAAAGAGGAGATCAGTGAGAAGGGCCTTAAGCTGAGCGCATCCCATCTGATTCCAGCGGGGACGCCAATCATTTGTACGAGGATGGCGGTAGGCCGGATAGCGCGGGCGGATCGTGACGTAGCCATTAATCAAGATCTTCGGGCTTTATATGTTAACGATCACTTTGACGCCAGCTACTTAATCTTGGCTGTAGACTCGATCCGCCCTCAGATAGAAAATCTCGCAGTCGGCTCGACAGTTAAAGGGATAAACATTGCTCATCTTCTGGACTTTGAGATTTTTGGTCCCCCCAAACCTGAACAATCCAAAATCGCCGAAATTCTCTCGACGGTAGATCAGGCGATTGAGCAGACGGAAGCTTTGATTGCGAAACATCAGCGCATCAAGACCGGCTTGATGCAGGATCTCCTTACGCGCGGCGTTGACGAACATGGCAACCTGCGCTCGGAAGAGACCCACGGTTTTAAAGATTCTCCACTTGGCCGCATACCTAAGGATTGGAAAGTGCAGAAGATCGCGGATCTTCTCGCTGATGTTGACCCTCCGATGCGAAGCGGCCCATTTGGCAGCGCCCTATTGAAAGAAGAGCTCGTTGATTCTGGCGTTCCGCTGCTTGGAATTGACAACGTCTTTCCAGAAACGTTCGTCAGGAATTACTCCCGTTTCGTACATCCCCGGAAAGCTGAAATGCTGAAGCGGTACCGGGTTCGACCTGGCGACATCATGATCACTATCATGGGAACTGTTGGTCGATGCTGTGTCGTGCCCGATGACATTGGGATAGCATTATCGTCCAAACACGTTTGGACGATATCACTTGATCGAAAGGCCTATTCTCCTTACCTGGCTTGTCTCCAGATCAACTATGCGCCGTGGGTACTGAGACACTTCGCAAATGACGAGCAGGGCGGGATTATGGCAGCCATCAAGTCTGACACGCTTCGTTCGACATTGCTCCCTGTACCTCCTCCAGAAGAGATGGACATAATTGCGGAACGAATGAGGGCGATTTCTTCAGAAGTCCAAAACAAACTTACAATTTTCCAGAAGCTCCGATCGCTTAAAGCCGCTCTCATGCAGGACCTGTTAACCGGCAGGAAGCGTGTCACGGACCTGCTGGCATCAAAACCAATGCGTGAGAAGGTCTATGCCGGGCAGTGACAAGACCGCGCAGGAGATAAAACTCGACGAGCGCAATCACGTCGAAAAGCCGTTCCTCGGTCAACTTGATGGTCTTGGTTGGGAGGTGCTTGATTGCGACAGCAAACAGCATCCGGGCGACACTTTCCGCGAGAATTTCACCGAGGTCGTCATGCTTCCCGTCTTAAGGGAGCAGTTGAAGGTCATCAACCCATGGCTCGAAGACGACCAGGTCGAGGAGGTCGTCAAGCAACTCACCGCGAGTTTCCCCAGCACGGGTTTGGTCCAGAACAACCAGCACGCTCTCCATCTTCTGCTGGAGAACACCAGCGTGAGCGAGAACCGCAAGACGGGCGAGAAGAGCCCCACGGTGCGCTTCATTGACTACAAGCACCGCGACAACAATCGGTTTATCGCGGTCTGCCAGTTCAAGGTGCGAATTCTCGGCACTGAGCATCACATCATCCCTGACATCGTGCTGTTTCTGAACGGGCTGCCGGCCGTCGTCATCGAGTGCAAATCGCCGAAGGTGAAGGAGCCCATCCCCGAAGCGATTGACCAACTGCTGCGCTACAGCGAGCAGCGCGGCGCCAAGGGCGAAGGCAGCGCAGCGCTTTTCTATTTCAATCAATTCGTGGTCACCACCTGCCGCCAGGAGGCCAAGTTCGGGACCATCAGCACCCACAGCGAAAAGCATTTTTACCGCTGGGCGGACCCGTTCCCGCGGTCCGTGAACGACCTGGAACACGGGACCAGCAGCCCGAACGACCAGCAACGCCTGGTGGCCGGGATGCTCGATCGCGATAATCTGCTCGACATCATCCGCACCTTTACGCTGTTCTCCACCAACGAGAAGGGAGAGACCATCAAGGTGGTCGGACGCTACCAGCAGTTCCGCGCCGTCAAGCTGGCCGTGAAGCGCCTGCTGGAAGGCAAGAGCCCCCGCGAACGCAGCGGCATTATCTGGCACACGCAGGGTTCCGGCAAATCCCTGACGATGATGTTCATGGTCAGGGAGATGTACCGGCATCCGTCCCTGTCGAAGTGGAAGGTAGTATTCGTCACCGACAGGACCCAACTTGAAAACCAGCTATCAGAAACCAGTCAGAGCATCGGCTTTTCGGTCAAGGTCGCGGACAGCATCAAGAAACTGAAGGAGCTGCTCGCGTCCGATTCGTCAGACCTGGTAATGGCGATGATCCACAAGTTCCGCGAAGCGGACCTGACGGAGACCTTTCCCGAGCTGAATCCAAGCCCCCACATCCTCGTGATGACGGACGAGGCGCATCGCTCGCAATACTCCATGCTGGGAGCCAACCTTGACAAGGGTATCCCGAACTCGGCCCGGATTGGCTATACCGGGACGCCGATCGACAAGACGGAGCAGGTCTTCGGCGACTACATCGACAAATACACCATGCGCCAGTCCATCGAGGACGGCGTGACGCTGGAGATCGTGTACGAAGGCCGCACACACAAAGCCGACGTGCCCGACACAGCGGGGATGGATACGGCGTTTCAGGATGTTTTCAGCGATTACAACCTTCAGGAAAGGCTGGCGATTCTCGGCTATGGGTCGCGCGATGCTTACCTGGAAGCCAAGACGACCATCGAAGCCAAAGCGAAAGACATGGTGGCGCACTACATCCAACATGTCTTCCCGAACGGTTACAAGGCCCAGATTGTGGCCACGTCGCGCGAGGCGGCCGTGCGCTACAAGGAATATGTCGATGCGGCTCTCGGCGAGGCCGTCGCAGCGCTGGAGAAGTCCAATCCCCTGAAGCTGGATGTCGACCTCCTGAAGCGGCTGAAGACCGATGTGATTATTTCCGGCAGTCACAACGACGAGATGCACCTGAAGCCGTACACGGACGGCGCAAAGCACGAGACGACGATCAAAAGCTTCAAGCTGCCCTTCGGCAGCGAGGAAGAGGGCGTCACGGGTGACATGGGGATCGTCATCGTGAACAACATGCTTCTGACCGGCTTCGATGCGCCTGTGGAGCAAGTGATGTATCTGGACAAGATCATCGTCGCTCACGGCCTCCTCCAGGCGATTGCCCGCGTGAACCGCGTAAGCGGTCCCGCCAAAGACAAAGGATTTGTCGTCGATTACGTCGGCGTCGGCCATCATCTGAAGAAGGCCCTCGACAACTACGACGAGCGCGAACAAAACGAAGTTCTGAACGTGCTGAGCTTTCCCGAGGATGAACTACGTGAACTGCGCGCCAGTCACGCCGCCATCATGGAATTCCTCCAGAAGCAGGGTCTGGCGGATTTAACGGACCATGACGCGTTTTTCGATCTCTTCTACGACGAGGACCTCCGCTTTGAATTCATGAGCCTCTTCAAAACGTTCACAAAGTGCCTGAACGTGGTGTTCCCGGCCAAGGAGGCGCTGGACTTCATGGGAAACTACCAGTCCCTCATGGAAATCAATGTGCTTGCGGGGAAACACTTCCGCGACGAGCGCCTGAGCATGAAAGGTATCCCGCCGAAGCTGCGAAAGATCACGGACGCCTTTCTCCAATCGCGCGGCATCGAAGTGAAAGTCGAGCCTATTTCCATTCTTGACGAGGACTTCCAGAAGGAAGTTAAGGGCCGCACCAGGACGAAGACGAAGGCGGCCGAAATTGAACACGCGATCCGCCACCACCTGGAGGTCGAGCTTGACGACGACCCGGACCTGCAGGCGTCCTTCGCGGAGACCCTGAAGAAAATTCTGGAAGAGTTCCGGGACAACTGGAACAAGATCGCCGAGGAGCTGGAAAAGCTCCGGCAGCGCATCATCAACTCCAGTCAGGAGCCCACCTACGGACTGCATCGCAAGAAGCAAATGCCGATCTTCCGCATGCTCAAGAAAGAGGTCTTTGGCGACGCCGACCTGGACGAGGAGGCCATTTCTTCGCTGGTCTCTCTCACCCAGCAACTCTTCAACGAAGTCGAGCGTGAACTGAAACTGACGGGATTCTGGGAAAGCATTCCTGCCCGCAACAAGCTCAGGGCCGACATTCAAAAGACGCTTCTCCAGCCAGAGTTTGCCAAGTTGCCGGGACTCGTGAAGAATCGCGCGCATATTATCAGCCGCGTCATGGAGATCGCCGAAAAGAACAACGACACAATCCTGTACGCCGCATGATGGAACTGGAATACAAAATCGTTCGTTCACCCAAACGGAAGAAGCTGACCATCACGGTCGAGCGCGACCGGGCGATCATTGTCCATGCTCCAGAGGGCACATCTGAAGAAACAGTTCACCGCGTCATCGATGCCAAGCGTCAGTGGTTATTGGCGAAACTTCGCCACCCGCAAAAATATCAGGATCGGCCGCATCCGCCCGGCAAGGAAGTCGTGAACGGCGAATCCGCCCCTTACCTCGGAAGGGACTATCGAATTGAGATTGCCGAGACAGCGAGCGGAGAGGTTGAGTTTTCGCGCGGGTTCGTGGTGCCCTCCTCGCATCAGGGCAAGCGTCGTGAAGTGCTGCGGGATTGGTATGTCGCCCGCGCCAAAGAGAAGATTCTCGATCGCGTCGAGCAACACGCCCGTGAGCTGGGTGTAAGGTTTACGGCTGCCAGGATCGTTGACAATCGGTACCGCTGGGGCTCCTGCACTGTGAACGGCAATGTCAATTTCAATTGGCGTCTCATCAAGGCGCCGATGTTCGTAATAGACTACGTGATCGTCCACGAACTTGCTCACCTCATCGAAGCCAATCACACGGCCCGCTTTTGGAGCATTGTCCGCGCAAATACTCCCACGATGGAAAAGGGGAAGGCTTGGTTGAAGGAGCACGGACAGATTTTGGAGGAAGAAGTCTAAGCTGCTGCTTTACCTGCTAAGCCCAAGCTTGTCGAAAAGCGATGAAAAGCGCAGCCAAGGCTCTGAAGCAGTCCCCCGTCAACCCGACTTCGGCCCGCCTCGCCGAGGATACCATCGTGGCGGCCTCCAAGATCCAGAACCGGCCAATCCCGTGGAGAGCGGCTGCTTTATTGGCAAGCACACGCCAAACCAACCAGAGCCCCATCGCCGTCGAGCTTGCCCCGCTGATTGACCGCTAATCTCGACTCCGAATCACCGTGACCGCGTTCTCCTTGTGCTGCTCCTCGACGAGTGCCTTCCACGCAGCGAGCAGCTTGTTGAGGCTCCTGATCGCGACAGCGCGCTGGAATTGACTGCCGAACCTGGCCTCGATCCGCACGGAATAGGAAAGGCCGTTGTCGGTGCTGATCGCGTCCGTCGGTTTGGTTTTCTGCATGGCTTCCATTCTCTCGCGATTCGAAGCGGCATACCAGCGTTGATCCACGATCAACGGAAGCCTGATCCGCGTCGCAAGCTGTTTCCGCCTTTCCAGTTCCCGCCGACCGCCCCCATGGCCTCGTGATTGTTCGGGCGGGATTTTAGCGGCGTACCTCACGCTCCAGGGCAAGGGCTGTGCCCTCGGGCTCGGTGTCCCCGCTTTCCTCAGCACGGCTTCGTGCAAGCGGGTGATGCCCCTCCGATCCCTCGCCCTTCCGCTTTGAGGACTCCCCGCCGCTGGGTCCCACGCCGTCGAGGCCCATGGTGGCGGCCTCCGAACCTGAAAGGAACAAGCCATGAACGACTTCGCCAAAACCGGCGCGCTGGAACTTCTCACCGCGGATATTAAGATCCGGCTGCTGGAAAACGGCCGCAAGAACGCCGCGCGCATCAATGATGACGGCAACACTATTGATTTTCATCCGGTGGTGAAGCTCTTCACGCCGGATGCGGGCTTCACCTGGCTGCTGACCGAGATCGACTCGGAGAATGAGGATGTCGCCTTTGGCCTCTGCGATCTCGGCATGGGATGCCCGGAGCTGGGCTCCGTCAGCCTGTCGGAAATCACCGCACTCAGAGGAAAACTCGGTCTTCCGGTCGAACGCGACCTCCACTTCGAGGCCGAGAAATCTCTGAGAGCCTATGCGGACGAAGCCCGCCTCTTGGGCAGGATAAAGAATTGAGGCGCGCCATGACAACCAACATCACCCAGGCGCATCGTGATGCGTTTCACGCACTCGTCAGCGGCGATTTCGTAAACTTCGCCCTCTTTTCCTGCTTCGTGAACGACGAACCGGCCGCCGCAATCGTCGCCGTCAATTCCGATGGCGCCGATTACGTTCTAACCCCACTATTCGTGAGCGTCACTGACGCGATGCGCCTGACCGACCACGAAGGCCGCACGCCGGACTGCCGCACCAACACCATCTCAGTCAACGAGTGAAATGGAATTGAAGAATCCCACACAGCAATCGCAAAACCGAAAGGAAGATAAACCCATGCCGAACACAAACTGTCTGGAGGGCATGAAATGCCCGAAATGCTGTCAGGAGGATAGCCTCAAGATCGAGGCCACCTGTATCTTTACCGTGACCGATGACGGTACGGAGGATGAAGGCAACGGTCACGAGTGGGGCGATACGAATTATTGCGAGTACCCCGATTGCGGGCATCACGGCACCGTTGCCGATTTCACCATCGAAGAATGGGGCAAGCAACGCAATTTGCCCGAGACCTTGCCGCATGAAAAGAAGTTTGCGGAACTGTTCGACGCTGCACGAAATGCCTATGACCAGATGCAGCAATGCGCAAAGCTCTTAGATCAAGACGAAGAATTTCAGGACGCTCTGCGCGACTTAGGCGACGCCCTCGCCTGAGCTCCCAGGATTCCGCGACACAATTCCCCTTTTTCCGTTGACCCCGGCGCAAGGCTCCGCTATCCCGTAAGTTGTCGGGTCGGCCATCAAGCCCGCACACCTGTGCCCTGACGGCCGCCACCAGAGGCCGCCCCGGTTGCGCGAGCCTCGCGGTTGCGTGGAACGCAGAGCCAACTTTCTGCTGTGAGCGCAGAGAACGAATAAATCCGCGCGAGGCCCCATGGTGGCGGCCTTCAACCGTAGAGGCATCATACGCATGACACCGCAAACCGCCGACGAAAAGCCCCGCTGGGTTTACCGTTTCGACAACTACACGCGCGCCCTCACTCTGCTGCGCGAAGGGATCGAAACTATGCAAGCCAGACATCTAAACGACCTCGAAAAACAGGGTCTCATCCAGCGTTTCGAATTTACCTGCGAGCTCGCCTGGAAACTCCTGAAAGACTATCTCGAAGACACGGCGGTGCGTCTCGAAACCGTCACCCCAGCCGCCGTGATCAAGGAAGCCTTCGCCGCCCGGCTCATCGAGAACGGCGATCTTTGGATGCAGTCCCTCAACGCGCGCAACCGAACGTCCCACATCTACGACCTGAAGACCTTCGAAAAAATCCTCGCCGACATCGGCCATGATTACCTTCCGCTCTTCGAGGCGTTGCAGCGCAAACTTCTTCCCAGCACGCTGGAGGACTAATGATGCCCGCCCACGGCCTAAGCGAACGGCATATCGACATCATCCGCGCGATCCTGGCTCCCTATGCGGATCGCATCGAGCGCGTCGATCTCTTCGGCTCGCGCGCCACGGGCGCCTATCGGCCCGAATCGGACATCGACATGGTCTTGCACGGGACTGTGGACGAAGCGGCCATAGGGCGCATCCGGACGCTCCTCGACGATAGCCTCCTGCCCTACAAGATCGACCTTTGCGCCTACGACCGTATCGGCTATCCGCCGTTCCGAGCCCATATCGACCTCGTCGCCAAGACGCTCCTGACCCAGGCCGATCTCCGGGCGCCGCCGCAGGACAAGAACTCGAACCCAAGGACTCCGCCATGACCGAACCCATTGAACCCAAATCCTGAGTTTCGCTCGCTCTCCGAAGATGCCCTCGCGGCGGCCCTCCAGGACCCGGACCCGGCGAATTCCATCGCCGTCGAGGTTGCCCGGCTGATCGGCGGATAGCAGAACCTGCTAAACTCAAGGGATCGAGATAGAACCCCCTCCCGAAAAGGGAAAGCGTTTCCCCATGCTGTACGACAGCACGAAGACCCTATTGCGGACGATCATTCAATCGCTAGAAACGACGAATGAAGTCGCCTGGGAAGACCAGATCGAATCGGCTCAAAACTGTGTTTTCGAAGTGTACCAAATGCACCACGCGCTGTCGATGGTGTCAGAGGGAGTCAAAAGCAGATTTCCGGTGGCCAACCCGCATTGTGAGAGGTTGGATCGCGCCATGCCACACGTCAAGACCATGATGACTGCAATCCGGCGACGGGACCAATCGGCGGCACTGGAAAGCGGGAGACTGGCTCTGGCTGAGATGTGAAACGCTGCCGCTCCAGAACCTCCGCCCGGTCCACCCAAATATAGGAATATTTTCCTAACCAGTCGCCCCTAGTCGCTCGGCGGAAACCCACTTTCCGCCCCTTCTCCCTGGATGCCGTCGTTGGGGAACTGTTCCAGGCAAAACCCATCGCCGTCGAGCTTGCCCAGCTCATTGCCGCCCCATTTTCCTCGCCGACCAGCGTATGCGGCCCGCACGGCCGTAAAGGGTCTGCGATGAACGCCCCAAAAGCGCGCCCTTGACCGCTCCCGGCGGCCCGCTGAAGAGCCTTTCCTGTCATGAGAAAAATGGGGTAACGCAAAGCGGAACGCACTCAGTCCGCGCCGGACGTTGTATGGGACGGTGGCGATGCCGGCAGGGACCAATCGGGTACGGACGACTTGTCTCGCCAGGGAAGATAAATGTAGAATCGGAATGGAGACTACCGGTGCTGAAACGCCTTACTACCGTCGAGGAATCCGAATGGTTTTGCAGGCTCACGATCCAGCTATTCAATCTAAGCGCAACGGCCTTTCGAGACCCGCGGGACTTGGAACAGTTTAAGCGACTTCAGATGTCGCTCGTTGAAAGCCTCAGGGAGTGCCGAGATGTCCAATTAGAACTGGCCGCGCTCATCGATGGTCATGCCAAGGAAGTGGAGTCGGGTGTGGGTGTCCATGTCCTCAACGGCCATATACAAGTCTTGAACGACATCGAGCCAAAGCTAAACAGGCTTTTCAAGGATTTCTTTAGCAAAGCACGAACAGCTCTCTACCATCTTGTCGGGCAGAAGAACGTCCCGGAGTCGGTCACGTATTTCTTGCTCGATCGGCGAAGCATCAGTTTCATGCAAGTCAAAGATGATGCCAAATTTGAGGAGGACGCAGCGAAGTTCCTGCGCGAGATGCCGGGCGAGAAGGCTAGAAGCCTCATAAATATGGTCCGGGGCGACCGCGCGGCGTGGAGTTCGACATTGATCGGTACTCGGGATCGAATAATTCACGACATCAACTGTCCGCAACTGAAGATGAACTATGGAGTCGTAGGGGGGAAGGTACGCGCAGGCTTCCCGACAGTTAGCGGCCAGGAACTGCGTCAGTACCTCAATCTCTTCTGGGAAAATCTTTACCAGGCAGTCGAGGAGACTGTTCTCCTCTGTATCGCCATCCGGATGCCTGACAATTTTATGCCGTGTCGAATCCCGGACGATAAGGTTGACCCGAAGCTGCCATTTCGATGGTGCTTTGCCTTTCGTCCTGGTCGCACCGAAAATTCGTAGCTTCGGCAACTATCCCATGCCCGCCTCTTCATCGAACTTGATCCGAGCCGAAGCATGGGCTGGTCCTCATTTGCCGAGGCCCGCCGCCCTCGGCAACCCGACCCGGCGAACCCCATCGCCGTCGAGCTTGCCCCGCTGCTTGACCGCTAATCTCGCCTCCGAATCACCGTGATCGCGTTCTTCTTGTGCTGCTCTTCGACGAGTGCCTTCCATGTCGCGAGCACCTTGTTGAGGTTTCTGATCGCGACAGTGCGCTGGAATTGGCTGCCGAACCTGGCCTCGATCCGCACGGAATAGGAAAGGCCATTTTCGGTGCTGGTCGCGTCCGCCGGTTTCGTTTTCTGCATGGCTTCCATTCTCTCGCGATTCGAGAAGGCATGCCAACCTTGAATCCGCCATCAACCGGAAGCCTGATCCGCGTCACCCGCTATGCCCGTCTTCTCCTTGCCCGCCACCAGGCCCTCGATTTTTGGCGAATCTTACAGCCGCGCGGCGCTTGTCTTGGGTCAATCGGTCTTCCGCCCATAACGGCAGACAAAATTGCCGTGCGGCAGATTTTGTTGCGTTCCGGGTCCCCGCGAAGCCCGATGACCCCGCGCCGCCCGGCTGTGTTCCGTTCGCCATCGGAGGCCACCATGGTGGCGGCCCCGCGGATAACGGAAAGGAACACCCGCATGGGACTCGACATGTACCTCACCGGCGAGAAGTTCATCATGACTGCGGCTGGCATGAACCCGCAAGAGGAAGACGGTTTTCGTCTCCGCTCAAAGACTCTCCAACTGGGTTACTGGCGCAAGCATCCGAATCTGCATGGCTACATCGTCCAGACCTTCGCCGGCGGCAAAGACGAATGCCAGACTATAGACCTTGGTCCCGACCACATCCGCACCCTAATCGCGGCGGTTAAGGCGCAGGAGCTTCCCGACACGACCGGTTTCTTCTTCGGCGTCAGCGACTCGTCGCAGGAGCGCGTGGCCGAGGACATCGCCACCTTCGAGAAGGCCGTCGCATGGGTCGAAACCGACGAGCCCGGAATCTTCCGCTCCGTCAAATATCGCGCTTCATGGTAACCGTCGCGCACGAGCAAGCCCCGAGACGCTTGAATGTGATGACGGAGATCAGGATATTCGCTACAGTACAACCCCAGGGAGTTACGAGCATGACTGCACAACAGCCTTCGAACGATCCCGTCCTGACCCGCTTTCGCGATGCCGCCCGCGCGCGCTATGGCGACCGGGTCGTGCGCATCGTCTTCTTCGGATCACGCGCCCGCGGCGACCATCGTCCCGACTCCGATTACGACATCGCCGTGTTCTTGAAGGACTACGATTCCTTCTGGACCGAACTCGATCCGCTCGTTGACATAACGACCGACATCCTGTCCGACACCGGCGCCGTCATTTCCGCCAAACCCTTCCGCGCCGACAGCTACACTGCCCAAACGCTCTTCATGGGCGAACTCCGCCGGGAAGGAATCGACCTATGACCCCAGCCATCGCCGACTCGCTCCGCACCGCCAAAACCTGCCTCATCGATGCAGCCATGCTTAGCCCAGTCCCGCGCGCCGCGGCGCGCGAAGCCTATCTTGCCTCCTACCATGCAGCAGAAGCTTACGTTTTCCACTGCACGGGAAAAATAGCCAAGACTCACTCCGGCCTCCGCTCCGAATTTAATCGCCTAGCCAAAGACGAGCCGCGCATCGGACGAGACCTCGTCAAATTCCTTTCCACAGCCTACGAACTCAAATCGATCGCCGACTACAATACCGACCCTGCCACGCGCATCACGGCAGACGAAGCGCAGGACGCGATCCACACCGCCACGCGATTCGTCACTGTCATCGAAGATCTGATCGGCACGCCAACATGACCGAACAGCGCGCAGTTGCCCGCAGCGCGGAGCCAACTTTTCTTTTGTGAGCGCCAAAACCAGCAGGCTGGGGCTTCCCAAACCTACATCGCCGCCGCCGGTCATGCTGTGGCCGGCTACTACACGCTGGTCTTCGGGCAGGTCGAATATGCCGCAGCCCCGGAGCGGCTGACCAAAGGCCTCGCCCGGCATCCCGTCCCCATCATGCTCCTCGGCCGCCTCGCCGTTGCGACATCCTGGCAGGCCGTGATGCCCTGTGCATTACGAGTGGCCGACGAAACTGGTATGCGCCTGACGACGCCGACGATCCGCGAAACTCTCCCGAGCCGCAGAATCCTAGAGAATCAAAGGGTGTATACTAACCCAGAAGCCCGGAGCCAAAATGGCAAGCTCCGGCTCGCCTGCAAATGCGGGGTTAGGAGCTAACTACCAATGTCTGACGACACGGAAATCCAAAACAAGGAGAGTCTCCTTGGCAACGAAACCAATGAGGACGGGAGTCCAGTTCAGGAAGTTGTTAAGGACGGGGACGTGGTCGCTGAAATTCACAACAAAGAGAGCCTACTTGGAAATACGAAAAACGAGGACGGGAGCCCGGTTCAGGAGGTCGTTAAGGATGGGAACGTGGTCGCTGAAATTCAAAACGAAGAGAGCTTACTTGGAAACACGAAGAACGAAGACGGTTCGCCCGTCAAGGAGGTTGTCAATAAGGATTAACCAGCTTCCTTTGCAGTAAGCGGACGCACATCTTGGTCCGTGCATCGGCTCCGTATGCCGGTTCTGGCCGCCGCAATCCGCGAAGCTCTCGCGCGGCCCCGGCCCGTGCCCGATCCCAGGAATGTCGCCGCGATGTCCCCGCAAATATACGAATATCTTCCTAACCAGTCGCCAGTCGTCGGCCCCATATCGCCCGCCTTCCCGCTCGCCAGTCTGCCGTCGTTGCGACTCTCCAGAACCCGGACCCGGCGAACCCCATCGCCGCCGATTTCGCCGGACTGTTTCCCGCCCCATTTTCCTCGCCGACCAGCGTACGCGGCCCGCACCCGCCGTAAAGGGTCTGCGATGAACGCGGGATGCGCGCGCCCTTAACTGCTCGTGGCGGCCCGCAGGAAACACACTTCTTTCCTGTCATAAGGAAAATGGGGGTATGCAAGGCGGAGCGCATCCAACCCGCCCTGGGGACGTTGTATGGGACGATGACCGCGCTCACGGCAGAAGCCGCAGCAGGAGGCGCGCCTTCTCCGCGTACCTTAAAATTGGCTTTATGGAAGGAATGTTCAATTTCAACCCCTCAGATCAGTACTTGTCAGTTGTGCAATACGGGCAAGCCGCCGATGCTCTCCATGTCTTATCTGGCGTGCTCTTGTTCGAGTTTGCCCGCCATAACGGAACCGAGGTAACCCGCGATCAGATCGTGAAGAACTTCATAGCCCGCGCGGATACAATGGTCCGCGGCATTTTCCGGCTGTGGGAGATCAAGGATTATGGCGACTGCTGGATTATCCACCGTGCTCTGCTCGACCGTCTGTTTCATCTCCATGCGTTGAACGCTAACGATCAGTTCGAGTTGTTCGATGACTGGTCATTCAAAATGCAGTACGAAGCGGCTGGCCGGCTGCGGAGCGATCCAGCCCTGAAGGACCAACTTGAAGGGCTGGTGGACGAGCTCACAACCGAGCGGAAGGCACGTTATCAGCGGCTCGTTAAGAACCGGCCTGATTGGCGGCGTCCGAAAGCGGAGGATGCAGCCAAGGCCATGGGCCTGACGTTCCTCTACAGGTACGGGTACGACTACGCATCCAGGCACGTTCACCCAATGGCAAATGATGGGCAGGAGGATTTCTTCAACATCAGCCGCTTGGAGCCAAGGCCCAACTTCCCAGAGTGGGGGATCGTACTCTCGAACTCCATTTTGGTCGCGTCAATGATTCTTCAGGAAGCGCTTAACGCGAGCACTTTGTCGTGGCGCACCGACGTTTACGATGCGGTGGATGGTGTTCGGAAGTTTCTTCTCTCCGGCTCGCCAAAGGACCACTTACCGCTCGCAAGAGTGAGCATGATGTTTAAAGACGATGTTCCTTTAGCGCAGCATCGTGAATCTGGGCGATGACGCCTACCATCTGGCGTCTTCAGCTCAATCCAGAACCCCGGCCCGGTGATAGGAATATCTTCCTAACAAGTCGCCCTTAGTCATTCGGCGAAAACACGGATTCCGCACGCTCGCCCTGATGCCGCCGTCGCGGCGCTCCAGGACCGGACCCAGCGTCCGGTTCAGCGAGTTCCGAAAACTACAATAGCGACAGGGGATAAAATGAATACGATGGCAACAAGCACGAGCCTGAGAGTTTGTCTGTTCTGCTCTCAACGTCTGGACGACCGCGCCAAGGAGCATGTCATTCCTTTGTGGCTCCAGCAATACCTCGGGATCACCGAAGACCAACTTGGTCTCATTGTGGGAGAGGCCAAGACACATCGAATCTCCGATGAGCGTCGGCTTGCTGTTGACCAACATCTGGAAGGGCGAATCTGCGCTCGCTGCAATAATGGCTGGATGTCCGCTCTCGAAAACGACACCATGCCGCTGCTAAAGACGCTCCTGTCGTGCGAAAAAGATATTTCGTCGTTGAACATGGGTGATAAGCTCTTGCTCTCACGCTGGGCCGCCAAGACTGCGTTCATGATGAATAGTGCCTCGGCCTTCGACAGAAAAGTGCCCAGAGAGCACTTCGCAGAATTGTACCGCTCGCCTACGCGGCTTCCTGGAGGCGTATTCGTGCTCGCTCAGCAACACCGCCACACGGAAGGCTTTCACCTGTTTCAGTTTCCCAGTTGGGACCTTGTCGGCCTGCCTGGTCCCGAGTCAAGGGCAGTGGACGATGCTCTCTTGACCGCCTACAAGATCGGGTTCCAGCTCGGTACCCTCCTGGTGGTTGTAGGCTTCTTTTCCGTTCGCCCCTACGTTCTTTACTTGTGGCATGGAGTCCACGTATGCCTCTGGCCCTTAGTCCCAAGAATCCGCTGGCGGGAGCCTGCTGACACTGGCTTCCCCTGGGATGACTCATTGGCAGCTCTCGTTGCTTTCATGAACGGGGCGGGATTATCTTTAGAGACTGCCAAAGTTTCGTGAACATCGCTAACTAACCGCGCCGACCACGAATTCAACAGGCTTCCTCTCCCCCGATCATCGCCCCTTCCGCCGCGCCGCCCCAGGGCCTCTTGATTTTCAGGCGGATTTTAGCGGCGGACCTCACGCTCCAGGGCAAGGGCTGCGCCCTCGGGCTCGGTGTCCCCGCTTTCCTCAGCACGGCTTCGTGCAAGCGGGTGATGCCCCTCCGATCCCTCGCCCCTCCGCTCTGAGGACTCCCCGCCGCTGGGCCTTCATAGCCGACTTCCGTCACCGCATGCTCAGGCATCATGCCGAGGGCATATACATGGCGGAAACCCTTTTCGGCTCGACCATAACGCTCTCGACCGGCCGGGTGATCCCCGTGCGGTGGATCGGCGAACAGCACGTTCGGGAAGACCTCGGCTTTATTCCGTCCTTTGCCGATTGGGTGAAGGCGATCCGCCCGGAGCCGTGGATGGGCCGCGCCCTGAAGCTGGAGGGCGGGACGCCGAGTTCCGACGGCGTTCCTGTTAGGCTATGAATAGAGGCCAGCAGAGATGGGTGATGCAGCACAACAGCTTCCACCTGAGAAGCGCACCGTTGAGGAAAAACCCGCTGAGACTCCGGATACCGAAGCGGCTCCGCTTTCGCAAAACGCCGTTGCGCAGACGGAGGCAACGGCCGGACCTGTAGTTGACAAGTCCGAGAAAACCGTCGAAAATTCGGAACCAAAAATATCGAGAGAGGATCAGATGGCCACCGCTCCGGGTTTCATTCCTCGCCACTTCGCCGCGGCGATGGATAAATTAACCGCCCGCGCAGATAGCAAGAACGAACCGCGCTGGATCATCAGCGACGCGGGGAACGATCCCTTTTCGACCACGCTTGATGGCAATTTCGTCATCACCGATTTGACCGGAACAGAGCACCGTTTTAAGATCGCGAGAATCGCAAATTTCTACTTTCAGCCGCTCTTGGCCGAGCCGGAGCGAATTGACCTCTTCGTTTGGGAGAAAGGCGATGACCATCCGCGCGCCAGGCACCCGGTCTATGCCGGTACTTTCCACTACAAAAGCGGCGTCGCGGCGAAGCTTGACATGCGGAAAAAAGAATTAGGAATCGGGTGAGGATTTGACCGTTCGCGGAAAAAAGTACCTAAACGTGTCTACAATTCCAGCAGCCAGCACATAAATCACGACGGTCAGGCAAAGGGCCACGACCCAGACACGACCTATTCGCACGGCAGTGCCGTTCATTTTGGGATTCAGCGCCATTTGCTTCGGCACCATTTCACCGAAAAGGAAAAGTACCAGGCTGACCCCGAAGATCGTGAACATATCCGTGCTGTCCGTCTTCCTCAGATAGTGGCCGAGGACCACCGTCATACCGACTGCGACGACCGTATTGGCCATCACAATAATGGCATTAGGCAGGTCATCATGGGTCATCAAGCGAATGAGAAAATTCGAGTGTTTGCGAGCAGCCCAGTCCCAAATGCGGAGGGGCGAGTAACGGTTTCGAGGCGTGTAATTGGCGTCCATACGCGACTGGCCGGGAATCGGCACTGTTTCACCGTTCAGCAGCGCAGCCTCAGATGCCGAACATAGGGCGATAACAAGCGTGGAGAAGGCCATCAGCAGCTTAACTACTCTCTTGTTTTCAACGACGGCGGCCCAAGGAGACGCTAAATAGCGCGTGAGCAGAACACCAAGAACGGCCCATACCGCCAAAGCCCATATCACGCGTATCCATGTTGGCAATATACCCTCAAACGAAATCAGAAGCACAAGCCAACTGAGAAGCAAAGCCCAGAATAGTGTGGCCGCCCAGTTAATCTGCCATTCCGTCCCCGGCCATGCGCCCCACGGCCACGACCTCGCGATGTCTGATTCACAAAATCCAATTAGGATCGCATCGGCGATTACCAGAACAGCAACCACCCACCAAAAGCACGAGTTTTTCGGTTTAGTCACTGGCAATCGCAAGGAGCTCGGCGTCAGTCGCAACTAACAGAACGCGCCCCCTCATTCCTAGCGTTGATTCGATCTTCCTGATGCTCCGTCCGACAATTTCCACTTTCAAATGGCCGGCGTCAACGCCACGGGACTTTGCTCCGTGTCCCCACATTCTACCCTCTTGCGAGCCCAATCCACGAAGCGCGCCGCAACGCCCAGCACTCCCCGCTCATCGCTCTCCTGACCTTCCGCCGTCCAGGCATCGAATTCTCTCGGGGCTTGACGCATATTCCAGGGTGAGGTGACCGCGCCTATAACAGCCGAAAGTTGACCTCGATAGTCGCCTGCACCGAAACTGCATGGCCATCCTTCATGCCTGGACGGAACCGCCACCGCTGGACCGCTTCGACGGCTTTCTCGTCGAGCCCCATGCCGAGGGAGCGCATGACACGTATTTGCCGCGGCAGTCCATGCTCGTCCACCACGAGTTGCACTAGTACATTTCCTTGCAGCTTGGCGTTGCGGGCTTGGTCCGAATATAGAGGCTCAACCTTGGAGAGCACCGCTGGAGGAAATACCCCTTGGCCCACACGATATGGTTTCAAGGTGCCGTCGGGCAATGCGGTTCGATTTCCAGAACCTCTAAGCTCCTCAGTGCGATTTCGCAATTCCCTGGTGATACAATCTCTCCGTTCGGCGGCCGGCACCGCGTCGCAAGCTCGCGCGTACCGGTTGAACCACTGGACGTGCTCCCGACGGACGACCGCTTTTTGATCCGTCGAGGCGCGTTCGATTGCTTGCTTATATGCCGAAACCATCTCCCGTTCCATTAAAGCCAAATCCGGCTCACGGCAGATCAACCGCTCGGTCGGTGTCCTCGCCTTCGAGCAGTCAAAGCTGGGCGTAACGGGAACCTTGCTCTCACCTCGCAGATCCGCTGACTTTGGCGGACCAACCTGGTCTGCGGCCGAGACACCAAGGCCTCTTTCTTTCTGAAACTGAGAGATCAGCGTAATATTCTCTCGCTCGACCGGAGTCAACGTGCTCGGCCGAAACTGTTCGGCAGGGACGGTCGCGCGATACCAGGGCTGCTCGCTGAAATAGTTTTTCAGCTCTTGCTGCCGGAAAGAGTAGCCATGTCTGGCGTAGGGCAGATTCCTAAGTATCTCTAGATCCCACTTCGTAAGCCCATCAAGTTCGTCCCTGCGCAGAAGTCGTTCCGATGGATCAAAGCGCGACGAAAGCGACCCGCTGCCATTTTCAGAGGGAGTACTGCCCTCACCCGGCACATCCGCTGACTTTGGCGGCCCAGGCTGGACTGTGGAAGAGACATCTAGGCTCCGCGCGTTGACAACGAGATCGTACACTCGAAGCGTTTTCTTGCGCTCGGCGTCTGAGCACGTCTCCTGACTCGTATAGGGATTGCAGTTGATCTTCGCGCGCATTCGAAATCGGTCGGTTGATTCCCACGTGACGCTATCCAGATCAAATGCCAGCTCCTCATGTTCGTTGGCGAGAGAGATCGGCACGCGGCGCGCCTCCCGGTCACGAGCGTCTATCACAAACAATTCAACATGTGCTTCGTTATAATGAGCGGCAAGCCAATAGCCCCCGTCCGGCGACCACGAAGTCCACTGGACCGCAGACAGTCCGAAGGCAAACTTCGATCCATCGAGCACGACGACACCGGTCAGTGTTGGCAGATGAATTAGAATGCCTTGCGCCTGATTGCCCATCGAAAAACACAGAACGTCGCCATTGCTCGACGACGGAGATACCCACGCACCATCGCTCTCGCTCGGAATCACAAAACCCTGCAAGACTACATTTCGGTAATAAAGGCGATGATCCGTATTAAGAGCGAAATCGCCTTTTCTGTCGCCGAGTTTAAGCTCCGTCCACTGATGCGGTCCGCCGTCCGGTGCACGGTTCTCGCCGGTGTCGATTGCCTCGGGCGTGATGTCACCCTTGACGCCTTGCGCAAGCTTCCAATCCGTTTGGGTGGCGGATACGCGAAATGCAGCGACGACACCCTCGAAGCCACCTTCAACGCGGTGACGTGGCCAATAATGCGATACCGTCTCCCCAATCGTCGGGGAGTCGAGAGGGTCTTGATGGTTGCCAGCCCGGCCAAAGGTCTGTGTTAGCCCCGGAGAAGCGGCCACGAGCTTTCCATCGAGCATGATGTACTGCCCTTCTGTTCCGTAGCTAAGGCCTATAGCGTGCCACTCGCCGAAGCGAAACTTGGTTTTCCGGGCTTCCGTTGGGGACGCTGGCGGCTTGTTGTACTTGCTGGTCGCCATCCAATAAGACAACGTGCCTGTGCGGGACACCGAGAACCTTGTGGTCCCCGGCCAGGTGACATCGCCGCCCTGAGCGTCGCTTGAAAAAATCATCGCGTCGTCCTGGTTTGTTCTGAGCTGGAAGTTATTGTAGCCGTACCCGCTGTTGACCTTGATCCAGAATTCCAAGGTGCCCTCGGACGGGATGAGCCCCGGATACTCGATCCGACTGCCGTTGGCTGCGGAAAAGATCGCCCCGCGGTCACCGAGCGCATGCTGCCACTGGACGCCGCTGGGATACCCAATGGAAGCGCCAACCAGCTTGTCTTCGACCGGCAAAGCGACCCGTAAGTCGGCGTGCTCCGGCCGGACCGCGATGACCAAAAGGACGAAGAACGTCACTGTCGAGGCTGCCGAAAGAACCGCCGCAACGATAGCCCTTTTCCGCTTGTTCAGCAGGAACCCGGTAACCATTACGCCGGCCAGCACGGCGGCGCCGAACAGACTGTAAAAAACGGCCCACGCCAGCGACCCAGAAGGCTGCGGATGACTCCGCCCTGCATTGTTTGCCAGCCCTTGTCCGAAGAAGAGAATGAGAAAGAACACGATCCAGCCCAACGCAATGGACCATGCTCGACTCACTCCGATCTTCGGCGCGGCGGGCGCGGTTCCACCGCCAGAAAGTCCAGATGCAAAGCCGCTGGGGGCCGGCAAAGTCTGCGACGCCGTCGCGGGAGCCGGCGGCCCCATGATGTTATGGACCGTAAACGCGGCTGTTTTGAGCGGTCTCTGCTGAACGGACTCCGGATATGGGTCCGAGCCCCTCAGAAGAACGGTCCGTTCACACCATGGGCAGTTCTGTAGATGGTTTGGGTAGATGTGTCTCCGATTTGCGGAGCATGTATCCAGATTATGCTGAAGGTCGTTAAGAGCTTCTCTCCACTCTCGGGGAGACGGCCGGGTAGCGGGAGTCTTGTGGCCGTAGCCGAAACATCTGACAAAGAGAGCCCTGACGGGTGAAGGCAGGATGTCAAACGGGACGGCCCCTGGCATCGGGGCGACAAGCGGCGACCCTGCGTAGGGGCAATCCCCTGTTCGGATGCGGTCTTGCGGTAGCGGTTCTCCGGCACCGCGCCAAATGCCGGCGTAGGGATGGACGCCTTCCATTAAAAGGTGGAAAACCATCACGCCAAGAGCAAAGTTATCGTGGGTAGAATCCCGATCTGTCTGGCTGAAATCCCGCCCCTGAAGCTCTGGCGGCGTGAAGTCCGGTTTGCCGACGGTACACCGAAAGAATCCCGCACCAGGCTTGGGCACCTGCATCGAGTCGCAATCGACGAGCGTAACCAGCGCGCGGTCGGATACAAGGAAGTTGCTCTCGTTGATATCGCCCACCACGTAGCCGCGGGCGTGGACGGCCTCAACCACGCTTGCGATGTTGGCGGCGGTCCCGACCAAATAATCCCAGGTAAATCCGGGAGCTACCCGCCGCCGGTCTCGCGGGTTGTAGAGTTCCAGGACCGGTACATTCGTGGTAAAGTCCGCGCGGTGCATGAGAAACCCAACGCAGTTCCTCTTGAATTGGTCGAGGAGAATGTCGTTCGGCCAGCAGATGGAGACGTGCCCCTGGCTTAAGGTCGGGTCGGACGGGGGGCTGCTTATCATTGCCGCAAGCTTTTCTGATCGCTCCACGGAGGGTCTAAAGTAGATCTTGGCAACTTGATCACCCCGTCCGCGTAAGGCGTAAATATCGGCCTCGCCGCCTGAGGCGAGTTTCAGGTCGAGATGGACGGGCTTGCCATTCCGATCACTGAGTGTCATGGCGAACCGCAAGAATTAAGGTCTTGTCGTCGTCCGTCCGCTCACAGACCCGATCAGACCGGAGAAAATCCTCAAGTTCGGCGGTCGTGGACGCCGGATTATCGGCGAACTCGAACAGCGGCCGGAAGAACGGATCATGCGCGGTGTTGTCGGCGTAGCGGAGCGCTAGGAGTTGCATCCCGTCGCTTAGCATGGCCAAACCGATAACCTCCTGGCTCGGAAATGTCGCGCGATGGAGGTGGTCGAGGCAGTCGGAAGATGTCAGGAAGGTAGTTTCGTTGATGTACTCGCTCTGGCCAAGTTGCGAAAGGACGCGCAATGAGCCCGAAACGTCTCTGGAGATGACCGCCCCGTCTCCCACCTGAATGGTCGACAGCCACAGAGGAGTGACGATTGTCAGAAGCAAAGTCGTGGCGACCTCGTTGAATTCTTCTCCAGGAGCGATCTCCTGCAAGGCTGCGCGGGCAGTGACGACGGCTTTCTCAAGAAGAGCCTCGCAGTCCTGCGCGGTTACGGGCTGGGCTGCCCGCAGATCCCTGGCGAGGCATTGGGTGCTGGCCTCGACAGCGCGCCGGGCTCCCTCGTAGGACCGTTTTGCAGACCCAGCTCCGTCAGCAACCGCAACAATAATCGTTCCGTCGTCCAGGATTGCTGTGGCATGAGCATCCTGACAGGGTAGGTTCTGGGCAAGGTGGCTACTGCCAACGACTGAGGCAGCGAGGTAGCGCCACGTTTCTGGGATGGATTCGGCCATTTGCGTTACACGGGCGCGCCAAACCCAATCTGGGGAAGCGGGGTCTGCTGGCCCGGCTTACTGCCTGAGACGCGCTTTTGGCTCTGCGAAAGCCAAATGAACAGCTCTTTGAATTTGAGGCCATCGAGTTTCAGCGCTCGCGGTGTAATCGACGAGAGAATCTGCATATTGGCTCCTTCGACGCCGACGCCAAAGAAGGCAAGCGCCTTCGCGGATGTCTCTGCCTGAACCATTTGCGCCGCACTCTGCCATTCGTCGGTCGGTGCACCATCTGTGATCAGAAAAATCCACGGCTGATAATAGAGAACCCCACTCGCCTTGTATTCGGCCTTGCGGTTCTTGACGAGTTGAAGCCCAAGGGCAATCGCTTCTCCCATTGGCGTTCCCCCGCCTGCAGCCAGGGTTGGCGCAACGAGACTGCCGGCCGAAACGAAATCCTGGACTATATGAACCGCGCCGCCGAAGGTGACGATGGCTATTTCGACCCGCCTTTTCGCCAGCGCGTCTTCCTGGATGTCGCTCTGAAACGTCTGGAGTCCTTGATTGAGAGCGTCGATTGGCGAACCGCTCATCGAGCCGGACGTGTCCAGCAACAATACGCAGGCACAGCGAGGGTCGGGGTTTTCGGCAAATTCTGGATTGAGCGCCATGGAATATTTACCCTTCTTGGAGATTCAGGGAGCCTATTATACCCCCTTGCACTACCCAATGATTTGGGGGCTCGGGAAGGCAGCGCCGAAACAGCGACGATCAGGGCTTCGGAAGAAAGAGGTCCATCCCGCTGTTGGCTGGGCCAATTTCATGCAGGGCACTTGCCTGAAATCGACGGCGAGATTGCGGAATACAACTGCCGATGCATTTGACAAAAGCGCTACGAAACTGCCAAGATTTCTATTGCAGAAAGTAGTGCGGTCGCGGACAGCAGCGATTCGACGAATTATGAGCGAAAAGAAAGTTCAGTGTGTCCCTGGTGGCCACCAGATGTCTCTGGACAAAGCATACTGGTGCAATCGCTGCGAGTATTACCTCTGCTACGAGCATGCTCGCAAGGGCGTCCTGGTAAACACCGTGAAATGCCCCAAGGGTCACGAGATCACCAAGGCCAAGTAGGCGACTAAAATGCTCAAGCGCTTCGGTTCGTTTTGGATTCCATTCAGCCCAAGCCGGAGAGCGAATGGCTTACCCAATCCGGGCGTATAGGCGTGATCGGCGAGAGGCTTGAAGCAAACATGGTTGATCCATTCAAACTGTTCGGGCGCCTCTTGTTGGCGGTGCTCCGGACTGTGGCCTTTACGATGGTTTTTCTCTGTCAGGTGGCATGGTTTCTCATCTACCGACGCCCGGACAAGATAGGGGACGCAATGGGCTGGTACGGAAGAGAGGTTGTGGATTCTTTCTTCGCTGTGATCAGGCGCTGAGCTTGCCCGAGGTTAGGGTTGGTGGCCGTTGGCGCCAGTGGTTGTCACCCGAACGCCCGCACCAGCTTTCGCGCCGCTTCGTGGCGGCGGAGATTCCGATGGGCTGACCCGCCCCCGGCCCATGAAAACCCGTCCGGCAAGACCGGCTTTCCCGGACCGCCGCAAAGCGATAGCCCGACTCCCATAAAGATGGCTTGAAACGGACCGCACCCATGGCCTCTAAGTGCGCATGCCCACTGTGCCCCCATACGCGCCACTTGCCCGCTGACCGACTGGGCTCTCTCGCGTTTTCCGTTGCCTCGCCGCCGGATTTCCCGTACTCTCCACGCCATGGAAGTCCATTTCAACCAGGACCTGCAAGCCAAGCTCGACAAGCTCGCCATCGACAC
>OCZU010000655.1_pt1 | contig 23325 bp, 21 predicted proteins | sample 1539001 | NCBI WGS metagenome assembly OCZU01 (sample SAMEA3539306, study PRJEB22396) | soil metagenome | biome: tundra; feature: field; material: soil | place: USA | collected 2010-05 | depth 0.15 m | reverse complement strand
GACCCGCCGCGGCAGGCTGGGCACGGCACTGACGAACCCCGGCGCCCGGGCACGCCCACCAGTCTTCCGGCAGCTTAACTCCCAGGCAAGTCCGGTCATGCATTCAAGCTACGCGAACGTGCCGACAGGGACGGCTGACTGCCGATTGGGGCCTCGGTCAGCGAGGTCAGCGGGAACCACTGCGCCAGATCGGTTATCTTGCGCGTGTCGGCGATGAAGTAGCCAAGGTGCCTGAGACGAACGCCGAGCCGCTCTCCAGCCCGGACCAGTTTCAGTCAGAAACTGGAGCCACACCGGGCCAGCTTCAGTGAGAGCCGGGCCAACTCCGATACGACAAGGACAGGAGGAGGACAATCGCGGATGGTTACCGTGCACGACGTGCGAGCGCTGGCGCTATCTCTGCCCCGAACGCAGGAGCACCTGATCCGCGATCAGGTCAAATTCCGAGTCGGAAAAATTGTCTACGCCGCGATCTCAGCAGATGAGACGGTCATGGGTTTCGGCTTCCCTCGGGACGAACGCGCCGCGCTGATGGCAGCCGAGCCGGGCAGGTTCTTCCTGACCCGCCCTAGCGACGAGCGATACCAGTGGATAGACACCCGGATGGACGGCATCAGCCCGGCCGAGATGCGCGAGTTCGTGACCGACGCGTGGTGCATGGTCGTGCCAAAACGCCTGGCAGCCACTCACCTCGGCCGCGACTAGGCCAGCCAGAGCTGGGCGTGCCGACGGTCTGCGGCTAGCGACCTATGCGACCGTTACCGGGAGCGCATCGAAGCCGCGCAGGACGAGCGTATCCCGGCGGGTCGGCTCGCCCGCGGCTGCGATTTTCGGGAACCGGCTCAGCAGCCGCGGGAAGGCCACTGCGCCCTCAAGCCTGGCGAGCGCGGCGCCGATGCAAAAATGCGGGCCGCCGCCGAAGCTGAGGGGTCCGCCGTCCGGCCGCAACGGGTCAAACCTGGCCGGATCCGTGAACCGGCGCGGATCTCTGTTCCCTGCCCCGAGCAGCGTGGTCACTCCGGTTCCCTCGGACACCGGCACGCCGCCCACGGCCGTGTCGTAGCCGATCCGGCTGGTGAGCTGGACCGGCGAATCGAAGCGCAGAACTTCCTCGACAAAGGCAGACGACGATACCGACCCGGCTGCGACCGCCTCGCCGGCCGTGGGGTCTTGCAGGATGACCTGAAGGCCGTTGCCCAGGAGGTTCGTCGTCGTCTCGAAACCGGCGACCAGCAGCAGCGTCAGGTTGTGCAGCAACTCGGCGTCGGTCAGCCTGCCGTCATCGGACTCGCTGACCGCGAGAAGGTCGCTGAGCAGGTCATCGCGTGGCTCAGCGCGCCGCTCGGCGGCAAGCGCGGTGAAGTACCCGAGCAGTTCGACCGCTGCGGCGTTGATCGCAGGCAGAGTCTCCATTTCGTTGAGCTCGAAGACGCCAGCCAGATCCCGCGCAACTGGCCGGAATCCCTCCCGGTCTGCCTCTGGGATCCCGATCAGCTCGCAGATTACGGTGACCGGCAGCAGGTAAGCGAAGTCATGCATGAACTCCACGGCCGAACCGTCGGCGCCGCGATCAGCCATCGCGTCGAGCAGCTGGTCGGCCATCCTGGTGATCGCAGGCTCCAGTCCGGCGACGCGCCGGGCAGTGAACGCGCGGGCGATCAGGCTCCTGATCCGCGAGTGCCGCGGTGCGTTCAGATTGAGGATCCAGTCCACGCCCTGGACGAACACCGGGTTCGCCCGCCAGCCGGGAAAGCTCTTGTCGAAACTAGACTGGTCGGAGACCCGGAAACCTGGATCGCGCAGGATAGAGCTGATGGCGTCGTAGCCGACCACGATCAGGTCGGCCGGACCGAGTTCGATCACCTCACCCAACTGGTGCAAGGCGGCGTACAACGGGTACGGATCCGCCCTACCTTCCGATGTGCCGAGCGCGGTCAGGATCTCGATCGCGTCCATGGTGCTGCTCCGTCCTTCGCCGCAGGCCGGCCGCTGCCCTACGGCCGGCGTAGTCCCGGCCCCGCGCGTTGGGCGTAGCGAGTTCTCGCCCGCCACTAGCTGAGACAGTAAGTACCATCGTAATTTGCAGTCAAGTTATATCGCGTTCAATCGTTGACAAGGTGCGGTCACAACAGCCAAAGTCAGGCCATGCGGCTGCTGCTGATCGGCGCTCCTGGCGCTGGCAAGGGAACCCAGTCCGAGCGGCTCGCCGCCCGGTTCGGCATCGCGCACATCTCCAGCGGTGACCTGCTGCGCAAGCATGTCAGGGATGAGACATCGCTCGGTAAAACGGTGCGGTCCTATGTTGACAACGGCGACCTGGTCCCTGACGGCGTCGTTATGGACATGCTGCGCAAGCCTGTGCTTGCCGCGACCAGCGGTTATGTCCTGGACGGGTTTCCCAGGACCGTGGATCAGGCCGAGGCGTCCTATGCCGCCGTCCGGGCGCTCGGTGTTCAGGTGCAGGCCGCGATCCATCTCGACGTTCCCCGCGAGGAACTGATTCGCCGGATGCTGGCCCGTGCGCGGGGCGCCGAGGACGCCGAGGCCGTCATCGAGCACCGACTGCAGGTGTATCTGGAGAAGACAGTGCCCCTGCTGGAGTACTACGCGGGCCGAGAGTGGATGTCCATCGTCGACGGTGCCCGGACTGCGGACGCCGTCCACGAGGACATCGTGAGCCGGATCCACAAGCTGGCCGCCTTCGCCCCCTCGGCCCTGACCAGGCGCTAGATCCATTTCTCCATGAAGATCAGCTGATCCGTGCGTCAGAGCCGGCGGCATGCGCCAGCGGGCACGCACAGCGGGCTGGACCATTGGACAATGTCGTCATGGCAGGTGATCAGCGGACTGGGGACGAGCGAGACGGTGCCTGGGCTGGGGCGGGCTCCCGGGTTGAACTGCTGCGCGACCTGGACCGGCCGCAGGCGTGGATGCTGCTGGTGGACGGCGTCCCGCAGTCACATGTTGACCTTGATGACCCCCGGCACCTGGAACTGGAGTACGTGCGACGGCTCGGGCACCTGATCGACCTGGCCGCGCCTGCCGGGATCCCGCTGCGCGTGCTGCACCTGGGCGGCGGGGCCCTGACGCTGGCACGCTATGTGGCCGCGACCCGGCCAGGCTCACGCCAGCTGGCGGTCGAGTCCGACCCGGAGGTAGCCAGGGCAGTCCGGCAGACGCTGCCGGTGGACGAGCCAGCCGGGACCGGCCGGATCGAGATCCGAATAGCGGACGCCCGTGCGGTCCTGGAGCAGATTCCGGCCGGTTCCTTTGACTTGCTGATCGCCGACGCCTTCGCCGGCGCTCAGACGCCGGCCCACCTGACATCGGCGGAGTTCACCGCGGCGGCGGCCCGGGTACTGGCACCGGCGGGCAGCTACGGCGTCAACATCGGCGATGGCCCGCCGCTGGCGCACGCGCGCGGCCGGGTCGCCGCAGTCAGTTCGGTCTTCACGCACACCTGCCTGATCGCCGAGCCTGCGGTGCTGCGCGGCCGCAGGTTCGGCAACCTGGTCGTCCTCGCCGCACAGCACCCGCTTCCGGTCGCCGCGCTGACCAGACGGGTCGCAGCCGACCCGTTCCCAGCGCGGCTGGTTGACGGCACCGCGCTCGATCAGTTCACGGCCGGATCCGCGCCGATCACCGACCTGCAGGCCGAGCCATCCCCGCCCCCGCCACCAGAAGTATTCGCCTGACCGCGCGTGTCGCCAGCCGGTGTCGCGAGCGACTCAGCAGCCCGGCGGCAAGCTCACAACGGTGCCAACCTTCCACAGCGGGAGCGGCCAGCAGCGGCACTCGCCGAAGTCAGTCGCGGTGCCCGTGCGCGCGTCCATGACGACTGAGTAGTCGGTGTCAGGCCGCGCCGGCGACTGGGCATTCGTTGGCTCGCTGTGGTCCCAGTGGATCGCCTTCGCGTGGACTTCGACGACCCAGACCAGCGCGCCAGGCGGCAGCCCGGTGCTGATGTCGCCTTCGGACTCCACCGGCTCGCCCTTGGCATAGCTGGTCAGGACTAGGTGCACACGCTTGATGTCGGTGAAGAATCCTCGCGGCCCTCTCCCGGCAACCAGCCTGCATGCACGGGCCGGCGATATGACGCCGGGCGGCAGCGGCTTCACCGCCGCACCTGCCGGGCCGCCGGTCGCTGAGGAGGTCCCGCTGTCGCCTGGCGCGGCCATGCCCTGGCCGCACGCGGACAGCAGCAGAATCGCCGAGGCAGACGTCATGACAAGCACGGACGCCCGTTTCTTCGCCTGAATAGCTGTCCGCCGCACGCTGACCAAGGCTACGCCTACCACGGCGGATGATCCAGGCCGATCAAGCCTGGGCTGACCTACCTCCTGCGGACGTAGGCGACAGGAAGCATTAGCGGAAAATATCGTGCAACCTCATGTCCCGGATCAGCCAGACTTATCTCGTGGACATGACGATCTGGATGGACAACTGGCAACTGGACTGCTGCGGTGAGCCATTCAGCGTGGGATCCCAGGTTTCCTGGACCGTCTGGCAGGGTGGCCACAGTTGGCTTGCCGCCCTTCTGGGCCCGGGCGCCAGTGTCACGCTGGACGCAGTCGAGGACCACCACGGAAAGATCCCGAAGGGCGCTGTGCCCACCGTGGGCACAGTGACCAGCATCGCCGCCGCGTACTGCCGGTACGCGCCCCGCACGGGAAGCGGCCTGACCCGCTACCGGGTCGAAGGTTCAGGCGTCCTGACGCCACTGCAGCGAGCGGACAAGTTCCGGCCCCGCCGCGGCGACCTCGAGTTCATGGGATATCTGGTCCAGCTCGATGTCACCGGCACCGGAACCACATCGCGCTGATCGGGCCAGGTGCCGCCTGCCATCCGGGTGGTTTGCTGGCGGCGGACCGGGTGCGCGATCATGTCAGGATGACCTGGACCGCACCGGAGGTTACCCGGATCGATGAGCTGTTCGTGGCCGATGAGCGGACCATGCTGGAGGGCTGGCTGGAGTGGCACCGGGGCACGCTGCTGTGGAAGTGCGCCGGGCTGCCGGGCGAACTGCTGGCCCAGCGGTCGGTACCGCCGTCGAACCTTTCGCTGCTCGGACTGGTGCGGCACATGGCCGAGGTGGAACGGTCATGGTTCCGGCGCCGGTTCGCAGGCGAGCAGATCGGCCGCCTGTATTGCAGTGACGAAGACCCGGACGCCGATCTCGACGACGTGACCGCCGCGATGGCTGAGGCAGACTTCGCCGCCTTCGCCAGCGAGCTTGACCTTGCTCGCGCGGCAACAGCCGGGCGGGCGCTGGACGAGACCTTCGTGCACCCTCGCCTCCAGCAGCCGATGAGCCTGCGCTGGGTCTACGGCCACATGATCGAGGAGTACGCCAGGCACAACGGTCACGCCGACTTGATCCGCGAGTGCCTTGACGGCACGACCGGGAGCTGACTCACGCCGGCCGCTGCCCCGTCACCGATCGGTACCGACCAGCAGCAGAGCCTTTTCCATGGCGTCCCATGCTTGTGACACATCTGGCCGTCGAGGACGTCGCTGCGCCCGGCCTCGCCCGCAGGCCCGTCTCCCCGTCAGACAGCGTCAGAAGATAAGGCTCCACCCATCGGCACGTTTAGACTGGTGTTTGAATCTCACCCGCGCGGTTCCTCCCGGCGGCCTGACGTTATTCCCCGGTCTGGCCGTCCGCTAGCTCGGCGACGACGTCAAGGTGGCCAATGTGGCGGGCGTACTCCTGGAGCAGGTGGAACATGACCCGCTCCAGGGCCGGCGGATCGGCTCCGTCCCACCGCTCGCCCGGCTGGCCGATGTCCGCAAGGTCGTGGGACTCCACGATCGTCCTGGTGCGGGCACCCTGGGTGCGCAGCGCCGCCGCCAGGTCCTCGAATGTCTCGTCAGCGGCGACAAACCAGCGGTCGTCCCGGCTGTCGGCCCAGGGGTCATCGACGGCGCGGCCCTCGAACCCCCACTCCAGCCATCGCAGCTCAACGTGGGCAAGATGCTTGAGCAGCTCCACTGGCATCCATCCGGACGGTAGCCGACTACTGTGCAGCTCGCTGGCGGGCATGGCGTCAAGCTTGCTGAGCAACCGGGACCGAAAGTAGTCAAGGTAGCCGAGGAAGACTTCTGAGCGGGACGACACCGGCACGGTTGGCTCAGGGAAAGGCAGGCTCATCGGTCCAGCATGCCGCATGACTCCGAAGGATCTTAAGGCGACGCAGCCGCCCAACGAACCGGCCCTCCACTGCGTTGCGGCCGCACTCGTCCGGGCCGGGAACTATAGCCTCGTCCCATGAAGCATGGCGGCGTTGCGACGTTTCTCGCGATCGGTCTGGGCGCGGGGATTGCGGTGACTCTGCGGGCACACCGCGCCCCGGTGTCCCCGTGGTGGGATCAGCGGGTGGGGCGCAGCAGGCTGCGTCGTTCGGATCTCCCGGTGGGTGGCACAGCGGCCTTGCTGGCCGCCGCCGTCCTCCGCGGGACCGGCCGGCCCGGTGCCGCGCTCGCGGTGGCCGCACTGGGGACCGGCGCCGCGGTCGGAGCGGTAGGCACAGGATGGACCGAGCCGTTGCCACCATTTGCTGCCTGACCGGTGGGTGAGCCTGGCCTGGCCGACCCGGGCAGGGGTGCCGCGATCCGGGCGTTCCTGATCCGGCACGGAGAGAGCGAGTCCAACGCGGGACTGCCCTCCCGTGATTCGGGCTCGACCCCGCTGACTGCGGCCGGGCACCGGCAGGCCGAGCAGGTCGCTCGAGCGCTCCCCGACGTCCCGGCGCTGATCGTGACCTCCTCGTATCTGCGGGCTCAGCAGAGCGCGCAGCCAGCGATCCGCCGGTTCCCGGCGACCCCATGCCAGGAATGGCCCGTCCACGAGTTCACCTATCTCGGCGATCTGCACGAGCGCTTCACCACACACGGGGAACGCGAGCCATATATCCGCGCCTACTGGAACCAGGCCGATCCCGATCACGCCAGCACCGGAGCCGAGTCGTTCACCGGCCTGCTCCAGCGCACCACTGACTGCCTGAGCCGGCTCAGCGCACAAGTGTCCGGACCTGTCGTGATCTTCACCCACGGGCTCTTCATGCGAGCCCTCGCGTGGTCCCTGCTGACTGGCATCAGCACACCAGATCACGACCAGATGCGCCGCTTCCGCCACTTCGCCAGCCGCTACCTCATCCCCAACGCCGGCGTCATCGAACTGCGCTGCACCAGTGGCGATCCCCCGGTCCTCCTGGGTGCCTCAACAATTCACCTGCCCGCCGCTGCAGCCGGGTGAGTCCGGAGTACTGAGGCACCGGATCGTCCGACGATCTCATGACGACCGCAGGGCGGTCGCCGGAGCGGCGAGCCTAGGTCGTCCGTGAGATGGTGTTCCGGGTTCCCAGCGAAAGGACGGCGAGTGGACGAGACGACGGTGCTGGTCGACGAGCAGGAGATCGCGTTCGGGCAGAGCACGGGCAGTGAGCACACGGGCGGCGGGCGCACGGTCGTGTTCGTGCACGGCAACTCCTCGTCTGCCCGGACCTGGCGCGGGCTGATCGACGGGCCGTTCGGCCAGCGGTTCCGGTGCCTGGCGCCGGATCTGCCCGGGCACGGCAGATCCGCCCCCGCGGTCGACCGGTCGGCGTACTCGCTGCCCGGCTATGCCGCCACGCTGACCGGGTTCGCGCGGGAACTCGCAGCGGAAGATGCTGTGTTCGTCGGCTGGAGCCTGGGGGGCCACATCGTGATCGAAGCCGCGCCTAGCCTGCCGCAGGCGGCCGGGTTCTTCGTATTCGGCACTCCCCCGACGGCCGACGCGGCGCAGATGGCCGAGGCCTTCCTGCCCAATCCCGCGCTGGCTTTTGGCTTCAGTGCCGAGGTAAGCGGGCAGGATGCCCTGGCCTATGCCTCCAATTTCGTGGCCACGGGGTCCGAGCTTGCCCTGGATGAGTTCGCGGCCGACATCTCGGGCACCGACGGCGCGGCGCGCGAGGGCCTGGGCGCGAGCATCGGCGAAGGCAGGTTCTCCGACGAGGTAGCCATCGTCGCCGGGCTCAGTCAGCCGCTCGCCATAGCGACGGGTGACGGCGAGCAGCTGGTCAGCGTGGACTACCTGCGACGGCTTGCCGCCCCGAGCCTGTGGCGCGGCAGCGTACAGGTCATCGCGGGAGCTGGGCATGCCCCGCATCGGGAGACACCGCAGGAATTCACCGCGCTGCTTGAGCAGTTCATCACCGATCTGGGGTAACCCAGTCAGCTGGTGAACGCGGAACGACCAGCTGACGTTGCGGCATCCCTTCGCGGCAAGGCGGAATTCCGCTCTCCGATGAGCGCGGCAGGCGGAGCGAGGCAGCGTCCCGTTGTCAGCATTCGCAGGTGGGACACGAAGGTATGCTCGGGGCCAGATACACCCCATGTGGTCACTCCAGGCGGCCTACACCCGCGGTTCGATACTGCACCGGAACGGTGCGAGACCGTCGCCAGCCGTTCTAGGGAGCACATACATGCCTGAGAATGGAGTCCCCGACTTCCGCGCAGCTCCGTCCGCGCTCAATTTAATTCAAGACCTCGGGCCACTTGGCGAGCTGCCGGGAACCTGGGCAGGCCACGGATTCAACCTGATCGCCCGGCCGGACTTCCAGGGCGGCAACGACATCTTCCTTGAGCTCAACCCCACCGACGAGCATCTGACTTTCATGGCAATCGGCGGCGCCATACCGAACCGCGGCTCGGCAATGGATGACATCGAGCTGTTCGGAGTGCACTACCTGCAGCAGATCAGCGACGACGATACCGGTGGCGCGATCCACACCGAGCCCGGCGTCTGGATCACCGTCCCGGCCACGACCAAGCCTGAGGCACCCGCGACCATCGCACGGCTCGCGACAATTCCGCATGGCACCGCCGTCCTAGCCCAGGGCAGCAGCTCGCAGATCGAAGGTCCGCTTGTCTTCCAGCCGGCCAACACGGTGCCGTTCGGCGTCGGCGGGCACGTGCCACCGCCAGGTACGCACAACCCGTTTCCCGAGTACAACCTCGCCGTCGCGAACAAGTTCAGGACCACGCCCACGCCTACTCAGGTGACCCAGGAGGCGGTGACGAACCCGAATTCGCTGCTGGCGGCCGCGATCGAGCACCAGACCATCACCAGCACCGTGAGACTGGATGTCTCGACCGATGCCAAGGCGGCGACCAGCGGGTTCGGCGGCGCGGAGAACATACCGTTCCTGCGGACCAACGCGGAGGTGGCGCGAGTCACCGCGATCCTGTGGATCGAGACCGTGCAGCAGCCCGCTCCGCACAGCGACCGGACCTTCATGCAATTGCAGTACTCCCAGACCGTGATCCTGAACTTCCTGGGCCTGAGCTGGCCGCACGTCTCTGTCGCCACGTTGAAGAAGGTCACGTGAGCCCGCGCGAGCTGTAACCCTCCGAACGAGACTTGCCTCGCCTTAGCGAGGCTCACTGGCGACGTACGGCCGCGTTCAGGGATATGTTTTTTAGCGGCTTAACCGCTCGCAGAGCCGACTGCCGATCCGAGAGGCTGGTGCCGATGGGCTGCGAGGTGTCGTGGTTCGGTGCGCTGTGCGATGAGGACTACGAGTTCCTCGGCGTGCCGGAGGTCGCGCTCCGGTCGAGCTGGGAGCACTGCCGGGGCATCGCGCTCGGCGCGGAGGAAGCCGGGTACGACAACCTGCTGCTGCCCTCGGATTACGCGGTCGGCATCGACTCAGTCGCGTTCGCGGCCGGGATCGCCCCGTGGCTGCGGCGGATGCAACTGCTGGTCGCGGTGCGGATGGGCGAGATGTGGCCGCCGCAGCTCGCACGCCAGCTCGCGACCATCGACCAGATGCTCGACGGCCGGCTGACGATCAACGTGATCTCCTCCGACATCCCCGGCCAGCCGCTGGAGTCGGCGCCGCGGTACCGGCGCACGCTGGAAGTCATGGCTGTGCTGCGCGACCTGCTGAACGGCCAGCCGGTGGACGTCAGCGGCGAGTTCATCAGCGTCAGGCTGGAGCCGCCGCGGGTGTGCCCGGCCCGCGGCGGCTGCCCGCCGTTCTATTTCGGCGGCCTGTCGGAGGCGGCGCGCGAGGTCGCCGCGCAGGCGGCCGACGTGTACCTGATGTGGCCGGACACGATGCCGGAGGTTCGCGCGATCATCAGTGACATGCAGGCCCGCGCCACCAGGTACGGTCGCGAGCTGAGGTTCGGCTACCGGGCGCACGTGATCGTGCGCGAGACCGAGCAGGAGGCGCGGGCGGCGGCCCGTCGCCTGGTCGCCCGGCTGGACCCCGAGACCGGACGGCGGATCGAGGGGCAGTCGCTGCACCCTGGCTCCGCCGGACAGGTCCGCCAGCGCGAGCTGCGGGATCTGGCCGACGCTGACGGATTCGCCGAGCCGCAGCTATGGACCGGGGTCGGCCGAGCCCGGTCCGGGGCCGGGGCCGCGATCGTCGGCGACCCCGACCAGGTCCTCGCCAAGCTGCGCGCGTACTCGGAGCTCGGGATCGAGGCCTTCATCTTGTCCGGCTACCCGCACGCTGCCGAGGGCGACCTGTTCGCCAGGCACGTACTGCCCCGGCTAGAGCACGGACCGCTGCTGCCGCGCGGCGGCTAGGTGACGACTATTTCTCCGGTGTTCCAGGGGAATCCGGCGCAATCGTTGTAGAAGTAGTCGCCGGGCTTGACGAAGTGATATGAGCCCGACTGGCCGGGCGCCAGCGGCCCGATCTTGAAGACCGTCGGGTCGAAGAAGGACTGCGCGCAGTGCTTCATCGTGTTTCCCGCCGGGTTCACGAAGGTCACCGTCGTCCCGGCCGGCACGGTCATGATCGCAGGAGCCATCGCTGTCACGCTGGCCAGGTCCTCAGTCAGACTCGGCGCGCTAGTCGTGGCATCCCAGCTGCGGCCCATCACCACCCGGTCGGCAACGGCCCTGCCGGCCACGGTGACACCCTGGACTGGTACCCGACCCGGGATCTGCCGCGATGGCCTGGCCTGCCCTACCGGTCCCCCGAGCCGCAGCGCCCAGAGGCTGTCAGGCACGAACCCGTCGCCGGCGATGATGGCGACGTACTGCACGCCGTGCACGGCGTAGGTGATCGGCGTCGTGGCGATGCTCACGCCGGTCTGCCAGGTCCACAACAGCCTGCCGGTGCGGGCGCTGCGGGCGGAGAGAACGCCGCTCGGCGAACCCTCGAAGAGCAAGCCGGTCGACGTGGTCATGACGCCGTCGCCTTTGGCCATCTGGTCCGCGGTGGCGATCTGCCACGCGATCGTGTTGGTCCGCGGGTCAATCGCGTCGAGGATCCCGCCCCGGCGCTCGCCGGCCGGCGACCACTCCTGCGGCTGCCCGTACGGCAGCCCGGTGCTGAACGCGGTGTCCGTCTCCGACGCCGGCACGTAAAGCAGACCGGTCTGGCGGTCGAACGACATGAGCGCCCAGTTCGCCCCGCCGCCGAAACCGGGGGTCACGAGGACCGGCTTGTTCAGGTAAGGCGTGAATTCACAGCCGCTCGCGAAGTCCTGGATTGCCTCGGTGACGCCGGTCCGCTGCGGGCAGGTCGGCACCAGCGAGTCACCCACCGGTATCGGCTGAGTCGGCGAGGTCGCCTGTGCTGCCAGGATGGGCACCTTTTTCTCGTTGACCCGCAGCACCGGCTTGCCGTCCGTCGCGTCCAGATAGTAAAGCCAGCTACTCTTGCTTCCGTAGATGACTACTTTCTTTACACCAGTGCTATAACGTACATCGGCGATGACAGGTGACATCGTGTTGTCGTAATCCCAGAGGTCATGATGAACGGACTGGAAATACCAGACCAGTTTTCCTGTGTTCCACTGCAGGGCGACCAGGGAGTTCGTATAGAGATCATTCCCGGCGCGGCTGGCACCGCCCGTTCTGGGCTGCGGGTTGGCCAGGGTGAGATAGATCAGCCCGAGCTGCGGATCGATCGCTGGCGCCATCCAGGAATCTCCCCCGCCGAGCATCCACGAGTCGCCCAGCCAGGTGTCGTTGCCCGGATCGCCAGGCCCGGCCGTCGCTCCGAAGGTCCAGGCCGCGGTTCCGTCGGCAGCATTCAGCGCGTACAGGTGACCGCGCATGCCGGACCCGCCGCCGTTCTCCGTCCCGACCAGGACCAGCCCGTTGTAGTAGAGCGTCCATGGCGTGGACGATCCGTTGGCGGTCGTGTCCTCGCCAGGCGTCCCGACCTGAGTCGTCCAGATCAGAGCGCCGGTCTGCCGGTTCAGGGCGACGACGTGCTCGCCGCCGAGCGCGGAGAACACCCGGTTCCCAGAGACCGCGACACCGCGCTCGTTGCCGCGGAGTCCTGACTTGTACTCCCAGATGATCTTGCCGGTGACGCCGTTGACCGCGAACACGTCGCCCCGGCCGGTCTGCATGTAGAGCACGCCGCCGACCGCGACTGGTGTGCTCTCCTGCGCGCCCTTGGTCGCCCAGCCTTCCAGGTGATCCACCCACGCGCCCGCCAGGTTGTGAACGTTGCCCGGCGTAATCTGAGTCAGGGAAGAATAGCCCTGGTCGCCGAAGTCACCGCCGACCTTCGGCACGTTGACGCCAGTGGGCGCGCAGCATTCGGCCGGCTGCCCGGGCGCGGACGCGGGCCGAACCTCGCCGGTCCGGTCGGCCAGCGATAAAGCCTGAGCCGGACTCGCGGTCAGTGCCTGGGCGACCGGGATTACACAGGTGACAAATAGCGCCGCCGACACCATTAGTGCCCTGACCCGTAACGTATCTTTCATGACTGCCTCCTCTAGACGCTATGGCAGCCGCGAACTCTTATCCGCTCGCTCCAGGAGCGCACCGTGACGCAGTCGCGGCTATAGCTATTTGACGGTTCGAGCCACTGATCGGTTTACTTCATTCGTCCGCATTAAATTCGGGCAATGAGTGCTGTTATAGCTCACACGCCACCATTTCAGTCAAATGTCAGCAGCCGGTCGCCGTTTTTCCGGGGTCGTCAGGGCTTCGACGGCCGGCGGGTCAGGGCATCGAAGCCGGCGGGTCAGGCCTCGAAGCCGGCGGGTCAGGGCATCGACAGCCGGTGAGTCAGGGCCACCACGGGCGTGCGTCACGCTGCGAATGTCGGCCAGATCCGCGCCGACCTGGCATCATGGACAGTAATGAGTACCTCTCGCCTCCCCCGCTTCCCAGTGACCGTCACTCAGCTTCCGGTCATCCGCTGCCAGGTCTGCCAGAACACCATCGCGTGCAGGCCCGGCCAGGCAAGTGCTGTGCTCACCGAGCACTACCGCCGCGAGCACCCCGACGTGCTGGCCGCCGCGTCACAGCGGCCGGGCTGAGCAGACCCTGCGCCCGCACCGAGTACCCTCGACGGGCCGGACTGCACAACACCCGTTATGAGAGCGAGACGCCATGGTGAGCCGGATGGTACCCAGGCTGGCCGGCGCGGTGATCGCTGTCAGTTGCACGGCGACTGGCGTAGTGGGCCTTGGCGTGACAGCCGGCGTAGTCAGTGCTGGCGTGCCGGCCAGCGTGACCGCTGCCGGAGTCGCCGTCAGCCGGGCCTCTGTGCCCGCGCTGCGGCATCAGCACGCCGCTGTCGCCCGTAACCCGAAGAAGGGTGTCAGCACGTGGTCCTTTCATGGCGTCAACAAGGCACTCGCCAAGTCCGGCGCGTCCTGGTACTACACCTGGTCCTCGGGGCATAGGGGCATCGTCAGCCCGAATGGGGTGCATTTCGTCCCGATGATCTGGGGCGCGGACAACGTCACCGCCGCGACGCTGCGTAAGGTCACCCACGAGGGGCGGTTCCTGCTCGGATTCAACGAGCCGGACATGACCAGCCAGTCCGACCTGAGCGTCTCGACGGCATTGAGCCTCTGGCCGCGGCTGATGGCGACCGGGATGCGGCTGGGCAGCCCGGCCGTGGCCTCCGGAGCGGCTACGCCGGAGGGCTGGCTTGATCAGTTCATGCGCGGTGTGACGGCTCGCCGATACCGGGTCAACTTCATAACGGTGCACTGGTACGGCTCAGACTTCGCGACCGGCCCTGCCGTGGAGCAGTTGCGTGACTACCTGCACGCGATTCACGCCCGGTATCACCTGCCGATCTGGCTGACGGAATTCGCCCTGATCAGGTTCGGTGCGGTCGACAGTTTCCCGTCGCCGAAGCTGCAGGCGGCGTTCGTCACCGCAGCCACCTCGATGCTCCAGCATCTGTCGTACGTGACGCGGTACGCGTGGTTCGCGCTCCCGGCGACGCCAGGAGACGGTACCGCCGGGTTGTTCCGCAGCGGGCCGTTCGCCACGAGAGCCGGCCGGGCGTTCGAGGCAGCCGGCACCAAGCGCCGCCACGGCTAGCCCGCGTCACTCGTGCCCGTGTGGCCCCCGCCTGCCCGTGCTGCACCCGTTGACCTGTGCGGCCCCGCCACCCGTACCCGTATGGCCCCGCCTGCCCGTGCTGCCGCCTGCCCGCGCGGCCGCCTGCCCATGATCGTGCAGGATCAGCCACGGAATTCCGTAGGCGATCCTGCACGATCATGGGCGCGTGGCCGACCGCATTGCCAGCCAGCGGCGTTGGGGCTCACCATGTCGATGTGCCCCTGGTAAGCGAGCCAAAGCAGTCGGGCGGCGCCGCTACCGATCGCAGCAACTGCGCGGCCTCATCCATGACCTCGGACGGTGCCGCGCCGACGTAAATATAGCCAGTCCAGTGCGGCCGGCGGCCGAGCAGGACCGCGGCCTCAGCCAGCGCAGCGCACCGCAACTCGGCCGGAAGGTCACAGCGGATCGGGCACGAGCCGCGCCTGTCCTCCCACCAGCCGCGGCCCTCACGCCAGTAGATCTGGGCCACCGCGTCACGGCCGACCAGCCGCTGGTAAACGTGCGCTCCCGTCTCTGTCGATTCCGGCCCTATCTCTATCGGACGCGTGCCGGTCTCGAACGCGACCTGGAAGAGCATGCGCTGGAAGGCCTGCTCCGCCGCGTCCATCCTTGCTTCCCGCCGTAGAGAACCTATTCAGAAGCCTTACCGAACCAGCTACGCCATCGACGGTGGCGCCATTCGGCTCTCGACCTGGTCGCTCCGCGCAGAACTCGCGACATTCAGACTGCAGACCGCGGGCCCGAGCGCGATGACCTTCCGATCGCCGGTCACGTTACCGCAAGGAAAGTACTTTTTACGCGGTAGGTCCCGTTCCGTGGTGGCCGGAGGGCTGACCGGGCGGGCGATCGGTGTGGCGAGCGACCTGGCGGGCACAACACGGAAGCGGCCGCGGGCCGGGCGGCCGACACTACGCGGGGGCGGGGCGGCGCACGGCAGGACAGCCGCACGGCAGGACAGCCGCACGGCAGGACAGCCGGCGGCAGGTAGCCGAGGCGATAACGGGTGAGACGATGCGGCCGGGTGCTTCCGGTCACGGGGGGAACATCGATGGCCAGATGGCCGACGCGCCGCGACCGACTCGGCGCCGGCGACCCGCTACGCGTGGGCGGCCCGCTACGTACGCCTCGGGCGGCCGCCGTAGCAGGGATCATCTTCTCGGTACTTCTCATCTGTGCCTTCGTGCTGCTCAAGGTGTCAGCCCCAGCCGATCCCGCGGCGGCCAGCTCGTGGCTGACCGACTCGACGCGCCGGACCGCTGTGGCGGTGGCTCTGAATCTCGTCCCGTTCGCCGGCATTGCCTTCCTCTGGTTCATCGGCGTGGTCCGCGACCGGATCGGCGGGCGGGAGGACCGCTTCTACGCGACCGTATTTCTAGGCAGCGGCCTATTGTTCACTGGAATGCTGTTCGTGGCGGCCGCGGTCGCCGCTGGGCTGATCGCCGCAGCGACAGCGCGTCCGCCCAGCCTGCCGAGTCCGGGCGTGCTAGCGCTTGGCCGCGGTGCCACCTCTATCTTGCTGAACGTCTACTGCATGCGGATGGCGGCGGTATTCACGATCAGCACGGTGACCATCGCGCGCCGCACCGGGATCATCCCGCGATGGCTTAGCGCCTCTGGGATGGTGACCGCGGTGGTCCTGCTCTTCGGCGTCGGTATCTCAGACTGGGTGGAACTACTCTTCCCCGCCTGGATCCTGGCGCTTAGCATCGACATCCTCGCAGCGGGACCGCAGCCCGACGGCTGATAGCGTGAGCGTCCGAGCCAGGTCATCGCCTTCCGGACCGCATGCGCCGGGCGAAGCGCTATGAGGCCGCTGCCGCCGTCCGGGAAGTGCTACGGTGACGGCACAAAGGGGGGTGCCTTTGTGGCGTTCGTGCGCACCCTGACACGGGTGATGCCGGTTACCGTGATCTGCTGCTGTTTTCTGACTGGCTGCGGAAAGAACCCGACCCCGATCCCGAACGGGTTTACTCCGCTGCCGGTACCGTCAGCGACGCCTTCTGGCTCGCCCATCCCGATTCCGGGTCAGGCGTGGCAATTTCAGGGCTGGGGGATTTCGCTGGCCTGGTGGACCGAGATCGTAGGCGACTGGGGGCAGCCGGCCGAGCAGCAGACGATCGTGCAGGCGTTGTTCGGCAATCCGGCAACTCCGAACTGGCCGGTGATCGGTGGCACGTCAGTGCCGCCGCTGGGCCTGACCGTCCTCCGCTACAACGTGGGCGCCAGCCCGGCATCCGGCGCGTCTGACAGCTGCCAGCCTCCTTTCCGCCTCGGTGCGGAGGTGCCGACCGTGCAGGCCGGCGCCGGCCAGGCAGTGCGGCTGACGGCTGATCCCGGACAGTTCGGCGTGCTCAAGGCCGCTTACGACCTGATCCAGAGCCAGGATGGCCACCCAGACGTGGAGGCGTTCGCCAACTCGCCGCCTTACTGGCTGGTACCAGGCGGCTGCCCGCAGGGCACCGACGGCCCGGAGGATCTCAGCCAGGGCGCACAGAGCCAGTACGTCAGCTACCTGACGGCGGTCGTGGCGGGGCTGCAGGCCGATGGCATCACGGTGTCCTCAGCGGAGCCGTTCAACGAGCCAACGACGCCCTGGCCGAACGGATGCTCGTCCGGCTGCCAGGAAGGCGCCGGGTTCTCGCTGGACACCCAGCAGTCGATCTTGTCCAAGCTCTGTCATGTACTGCCGCCCGGCATCACGGTAGCCGCGCCGGACGGTGCCAGCCCTGAGGACACGATCGGCGCCTGGCAGACGTACCTCCGCTCGATGCCGTGCGTCGGCCAGATCAACACGCACAGCTATCAGGGCGGACCTGCCCCCTACGTGGGTCCCTACCGGCCGGCGCTTGCGACCTTTGCCAGGGACAGCCAGCGCCAACTGTGGATGTCAGAATTCGGGAGCAGTTCGCCGATCACGGTGGCCACTCAGATCGCGGACGACCTCAACCAGTTGCGCCCTGATGCATGGATCTACTGGACGGCGATGGAAGGTCCGCAGGGTTGGGGCCTGCTCGATGACCCGCTCGCCGACGGCAGCAACGCCAGCGCGGCTGACCCCGGGATCGGCCGCGTGTCGGCGACCAAGCGGTACTTCGCCCTAGCGCAGTTCACCCGCTTCATCCGGCCCGGCGACAAGATCATCCCAGTGTCAGCCAGCTATCCGTCTGGTGTCCGTATCGTGGTCGCCGCCACCGCGGCCAGCGGCCTGGTCGTCGTCGCCGTGAACCCGGACCAGACGTCCGAGCCGTTGTCCTTCGATCTTGGCTCGATCGGCGTGGGCACCAACGTCGCCGCGACCGTGTACCGCACCGACGCGTCCAGTGCATCGGACAACGACACCGAACTGTCTGCGCCTGCCTCGGTGCTGGGCGGCCTGCTGGTGGATACGCTGCCTCCGATGTCGGTATCCACCTACGTCGTGGGCGCCCCGGCCGCCGGCCGGGTCTACGCCGCGCCAGGCGGTTTCCCGCCCGCGGCGCCCCAGACCGAACTGCGCTACGACTACCAGCCGACAGCCATCTCCCTCTCCGGCGACGGGAGCTACTACCTGGAGGACCTGACCTGGCCGGTCTGGAACTCCACCGAGGCGGTCGCGCACGGCATCGCGTCCGTAGATAACTGCCGTCCCTCCTGCGCCCAGGGCCGCGAGTTCAAGGACCCGATGATCGCCACCTTCACGGATCCCCGATCCTGCGGCGGCAATCTGTTCTGGTCGAGGGCGCTGATCCACTACACCGGCGCGGTGCCACCCGACGACAGCCAGAATCACCTGTGGTCCCAGCTGTTCTACAGTTGCTGACCCGATCGGGCCGGTTCGCGGGCCGGTGCTGACGGCCGCTGCTGACGGGCCGCTGCTGACGGGCCGCTGCTGACGGCCGGTGCTGACGGGCCGGTGCTCACGGGCCGGTGCTCACGGGCTTGTGCGCTAGTCCGCGCCTACCTCGTGATCTAGGTGCTCAGGCGCCGCCGCGACTTGTCGGCGCGATCGCCCTTGCGGCGCTTGCGGCCGACATCGATGCCGCCGAAGACGCAGATGCCGTGCAAGCGGAGCACCGGGGCATCCGGCTGTGCCGCCTCATCGCTGTCGGAAGGGACATCTCGTCCGCCGAACAGCGAGAAGCCAGAGTCGATCACCCGCATTTCGGGCGGCACCGTGATCTCCACCCCGCCGAAGACGCAGATCGCCCTGATTCGGATCTCTCTGCTGGGGAGCACCGCATCCCGCAGGTCAAGCGCGGTCCCGCCGAATACGTTGACCGACTCGATCTCGGCAGGTACCTGCCACACGCCTGTCTTCTTCGTCCCGCTGAAGACGGAGATCATCCGGACCGGGTTACCGGCCGGAGTGACCGAGCTGGCCACGGCCGGCCGCAGCAGCATAGCCGCGGATGTTGTCAGCGCGCCGGCTCCGCCGGGCAGGTCGCTGACGAGCGGAGCGACATCCGCGTACGTCCTGGCCACATAGATCGCGTCCAGTCGCTCGGAGTGCTCCTCAGCAGTCAGCCGGCCCTCGGCCATTGCCTCGCTGAGAACCGAGGTAGCCCGGTCTCGGTCGGCGTCCGAGATTCGCATCCGCGACATCTCGCCTGGGTCACTGGGGGTCACCATGCCATTGTCGCGCATGTAATCAAACCGCGAAACAATCAACCTTCGCCGGCATCTCACCCTAAACCAGGTAAATCGGCCGCCGAGGTGCCGGCGGCTGGCGGGGCGACGACATAGCACGGGTTTGGTGGCCACGAAAGCCACTAATCGGGCGGATTGTTGACTGAACCAGTGCTATGTCGGCTGAAACCAGTGCTAAGAACCGGCTGGCGGAGTCGGCCGAGCCGAGTCCGGGGCTGGGGCTGCGGCGCGATGCCCGGCAGGCAGGTCGCCGCGTTGCTAGCGTGATGGGGGTACCGGACGCGTCCGTCCGGCCAGGGCGAGGAGCGTGCCAATGCTGATTATCCACGGGATCTGGGCACACGACATGCTCAGCCTGTGGGCAGAGGACGCGGCGCGCGAGCCGACCACGGCCGGGCCGAACCAGGTAGAACATGCAGCTCCGGCGGACCAGGCAGGCCGGGCGGACCAGGCAGGCCGGGCCAACCTGACAAGCCGGGCCAACCAGGCAAGCCCAGCGGACCAGGCAGGCCCGGCGGACCAGGCAAGCCGGACCGACCAGGCGGGCGGCGCGAATCGGCCGGGCACGGTGGGGCGGCCAGCGGGTGGGCGGTCCCGTGCGGCTGCGATACGCCCGCATCCGTTCGCCGCCGACTCATCCGATCTCGCCGATCTGCTTGCCGAACTGGCCGAACCGGCTCCCGACCTGGCCCGTAAGGCCATCGAGTCCGAGCTGACCCTGTGGCTGCCCGGTGGCCGGATCGGCCCGCAGCCGTCGCCAGAGCTGATCAGGTCCGCCAGGCAGGAGGCGGGGCGACTGGTGCTCGCTCCGTGGTCGGTGCCGGCGCTGGCGTTCGATGCCGTTGCGGCTCTTAGCCTGCTGGGGACGCTGACGGAACGCGATGATGGGGCCGCCGACGCCGTGGCCGGCGGGTCCGTGGTGTACTTCTCCGCCGTCACCCGCTTCGCCGCCGATCTTGCCGAACGTGCGCGGGTCCTGCCTGGCCTGACGCGGGAGGCTTCCGGGTACGCCGCGCGGTGGCGGCCGGTGCTTTCCGGAGCAGACGCGCAGCGGGCGCGCGAACTGACGGACGCGATGCCACCGCTGTGCCGCGCGGTCTTGGCGGACGGCGAAGTGCCGGCGACCGTGCTGAACACCGCCCTTGACGCATTCGCGGACGCGGCGGTCCGGACGCGGCTGGATCAGCAACGCGACGGCTGGGCGCTACTGCCGTCACGGCGGGGTCGACGCCCAGCCCGCATTCCGGTGGCCGAACGCTGGGCCGACGCGCTGCTCGGCTCCGATGCACGGGTACCGGTCTCTGGGGCGCAGGACGAGCAGGAGGCGGCTGCGCTCGCGACTTCGCTGAGCGCCTGGCGGGACTCGGCGCAGGCGCCAGCCGGCCCGGTCCGGACCTGCTTCCGGCTGGTCGAACCCGCGGACGGGATGACCAGAGACGACGACGACGCGGCCAGGGCCGGCGGTCGAGCCGCCTGGGCTGGCAGCTCAGCCGCCGGGGCTGACGGCTCAGCCGCCGGGGCTGACGACCGGCCAGGCGGCAGCGAAACAACCGGGCACGGCGATGCCTGGCGGGTGGAGTTCTCGCTGCAGTCCACCGACGACCCGAGTCTCATGCTGAGCGCGGACGACATCTGGGCGGGCACCAGCGGCTGGACAGTCGGCGGGATCCGGCACGCCGACGAGGAACTCCTGGCCGGCCTAGGCACGGCAGCCAGGCTCTTCCCTGAGCTAGACGCCGAACTGCACCGCGCCGCCCCGGCCAGCGCGATCTTGGACACCGGCGGCGCATTCCGATTCCTTCGGGAGACTGGCCCGCTGCTGGCCGGGGCTGGCTTCGGCGTATTGCTACCTGACTGGGCACGCCGGGCGCGCCTCGGTCTCAAGCTCACCACCCGGTCACGGGCCGCCTCGGAGGGCAGCGTCACCGGTGCCGCGTTCAGCATGAACGACCTGGTCGACTTCCGTTATGACCTCGCGGTCGGCGACGATGCGCTGGACGCCGACGAACTGGCGGAGCTGGCCCGGCTCAAGATCCCGCTGGTCCGGATCCGGGGCCAGTGGGTCGAGCTGGACGAGCGCAACCTGCGCGCGGCCTTGCGGTTCATGGAGCGCGGCAGGGAGGGCACCGTGACCGCCGGGGAGGCGCTGCTGGCCGGACTGCGCGGCCCGGAGGATGAGCTCCCGGTCGTGAGCGTGGACGCTGGCGGCTGGCTGGGCGATCTGCTGTCCGGCGAGGCAGACCGGCGGCTGGCTCCGGTAGCCACCCCGGCCTCGTTCCGTGGCACGCTCCGCCCGTACCAGGAGCGCGGTCTGGCCTGGCTCGCCTTCCTCAGCAGCCTGCGACTGGGCGGAGTCCTGGCCGACGACATGGGGCTTGGCAAGACTGCCCAGACACTGGCCCTGCTGGCGCACGATCGGGACACTGGCCTGCGGACCGGGCCGACGCTACTGGTATGCCCGATGTCCCTGGCCGGCAACTGGCAACGGGAGGCTGCCCGGTTCGCCCCCGACCTGACCGTCCATGTGCACCACGGCGCCGACCGGCTGACCGGCGAACCTCTCGCCCACGTGCTGGCCAGCACCGACCTGGTCATCACGACCTACGCCATCGCCGCCCGTGACCAGGAGGAACTCGCCAGGGTCAGCTGGCAGCGGGTGGTCTGCGACGAGGCGCAGAACATCAAGAACTCGGCCACCAGGCAGGCCCGCGCCGTCCGCGCCCTGCCGGCCGGCTCCCGGATCGCACTGACCGGTACTCCGGTGGAAAACCGGCTTTCCGATCTGTGGTCGATCATGGAGTTCGCCAGCCCTGGCCTGCTCGGACCGGCTAGCAGGTTCCGCACCGAGTACGCGATCCCGGTGGAACGCGGCGGCGACGACGACGCCGCGGCCCGGCTGCGGCGGCTGACCGGCCCGTTCATCCTGCGACGGCTGAAGACCGATACCTCGATCATCTCCGACCTTCCCGCGAAGCAGGAGATGAAGGTCTGGTGCAACCTGACCGGCGAGCAGGCGTCGCTCTACCAGGCAACGGTCGCAGACATGCTGGCCAAGATCGAGGCCGCCGCGGAGGGCATCGAGCGGCGCGGCCTGGTGCTGGCCACGATGGCCAAGCTGAAGCAGGTCTGCAACCATCCCGCACACTTGCTCCGGGATGGATCGCGGCTGCCCGGCCGGTCGGGCAAGCTGGCCCGTCTTGAGGAGATCTGCGATGAGGTCATCGCCGAGGGTGACAAGGCGCTGTGCTTTACCCAGTATGCCGAGTTCGCGCGGCTGCTGCAGCCGCACCTGGCCGCCAGGCTCGGCTGTCCCGTCCTGCTGCTCGACGGCAAGACGCCGAAGGCCGGGCGCGACAGCCTCGTTTCTCAATTCCAGGAGATTAACGAACCGGCCGTGTTCCTGCTGTCACTCAAGGCGGGCGGTACCGGCCTGAATCTGACCGCGGCAAACCACGTGATCCATGTGGACCGGTGGTGGAATCCCGCGGTGGAAGCCCAGGCCACCGACCGTGCGTTCCGGATCGGGCAGCGCAAGGACGTGCAGGTGCGGACGTTCATCTGCGTGGGCACGCTGGAGGAACGGATCGACGCCATGATCGAGAAGAAGAAGGCGCTGGCTGAGCGGATCGTGGGAGCCGGCGAGAGCTGGCTGACCGAGCTGTCCGTCGCTGACCTGCGCGCCGTGATCGAGCTGTCGCCAGAGGCGGTATCCGAGTGATAACCGCGCGCCGTGATCGAGCTGTCGCCAGAGGGGGTGTCCGAGTGATAACCGTGCGCCGTGCCCGAACTCTCACCCGAGGCGGGTGTCCGATTCAGCCGCGTGCTGCCGCGGTACGGGGGGGCCGCGATGAGCTGGCAGGATGAGCGCGGGTGGCACGCGCCGTCCCGCCCGCGCCGGGTCGAGGGCGGGGTCAAGGCGCGCTCGCGGCGCGGCGCCATCGGCGAGCAATGGTGGTCGCGGCGGTTCATCGACGTGCTGGAATCGCTGGGTATGAGCGGCCGGCTGGCCCGTGGCCGCAGTTATGCCCGGGCTGGCCAGGTGCTGGAGTTCGAGCTGACCCACGGCAAGGTCACCGCGCGGGTTCAGGGCTCGCGCCCGGCCCCGTACAAGGTTCGGATCGGAGTGCTTCCGCTGACGACAGCGCAGTGGGCACGAGTGGAGGAGTCGCTGGCATCCCAGGCACTGTTCCGGGCGAAACTCCTGGCAGGTGAGATGCCACACGAGATCGAGGAAGCCTTCGCGGACTGCGGTACCCCGTTGTTTCCGCGTTCGGCCAAAGATCTTGAAATGTCCTGCTCGTGCCCAGACTGGAGCGTGCCGTGCAAGCATCTGGCCGCGCTCTGCTACGTCCTCGCCGAGGCGTTCG
>OCZU010000654.1_pt1 | contig 23332 bp, 25 predicted proteins | sample 1539001 | NCBI WGS metagenome assembly OCZU01 (sample SAMEA3539306, study PRJEB22396) | soil metagenome | biome: tundra; feature: field; material: soil | place: USA | collected 2010-05 | depth 0.15 m | reverse complement strand
TTTTATCAAATGTGGCAGCAGCTCGATTGCAGCCTCGACCATGCCACGGTGCAGCGACCCTCGGGCTGCGACTCCGCGCTGTTCTCCTGGGTCGAAGTGACGGTAGGCGGGGGCGCCAATGGACAGCTACCGCCCGCCGGCTTCAACGTCGAGTTTCAAGCGCCGGGCTACGCAACGACCGGAGAAGGCTCCACGGCTCTCGGTTTCTACAACATGCAAAACGGCGACGCGCCGTATTTCAAGAGCCTCGCGGACAGATATTCCATCAGCGACAACTTTCACCAGTCGGTCAACGGCGGCAAAGGCGCGAACCACATCATGCTCGGCCACGGCGATGCGATTTGGTTCAGCGACGGCCACGGCCATGCGTTACCGCCGCCCCACGATCTCGCGAGGGCGGGCGCATTCTTGGACGAAATCGAGAACCCGAATCCCGCACCGGGCACGAACAATTGGTACACCGAGGACGGCAATAGCGGCGGTTCATACACCTAATGCGCCGACAGCGCACAGCCCGGGGTCGGCCCGATCGTGCAATTCCTGCGTTCGCTGCCGACGCCGATCAATCCGCGCTGCGAGCCCGGACACTATTATTTGTTGAACAACTACAACCCGGGCTATTTCGGCAACGGCGACAACGCGTATACGGATACCAATCCCAAGAATTCCGTGTTCACGATTCCACCGTCGTCGACGCCCAGCATCGGAGACGGCCTCATCAGCGCCCACATTTCGTGGAAGTATTTCGGGGACCAGTGGAACAACTACGTCCGCGACCCCTATCAATTGAACTACCGCGCGATCGGCGCGAACACCGACGAGTACTGCAATATTTGCAATCCGTTCCAGTACGACACGTCGATCATGGCCGATACCGCGGTCCGTACGGCGCACATCCAGGATATCTCGGATCTTTACGAGGAAATCGCGAATGGCACGCTCCCGTCGGTTTCCTTCGTCAAGCCGAGCGGCCTCGTCGACGGTCATCCGGCCTCGTCGAAGCTCAATCTATTCGAGGGCTTCACGAAGAAAATCGTCGACCTGGTTCATGCGAATGCCGCACTCTGGAAGGACACGGCCATCATCATCATGGAAGATGAGGGTGGTGGTTACTACGACTCGGGCTACGTACAGCCGGTAGATTTCTTCGGCGACGGTCCGCGTGTCCCGTTAATCGTCGTCTCGCCCTACGCCAAGCGCGGACAGGTCTCGCACGTCTACGGCGATCACGTCTCGATCCTGAAGTTCATCGAAAGGAATTGGGGATTGCAGCCGATCACCAATTGCAGCCGCGACAACTTTCCAAACCCGGTCGTGCAGAACTCGAACCCGTATGTGCCGATCAATACGCCGGCGATCGGCGATCTGTTCGACATGTTCAACTTTGCCGTGACGCCGGATCAGGTTGGTGAAAGCCCCTCGCCTTAGAAGGGCAACCCGTGCGCGTTACCGCCCATACACATCAGCATGGGCACCGACAGGATGAAATTGATGCGCGAGGCCATGCCCGCAGTCTTGCGTGCGGCCGCCTTCTCATCATCCGTCGCTGCCACGATCCCGAGGATTTTCCTTTGGTTCGGCCAGATGAAAACCCACACATTGAGCAGCATGATCGTGCCGAGCCATGCGCCGACGCCGATGATTCGAAATCCCGGTTGCAGCATGAAGGCTCTCATGATCGCAAACGAGTAGTCGGATCCGAATCCTCCAATCAAGTAAACCACTCCGGTAGCCCAAGTGGCGACCGCGGACCAGCGGAACCACAGCAGCGCCCGCGGCGCGATGTACTTCGAAACACCGGCGCCGCCGGGGCCGCCCTTGTCGGCGGCGGCCGCCGCCAGGCCCGGCGTCTGCACGACATTGAAGTAATACAACAGACCGATCCACATGACGCCGGAGAGGATGTGCAGCCACCGATCGAGACGCACCGGATGGAACGCGGCACCCAATCCATTCCAGCAGGTGAGCCCGATGCTGACGATGATTGCGAGTACGAAGCCGGTAACGATGGCACCCTTAACGGAGTTGAGCGGATGCATATGATTTAGCCCCTATGGTTGCTTATTGATGCGTGTTGTTGAGAGTGGCCATAACTTCACTGCCGCAAACCAGCGGACCCTCGCGTCTTACCATTGTCGAGTTGTGGCGCAGTGTATCGCGGGCCGCGGCCAAACCCAAGCGGTGCGTATGCTGATAGAGACCATCGCCCCCTCATTTGACGTTCATGAACGGAATCGGTGCACCCGCATAGATGGCGCTCGGTAGCTGGCCATTCCATCGGTCGGCTTTCGTTTGCTCGACCTGAATGCGCCGCAGCTCCAGTACGCTATTGCTTTGCCCGAGTGCGGCGTTTTGAATCTTGAGCGCCTCGGCCTGGGCCTCGGCATTCTTCAACGTGGCGTAGGCGTTGCCATCGGCCGTGGCCCTGACCGCAGACGCTTCGGCTTCCGCGATCGCCACTTTCTGCTTCTGTTCGGACTCGACCGTCTTGAGTTTGTTATCGGCCGCCTGTCGTAGCTGTTCCTGCTCGACTTTGCTGTTGATCGCCCGCATGTACGATTCTTGGAACGCAAAATTGCGCATGTCGATGTTGATGACCTGCGCGCCGTAGATCGCGAGTTTTTCGGATAACGAGGCATAGATGTCCGCCGACACCTTGGCCCGCGCCGCAATCAGGTCCGGGGCCGTGTATTTGGCGGTTACCGCCTTGAATATCTCATGGGTAGCCGTCTGAACGTACGACGACAAATCGCCGGTATGGCTGTATTTTTCGAATACTTCGGCGACTTTGTCGGGACTGATGCTGTAGCGAACCGTCAGACTGACGGTGACCGGCTGCGTATCGCTGGTAGCCCCTGCCGCGTTGTCGATATCCGCTTGCTCCGATCGGATCGAAAAGAGCGTGAGCTTCTGCCAGGGCGGCAGGACCGCCAGCCCCTCCGGCTCGATACCGACGATTTTGCCGAACTGAGTGATGACGCCGCGGCTCCCGGTCGGGACCGAATAGAACGGCCAGATGATCATCAGCAGGACGAAGGCGGCAAACGCAATGGCCGCGTCGTGGACAATGGTGGCCCGATTCAAGCCACCAGACGTCAGATATCGAGTTGCCATGGTCATTTATTTTCCCCTTGTTATGCGGCGGTCGTGCCGGTGTCGCGCCATCGCTGCGGCTCGGTGGCGTGCGGCCACGCATATTCTGCCCGCTGGCGAATCGATGGCCTACCCGAATCATTGTAATCGTCTCAGGCGGCCGGCTTGCCGTTGACTGAAGGTCTTTGGATGTCCGCCGATCTCGATTACTATCTGCAGTCCATGATTGCATCGAATCGGCGGGTACGGATCTTCGGGGCCATTATTGCGGTGGCGCTGCTGATGAGTGCCGTTGCCGGCCCGCGCGCGGCGCGCGGCGAGGCGCGGATCGGGAAGGATGAAATCGGCGGCACCGTCACCAGTGCCCACGGTGCGGAGGCCGGCGTCTGGGTCATTGCCGAAACGCAGGATTTTCAAACACGATTCGCCAAAATCGTCGTGACCGACGAGGCCGGCCGCTTTGTTCTTCCGGATCTTCCGAGTGCGAAGTACAGCGTCTGGGTTCGCGGCTACGGGCTCGCCGACTCGCCCAAAGTCGACGCTGCGCCCGGACAGCATCTCGACCTTGCGGCCGTGCTGGCTCCGGATGCGGCCACCGCGGCCAAGATCTATCCTGCCGCCTATTGGTACGCGATGCTGAAAATTCCCGAGGAGGGGCAGGTGGCAACGCTGCCGGGCGGCCGCAACGGCTACCTCATGTGGATCAAGAACATGGGCTGTATCGGTTGTCATCAGCTGGGGGATTTGGCGACACGCACGATCCCGAGCTCCTTGGGCGCATTCAAGTCATCGCAAGGGGCTTGGCTGCGGCGCCTGCAGTCCGGACAGGCCGGCAGCCAAATGATCAACATCGCGCAGCGCACGCTCTCCGGCGTTCCAATTCCGTACTTTGCGGATTGGACCGACCGCATCGCGGCCGGCGAAGTGCCGGCGGTGCCGCCGCCGCGTCCGAGCGGCATGGAGCGCAATGTCGTCGCAACCGTACGCGACTGGTCGGACGGCAAAGCGTATTTGCACGACCTCTCGAGCACCGATCGGCGCAATCCGACGGTCAACGGCAACGGTCTGATTTACGGCACCCCGGAACTGAGTACCGACGATTTTCCGGTGCTCGACCCGCTGCATAACCGCGCCATGACGTTCAAGGCGTCCGTACGTGACGCCGATACGCCGACGAGCCACGACGACCCGGTAATGAGCCCCTCGCCCTACTGGGGCGAGCAGCGAATTTGGGATAGCCGGGCATCTGCGCACAACCCGATGCTCGACCGCTCGGGCCGCGTCTGGTATACCGCGCGAATTCGCGCCTCCGCCAATCCGCCGTTTTGCAAAAAGGGCTCGAGTCAGCCCTCGGCCCAAGAATTTCCGATCGACGCGTCGGGGCGCCAACTCGCAGTCTATGAACCGAAGAGCGGCAAATATACGTTCGTCGATACCTGCTTCAGTACCCACCATCTGCAATTTGCCGAGGACGCGAACGATACGCTCTGGACTAGCGGCGGTCGCGAGGTCATCGGCTGGCTCGACACCCAAAAATTTGATCGGACCGGCGATGCGGCGGCATCGCAGGGGTGGGCTCCCTTGGTACTCGACACCAACGCCAACGGCAAACTCGATGCCGGGGTCGAACCCGGCCAAGCCGCGGACCCAACGCGAGATCGGCGCCTCGCGGTCAGCCTCTACGCGATCATGCCGAATCCTGCCGATGGCAGCGTTTGGGGTTCGGTGGCATTTCAGTATCCGGGCGCCATCGTTCGCTTCGATCCGCAAACCCGGCTCAGCGAAATCTACAATGTGCCCGCACCGGGCTTCGGTGTGCGCGGCGCCGACATCGATCGCAACGGCGTCGTCTGGGTGTCGTTGGCGAGCGGGCATTTGGGGGAGTTCGATCGGCGCAAATGCAAGGGTCCGCTCAACGGGCCGACCGCAACCGGCGACCATTGCCCGGAAGGCTGGAGCTTCCATCGCTTACCGGGTCCCGGATTCGTGAACGTACCGCAAATGAGCGTCGAGTCGAGCTATTACACTTGGGTCGATCAACACGATACCTTGGGCTTGGGTGCAAACGTACCGATTGCCACAGGTAATCTGTTTGACGGTGTGCACGCGCTGGTCGACGGAAAGTTCGTGACGCTGCGCATACCGTATCCGCTCGGCTTCTATGCCAAGGGACTCGACGGCCGTATCGACGATGCAGCCGCTGGTTGGAAGGGACGCGGCCTCTGGGTCACGAGCGGCGACCGGACGCCCTGGCACAAAGAAGGAGGCAAGGGCACCAAACCACTGGTCGTCCACTTTCAGATTCGCCCATCACCGCTGGCCGATTGAGCCGCTGAGCGGAGCATTTGGAACGCCGCGTAGACGACGACCACCAACACGAGCCAACGCAACCAAACTATCGGCATGGATTTTACGATGTAGGCGGCCACCAACACGCCCGGTATACCGCCGAGCGTGAGTCCCAATGCGGCGCCGAGATTGTAGCGGCCGCTGCGCACAAATCGTGCGCCACCAATCGGCATCAGCAGTCCGCATGAGCCCATCATGATGGGAAAGGCCGCCAGCGGGCTCATGCCGAGTAAGCTCACGAGTATGAGGCAAGGTGCATAGAGCCCGACGCCCAGCATCATCAAGGCGCCCAGCAGCACATTGGCCACGACCGCCACGATCAGCCGGGTACCGCTCAATCCCAAGGCCTCGCCGCCGCCGGGCATCCAGTGCAGGTTGCTCGCCAGGAACAGCAATGCCGCGCACAGCAGGGCTGCGCCCATCGCGAGTTGAATCGCGCGCCGAGAGAGCCGCGCCACGAACCCAACACCCAGCCATGCGCCGAGTACGGCCGCGAGAATCATGCTGATGAGCGTCGTCAGATCCACGCTCACCGTAGCGATGAAAATGAGCGCTTGCGTAATCGTGGGCAGGGCCTGGCCCGTGTTGAGGGTCCTATACCGCGGCAACCAGCGACAGCGCGGATACGAGGCCGATCGTGCCGGCGTTCAACGTGTCGAGCCGAAATGCTGCGCTAAGGACATTATTCCAAATCGGGATAGGGGCCTTTGCCGCCTTCTGCGATGAAACGATCAACGCGCGCCGTCAACACCGGGATCGGTACCGATCCGAGTTCCAGCACCGTATCGTGAAACGCGCGTAGATTGAATTGCGCGCCCAGGGCTGTTTCGGCCTTGGAGCGAGCTTTAAGAATCGCCTCTTCGCCAAGATAATAGGACAAGGCTTGTGCGGGCCACGCGATATAGCGATCGACTTCGGTGTCGATTTCGTGTTCCGGGAGCGCCGTATATTCACGGAAATAGGCAACCGCTCGCTCGCGGCTCCAGCCTTGCGCATGAATTCCGGTATCGACCACGAGACGCGCCGCGCGCCAGATTTGGTAGTTCAGCATCCCGAAGCGGTCATAGGGCGTTTCATACATGCCCATCTCCAGGCCCAAGCGTTCGCAATAAAGCGCCCAGCCCTCGCCATAGGCAGAGATATAGGTGTGTTGCCGAAATTCCGGCTGTTGCTTGTGTTCGAGCGCCAAGGGCATCTGGAACGCGTGACCGGGCGCGGACTCATGCAGAGTCAGCGCCGTGAGGTTGTACAGAGGGCGACTCGGTAAATCGTAGGTGTTGACCAAATACAGTCCCGGTCCCCCGCGCCCGGCGGTGTAGAACGGCGCAAGATCCTCCGGCACGGGACGGATCGCGAACCGGGCCCGCGGCAGCAGCCCAAAATACTGTGAGGCTTTGCCGTCGAACTGTTTGGCGATCCACGCAGCGCGCATCAACAGCTCTTGCGGCGTTTTTGCCTGAAATTGGGGATCCGTGCGAAGGAACTTAAGGAACGCCGGAAAATCCCCGGTGAAGCCGCTTTCCTGCATCACGCCGAGCATTTGCTCATGGAGGCGGCCGACTTCGGATTCACCAAACGCGTGGATCTCGGCCGGGTCCTGATCGAGCGTCGTGAATTCGCGAATCTTGACCTGATAATAGGCCTTTCCGTCCGGCAAATCGTAAGCGGCGAGGGACGTGCGGGTGCCCGGCAAATATTCGCTGCGCATGAACTTCAGCAATTCCCGGTATGCCGGCAGCACGGATTCCTGGATCACGCTGATCGCTTGCGCGCGCAGGCTGACGCGTTCGGTTTCCGGCACGCCCGGCATTTCCACGAAAGGAGTATAGAAAAGACTCGCCTCGGGTGCGGCCTCAGTGACCGCGGTGATCGAGGCGTCGCGACCTTTGAGAGTGACTTGCGGCGGCGTGAATCCGCGCCGCAAGCCCGCGCGCATTTCGTCCGTCTGCTCGTGAAAATACCGGGGAATATCCCGCATTTGTGCGATCCAATTGCGGTAGTCCTCAATCGTCCGATAGGGCCGGCGCGCGGTGTAGCCGAGGTCTGTCCAGAATGTGGTGTCGGCGTTCGCGGGCATTTCATAGTCGCGAAACTGCTGACTCGCGATCAGCACTTGGATCTGCGGACGATACACGTCGTAGTTCAGCTGCTCGGCGGGCGAGAGCTTGGCGCGTGGAATCGAATCCAGCTTGCGCAGCACGTCTTGCCAAGTGCGAAGCCGCATCGCCTGGCTCGCGGGATCCATCTTCGGCAGATGGTCCGGAATCGGCTTCGTTGAGTCTTCGCCGTCCGGAAATTGCTCGTCGCGCCACTTCCACTCGGCGGTGTAGATCGCCTCAAAGCGCGCATCGGTATCGTTGGTCTTCGCGGTGTAGCCCGATATACCGAAGCTCGCCGCGCAAACCGCGGCCACGGCCCAGGCAGAGGGTGAATGCATGATGGTGACCTCAATTGGTGATGGGCTCGATCATCGCATGGGCGCCGAAATGGCGCAGATCAAATGCCGCTACACCGGGAACTTCTTGGGGCCCGATTGCCCGGCGTTCGGCGTCGGATCCGCCGCTTACGGGGCTTCAACGCGCCGCCGCATACCGGCGACAAAGCGTTGCAGGGATTTGGAGACGACGCCGCGAGGAATCATGACCTCGATGAGCTGGAACCGGCCGCGGCGGGACACCGCGGCATGCAGCGCGGACTTGAGCATCCCGCGCGTATGGACACGCACTCCATCGCCCCCCAACATGGGAGCAAGTTCCGCGAATCGCCAATCGGACAAATCGTTGAACTTCGATTCAGGCTGGAATACCCGTAGCATTTCCCAGCCCATGTTATTGAATACGATGACGATCGGATCCCAACCGTAGCGCTGGCAGTTGCCGAGTTCCCAGCCGGTCATTTGAAAAGCACCATCTCCCACGAGAACGATCGGACGTTGACCCGTCGTGGCCTGGATGCCCAGGCCCGCGGGAACTCCAAAGCCCATGCTCGCGTAGTAGCCTGGAGCGACCAGGCTCGTCGGCGCAATTTCGAGCGCCGCGAATAGGCAATCCCCGGCGTCGACGGCGATCGGCATTGGACCGACAACGTCCATCAGATCGTTGATCGCGCACGGAATGTCGGATGGTCCGATGGGAGTCTCGTCGGAAACCAATCCTCTCGGGTAGCTCTGCGGCGCGGATCCGTGGGATTCAACTCTACCGTTGAAACGCTGCAGCAGACCCTCGACCAAGGCCTCGAGCGGAATCTGGGGGTAGACGTGGTGGCCCAACGTGACCTGGCCGTCGAGTGCGTGAATGCTCTGCCGGTAATCGATCTGGCGAGCTGAGACGCCAAAGTTAGTGTCGGAGATCAGCACGCCCAGCAGCAACAGCGCATCTGAATTTTCGACGAGAGTGGTGATCTCGGCGGTCCCCGCGATTCCCATGTAGGTGCCGAGTACCGGGGCATTGTTGTTTGCCAATAGTCCTCTGCCCATGAAGCTGGTGACGACCGGTATGCCGAGCAAGGCGGCGAGCTTTGCGACCCGACTCTCCAAGTCGTAGCGGCGTACCTCCACGCCGACCATCAGCACGGCAGAACTGGCTTTTCGCAACCTGCGTAGAATCTCATCGACGCAGGCTGCCACCGCGGCCGGGTCTGGCGCTTGAACGATAGCCGGTGGAGCGGGTATGCACGGTTCGCGTACCATGTCGCGCGGCAATTCGATGTAGACCGGCCGCGATTGAGTTCGGGCGCTCTGCAGTACGCGTGCAATATCGTGCGGCGCCCGCGCTGCGTCGGTGAGTTGGACTTGGTCGCAGGTCACTTCGCTGAAGACGCGCAGCTGCGAATCCAATGCCTTGGCTTGATGGTGAAGCAGTAATCGACCACGCCGCTCGGCGACTCCCGGTGCCCCGGAAATGACGACCACCGGAGATTTCTCGGCGTAGGCTGCGGCAATCGGATTAACCATGTTGAGCGCGCCCGCACCATAGGTGACCGCTGCAGCGCCCAAGCCACAGGTCGCCCGCGCCGCCGCGTCGGCGGCAAATCCGACTGCCGGCTCATGGCTCAATGTGTAGAGCGGCAAGATTCCAGATTCCTCGACCACCTTGAAAAAAGGCAGCGCAAAATCACCGGGAACTCCAAAGATCTCCCGGGCACCTTGTTTCTTGAGGGCTGCGAGTAAGGACTCAGCGATGTTCATGCGACTGCGCGAATAATCCTGCCGCGGATCGAATTTCGCCATGCGTAGTTGTCCACGGCGGGTCGCTGTTGCTTACGTAGTTTCCACCGTCAGATCTGTTCGAGATCCGCAATGGAGGAACGCATCACGCGACCATCGTTCAATACGACTCCCTCGGCGCGCAACAGTTTCGCTTGTTCGCGGTGCTGCACGGATGACCTCGGGAACACGATGCGTCCACCGGCGCCGACCACACGATGCCACGGGAGGTTCATGTCCCTCGGCGCCATTCTCAATGCGAATCCGGTCAGGCGTGCGCGACCCGGTAGTCCGGCGGCGCGCGCGACGGCTCCATATGTCGACACCAGGCCGCGCGGGATCGTGCAAACCACTTCCCAAATCGCCTGGATCGCGGGATTGTCATTGACGGGCAGCGGACGTCGCGAGCGCGAACTCTTGACCCCGAGCGGCAGGAACATTTCAGAGAGCTTTTTGCTGGAACTTGCCATTCGCCACGAGCCTGCCACAACCGACACCATTGGCGCAAAATAGCCGCGTGACTAAAATCCGCGGTTTCATCCTCCAGGCTAGCTATCGCGTCGTCTCGCGCCCTCACGGGCAGCGCATTCCCGTCGTCCATATCTATGGGCGGCTGGAGGAGGGCGGCACGTTCCTCGTGCGCGATGACCGGCAACGGCCGCATTTCTTCATCCGCGCTGCCGATGCAGAGCGCGCTCGGGCGCTCGGGCTACCGGAACCGCAGGCCGTCGACAAGCGCACGTTTGACGGTGCGCCGGTTTGCCGGCTGGAAGTCGACACTCCTCCCGAAGTGCCCGCGGTCAGGGACCGCCTGCATGCGCTCGGCATCGATACGTTCGAGGCGGATCTGCGCTTTGCGGTGCGCTATCTGATTGAACGCGGCATCAAAGGAGGCTGTGAGATCGAAGGGGAGGCTGTCTCCGGAGCCGGCGTAACTTGGGTATTCGACAATCCGTCGCTGCGGCCCGCTGATGTAAAGGTCGAACCGCGCGTGCTGTCGTTCGATATCGAGACCCATGGCAAGGCCGAACGGCTACTGGCGATTTCGATGTATGCCCCCGGCATCGACGAGGTGCTGATCGTAGACGGCAGCGATCGCTCGATGCCGCAAAACGCGACTCGATGCGTCGATGAGTTTTCGGCGTTGGATGCATTCTGCGAATCCGTCCGGCGCTTCGATCCAGACGTTTTGACGGGCTGGAACATCATCGATTTCGATCTCACGGTATTGCAACGCATAGCCGGGCGCGTGCGCCATCCTTTTCCGTTGGGACGCGACTCGGGCGCGGTTCGCATCCGCAAAGCCGACGGCTATTTCGGCAGCGGCCAAGCCAACGTTCCGGGGCGTCTGGTTCTCGACGGCATCGATCTGCTGCGCGGCGCGTTCATCCGCATGGACGATTATTCGCTCGATGCCGTGGCGCGAGAAATTCTCGGCGAAGGCAAGGCCGTCGCCGGCGACGTGCATGATCGAATCGCAGAGATTGCCCACAATTACCGTCATGATCTCGCGGCATTCGCGCTCTATGCGCGAACCGACGCAAGGCTCGCGTTCGAGATCGTGCAGAAACTCAATCTCGTTCGGCTGGCCTTCGCGCGCAGTCAACTTGCCGGCATGACGCCGGATCGCGTGGCGGCCAGCATCGCATCATTCGATTTTCTCTATCTGTGCGAACTCCAGAAACTCGGCATTGTCGCGCCCACCGTGCGCTCCGGAGATTCCAATGTACACGCCGCTCAACAAGGCGGCCATGTCCTGGAGTCGGTGACGGGCCTGCACCGCAATGTCTGGGTATTCGACTTCAAGAGCCTGTATCCAAGCATCATCCGCACGTTCAACATCGATCCGCTGTCCTATGTGGCCGACCCACCTCCGGGCGCCGATCTGGTCACGACGCCGGCCGGTGCGTATCGCCGTGAACCCGCAATCCTGCCTCGCATGCTCGATGAATTGTTTCCGCGGCGCGAGGCGGCGAAGAAGATCGGTGATGACGTGGCGTCGAACGCCATCAAGATTCTGATGAACTCCTTCTACGGCGTCCTTGGCACATCCGCCTGCCGTTTCTACAACCCGGCATTGGCCAACTCGATCACGGGCATGGGACGCGAAATCCTGCTGTGGTCGAAACGGTGGTTCGAAGCCGCGGGTTTCACCGTGCTCTATGGCGATACGGATAGTCTGTTCGTGGATTCACACGGCATCGATGCGGATCAAACACGCGAACGAGGGCGGCAACTTGCGATGGCATTGAATGGCGAGCTTGCCCGCTACATCGCCGAGCAGTGGAGCGTACCGAGTCGCCTGGAACTCAAATTCGAAAAACTGTACTTGAAACTGTTCCTGCCGCGCTCACGCCACGGCACGCGCGGTGCGAGCAAGCGATATGTCGGCCTTCGCCATGACGGTGATGCGGACAATATCGAATTCATCGGCATGGAGGTCGTGCGTCGGGACTGGACCGCGCTCGCCAAGCAAGTGCAACGCGAGCTCTATTTGCGGCTGTTTGCCGACCAGGCCGTCGACGTATATCTCGCTGAGGTCGTGAGACGCGTCAGGCAAGGTGATCTTGATGAAGCGTTGGTGTACCGCAAGAATCTGCGCAAAGGTGCCGACGACTACACGGCCACGACCCCGCCGCATGTCGTGGCCGCCCGGAAATCCACGCGGCCGGTGGGGCGGCTGGTCAGCTACGTCATCACCACCGCGGGGCCCGAGCCGATCGACAACATTCAGCACCCGCTGGATCGCGAACACTATGTGCTGAAACAGGTGAAGCCGGTCGCGGAGCCCGTCCTCGATACGCTAGGCCTCGATTTCGAGCGCGTCATTGGCGATAGCCGGCAGATCGATTTGTACTCCATGCTCGGCAAGGCATGAGGCTCGGCCATCATGCGCCGATCCAATCGGCTAGCGTGTGCCTCGCGGCACGAATACCGACTGCATTCCGGCCGCTGCCGCCGCTTGCAGGCCCAATTCACTGTCTTCGAAGACCACGCAGTCCTGCGGGGGAACGTTCAAGCGCCGGGCCGCCTCGAGAAACGGATCCGGGAACGGTTTGCCGCGTGCGTAATCCTCGACGCAGACGACGGAGTTGAACAGCGGCCGAATTCCTATGGCGTCGAGCGTACGTTCGACGTAACGGCGGAATCCTCCCGATGCGACCGCCAGCGGCTTGATCCCGTACCACCGCCGCACGATTCCAACCACGGCCTCGATCGGCTTCACCTCGTCTATCATTTCCAGGTAATACTCTTCCTTGCGCTCGGCCGCCTGCCGCACATCGACAACTCTCAACCCATACTCATCCCGCAGCTGTTCTAGGATCTGTTCGGTTGGTTTGCCGCCCAATTGGTAGAACAGGTCTTCGGGGAACTCGAGACCATGCTCCTCGACGAGTCTCTTCCAGGCTCGGTAATGTAGCGGCATGGTGTCGGCCAGCGTTCCATCGCAATCGAAAATGTAGCCGCCAAATTCGCGGTCGGGTAGGACGAGTTTCAATGTGCTTCCATGAAGTCGTTGTGTGCGCCTCAATATTCTGGCAAACCGGACTAGGCAATCCCGTGCCGCGCATCGGCCCCCGGCGCGCGAACGAACCTGCAAAAACATTCCATGGTAGCGTCAATTCCGCCAGGCGTCGTCGGGCGAGCGCGTGGACTTCCCGGGACAGTAGCGGTGCATCATTATATTTTTCAAGTAGTTACCGCGCGATTATTCCGTTAGATCTCGGATTGTTGGCAACGCGGACAAGCTCAAAATACTGAAGATTGCGTCGTAATATGATTGTTGGCGGGCGGATGCGAGATAATTCTCGGCGAGCACGCAAGAGGGCGGAACAATGGCGACGGGTTGGGCCGGTGACGGTGCGGTACAGGATCAGATTGACGCGACGGTGAAGGACGCCATCAGCCGCGTCCGCAGTCAATTGCCTCAGGGACCGTCGTTATCTCACTGCGCGGATTGTGATGTCGAGATACCGGAGGCACGCAGAATCGCGATCCCCGGTGTGCGCCTCTGTGTTTCTTGCCAGAACGAACACGATCTCGATGTTGCGAAATTCAGCGGGTACAACCGACGCGGCAGCAAGGATAGTCAGCTGCGCTGATCGGTCGCATGCGCGCGCGCCCGCGGCTCTCGACAAAATCGCTGGTCCCAAACAGGCACCGCAGTCCGTATTGCTGCGGCAATTCGGTATCGGTGCCGCCGATCCCCGGAGGCATGCAGGTATAGCGGTTGATGCCTACGAAGCGCAAGTCGTTTCGCTCCAAACTTTTCTTCAGATCCGCAATAGGGCTCGAGAGATTGAGGGTGGCAAGCGTTTCGGCCAGCAGTGCTGCTTGGCTCTTTGTAATATGCGGCGTGGCAATCGCATCTTCGGCGCCTACTGTAGTGCTGGACAAACACATTACGGCGATCAAGAGGCAGTGGCTTGGATGTAATGCTTATTCCGCGGAAAATTTAAATCGGGACTATTGCGATTTCTACGGTCGACCCGTCGTCGCATCGAATGATCGCGCAGAGCCGCAATCCTGCCTGTGATGTTGCTCACGGGTTGGCGGCAGCGCGCGGGACGATCGACGCAACAATTGGGCATAAGTTACAAACAAAAGCGCCGCGCAGTGCCGCATCGGCGCGCAATCCGCGGATGCCGGAAGCCGGCGACAGGCACGAGAGCAATACCGGCGTGCCACGTTATGTGCGATGGCGAACGGACCCAAAATGCCCGCGTCTGTACGCTGCCGACCGTAGAAATGTTCCCTCACGGAGTGGAGATGTGCGTCATGCCAAAGTATTTCGCTTTTGTTAATGCCAAGCGGGTCGCCGCATTCGCGTTCCTGGCCGCTGCGGCCGGCGGACTCGCCGCGCAAGCGGATCCAGTCGACGTACAACGGCAGCTATTGGACGCGCTCGCCCGCAGCGATGTGGCCGGAGCCGTTGCCTTATTCACCGACGATGCGGTCATCGATTCCGAAAGTGGATACTGCGCGAAGTCTCCTTGCGTGGGCAAGGCGGCCATTCAGAAGGATTTTGAGCGCTATGTGAAAGACTCAACTCGTCGTGTCACGCCGCTCAATACGTTTGTCTCTGGAAACGTGCTCGTCACGCGCTTTGAAGCCCGCAGTGCGATGATCCAGAAGGCTGGCGTCGAACGCATCATTCTCTGGGGTATTCGCGAGATTAGAGGAGACAAGATCGCGTCGTCGCGCTGCTGTCTGCCGGATCGCACCGACTCGCAGACGGCCCGTTTTCTCGAATGGGATTACGCGCATCCGTCGACTCAGTAAGTCGGCCCCGCGATTACCAGTTAAAGGAGATTAGTGATGCGTAAATTTGCAATTTCAGTGTTGATACTCGGTACCTTACTGAGTGCATGTGTCGGAGTTGGGTTTCGAGGGGGCCGGGGCGGCGGCGGCGGCGGTTACTACCATCATCACGATTGGCGCTAGACGAGACTTCACGGAAATCATTCCGGCGGAACGTGCGGCTGTGAGGCCGCACGTCGCTTTACACGAGTCGCATACCCGCGACGCCGAGGCGCAAGACCAAGACCCCGCGGCGCAAGTCTAAGCCGCCCGGCGCACGACCAAGGGCCCGCGGCGCTGGATCAAGGTGGTGGTGCGAGAGCAGCGCGTCGCTCGATCCAGCGGCGCTAATGGATGTGAAAATTCCCGGTGCCGAACAGGCCGATCAATCCGGTGATGATCAAGTAAATCGCGACGATGTAATTCAACAGGCGCGGTACGACGAGTATCAAGACGCCTGCGATGAGGGCGACGATCGGGGCGAGGCTGAGTGTCATGTTCAAGGGCGATCTCCGTTCGGGTGTTCGCGGAACTTAAATCAGATCGATTCCACGCGACTGTTCGATATCGAACACTGCAGGCAACAATATTGGGGTTGCTGAGTGCGCCACCGTACAGAGCGCGGCGGCGGGATGCATTATCCTGCTTACGAAGGAAGGAACGAGGCAAAAATAATGGATACGTCAATCAATCAAGCACGGTTTCTCATCGCGAAAGCCGCGGTCGCGCTGGCGCTCTGCGGGGTCTGCTTCGGCGCTGCGCTGGCGGCCGGTTTTGACCCGCCGCCCATCGCAAGCCAGCCCAGCACGGAGCATCACGTCGGTAAGATGATATGGGCCGAACTCGTGACCCCGGATATCGCCGCGGCGCAACGATTCTACGCGGGAATGTTCGGTTGGACCTTTCGTGACCTGAGTTCCGATGACACCCATTTCGCGGTCGCGCTGCTCGACGGGGAGCCGGTCGCGGGCCTGGTGCAACATCCCATGAGGGCGGCAGAGAAGCGCCAACCATCGTGGATTACCTTTCTCGCGGTTCAAGATGTCGACGCCGCGAAACGCACGGTGCTCGAGTTAGGCGGCACGGTTTTACGCGAGCCGCGGACCTACAATTCCCGCGGAAGGCAAGCGATCTTGGCCGATCCGCAGGGTGCCGCGTTCGCGGTCATCGCCTCTTTTAGCGGGGACGCCCCCGACTACCTTGCCGCGCCGGGAGCCTGGATCTGGAGCTCGCTGCTGACGCGCAATCTGGACGTGGAAGCCGCGTTCTACCAATCGGTCTTCGGCTATGACGTGTTCGAACTCGAAAGCGACGATGGCCTGGAGCATGTCATTCTTTCGACGGATGAGTATGCGCGGGCGAGCGTCAACGCATTGCCGGGTGACTCGGCACACCGCCATCCTCATTGGCTGAACTTCGTGCGCGTCGTGGATGCCAGCGATGCGGCGACCAAAGCCGTTGCATTGGGCGGCAGTGTACTCGTGCCGCCGCGCGTCGATCGCCATGGCGGAAAGCTCGCGGTGATCGCCGATCCCGCGGGAGCACCGTTCGGAGTCATGGAATGGAACGATACCGATAGCAAGGAGCAAATGAAATGAGCCTCACGATTCGCCGTTTGGCGCTCGCGGGCGCCGGACTCATGTTCGCCGCGGTACTTGGCGCCTGTTTGGGCGAGGTCGGCTATGACGGAGACGTGGGCGTCGGCTATAGCCCTGGCTACATCGAACCATTCGGCTACGATTACGGCGGTTGGGGCGGCGGCTATCGCGTCGGACCAGGCCGCGGCGGTGATCGCCGCGGGGCGCAGTCGGCGTCGCACTCTTATCGAAGCGCGCCCCAATCCCGTTCAGTGCCGTCAATTCCGCACGGCTCGGGCGGAAGCCGTGGAGCACATCGATAAGGCGCGGCGGCGGCCTTTTCGCTGCTGAGCCGCCGGAGGCCAAATTGCTCAAAACGAGAGCGTTGCAACACGCGATACTCAGCAGTGCCAATTTCTCGATCATCGCGACGGATACACGCGGTGTAATCCAAGTGTTCAATGTCGGCGCCGAACGTATGCTCGGCTTTTCGGCCGAGCATGTCGTCAACAAGGTCAATCCGACTGATCTGCATGATCCCGCGGAAGTGCTTGCGCGCGCGCAGAGCCTGAGCCGTGAGTTCGGGGTCAGCATCGCGCCGGGATTCGAGGCCCTCGCATTCAAAGCATCGCGCGGAATCGAAGACGTTTACGAGCTGACCTATATCACGGCCGACGGCAACCGGTTTCCCGCGATAGTCTCCATCACGGCGCTACGCGATGACGAGGGTGAAATCATCGGCTATTTGTTGATCGGCAGTAACAACTCGGCACGCAAGCGCGCGGAGCATGAATTGAACGATGCGATGGCGGCGGCCGACCAGGCGAACTTGGCGAAATCCGAGTTCCTCTCGAGCATGAGCCACGAGCTGCGAACTCCGCTGAACGCGATTCTCGGGTTTGCTCAACTCATCGAGTCCGGTACGCCGGCGCCGACGGCGTCGCAACAGCGCAGCGTCGCACAGATACTCAAGGCAGGATGGTATCTGCTCGATCTCATCAACGAAATTCTCGATTTGACCCTGATCGAATCGGGAAAACTATCGTTGTCGCTCGAACCGATCTTGTTGGCCGAAGTGCTGCACGAAAGCCGGACTATGATCGAGCCCCAGGCATACAAACGCGGCATCCAGTTGAAGTTTCCGCGTCTCGATGGTTCTTTTGTCGTGACCGCTGATCGGACCAGGATCAAGCAGGTTTTTATCAATCTGCTGTCCAATGCGATCAAGTACAACCGTTACGGCGGCTCCGTCGCCGTAGACTGCTCGGCAACGCCGTCCGGACGAATGCGCATCTCGATCAGCGACACCGGCGAGGGATTGACGCCAAAGCAACTCGAGCAGCTGTTTCAGCCGTTCAATCGCCTAGGCCAGGAAGCGCACGCCGGGGAAGGCACGGGCATAGGGCTCGTGGTCAGCAAGCGCCTGATTGAAATGATGGGAGGCATGATCGGCGTCGAGAGCCATATCGGCGCCGGAAGTGTATTCTGGATTGAGCTGAACCCGACGACAGCGATAAACCACCGGGTCGCCGTCGCCGAGGCGGCATCCGCGACGCCGGTTGCGGGTGCCGCGGACATGCGGCTGCGCACTCTGCTTTACGTCGAGGACAATCCGGCCAATCTGCTGCTGATCAAGGATCTGATCGCGCGCCGGCCGGATGTTTGTCTACTCAGTGCCAAGGATGGCGATAGTGGTGTCGCGATCGCGCGCGCCTCGCATCCCAACGTGATACTCATGGACATCAATCTGCCGGGCATCAACGGAGTCGATGCGCTGCGGATATTGACGCTGGATCCGGATACCGCACACATTCCGATCATTGCGCTCAGCGCGAATGCGGGACCTCGCGACATCGCTAGAGGACTGGACGCCGGATTCTTTCGTTATTTGACCAAACCGATCAAGGTGGCCGAGTTCCTCGAAACTTTGGACGCCGCTTTCGAGAGTGCAAGTGCCTTGTCCAAAAATCTGCCAACGCCGGAGAAAATAACGTGATTGCCACGTCGGATATCTTGAATGCCAGCATCCTGATCGTCGACGATCAAGAGGCCAACGTCACCTTACTGGAGCAACTATTGGGTGATGCGCACTATGCGCGCGTGACATCGACGATGAATCCTCAGGAAGTCTGTACGCTGCATCGCGAACATGCCTACGACCTGATACTCCTTGATCTGCAAATGCCGGGCATGGATGGATTCGAAGTCATCGAAGCCCTGAAGACCAATGATGCCGATGCCTACCTCCCGGTCCTCGTGCTGACGGCGCAACCGGGACACAAGCTGCGTGCCCTGCAAGCGGGGGTTCGAGACTTCATCAGCAAGCCGTTCGATTTGGTCGAGGTAAAGACACGCATCCGCAATATGTTGGAGGTCCGTCTCCTCTACAAGCAACTCGACGAATACAACAGTGTGTTGGAAAAAACCGTTCAGCAGCGCACTGCGGAGTTGCGCGAAAGCGAAGCGCGCTACCGCAGCCTCACGGAGCTCGCGTCCGATTGGTATTGGGAGCAAGACGTCAAGGGGAAATTCACGCGGGTTTCCGGGCCAGTTCTCGAAATGCTCGGGATACGCGTCGACGCATTCGGCGAAGGTCAGGATCCCGCCGCTCCCATCGACGATGCAGCAGCCGGCTGGAATGAATCGGAAAGACAGACGCTGCGCGCAAAGATCGCGGCGCGCGAACCATTTCTGGATTTCGTCTATAGCCGCATTGACGCGAGCGGGGCGAAGCAACGCTTTCAAGTCAGCGGTCAACCGATGTTCGATGGATCATTCCGATTCGTCGGTTATCGCGGTGTTGGGATCGAATTGACGGGGATTCTGTAGTCCGATGGCAGCCATACTTGCAATGACGCCAGCAAACCTCGCCAAGCAAAACTCTTTGTTGGCGGCACTCCCGGCTGTGGACTTCGAGCGGATTGCGCCGCATCTGAGCCGCGTCGCGATGCCGCTCGGCGAGATGCTCTATGAGCCCGGCTCGACGCTGCGGCGCGTCTATTTTCCGACGACTGCGGTCGTGTCTTTGCACTACGTGCTGGAGTCCGGCGCATCCGCGGAAAGTGCCGGCGTCGGCTTCGAGGGCGTTGTCGGCATTTCGCTGTTCATGGGCGGGGAGACGACCCCGAGTTCCGCCGCGGTTCAGATCGCGGGCCACGGCTACAGCCTCGATGCAGCGTTGCTTAAGCAAGAATTCTCGCGCAGCGCTGCGGTGCAAATCCTTTTGTTGCGATATACGCAGGCGCTGATTGCGCAGATGACGCAGACCGCGGCCTGTAACCGGCATCACTCGGTCGAGCAGCAGATTTGCCGCTGGCTGCTGATGACGCTGGATCGCATCCCCTCCGGCGAGATCGTGGTCACCCAGGAAATGATTGCCGGAGTCCTGGGCGTGCGTCGCGAGAGCGTCACCGAGGTCGCCGGCGCTTTGCAGCGCGACGGTGTCATTCGCTACCGGCGGGGACACATTTCGGTCATCGAGCGAGCCGGGCTGATCAACAGCGTCTGTGAATGCTATGCGGTCGTCAAGCGTCAGATGCAGCATTTATCGACGGCGGCGGCGGCGGCGGCGGCATCGCCGACGACAATCGATGCGCGGGGATCCATGGTGAATCGGCAACATCACAATCCGGAGCGATAGAAGCAAGGTTCGCGCTGCGTATGTTCAGCGGTCCGGTCGCGGCGCAGAATTCGGTGTGAGTGTGCTGCCGGAGTATGGCGTCTGCGTTTTTTCCGCAGGCGCGGATTCTTGGAAATCGGCGAAGATCCATTGTCCGAGCAGCAAAAACAGCGCGTAGATGAAAATCAAACGCATGTTCTTGCTCACGAGGAGATGCGTCAGCGATGCCGGCGCGGCGTCGGGTGTGCTCGCGTCGCCGGCAAACTCCTTCTCCGTCGGCAACAACGTAATCAGGCGAGCCGCAATGAAGTCCGGTGCCGGTCGCGTGCATGGTCCCTCCGGCAATGCCGAGAGCAGGGTCGCCAGTTCGCGAGTCGCCGCGTTCCGCGGCAATCGACTCCACTCGGCAGCCTGTTCCCAAGGGTCGATATCCTGACGAGCCAGCGCCGACAGCATGCTGAGCGGCACCCCGTTTTTGTCGTCTCCGATCAGCGCATATAAAAACGGATGGAACTCAATGCCGATACTGCGATTCGCGATGGTCGTCGGCATGTTCAGCGCCTCGCCAGCATGTGGTCATACGACTGGCAATTCGCGGCATAACAACTGCAAGCCAATGAGTTGAGTCTGACCGGGTCGAGCACGGTCACATCGCCACGGTGATATTCGATCAGTCCGCGCCGCTGAAGTGCGCTGGCCGCAGCCGTAATGCCTACCCGGCGTACGCCCAGCATATAGGCCAAGAATTCGTGCGTCACACGGAACTGGTCGGCATGCGCGCGATCGCGTGTCATCAGCAGCCATCGGGCGAGTCGCTGGTCGATGCGGTGAAACCGAATGCAAGCAGCCGATGATGCGAATTGCGCGATCAGGACGTAAAGATACCGGTCGAGGATGCGCTGTAGTGCGGGGCTGCGGTCGAGTACAATTCGAAACGCCGCGGCGGTGACGCACCAAGCATCGCCAGCGCCTTGCACCAGGGCATGCAAGGGAACGGTCGGCACGCCGAGCGCAATCTGCACGCCCAGCATCCCTTCGCGGCCCACCATGCCGACTTCGAGCACCGGCTTGCCGCCGTCGACCGTAACCAGCGAAATAAAGCTGCGGATGGGAAAATAGACGTTTCGTGTCGGCGTCCCCGGCGCCGCCAATGTCTCGGCGATGACCAGCGTCACGGGTTTGCAGACAGCCAACAAATTGCGCCGTTCGACGCGCGGCAAGAGTTCGATCAGATGATTCTCGATCCCGGCCAAAATGCGCTCCGCTGCGATACAGAAACTGGTAATGCATCGCAAGCATGCGCGCGCGGCGTCGAGACGACTGTCTGACAGCGCACATAGGATTGAGGCGGATAATGCCCCATCGGCGGAGCGCGAGTTCTTAGGATAGGTTGAAGCTGCGATCCAGAGCGCCCTGAGCGGCGTCCAAGATGCGCGAAATCAATGCGGTCGCGGATGCAGCAGCCGGTCGGATTCCTTCTTGACGACCGCGTAGCACTCGCAACACAGCGATTCGAGCTTGGGGCGGTCCAGCACGTTGATTTGGCCGCGGTGATAACTAATCACGCCGAGCTTCTGCAACTTGCCGGCGGCCGCGGTCACGCCCTCGCGACGCACGCCCAGCATATTGGCAATGAGTTCCTGCGTCATGGTCAGCTGGGACGACGACAGGCGATCGAGCGACAGCAGCAGCCATCGACACAATTGCTGATCGAGCGTGTGGTGCCGATTGCAAACCGCGGTTTGCGCCATTTGTGTGATCAATGATTGGGTATAGCGGAGCAGCAGCAGCTGCAGGTCGCCGTCATTGTGAAATTCGTCCTTGAGCAGCTGGCCGGCGAGCCGATAGGCATTGCCCGCGCTCTGCACGATCGCGCGGCTCGGCGTGGTCTCGCCGCCCATGAACAGAGCGATACCGATGAGGCCCTCATTTCCGACCACGGAGATTTCCGCGGAGGCGCCGTTCTCCAGCACGTACAACAGCGAGACGATGCAGTCGATCGGGAAATAGACGTGGCGCAAGGTGTCGCCGGATTCATAGAGCACCTTGCCCAGCGGCATCTCGACCATGTGCAGGTGCGGAAAAATGCGCTCTCGCTCAACGGGAGTCAGCGCCGCCAGAAGTTGATTGGTGCGTCCCGAGTGTACTTCGGCGGCGGCCATTGCTGTAGTGCCTCTGAGAAAGGGGACCGAGGGTCTCAGTATATCGCACCTTGTAGGAGCAAATGTCCGCAATCGAACAGAATACCGAAAACCGCCATTTGGGCTGCTAGACCGATCAGTACGCTCGCGAACAGACCGGCAGGGCGCGGTACGCGCATGCTGAGCATTCAGGACTCCGATGGTCAATAAACCCTTGTTTAAGGAAATAATGATGAACAAAATCCTACGAATTGCGGTGTTGGCGGCAACAATCGGGATCCCGTTCAGTGTTGCGCAGGCGAGCCGAGACGGCGATACGGCGAATCTCTTCCGCGACTCCGATCAGAGCTCCGCGTTCTTCCAAAAGAGCTACGGATATGCGGTGTTTCCGACGATCGGAAAGGGTGGACTCGGAATTGGTGCGGCGCACGGGAGTGGCCATGTCTATGCCTATGGCAGGCGCATCGGGCGCGTCACGATGACCCAACTGAGCGTCGGCTGGCAGGCCGGTGGCGAGGCGTATAGCGAAATCATTTTCTTCCAGGACAAACAGTCAATGGATGCATTTACGGCCGGCAATTTCGAATTCAGTGCCGATGTCGGTGCGGTCGCCATTACGGCGGCAGCCGACGTCAGTGTCGGCACGACGGGGGCCGATGCGGGCGCGAGCGCCGGTAAAAGGGCCGCAGCAACCGCCAGTGAGTTCAATCGCGGCATGGCCGTTTTCACGATCGCCAAGGGTGGTCTGATGTACAACGCGACGTTGGCCGGTCAGAAATTCTCGTACACCACGCGGTCCCCACAATAGCGGATCGGTCGCTGATGCATGCGGACGGGGCGCAAAGGATCTGCGCCGATCCACATGCATTCTCGATTCATTTTAAACGGAGCACATCATGCTAGAGACCATTGCTGTAATCTTACTTGTACTGTGGCTACTGGGGCTCGTTACGTCCTACACGATGGGCGGCTTCATCCACATCCTGCTGGTGTTGGCGATCATCGTTATTCTGTTTCGAGTCATTCAGGGTCGACGCGTTTAAGGCGC
>OCZU010000653.1_pt1 | contig 23383 bp, 20 predicted proteins | sample 1539001 | NCBI WGS metagenome assembly OCZU01 (sample SAMEA3539306, study PRJEB22396) | soil metagenome | biome: tundra; feature: field; material: soil | place: USA | collected 2010-05 | depth 0.15 m | reverse complement strand
GGCGCGGAGATATAAATCTCCGCGCCCATTCAAATCTGATTTGAATCAGGTCAAAACAATTTTGTCGCCTTCTTTCAACGTCACGATCGCTTTCTTCCAATTCGACGTCCGGCCGGCCTGCGCCGTGCGCTGCCGGCGGGCCTTGCCGCGGACATTCAGCGTGTTGACCTTGACAACTTTGACCTTGAACAGTTCCTGCACCGCCGTGCGGATCTGCGTTTTGTTGGCGCGGGGATCGGCCACGACGGTGTATTGATTGAAGCTTTCGCCCTGCTTCGTTCCTTTTTCGGTCAGGCGTACCGTTCTGATGATTTCAAAAGAATTCATGTTAGTCCTTGCTCAAACGGGCTTCGACTTTTTCAAATGCGCCCCTGGTAAAAATCAATTTGTCCGGACGCAACACGTCGTACGTGTTCAGCGAATCGCTCGTGGCCAGTGCCACGTTCGGAATGTTGCGTGAGGCCAGCGTCAAATTCTTGTTCGCGTCATGCGCCACGATGAGCGCGGTGCCGGTCAATTCCAGCGCCGCCAGCACGCCGACGAAATCCTTTGTCTTCGCCGAGCCGAGTTTGAAATCGTCCACGACGACCACGTCACCGGCTTTAAGGCGCTCGCTCAATGCCTTTCGTAGAGCGAGCTGTTTGGTTTTCGTGTTGACCTTTTTGGAGAAGTCCCGGGGCTTGGGTCCGAAGACCACGCCACCGCCGCGCCACAAAGGCGACGCAAACGAACCGGCGCGCGCGCGGCCCGTGCCTTTTTGCTTCCACGGCTTTTTATTCGAGCCGGCCACATCGCCGACGTTTTTGGTGCAGGCGGTGCCCATGCGCTGGGCCGCCTGATACGCGACCACCGTGTCATGAACGGCCTGGGTGCCGCTGCCATCTTCGATGAGCGCGAATTTCACTTCGTGTTCGCCCTGGCTTTTTCCCTGGATGTCTTTAATTGCAATTTTCATGGCGCGCCTCGTTACTTTTTGGCTTCGACTTTCTTAGGCTCGGCAGCTTTTTTAGCTTCCTTCTTGCTCACCGGCGCCACCGCCGGCTTCCAGCCCTTCGGACGTTTTTTGGATTCGCGAATGACGACGTAGTCACCTTCAGCGCCTGGCATTGAACCTCTGATCAACAGCAGATTATCGGCTTCGCGAACCTGGACGACCTGGAGGTTTTGCGTTGTGCGTCGCACCTGGCCCATGTGACCGGGCATTTTCATGCCGCGCATGACCGTGCCGGGAAACAAGCGCTGACCGATGGCGCCGTTGCGCCGATGCCAGCCTTTCGCGCCGTGCGTCGAATCACCGCCCGCGAAATGGTGGCGCTTCACAACACCCTCAAAACCCTGGCCCTTGGTCACGCCGATGGCGTCCACAAAATCGCCGGGCGCGAACAGCGTCGGGCCGACAATGTCGCCGGGCTTCACGTCTTTGGAGAAGTCGCGGAATTCCCGGATGCGTTTCACCGCGACGCCGTTTTGTTTTTTTATGTGACCGAGCAGCGGTTTGGTGAGGCGCTGTTCTTTTTGGTCGTCGAACCCGAGTTGCACCGAGTTGTAACCGTCCTTGCCGGCCTGCGTTTTGACTTGCAGCACGCGGTTCGGCCCGGCGAGCACAACGGTGACGGGAGTCATTACGCCATTCGCATCATAAACCCGAGTATGGCCCAGTTTTTTTCCTAAAAGTCCAAGTGGCATAAGCGTCAAATTTTGATGGTGATGTCCACGCCCGCAGGGAGGTTGAGTTTCTTCAATTCGTCCACGGTCTTGGCGGTCGGCTCGATGATGTCAATGAGCCGCTTGTGGGTGCGTTGTTCGAAAGTTTCCTGGGACTTCTTGTCCGAGTGGGGTGAGCGTAGAACGGTGAAGCGTTCGACGCGGGTGGGCAGTGGAATCGGGCCGGCGACGCGGGCGCCGGTGCGTTTCACCGTGTCCGCGATCTCGCGGGCGGATTGGTCAATGACCCGATGGTCAAAGGCCTTCAGTCTTATGCGTATTCGTTGTGCAGCCATATAAAAAGAACAATTGTATAGTTATGGTTTATGTTCTGGCCGCCGGCTTCTTGGCCGCTGCGTCCAAAATTGTGCTCAGGATGCTATTCGGAACCTGTTCGAAGGTCAACGGCTCCATGGAATAGGAGGCGCGGCCTTTCGAGAGCGAACGGATCGCGGTGGCGTATCCGAACATTTCAGCCAGCGGAACGTTGGCGTTGACGATCACCTGTCCGGCCTTCGCATCAATGTTCTGAATGGCGCCGCGACGGCGGCTGATGTCGCCGACCAGGTCGCCCTGGTATTCGCTCGGCGTGGTGCATTCCACCTTCATGATCGGTTCGAGCAAAATCGGACCGGCCTTTTTGAAGGCGTCTTTGAGCGCAAAAATGCCCGCCATCCTGAATGCCTGTTCGTTCGAGTCCACTTCGTGGAACGAACCGTCTGTGACTTGCACCTTGATGTCAATGACCTGGTAGCCGGCGTAAACACCGCCTTTGATCGCTTCTTCAATGCCGTCAATGACCGCCGGAATGTATTCCCTGGGAATCGTGCCGCCGACAATCTTGTTTTCGACTTCGACGCCCTTGCCTTTTTCGTTCGGCTGCACGGCGACGCAGGCGTGGCCATATTGGCCGCGACCGCCGGACTGGCGGATGAATTTACCTTCACCCTCGGCGTTCTTGGTGATCGTTTCGCGGTAGGCAATCTGCGGCGCGCCGGAATTGGCTTCGACTTTGAATTCGCGGAACAAACGGTCGCGAATGATTTCCAGGTGCAACTCACCCATGCCCGCGATAATGAGTTGACCGGTCTCGGCATCGTTGAAACAGCGGAACGTCGGATCTTCTTCCGCGAGCCGTTGCAAGCCTTCCGACATCTTGTCGCGATCCGCATTCGTCTTCGGCTCGACGGCCATGCTGATGACCGGCTCGGGGAACGTCGGCGGTTCCAGCGTCACATCAAAATCTTCATCGCACAGCGTGTCGCCGGTGGTGATGTTGCGCAGACCGACGAGCGCGGCAATGTCGCCGGCAAACACCGAATCAATGTCCTTGCGCTCGCTGCCTTGAATGACCATCAGGCGGCTGACGCGCTCGCGTTTGCGCGTGCGCGGATTGTAGATCGTGTCGCCCTTTTTCAGCTGGCCGGAATAGACGCGGAAGAACACCAGCTTGCCGGCGTAGGTGTCCGTCCACAACTTGAAAGCGAGCGAACAAAACTTCTCGTTGTCGTTGGCTTCAACTTTGACAACGTTTTCCGTGCCGGGCTCCAGGCCCTCGGCGCCGGGAACATCCAACGGGCTGGGCAGGTAGTCCACCACCGCGTCCAACAGCACCTGGACCGCTTTCTTCTTGAAGGCCGAACCGCAGAGTACGGGAACCAATTCAATCTTGCAGGTCAAACGACGAATGCCAGCCTTGAGCGTCGGCACGTCAATCGGCTTTTCTTCGAGCACCAGCTCGGCAATGATGTCGTCCTTGTTCGAAACCGCGTCAATCAATTCCGCGAGCGCCGCCTTGGCGCGGTCCTGATGTTCCGCCGGGATGTCTTTGACTTCGTAATTCAAGCCTTCGCTTTCAACGTCGCCCACCCCCCAGAGAACCGCCTTCTGGTTGACCACGTCAATGACGCCGTCAAATTTATCTTCCGCGCCGATGGGCAGGAAAATTGGAAACGCATAGGCATTGAGCTTCTTGCGCATGTCGTTCACCGCGTTTTCGAAATTCGCGCCCGTGCGGTCCATCTTGTTGACAAAGGCAATGCGCGGAACTTTATATTTCGTCGCCTGCCGCCAGACGGTTTCCGATTGCGGTTGCACGCCGGCAACTCCGCAGAATACCGCGACCGCGCCGTCCAGCACGCGCATCGAGCGCTCGACCTCGGCGGTGAAATCCACGTGGCCGGGCGTGTCAATGATGTTGACGCGATGCGGGATGTCGCGAAAGGCCTTGTAAAGGGCGTCTTCGCCCGGCTTGGTGGATTTCTGGGTCCAGAAGCACGTCACGGCGGCGGAGGTGATCGTGATGCCGCGCTCGCGCTCCTGTTCCATCCAGTCCGTCACCGTGTTGCCGTCGTCCACGTCGCCAATCTTATGGATGAGGCCGGTGTAAAAGAGAATACGCTCGGTCGTCGTCGTCTTGCCGGCGTCAATATGCGCGGCGATGCCAATGTTGCGCGTGCGCTCCATCGTGTATTGGCGATTGGGCGAATTCACCGGTTTTGCTTTGTCCATTACGGCTTCCATATCAAATTTCGTTTAGAGAATAAAAACGCCCCGAGGTTGCTCGCTTCGGGGCGCGCTAAATTGTTCTTTCTACCAGCGGAAATGAGCGAAGGCCTTGTTGGCCTGGGCCATCTTGTGAACTTCGTCGCGTTTGCGAATGGCGTTGCCCTGCCCTTGATAGGCTTCAATGATTTCCGCCGCAAGCGCCTGCTTCATCGGGATGCCCTTGCGCGCATCGGCAAAATCCACCAGCCAACGCAATGCAAGCGCGAACTGGCGCTCGCTCGCCACTTCGATCGGCACCTGGTAGGTCGCGCCACCCACGCGGCGGGGCTTGATCTCGAGGCGCGGCTTGGCGTTGTCCACCGCCCGCTGCAAAATTTCCAGGGGACTGGTGGCGGGATTTTTTTCGGCGATCTGGTCGAAGGCGCCGTAAACAATCCGCTGCGCGGTGCTTTTATTTCCGGACCGCATGACCGTGTTGACCAGGCGTGAAACCAGCGTGCTGCTGAATTTCACGTCGCTCTGGACCGGGCGCCTCGTGGCTTGTCGTCTTCGTGACATGTGTTCGTTAAATCGTTGGAAAGTTAAACGGTTACTTCGCGGCGGCGGCGGGCTTCGCGGCTTTCGGGCGCTTCACACCGTACTTGGAACGGCTGACGCGGCGTTTTTCAACGCCGGCGGCGTCGAGTGTGCCCCGGACAATGTGGTAGCGGACGCCGGGCAAATCCTTCACCCGGCCACCGCGCACCAGCACGATGGAGTGTTCCTGCAAATTGTGGCCTTCATCGGGAATGTAGGCGATGATTTCAAAGCCGTTGGTCAGGCGAACCTTGGCGACTTTGCGCATGGCCGAGTTGGGCTTCTTCGGTGTGCGGGTCATCACCTGGATGCACACCCCCCGGCGAAACGGGGAGTTTTGCAAAGCCGGTGACTTGGACTTGTAACGGATCTTGTTACGTCCCTTGCGAACCAGTTGATTGATTGTCGGCATTTCTAGCTAAGTCTTTTTTTGTGCGCTCCGCTCCGGTCTCGCCGGACAAACGGAGCGTGGATAATATCAGAGGGCTTTTTCGTTGCAACTAGTATTTGGAGCTTTCTTGGAATCCTAGCCCAACAGCGGATTTTCCGCCACCGCCGGCTGTTCTTCCTGCTCCGGTTCTTCCGGCAACTCGACGAGCCGCTTGAGTGTCACCTTGCGGTGATAGTCGAAGCCGGTGCCCGCCGGAATGATGTGACCCATGATCACGTTCTCCTTGAAGCCGCGCAGGTAATCCACCTTCGCGCGAGTCGAGGCCTCGGTCAATACGCGGGTCGTGTCCTGGAACGACGCGGCGCTAAGGAAGCTCTCGGTTTCCAGCGACGCTTTCGTGATGCCGAGCAGCACCGGCGAGGCTTCGGCGGGCTTGCCGCCCATCTTTTCCACGCGCTCGTTCTCGGCCTCGAACTCCAGCTTGTCAATCTGCTCGCCCCAAAGGAACGAAGTGTCGCCCGGCTCGGTGATGCGGACTTTGCGCAGCATCTGGCGCACGATGATTTCGATGTGCTTGTCGTTGATCGTCACGCCTTGGAGACGATAAACCTGCTGCACTTCGTTCACGAGATGCTCCTGCAATTCCTGCGGGCCGCAGATGTCGAGAATTTCGTGCGGGTCCATCGGGCCTTCGGTCAGCTGCTGGCCCTTTTTCACAAAATCGCCCTTGAACACGATGACGTGTTTGCCGATGGCGACCAGGTGTTCCTCTTCCACGGCGGTCTGCTGATCCTTGATGATGACACAGCGTTTGCCGCGCACGCTCGGACCAAAATCCACGATGCCGTCAATCTTGGAAATCTCGGAGGCGTCTTTCGGCCGGCGCGCTTCGAAGAGTTCCGCGACCCGCGGCAGGCCCCCGGTGATGTCGCGCGTCTTGGCTTGTTTGCGGGGCGTTTTCGCGAGCAATGTTCCGGGCACGATCTTGTCGTCCTCGTTCACCACGATGTGGGCGCCGGACGGAATCGCGTAGCTGGCGGCCATTTCGCCGCTGCCGTCCAACATGATGATTTGCGGGTGCAAATCTTCCTTGTGTTCGATGATGACCATGGCTTCTTCGCCGGTCGCCTCATCCACTTCCTGTTTCATCGTCACGCCTTCGATGATGTCGTGGAATTTGACCTTGCCGGCTTTCTCGGAAAGGATCGGCACGTTGTGCGGATCCCACTGGACGAGCGTGTCGCCCTTCTTGACCTTGCCGCCGTCAGTGACGGAAATGACCGCGCCGATCACCACGGTGTGAATTTCCAGTTCGCGGCCCTCCTCGCCCAAAATGGAAACGGAACCGTTTTTATTCAGGACGATGCTGTTGCCGTCTTCCAGTTCAACGATGCGCAGATCGTTGTAGCGAACCTTGCCGTCGTGTTTCGGTTTGATGATCGGCTGCTTGAACACGCCCGCCGCCACACCGCCGGTGTGGAACGTGCGCATCGTGAGTTGCGTGCCGGGTTCGCCAATGGATTGCGCGGCGATGATGCCGGTAGCCTCGCCCAGCTTGACCAGCGAACCAGTTGCCAGATTGCGGCCGTAGCAGTGGACGCAGATGCCGTGTTTGCTTTCGCAGGTGAGCACGGAACGGATTTTCACCTTTTCCACGCCCGATGCGTCCAGGACTTTGCCTTTGACTTCGTCAACCTCTTCGTTCGCGCGAACGATGAATTCCTTCGGATTCTGGGGATTGGCGATGTCGTCGCAGGAAAGACGACCAATGAGGCGTTCGCTGAGTTTGACCACTTCGTCTTCGCCTTCGTAAATCGCCTGCACCCAGATGCCATTGCTGGTGCCGCAATCCCGTTCGCGGATGATCACGTCTTGCGCCGCGTCCACGAGCTTGCGCGTCATGTAGCCGGAGTCGGCGGTCTTCAGCGCGGTATCGGCCAGACCTTTGCGCGCGCCGTGCGTCGAGATGAAATATTCCAGCACCGTCAGACCTTCGCGGAAGTTCGACAAAATCGGTTTCTCGATGATGTCGCCGCTCGGCTTGGCCATCAATCCGCGCAAACCGGCGAGCTGGCGGACCTGTTGTTTGTTGCCGCGCGCGCCGGAATCCACCATCAGGTAAACCGGGTTGAATTCCTTCTTGCCCTGGTTTTGCTTGAGGGTGTCGAACATGACGTTCGAAATCTGGTCCGTGCAATGCGTCCAGATGTCGATGATCTTGTTATAACGTTCGCCCAGCGTGATGACACCCTTGCGATATTGCTTTTCAACTTCCTTGATCAGCTTCTGCGCCGTTTCAATCTGCTCATCCTTCTCCTTCGGGATGATCATGTCGTCAATGCCGATGGACACACCGGCCTTCGTCGCTTCGCGGAAGCCCAGCTCTTTCAACTTGTCGAGCATGATCACGGTCTTGTCGTGACCGGCGTTCTTGTAACAGCGCCAGATCAAATCGCCCAGCGTGGCCTTGGCGGCGACCTTGTTGAAGAATCCCAGTTCTGGCGGCCAGATTTCGCTGAAGATGACCCGGCCAACCGTGGTCTCGATGATCTTTTTGTTCGGGTCGCCGTAAACCGTCTGTTTGCCCAGATCCGGGTTTGCCAGACGAATCCGTTCGTGCGTCGTCACCGCGCCGTCATCAAATGCGAAGATCACCTCGGTCTTGGAACCGAAAAGTTTCAACGTCTTTGAATCCGTGGGCATGGGCGTGCGCGGTTCGGCGGTCACGTAATAACAGCCGAGCGTGATGTCCTGCGTCGGCGTGATGATCGGCTTGCCGGAGGACGGGCTGAAAATATTGTTCGGCGCCATCATCAACAAACGACATTCCATTTGCGCCTCGACCGACAGCGGCACGTGAACGGCCATCTGGTCGCCGTCGAAGTCCGCGTTGTAAGCGGTGCAGACCAGCGGGTGAATGCGGATCGCTTCGCCTTCGATGAGTTGCGGCTCGAACGCCTGCACCGACAGGCGATGCAAGGTCGGCGCGCGATTGAGCATCACTGGATGCCCGCGCGTGACCTCTTCGAGGATGTCCCACACTTCGGTTGTCTGACGCTCGATCATTTTCTTGGCCGAACGGACGGTGTGAACGTAACCCAGCTCTTTCAAACGGCGGATGATGAACGGCTCGAACAGCACGAGCGCCATCTTCTTCGGCAAACCGCACTGATGCAGCTTGAGTTCCGGACCGATGACGATGACCGAACGTCCGGAATAATCCACGCGCTTGCCGAGCAGGTTTTGGCGGAAGCGTCCGCTCTTGCCCTTGAGCATGTCGCTCAAAGATTTCAGCGAGCGATTGCCCGCGCCGGTGACGGCGCGCCCGTGACGGCCATTGTCGAACAAAGCGTCCACCGCTTCCTGCAACATGCGCTTTTCGTTGCGGATGATGACTTCCGGCGTCTTGAGCGAAAGGAGGTTTTTCAACCGGTTGTTGCGGTTGATAACACGGCGGTACAAATCGTTCAAATCGGAAGTCGCGAAACGTCCGCCTTCGAGCGGAACGAGCGGGCGCAAGTCCGGAGGAATCACCGGCAGCACGATGAGAATCATCCATTCCGGACGGCTCTTGGACCCTTGAAATCCCTGCAGCAGTTTGATCCGCTTGGCAACCTTCTTGCGAATCTGTTTGCTCTTGGTTTCCGTCATCGCGATTTGTAGCGCGTCAATGTTCTTGAGCAGATCCACCTTCGCGAGCGCTTCGCGCACGGCTTCCGCGCCCATCTTCGCGAGGAAAGCCTCGGCGCCGTACGTTTCGCGGGCTTCGCGATATTCATGTTCACTGAGCAATTGATTTTGCTTCAACGGCGTCGAGCCGGGATCAATCACCATGTAATCTTCGTAATAAATCACCCGCTCCAGATGGCGCGCCGTCATGTCCAGCACCAGGCCGATGCGTGAGGGCATGCATTTGAAGAACCAGATATGGCAGACCGGCACGGCCAGTTCGATGTGGCCCATGCGCTCGCGGCGCACGCGCGCCAGCGTCACTTCCACGCCGCAACGGTCGCAGACGACGCCCCGGTGCTTGATGCGCTTGTATTTTCCGCAGGAACATTCCCAATCCTTGACCGGACCGAAAATGCGTTCGCAGAACAAGCCGCCTTTTTCCGGCTTGAACGTTCGGTAATTGATCGTCTCGGGGTTTTTGACCTCCCCTTTGGACCAGGAGCGAATGGCGTCGGGCGACGCGACTTGAATCGCGACGTGTTCCACTTGATTCACTTTTTCCAAACCGAGCATCTCTCGGGCGCTATCTTTTGTGCTTGTGCTAGTCATACAATTATTTTCTCGCGCTGAATTTTTACACGGCCGACAAAGCCGAAATGGGCCGTTCCGACGCCGCCTGTTCCACTGGATTTGAATAACCGACCTTCACGTCAAGGCAGAGCGACTGCATTTCTTTTACGAGCACGTTGAAGGATTCCGGAATGCCGGCCTCCAGCGAGTTGTCGCCTTTGACGATGCTCTCATAAATGCGCGTGCGGCCCTGCACGTCGTCGGACTTGACGGTGAGCAATTCCTGAAGCGTGTAGGCTGCGCCATAGGCCTCCATGGCCCACACTTCCATTTCGCCGAAACGCTGGCCGCCGTACTGCGCCTTGCCGCCCAGCGGTTGCTGGGTGACGAGCGAGTAAGGCCCGACTGCGCGGGCGTGAATCTTGTCCGCAACCAGATGGCCGAGCTTCATCATGTAGATGAAACCCACCACGACTTCCTGGTCGAAACGTTCGCCGCTGCGACCGTCGTACAAATGCGTCTTCGCATGTTCCGGCAATCCCGCCTGCTTGAGGTAGCCGCGAATTTCTTTTTCCTTGATGCCGTCAAAGACCGGCGTTGCGAATTTCAAACCGAGCAGATTCGCCGCCCAGCCCAGGTGCGTTTCCAAAACCTGGCCGACGTTCATGCGCGAAGGCACGCCCAGCGGATTCAGCACGATGTCCATCGGCGTTCCGTCCGCGAGGAACGGCATGTCTTCCTCAGCCACAATGCGGGCGACGACGCCTTTGTTGCCGTGGCGCCCGGCCATCTTGTCGCCGACCGACAGTTTGCGTTTCGACGCGATATAGACCTTCACCGACTTCACGACACCGCTGTCGCCGCCATCGCCGGCTTCGGCGCGTTCCATTTCCTCGTCGTACTGCATCTGCAGATCGTCGAACTTCTTTTTGAAGCTGCCGATGATTTCGTTGATCTTGTTGCGGATCGGCGACGGATCAATTTCGATGCGGTCATAGACCGTCGCCAGCTTGCGCAATAGGGTCTTGGTGATTTTGCGGTTGGCCGGAATGATGATCTCGCCGGTTTCGCTGTTGACCACGTCGAGCGGAATTTTTTCGCCGAGCAGGATGTTGCTCAACGCTTCCGTCAACTGGTCGCGCAGTTCGTCGGTCTTTTTCTTGTGTTCGTCTTCGACCTGTTTGGCGTGCTTTTTCTCGCCGACCGGAGCGATCTTCTCGCGGTCGGTGTCCTTCTTCGAAGACACTTTCACGTCCATGACAATGCCGTAAGTGCCGGACGGAACCTTCAGCGAAGTGTCTTTCACGTCCGCTGCTTTTTCACCAAAGATGGCGCGCAGCAATCGTTCTTCAGGCGCAAGTTCGGTTTCGGATTTGGGAGTGATTTTGCCGACGAGAATGTCGCCGGGCTTCACTTCCGCGCCGACGCGGATCACGCCGTCGGAGCCGAGATTTTTCAACGCTTCATCGCCGAGGTTCGGGATGTCGCGGGTGATTTCCTCGGGACCGAGCTTCGTGTCGCGTGCGGCGACTTCAAACTCGTCAATGTGAATGCTCGTGAAAACGTCGTCCTTCACGATGCGCTCGCTGATGAGGATGGCGTCCTCGAAGTTGTAACCGTTCCAAGGCATGAACGCGACGAGCACGTTCCGGCCGAGCGCGAGCTCGCCGTTCTGCGTGCAGGGACCGTCGGCGATGATCTGGCCCTTGCGGACATGCTCGCCCTTTTTCACCAGGATTTTCTGGTTGATGCAGGTGGCCGCGTTCGAGCGCATGAACTTGCGGACTTCATAAACCCAGAGGCCCTTGGCGGGATCGTGCTTAATTTTCTTTTTGCCTTCGGGCAATTTGCCGTCTTCGGTGATGATGATCTGGTTGCCGTTCACCGAAGCCACTTTGCCGGCTTCTTCCGCGACGATGACGGCACGGGAATCGCGCGCGACGCGCTCTTCGAGGCCGGTCGCCACCAGCGGCGCCTCGGTCACGAGCAGCGGCACGGCCTGGCGTTGCATGTTCGAACCCATCAACGCTCGGTTCGCGTCGTCGTGCTCCAGGAACGGAATCAAACTCGCGGCGACCGAAACAAGCTGCTTCGGCGACACGTCCATGCAATCCACGCGCGCGGGTTCCAGGTCAACGAACTCGCCGCGATTGCTACGGCAGACCACGCGGTCCTGCGTGAATTTGCCCTTGTCATCAATCGGCGAATTTGCCTGCGCAATCGAGAACGTCTCCTCGCGGTCGGCGGTCAGGTATTCAATTTTCTCACTGACTTTGCCGCCTTCGGCAATACGATAGGGCGTTTCGAGAAAACCAAAATCGTTGATGCGCGCAAAGGTCGCGAGCGACGCGATCAAACCAATGTTCGGACCTTCCGGCGTTTCCACCGGGCAGATGCGGCCGTAGTGCGACGGATGCACGTCACGGACTTCAAAACCCGCGCGGTCACGGCTCAAGCCCCCCGGCCCGAGGGCTGACAGGCGGCGCTTGTGCGTCAGCTCGGCCAGCGGGTTGATCTGATCCATGAACTGCGACAACTGGCTCCGGCCAAAGAAATCGCGAATCACAGCGGAAAGGGCTTTCGGATTGATAAGCTTCTGGGGCGACATCGCCTCGATGCCTTGATCGAAAAGCGTCATGCGTTCCTTGACCAGGCGTTCGGTGCGGGCGAGGCCGACGCGGCACTGGTTCGCGAGCAATTCGGCCACCGTGCGCACGCGGCGGCTCCCGAGATGGTCGATGTCGTCGAGCGAACCTTCGCCCTTTTTCAGACGCAAAAGATATTTTGTCGCGGCCACCAAATCTTCCTTGGTCAAAATCCGCGAGTCGCCGCCTTTGATGCCAAGTTTCTGGTTGATCTTGTAACGGCCAACGCGGCCCAAGTCATAGCGCTTCGGATCGAAAAACAGACGTTTGATGAGCGCGCGGGCATTCGCGGCAGTCGGGGGATCGCCAGGTCGAAGACGGCGATAAATGTCCTTCAACGCTTCTTCCTCGTTCTTCGCGGGATCCTTCTTCATGCACTTGATGACGATCCCTTCGTCGGCGGTCGTGTCCACGATTTTAATCTTGGTCACGCCCAGTTCGGCAATCTGTTTGACGACCGCTTTCGAGAGCGGCTCGAACGCACGCGCCACCACGAGGCCTTTTTCCGCGTCCACGGCGTCTTCGATCAAAACCTTGTTCGGAAGGTCTTCAAGCTTTTCAGCTTCTTTTACGCTCAGCTCTTCGATGGTGTAGAAGAGTTTCAAGATTTCCTCGTCGGTACCGCGATTTTTGTCGGCGTCCTTGGCCTTGCTTTCCTTGCCTTCAGGGGCGTCGAGAAAACTCAACGCGCGGAACAGCGTCGTCGTCAGGAATTTCCGGCGGCGTTTCTTGCGGTCGAGATAAACATAAAGCAGATCGCCCGTGTCGAACTGGGCTTCATACCACGAACCACGATCGGGAATGATGCGGAACGAATGCAGCGTCTTGCCGTTCGGATGCTGCGACGCCTCGAACGCCAAACCGGGCGAGCGGTGCAACTGGCTGACGATGACGCGCTCGGCGCCGTTGATGACAAAGGTGCCTTGCGGCGTCATGAGCGGCAGTTCGCCCATGAAAACTTTTTCTTCCCGGGCGCTCTTGCCCTCTTCCTTGAGCAGGAACGTGACATAAAGCGGCGCGCCATAGGTCAGGCCTTCGCGCAGACATTCAAGCCAGTCCAGCTTCGGTTCGCCGATTTCGTAGGAGTGGAAATCGAGCACGCATTTCCCGTCGTAACTTTCGATGGGAAAGACCTCGGTGAACACGGCTTGCAATCCAAGATTCTTGCGTTTGGACTGCGGCACGTCGGCCTGCAGGAATTCCTTGTAGGAATGCGTCTGTAATTCGATCAAGTTCGGCGGCGAAATGATCTCTTTAATTTTTCCGAAGTTAATACGTTCTGTGGCTCGCGATGGCATTTTGCTCTTTCAAAGTGGCCGGCAACTGCGCCGGCCCGTTGTTTATTCTAAACGACACGAGGCAAGTGCGCTGTGTTCCCAGCGAACTTGCCGAACTCCAAACCGCTTGCGGCGGCTTTGCTGTGAATTGAATTGGTTTGCTAATCTAAAAAATCTTTCGGCCTTCGGTTTCGGGAGGCGAAGCGGGGGCGGCGGAATCGTTCCGCCGCCCCGAATCAAACGCCAGTTACTTGACTTCCACTTTGGCGCCGGCTTCTTCCAGCTTTTTCTTCGCGTTATCGGAATCGGCCTTGTTCGCGCCTTCGAGCACGGGTTTCGGAGCGCCTTCCACCAACGCTTTGGCTTCCGCCAGGCCGAGACCGGCCTTGACTTCGCGCACCGCCTTGATAGCGGCGATCTTCTTATCCGCCGGAACGGAGACGAGGATCACGTCAAACGTGTCCTTGACTTCAGCGGGAGCCGCCGCGGCAGCACCACCACCGGCAGCCGCAACCGCGACCGGCGCGGCGGCAGTCACGCCCCACTTGGTTTCCAGTTCCTTCACGAGATCGGCGATTTCAATCACCGTCGCGCTGCTCAGTTGTTCCACAATGTTTGCTTTGTCGAGAGCCATGTTACCTTTCGTTTCGTCTCGTCGTCATCCACGATCACGGATGGTTTAAGTTCACTGTCTGCAAACCGACGATTTACGTTGTTGTTTGTTTGTTCTTCCAACCGCCGGCTTAAAGCGGTTGAAAAATTTTGGATCGTTTGTTTCGGTCTAAAATTGAATTCCAGGTTCCAGATTTGAAATGGCTACGCGCCCTTGTCCACGCGCGCCTGCAGCACCCGCGCCATCTGGCTGGCGGGCGTGTTGAGCAATCTGACCAGCTTCGTCGCCGGAGCGTTCAAAACTCCCAGCAACCTGCCGCGCAGCACTTCGATGCTGGGCAGGTCGGCGAGAGACAGAATGTCCTTGTCCGCAAGCCGTTGGCTGTTCAGGTAGCCAAATTTGACCTTGAGTCTGTCAAATTCCGCGTTGAACGTCTTCACCACCTTCGCGGCGGTGGAAATGTCCTTTTTTCCGGTGACCACAGCCAGCTGCCCGATGAGCGTGCCGTTCAAATCGGCGACGCCGGCTTCCTTCGCCGCAATGCGGAAAATGGAATTCTTGACGACATGAACTTCCGCGCCGGCCTTGGTGAGGCGCTTGCGCAGTTCCGTCATGTGGCCCACCTTCAGTCCCTTGTAATCCACGACGATGAAGAACGGCGAGGCGTTGAGCCGCGTGAGATATTCCTTCGTTAAATTTTGTTTTTCGAGACGCATGTTCGTGATTCGTTAAATGTTATCGTTGATCGGCGCTCTCAGTGCGTCGCAAATTCCTTCACGTCCACGGCCACCGGCGGACTCATGGTCGCCGAAATCGTGCAGCTATGAATGTAGGTGCCTTTCAAACTGTTGGGACGGGCTTTCGCCACGGCTTCAATCACGGCCCGCGCGTTTTCCTCGATCTGGGTCGCGGGAAATGAAGCCTTGCCCACGGCCACGTGAACGTTGCCCGCTTTGTCCACTTTGAACTCGACGCGGCCGGCTTTGACTTCCCTGACCGCCTTGGCGGTGTCTTCGGTCACCGTGCCGGTCTTGGGATTGGGCATCAGGCCGCGCGGCCCGAGCACTTTGCCGAGCTTGCGGACTTCCGCCATCGCTTCAGGCGTGGCCACCGCGACATCAAAATCGGACCAGCCTTCCTGGCATTTCTTGATCATGTCGTCGAAGCCGACAAACTCGGCTCCGGCAGCCTTGGCGGCATCGGCCGACGGGCCGTTCTTGGCGAATACCAGCACGCGAACGACCTTGCCGCTGCCATGCGGCAGCGGAACGGTGCCGCGCACCATCTGGTCGGATTGCTTGGGATCAACTCCCAGTCGGAACGCCAGGTCAACCGTCTCGTTGAACTTCGCCTTGGGAAACTTGATCAAGACATCAACGGCGGACTTGAGCGGATAATTTTTTTTCTTGTCCACCAGTTCCAGCGCTTTTTTGTATCGTTTGCTAGGCATTTGTTTTGGTTGCGGTGCAAGCGAGCTTTCGGCTCTCCCGCGGTTTTTGGTTTAACCGACCACTTCGATGCCCATGCTGCGGGCGGTGCCGGCGATGACACGAATGGCCGCTTCTTCCGAAGAAGCATTCAGGTCTTCTTTCTTCATTTTGATAATGTCCAAAATTTGTTTGCGCGTGACCTTGCCGACTTTTTCCTTGTTCGGCGTCTTCGACCCGGCGGTGATTCCGGCGGCTTTTTTGAGCAGGATGGACGCGGGTGGCGACTTGGTGATAAACGTGAATGATTTGTCCTGGTAAACCGTAATGACCACGGGAATCACCAGACCGGCCTGGTCTTTGGTCTTGGCGTTAAATTCCTTGCAGAAGCCCATGATGTTGACGCCGTGCTGGCCGAGCGAAGGGCCTACGGGCGGGGCGGGATTCGCCTGGCCGGCCGGGATCTGCAATTTGATCTGTCCTGTAACTTTCTTTGCCATAAAAAATCTTACGCTTTCTCAACCTGCCAGTATTCCAGCTCGACCGGCGTGTTGCGTCCGAAAATGTTCACCGTGACCTTCAACTTGCCGCGTTCGGGCTCGATTTCCTCGATCACACCGCTGAAATTCAGGAACGGCCCGTTGTTGATCTTCACGGTTTCGCCAACCGCGAAGCTGACTTTCGGCCGCTCGGTTTCTTCCGACGCGGAAATCTGCGCCTTGATGGACTCGACTTCTTCCGTCGGCGTCGGCACCGGCGGTTCGCCGCCCACGAAGCCGATCACGCCCTGGGTTTCCTTGATGAAATACCAGGACTGCTCGATGATCTTGTTATTTTCATCGAGCAAAATCATGTCCACGAATACGTAGCCCGGCCAGAGTTTGCGGTTGGAAACCGTTTTCTTCTGGTTGCGCACCTCGACGACTTTTTCCATCGGCACGAGCACCTCTTTGATGTACTCGCCCATTTCCTCGGGCTTGATGCGCTTCTCGATGCTTTCCTTGACCTTCTGTTCCTGGCCGGAAAGCGTTTGAATGACGAACCACTGGCTTCGCATGATCGTTTGCTTTATACCTTCGAAATCACGACAACCACGTGAACAAAAATGTAATCCACCACCATGGTGAACCCGCCCAGCGCGACGATGCATATGGCAATGAGCGCTGTCGAACCCTTCAGTTCATCCCAGGTCGGCCAGGTGCATTTGCGCAATTCCTCGCGCGTCTGGTCGAGGTAATTTCTCAACTTCAGCAGATAGCCTTTCCACCACAACAAGGCGAAGACCACGCCGACCACTGCGACCCATATCAATAATGTTGCTAAATGACTCACAAATCTTTCTGGCGGAGAGGGAGGGATTCGAACCCCCGTCGGCGGTGAAGCCGAAGCGGTTTTCAAGACCGCCGCAATAGACCACTCTGCCACCTCTCCGGTTTGGCAGGGCGTGTAGGACTTGAACCTACAACCAACGGTTTTGGAGACCGCTACTCTACCAATTGAGCTAACGCCCTACTCACCGTCGAGCAACCGCATTCACTTCCACCGACAAAAAAGGAGGCGGGGAATAATCTTCCCCGCGCTCCACGTTCCAAATTCCGGTTACTTGAGGACTTCCGAAACACGACCGGCGCCGATCGTGCGGCCACCTTCGCGAATGGCAAAGCGCAGGCCTTTTTCCATGGCGACGGGCTTTTGCAGCTCGACGTCCACCGAGACGTTGTCGCCCGGCATGACCATTTCGACGCCTTGCGGCAAAGTCAATGTGCCGGTGACATCGCTGGTGCGAAAATAAAACTGCGGACGGTAATTCGTGAAGAACGGCGTGTGACGGCCGCCTTCATCTTTTGTCAAAACGTAAACTTCGGCCTTGAACTTCGTGTGCGGCGTAATCGAACCCGGCTTGGCCAGCACCATGCCGCGCTCCACTTCTTCCTTCGTGGTGCCGCGCAACAGCACACCGACATTGTCGCCCGCGGTCGCGCTGTCGAGCAGCTTGCGGAACATTTCGATGTCCGTCGCCACCGTTTTGCGGGTTTCGCGCAGGCCGACGATTTCAACTTCGTCCATCTTCTTGAGAACGCCGCGCTCCACACGACCGGTCACGACTGTGCCGCGGCCTTCAATGGTGAACACGTCTTCGACACACATCAGGAAAGGCTTGTCCACTTCACGCACCGGATCCGGCACGAACGTGTCCAAAGCTTCCAGCAAATCATTGATCGCCTTTTCACCTTCGGGCTGGCCAGCCAACGCCGCGGTGGCAGAAGCGCGAACGATCGGGGTCTTCTCGCCAGGGAAACCATACTTGGTAAGCAGATCGCGAATTTCCATCTCGATCAGTTCCAGCAAATCAGCATCGGCCAGATCCACTTTATTGAGGCAAACGATGATGCTCGGCACACCGACCTGGCGGGCCAGCAGAATGTGTTCGCGCGTCTGCGGCATCGGGCCGTCCGCTGCGCTGACGACGAGAATTGCGCCGTCCATCTGCGCCGCGCCGGTGATCATGTTTTTCACATAATCAGCGTGGCCGGGGCAGTCCACGTGAGCATAGTGACGCTTGGGACTCTCGTATTCCACATGCGAGACTGCAATGGTCACCGTTTTGGTGTCGTCGCGTACCGTGCCGCCCTTGGTGATGGCGGCATACGAGATAGGCGTGGCCATGCCCTTTTTGGACTGTACGTGGACGATCGCCGCCGTCAGGGTGGATTTGCCGTGGTCAACGTGACCGATGGTGCCAACGTTGACGTGCGGTTTCGTTCGTTGAAATTGCTGTTTTGCCATTGCTATGTCCTGATGTTGTTTGTCTAGTTAATACAACTGCGTTTTACTTTAATATTTTAATGGAGCCCATGATCAGGATCGAACTGATGACCTCGTCCTTACCAAGGACGTGCTCTACCAACTGAGCTACATGGGCACCGGTTAAATCCGACTTCTCATCCTGATGCAAAAAAACGACAAAAAGCCAGCACCCTTCACTTTTTAATAAAAAGCTTAAAGGGCTGATGGTTTTTCGCTTTTGCGGCCCAATGACTGCTTACAAATTACGGAACGAGGCAAACGGTGTCAACGGCTTTTACAATATTTTTTCAACTATTTTCAGAAGCCGGTTCGGGCGCCGATCTTCGACGCCACTCGGTTTTTGGCGGTTCCGGCAAGCCCTGAGCCCGTAAGGCCGTGCGGAAATGCATCTTAGCCACCTTCGCGAGATTTGCCACGCCGTGTTTCAAGACGAATTCCTTTGCTGCCGCATCCACGGCTGCCGAAGCGCCTTTCGGCAATTTCATTTCGAATTGTTTTTCCAGTGCCCCCAGCCGCGATACAAATTCATGCCGCGCCAGGATCGAAGCCGCCGCCACCGCCTGATCCGCTTCCGCCTTGTGCCGCTGCACCAATTCGATTTCGCGGCCCAGACTCATCAACGCCTTCGCCACCGTGCTTTTGCTCGACGCAAACTGGTCGCTGATCGCGCGCACCGGCGGCGGCGTCATCCGATGCCTTTGTCCCATCAAATTCTCAATCACCCGGGCGTGACCCCATGCCAGCAGCGTGTTCACGCTTTTCATTTTTGCATAAAGCCGGTTGTATGCTTCGTTGCCAATCGGCACCACGCTCGTCACGCAACCAGGCGTGTCGCGAATCAATTCCGCCAGCTCCGCGATTTTTTTGTCGCTCGAAATATTTTTGGAATCGCGGATGCCCGCGTCCTTCCACGCATTCACCACCGCGGCGTTCACATAAACTCCCGCCACGCACAACGGCCCGAAGAAATCGCCTTTGCCGCTTTCGTCCACGCCGAGCCGCGGCAACAAGAGTTCGGGATTCAACACCGCCTCATAACCGAGTCGCGCCTCTTTCAAAATTTCCGGCTCCAGCACGAACTCGACGAATTCCTGTGTGCCCTTGCCCTGCACCACCAGTTTGCCGCTTTCGTAAAACACCACGTTGATCTTTTCCTTCTCCGCCGCGAACCGTGCGTAAGGCACTTCGCGAAACTTGTAATTCCGCTCCTGAAGCAAATTCTTGAGCGCCGCGGCCTGCGCGTCGGTCAGTTTGCCGGAATATGAGGTCAGCGGTTTCACGGCGCAAAAAATAGCCACAAGCGAACCCAAAGAACACAAAAGTTTTTGAAAGCATGGATTTCATTCCCCGGCCGATCATTCCCCTGCCCAATTCGGCTTTTGGCAGGGGAATGATCGGCCGGGGAATCTGAGGCCTGCCCGGATTTTGCGATCTTTGCGTTTCTTCGTGGCAACACTAAACTCCGCCCATGTCGCACGCGCGCAACAACTCGAAACTCGAAACTCGAAACTCGAAACAAAAAAAACTCGTCCCGTTGCTGCTCTCGTGGTTCGCCCAAAACGCCCGCGACCTCCCGTGGCGCCGCACACGCGAGCCATACGCGATCTGGGTTTCCGAAATCATGCTTCAGCAAACGCAGGTCAAAACCGTGATCCCCTATTGGGAACGCTGGATGCGCGAACTGCCGACGATTCAATCGCTCGCCAACGCTTCCTCGCAAACCATTCACAAGCTCTGGGAAGGTCTTGGCTATTACACCCGCGTTCGCAACATGCAAAAGGCAGCGCAGCAAATCCTTGAAAAGCACGACGGCAAATTCCCCGGCAGCTTCGACGACATTCTCGCCCTGCCGGGAATTGGCCGTTACACCGCTGGCGCGATTTGCAGCATCGCCCTCAACCAACCCACACCCATCCTCGACGGCAACGTCATCCGCGTCCTCACGCGAATTTTCGGCATCGCGGAAAATCCGCGCGAGAAAGAGACCAACGCCCGACTCTGGCAACTGGCGGAGGAATTGGTTAGGACTGCATCGGAACAAAGAACCGCCGCGCCTGACCACAAACATCCGAAGCTTCTCCCTCTCCTGGAGGAGAGGGTCGGGGTGAGGGCGATCGTTAAACACTCAGATCAAAATGCCTGCTCCCGCCTCAACCAATCCCTGATGGAACTCGGCGCGCTCATTTGCACACCGCGCTCGCCACAGTGTGAGGTTTGCCCGGTTCAAAAACTCTGCGTAGCTTCCCGCACGAACCGACAGGAAGAACTTCCCAATCTCGGCAAGCGCGCCGCCGCCACCGAACGGCGCTTTATCGCCTTCGTCGCGGAATATGCAGGCAAATTTCTCGTACGGCAGCGCCCGGCGGGCGTGGTGAACGCGCACCTCTGGGAATTTCCGAACATCGAACTCGGAGCGCGGCTGTCCCCAGCCGCGGCAGCCCCGCCAATGGCCGACGCGAAAAAATTCCAAACCGCCCTGGCCAACGGCCCGCGGCGGCAGGGGCAGCCCCGCTCCGCTGCCGAAGCCGCGCAAACTTTCGGCTTGGAACTTCAAAGCACAAAACCATTTTACACGATCAAACACTCCATCACCCGTTACCGGATCACGCTCGAAGTCTATCGCGCCGGAGCGCCGATCTCCCGATCGGCACGAACCGGAATTCCTTCCACCAACCTGCCGAACAGGAGTTCGGCGCTCCAGGGCCGCTGGCGCAATCTCGCCGAACTAAAAAAACTTTCCTTCCCCAGCGCGCACAAAAAGATCCTCGCCGCGCTTGCCGACGCCCCGTGAATGGTTAAAGTAGCAGTTGAACCGTTCACAAAAATAAAGCGAAAGGAATCGTTTATGATGACACGCAGACAAGCTCTTAAAACCACAGCGCTCGCCACCGCCGCCATTGCGACTGTGTCCGGCGCAATCGCGCAAGGTCGCATTGAGAATGCCGTTGGAAATGCACCAGCGCCCGGCGGCCCATTCACCTTGCCGCCGCTGCCCTACGCCCTCGACGCGCTCGAACCGCACATTGACGCGCAGACGATGCAGATTCACCACGACAAACATCACGGCACCTACGTCACGAACCTGAACAAAGCCGTCGCCGATTTTCCCGACCTCGGCAAAAAGTCAGTTGAGGATCTGGTGAAGGACTTGAATTCCGTTCCCGAAAAAATCCGCACCGCTGTTCGCAACCAGGGCGGCGGCCATTATAACCATTCCCTCTTCTGGCAAATGATGAAAAAAGACGGCGGCGGCGAGCCGAAAGGCGAATTGGCAAAAGCCATCGAAGGGAACTTCGGTAATTTCGCCGACTTCAAAACGAAATTCAACGACGCCGCCACGAAAGTTTTCGGCAGCGGCTGGGCGTGGCTGGTGTGGCATCAAGGCATGTTGATGATCCAGAGCGCGCCCAACCAGGATAACCCGTTATCGCAGGGCATGCCGCCATTGCTTGGCCTTGATGTTTGGGAGCACGCGTACTATCTCAAGTACCAGAACAAGCGCGCCGATTATATCGCTGCCTGGTGGAATGTGGTGAACTGGGATTTCGTCGCCGAGCGGTACGCCAAATTGAAGTAGCAGCCGCCCCGTCCTCCGCAGGAGCGCGGCATTTATGCCGCTTCAACACGGATTACGGTTTGGTGTTCGGTAACGGCTGGTCGTGCGAGCGTTGAAGCGGGCTAAAGCCCGCGCGCCTTTCGCGCGTCGGCTAGTTCTCAACTGCATGGTTACGGCTCCGCAAAAGGTTTTGCGCGGCCGGTCAAAAAAATTCGTGTTCATCCGTGCTCAACCGTGATTATATTTCCCCGCGCAAATGCATAAATTTCCTCAGCCGCTCGACTTGAAAAAAATCAAGGTCCTTCCGCTCGCCGGGCGGGAAAGCCTCAGCTCGCTGGAAAAAATTCTCGTTGACCCAACGCAATCGCCACCGTCTTGCCCGCCGGAAATTCAATCGTCCATTCGCGACTGCGCGCAGAAAATCGCGGCGGCGCGCGAACGCCATGCCAGCGTGATCTTGATGTACGGCGCGCACCTCATCAAGAATGGCGCGCAGCGCATCGTGAATTCGCTCATCGAACGCGGCTGGGTCACGCATCTCGCCACCAATGGCGCAGGCACGATTCACGATTGGGAACTCGCCTTTCTCGGCCGCACCGAGGAGAGCGTCCGCAAAAACGTCGCCACCGGCACGTTTGGCACGTGGGACGAAACCGGCCGCTACATTCATCTTGCGTTGCTCGCCGGCGCGCCGCATCGCGAAGGTTACGGGCAGAGCCTGGGCCGCTTCATCCACGAAGACGGCGTCAAGCTGCCAACGACGAACTCCTTGAAGGAATCTTTGCGCGAGGAGCCGACCCACGCGTTGGCGCCGGCGCGTGCCGAACTGCTGCGGGCCATGGTGAACCACAAACTGCTCGGCGGACGCATTCATGTGAAACACCCGTGGAAAGAAACTTCCGTCCTGGCCAGCGCCTTTCGTCACAGCGTGCCGCTCACCGTTCATCCGGGCATCGGTTATGACATCATTTCGTGCCACCCGATGTTTCGCGGCGCGGTGATTGGCCGGGCGGCGGACATTGATTTTCGAATGTTCGGCTCATCGGTGGATGGACTCGACGGCGGCGTGGTGATGTCCGTCGGCTCGGCGGTCATGGCGCCGCAGGTGTTCGAGAAGAGCATCAGTTGCGTGAACAACCTGCGCCTGCAAGCCGGGAAAAAAATTGTCCACGATCACACGATCTACGTGGTGGACATCCAGGACGGCGGGAATTGGGACTGGTCGCAAGGCGAACCGCCGAAGGACAATCCGGCCTACTACCTGCGTTTCTGCAAGAGTTTCGCGCGCATGGGCGGCACGATGAATTACCTCGAATCGGACAACGTCGCCTTCCTGCACAATCTGCTTTTCGCGCTGGAGAAAAGTTGAACCGTTCGCGGGAGTCTTCAAACGGCCGCTTCTTTGAGCAACGCATCCAAGTCCAGCGCGCGGGTGAACATCGCGAGGCCACCGTCCGGCGTGCGCGGCCATTGCGCGCGCGGGCGATCCCAGTAAAGTTCCACACCGTTCCCGTCCGGGTCGCGCAAATAAATCGCCTCGCTCACCCCGTGATCCGCCGCGCCATCGAACTCAATTCCCGCCGCGACCACGCGCCGCAATGCATCTGCCAGCAACGCCCGCGTGGGATACAGAATC
>OCZU010000652.1_pt1 | contig 23385 bp, 14 predicted proteins | sample 1539001 | NCBI WGS metagenome assembly OCZU01 (sample SAMEA3539306, study PRJEB22396) | soil metagenome | biome: tundra; feature: field; material: soil | place: USA | collected 2010-05 | depth 0.15 m | reverse complement strand
GGGCGGGCGCTCGGACTGCTGGCTCTGCAGGCGGGCGACCTGACCGCAGCAGTGGCCTGGCTCGCCGACGCCCGGCACCGCTGTGACCGGGTGCCCGACCGGTACGTGTGGGTCTCGGCGTATATAGGCCTGGCGCAGCTGGAGGCGGCCTCCCGCGAGGACAAAGAGGTTGCTGCGCTTTCAGCGGCCCGGCTCTACCAGGACGCGGTGCGCAGCGACCTGCCGGAATTCCTGGCCTGGGCGCTGGTCTATCAGGCCGAGGCCGGCGATCACACCAAGATCCCGCTGGCCCGCACCGCAGCCGCCGACGTGACCAACCCTGCGCTGCAGGCCCGGGTCCAGTCCCTGTCTGGGGGTGCCAGGATCACGTGACCGCGAGCAGTACCCCCTTCGTCCTCCCGCGGGCCGACGAGGAGAAGGTCTTCGACCAGGCAATTGACTACGTGTACATGCCGCTTGTTCCCGCGCCGCAGCGCTCGCCGCTGTTCAGGCTCCTCGCGGCGACGTCCAGGTGGACCCTCACGCCCGGGACAGCCTGCCAGCCTGGCTAGCTCGGGCTGCGGGCGGGCCACGGCGGCGCATGATGCCCGGGGACTTCGTCGAACTCGCCCAGGACGGCCACCGTACCTGGCGCCGCAGGGCCCACGATCGACAATGACCCGGATCAGCCCGGCGCGGACTCCCGCCACGGGCAGGGCAGGCCGTGGTTCAGAACGCGTTGCCGCGCCTCAGTGCTGCTGGGCGGCCGTCCGGATCGAAGACGTGTCGGTAGATCGGCCTGGCCCACGTCCTGGTCCATCGCGGCAGGTGCTCGGCATGGTAGGGCCGCAGCCGGCCTGGTGGTCGCGGCCCTATCCGGCCCTTGGCGTACCACTCGTCCAGCGCCGCGGCCGAGCGGGCGAAGGCGCGGAAGGCCGAAAGGGGCTCGCAAAGGTCGGCATCGTCCCCATCGGGGCGATCCAGGTGTTCCCGGGCAAGCTGCAGGCGCAGGTTGCGCGCGTAGGCCCGCGGGTAGTCGCCTGGCCCTCCGGCGGTGCGCGGCTCGCGGGCGTCAGGGGTCTGGTCGAGTACCGCGCAGCTGAGCTCGGAGTCGTGGGTCCACGAACGCAGGTTGAAGTTATCCGAGCCGATCGAGGCCCAGATGTCGTCGACGACGCAGACCTTCGCATGCACGTAGACGGGCGTGCCCGCATGGTTTTCCGGCCCGTAGACCGCTACCCTGTCGCCGCCGGCCTGATACAACATCTCCAGGACCTGGTTGCGGCCGAACAGGCTGGGTGGCCTGGACAGCCTGCCGTCCTCGTCGGGCCAGCGCGGCACGACGACGGTCATGCGCAGTGCCGGATTGGCCACCAGCGCGTCAGCGAACGGCTCGGCGACCTGCTCCGACCACAGGTACTGGTCCTCCAGGTAAATCAGGTCCCTGGCTCGGCGCAGCACCTTGAAGTAGCTGCGCGCGATGCTGCGCTCTCCCTGCGGGGCGAAGGCATAACCGCGCCAGCGATTCGGATAGGTCCGCAGCAGCTCCACGGAATGCGGACCGCAGGCTTGCGGCGCCGGCAGCTTGGCGGGCAGCACGCGGGCCCGAGTGTCCTCGTGATCGAAGAGCGCCCGCAGCCGGTGCACCGGATTGCGGGTCAGCGGCGCCGGGTCCTCCCAGCGCTCGCGGAACACGGCCTCCACATCCCCGACCGCCGGACCGCGGATCGCGACCTGAGCGTCATGCCAGGGCGGCTGGTTCCCGTAGACGGCCGCTATCGGCAGCGCCTGCGGATCTCCCGCATGCCTGGCGTCATCACGGCGCCCATGGCACAGATCGATACCGCCGACGAACGCGACATCCAGCTCAGGACGGCCCTGGTGACGCAGAACCACGAACTTCTGGTGATGCGAGCCGCCCGGCCGTACCCGCATGTCCAGCAGGCACCTGCCGCCCGCAGCCTCGATCAGCTCGCCCAGCCGACGGTTCTCCTTCGCGCTGAAGCGCATCTGGTCGAGATGGGAGCGCCAGAGCAGGCCCCTGACCTGAACGCCGCGCCGGGCCGCCGCGCACAGCAGCTGGGCCACCGTGCCAGTCGCGGGCTCGGCGCCGTCGAGCAGCTGGTCGGGATCGCCGCGCCAGTCGGTGAACAGCAGCAGATCACCGTCCTGCATCTTGGCTATGCAGGCCACCATCTCGGCAAAGTACACCTCACCGTGAATCAGCGGATGTACCTGGTTGCCGTCCGACCACGCTGTGCCGTCCTCATGCTCTGCATCCAGACGAGTCGCCGGGTTTCCGCGTTCCCGCGGAGTGAGCAGCCACACATCAGGTTCCAAGTTCTCCTCCTGTCAGGCGAGACAGCCTGCCGGGGACCGCGGGTGCCCACGCATCAACCGCGACTCGCCTCGCCGCGCCAGCAGCAGGCGGCACGCCCCGCCGCCGCAGCCACGCCAGGTCGCGGCCTGGCCTTGATACGGCGGACCCGGCCGAGATCATGTCGAGGCGTTCAGGACGTTCGCCGGCCGCCTGCACGGCCGCCGTGCAGGCGCACTGCTGGTGTGCCGGGCCTGCTCGCGCACACGCCACCAGCGCTGCCACGCCGCTGGTGTCACTACACTCCAGGCCGGCAGGATCGACGATCATCTCGCGCTCGCGGGCCGCAACCCCCCGGCGCGCAGCCGCGACAGTCGCAGCGTGTGCTTCGTCAAGCCCCCCGCTCAACATGACGACAACACGACCGTCGCGGACGCGGATACTCAGATCGACGCAGACCATGGGAGCCGCCTTCCTGCGCAGCAGCAAGGCATGGTCTGGACCTAGCGGCCAAATTCGCCAGCTTTCACCTGGACACTACTAGGTCATCATCCGCAACTCAGCATCCCGGACGCCACCTCGATCGCGCCCAGCTCATGTGTGAATGCCACGCCGTCGGCGACCCGCAGCTCGCTCGCGCCCTCCCTCCCTGGTGCACGCACCAGATAAGGAGGCCCGTCCGGATCCCTGCGAAGCAGGGTAGGGCCGTTGTCAGTCATCGGCCGCGGCGGCCGAGGGAGACGACGAGCCGCCGGGCCAGGTCCGCAGGGCAGCGCGGGCGAAGGTCACGCCGTCGCTGGTCGGCTCATCCGAGCGGTAGTAACTGTGCCTGTTCTCGGCGAACACTCCGATCCGCCGCAGCACGGCCTCAGTGTCGCGGGCAGACTGGGCGGCGGCGCGGGCCGTCAGCGGCGAGCCGTCATCGATCATCCAGCCGCTCGCGGTGAGCATCCGCGCGATGGTGGCGTCCAGGTCGTCCGCCGCCGCCGCAGCTAGCAGTACCAGGAGTAGCAGGCCCGCCTGATTCTCGCTCGTGCCTGTGGAGCCGACCGGCATCCGCTCGGCCAGGTGCCACCACAGCGCGACCGGATCGCCCCGCGCGGCGCGTCCGCGAGGAGTCAGCAGCAGTGTGCCAGAGTACTTCCGCAGCAGCCCCAGCCGCTGCGCCGTCTCGCGCAGGACTAGTACGGGCAGGGTCTGATTCTCCCTGTTGCCCTTGCCGATCCACTCGTCAGCGAGGCCGAGTTCCGCGGTAGCGGCGGCTACGTGGACCGGCGGGAGGTAACCGGCGCCGGTCAGCTTGATGCCGTCGTCTCCGACGCGGTCAAGCAGCCAGGCATAGGGGCGGACCATGCGCGCCGCGGTCGCTGCCTCCACCAGAACCGGCTGACTCAGGTTGGCGGTGCCGATCAGGCTGAGCAGCAACTGCCGCTCGGAAGATATCCGTACCGCGCTGACCAGATCCCCGAGCGGTCCGGGCAGGTCGTGATAGCCCGGCGGCCCCGACTCGGCCGTCTGGCCGCCGGTACTCCAGGCCAGAAGCGCACCATTGATGTCGTCGATACTGAAGGCAGCACCTGCCATCGGCGTGATGTCGACTCCGTCGCCAAACATGTCGGCCAGCTCCGCGGCCGCGGCAGCGCGGTCAGGATGGCCCGGATCAGTAGCCTTCGCGATCAGGTCGAAGGAATACACGCCGCCGCAATCCTCGGCCGGGCCGGCTCGGCACCCGCCGGTACAGGCCGCTCGGTGCGAGGCCGAGGTGTGGGGCGCCACCGCTTCGAGCGCGACCACGTGCTGCCAGTCGTCGCCGTAGTCGTAGGTGTAGAACATCTTGTCCCCTGGATCGACCAGCACCTCGTCCAGGCGCACCGCACCCTCAGGGATGCCCGTCTCGCCTTCTTCCACATCGAACGGGCACAGGTAGCGCTCGGTTTCGGGACTGAAGTACTCCGGCCCGGAGCCGAACCCGTGCAGATGACTGTCGGTCCAGCCGAACGCGATCTGGATGATCTCGTGGACCTCGTCAAGGAACAGATCCGATACCAGCTCCAGGCGGCGCCACAACGGCGGCTGGGCGCCCAAGAGATCGATGCGGACCCGGTAGGTGACGGCCTGCGGCCGACGCGGCCGACGCCGCGAGGGCGGGGCCGGACGGTCGAGCACAGCACCTGCCAGTGGTCCGGCGGCCAGCAGGCTGCTGAGCAGATTCTGGAGCTCGGCCGGGCCCCGGCCTGCCATCGCCTCCGCCAGCAACGCCTCGACATCGGCCGCCGTAGCCTGGTCGCCCGGCGGGCCGGGCTGCTCTGCAGGAGCCAGATCGCGTGTCACGCAGCCACATTAGCGGCCGCAGGGAACTCACCGGATCCGATCCAGTCGACGATCATCGCAGTTCCCATCGCCCGCCGACTGGCAGGACGCGGACGAAGGGTGCAGCTGCCGACCGGGATACGACGAATAGTGGGCTGCACCAGGAGGCCGGGTTCGTCGGTTTTCCAGATTTGACCCGAAGAGTTGCGAACGGCTTGCCATTGCACGCTAGAAGGCGTAGACAACGGACGGATATATCATGGAAGGGTGCAGGTGCGACTGGGGATGTTAGCAGTCAGATAAGAGCCGGATTGCTGAGGTGCGATCGCAGGCCATAAGACACATTAGCCGTTCGTATGTATGGTTAACGGCGGATAACTACCAATCCAATTATGAATGCATGTCGCATGCTCGCGCTCGGTCGAGGGGAGATAAGCGTGGTTTGGGAGGGGAGTCCGGATCTGGAACAGGGCGATCCGCAATTGGACCCGGCCTCGGCCGAGTCGGACGCCCAGACCAGGGAGCTGCTGGCTGGGATTCGAGACTCTGTGCGAGAGCTTGCTGATTCTACTGAGCGTTACCACACCCGCGCTGAGCAGCGAGAGCGTGCGATCGAGCACCTGCACTCCGAGGTCGACAGGCTCCGCCTTGGTGAGCGGCGAGGTCTGCTGCGGCCACTGCTGGTAGAGATCTGCCGTCTGCGCACCGACCTGCTACGTCAGGCTGAGGAACTGCCCGGCGACTTCGATGCCGAGCGGGCTCGCCTGCTGCTTCGCTCCTACGCCGAGTCCGTCGAGTCAGCGCTGGAGGACAACGGCGTGGTGGCGTTCGCCCCAGCGTGCGGCACGCGCTTCGAGCCGCGGATGCACCGGCGCGTCGGCGGTGAGCCAACTGACGACCCAGCACTCGCGGGCTGCGTCGCGCTGGTGCGGCGCAGCGGCTATCTGGATATCGACGCGAACAGCCCGATCGCGCTAGCGGAGGTAGTGGTCTTCGGACCTGCTGGCGCCACCGCAGCCGGCACTGATGAGAGGACAGAGCTGTGAGCGAACCGCAGCACGGCATCTTCGGCATCGATCTCGGTACCACCTATTCCGTCGTGGGCTACATCGACGAGACTGGCCGGGCGGCGGTGACTCGCAATAAGGAAGGGGCCGACACAACGCCTTCGGTCGTCTACTTCGAGAGCGAGGGCAACATCGTTGTCGGCAAGGTGGCCAAGGAATCCGCCGGTCAGGACCCCGACCAGGTCGTCTCGCTGATCAAGCGGGAGATGGGCGATCGGGAGTTCCGGCGAACGTTCTTCGGCGTCGAGCACACACCGCCATCGATCTCAGCGATCATCCTGAAAGCACTGGCCGGCGAGGCCGAGGAGGATACCAAGCGCAAGGTGACCGACGTCGTGATCACCGTGCCGGCCTACTTCGGCCTGCTGGAGAAGGACGCGACCCGTCAGGCCGGCGAGATCGCCGGCCTGAACGTCATCGGGATCGTGCCTGAGCCGGTCGCCGCGGCCCTGCTGTACGGGGTGACCGGGAGCGCGGATGGCACGACATTCCTCGTTTACGACCTCGGCGGCGGGACGTTCGACATCAGCCTGATCCGGATGACGGACGACTCGGTCGAGGTGCTGGTGGTCGGAGGCGATCACCGGCTCGGCGGCGCCGACTGGGACCAGAAGCTCTTCGACTACATCGTCGATCAGGCCATCGCTCAGTGCGGGGATGACTCACTGCGCGATGACGAGGCGATGCTGCAGGAGCTCAGGACCCTGGCGGAGAAGACGAAGAAGGAACTCAGCTCCGCCGAGACCAGGACTTTCCAGGTGCGTTACACCGGGACTGCCGCAAAGATCACCGTTACCCGCAAGCAGTTCGAGGAGATGACCGCCGAACTACTTGACGATACGATCCGGATCACCGAGCGGACACTGGCCGAGGCGCAGGACAAGTACCCCGGAATCCGGGAGCAGATCAGCGAGATCCTGCTGGTCGGCGGATCCTGCTGGATGCCCGCGGTGGGACAGGCGCTGAAGCGGGAGTTCGGCTGGGACCCCAAGCTCACCGACCCCGATCTTGCGGTGGCCAAGGGCGCCGCCCTGTACGCGGCGGGCCAGACCGTGCGCTTCGTCGACAGTGATGCCGACGGCACCAGCGCGCCGGCCACGAGCGAGAACGGATCGGGCGGCATCGCGTCGCTGGCGGCACCCGGCCCGGTAACTGACGAGGCCGTGCGCGTGGTCGCCACCCAGACTGGCATCGCCGAGGAGGACATTCGCAGACTGGCGCGACGGACCGTCGTCAACGTGCTGCCGAAGGCGATCGGAGTCAAGCTCGTCGACACCGATCTGCCGGGCTGGCAGGACGACCCCGAGTCGGCGTTCTACGTGGAGCACCTCGTCGACGCCCAGACGCAGCTCCCGTTTCAGCGTGAGCCGTTCGTGGCCAGCACCGTCGTCGCCAACCAGCAGGAGATCGAGGTCGAGATCTGGGAGCAGGCAGGCGCGAGTCCGAGCCGGGAGATCAGCGCGAATCATCCGCTGGACGCTAGCGGCCGGATCACGGGGCTTGAGCGCCTTGCGCTACCCGCCGGATCGCCCCTCAACATCGATATCAGCGTGGACGACGAGGGGACTGTGCACCTGAAAGCAGTAGAGCCGGTCAGCAACCAGGAGGTGCAGCTCTCGGTCCGGATCAGCATCCTGTCCGCCGAGCAGGTGGCTGAGGCGAAGCACGCCCACGCGGGCCTGACGATCAGCACGTAGTGCCATGCCATTCGACGAGGCCAGATACGTCCAGGAGTTCATCAGGAAGCTGCGGGGAGCCCACTCGCTCCCGGACGATCTGCTTGTTCGCTACGCCATCACTCTTCCGGCGACCGACGCTGAGATCTCAGCCCAGGTCAACGCTGTCCGCGCTTACTGGAACAAGACCTACCAGGGCAGCGCCTTCGCGGCGCAGGCAGCCAAGATGTGCCGGGCGGAGGACGAGCGCCTGCGGGCCGAGCACGGCACGAAGATGGAAAGACGCCGGTGGTGGGAGGAACGCCAGTCCGAGCGGCGGTCGGCTGCTCAGGCCTCGATCACAGTGCTGGCCGATGACCTCAGACAGAGATACGGCCTGCTGGGTGTCGTGACCGTGGGGACCGTCGACGGCATCGCCGACAAGCTCGGACTGACCCACGCGGACGCCGTCCGAGCGGTCGAGCAGGCCGGTCTGACGCTGGTCGAGGGCCTGGCCATACCCGAGTCCGAGCCGATCGCCAGTTTCTCCGCGCTGCTCATGAACCTGTCGGAATGCGCGGTCAGCTCAGTACCCGAGCTCATTCATCCCGGCGCTGGACCGTTTAGCCTGATCGATCGCTACGTCTGCGCCAGCGATCCCGCCAAGCGACTGGATGTCGTGGCCGTGGATAAGCAAAGCGTCGAAGCCGACAAGCGAGGCCCGTCAGCAACCGAGAACGCGAGGCGCGCCGCGCTGAAGATCCTGCGGAAGGCGTGCAAGGACGGCGTCGATCTGCGCGACATCGCGCTCTACCATCTCGTCGCGGTCGCGCGGGACTTCGTGCCACACTCCTTGAGCCTGGCCATGGCTGAACTGCAAAAGCTCGGGCTGGAGCGTAAAGACGCGGCCATGATCACGGTCGTCCTCGCGGACCAGAATTCCGCCAGCGGTGCGGTGGGCCTGAACAAGGTTCGCCATCTGATCGAGTCTGGCCGACTGAGCGAGGCCAGGCAGGCCGCGCTGAGCCTCCCAGCGGAATCCAGCAACCGCGCAGATGCGATCAAGGAGGTAGACGCCGCGGCCGAGCGGCTGAAGACGCTGCTCGGCGACGTCAGGCGCGCCCTCGCGGTCCCCGACGAGGTACGCGCCGCAGCCCTGTTGCGGGAAGCGGCGCTGATCAGCATCGAGGACGCCGACGAGGAGCTGGCGGCGGTGCCGCTGGCACCGCCAGCGAACCTGCGCGCGGTCTGCGACGGAAACTCCGTCAAGCTGTTCTGGCAGGCCGCGACCGGCCACGACGATGGCACCACATACGTCGTGACGCGGACAGACCAGCGGCCGCCGGCGGCTGTCAGCGACGGCTCCGTCGTCCACCGGGGCCAGACCAGCACCTGCGCCGACGCGCACGCGCCGGTCGCGCGCACCGTGCAGTATGGCGTCTTCGCGATCGTCGGCGGGCGGCCAAGCTCGCGGCCAGCGATCACCGCGGTCACGCTGCTGCCACCGGTGACGCAACTGGAGGCTGATGTCGGCCCGGCGGACATCACCGTGCACTGGTCAGCGCACCCGGACACGCAGTCGGTGCGAGTCACCCGTGCTGCTCAGGATGGCCAGCCCGTGCCGGTGGCCGTCACCGGAAACAGCTGCCACCTGGCCGGGCTCAGCGAAGGGCAGGCTCAGCACGTTGAGGTCACTGCCGTCTACCGGGGACTTGACGGTGCGGACATGTACTCGGCAGTCGAGCAGATCAACGCGACCCCGCGGTCAGAGGCAAAACCCATCCCGAAGCTGCGGGTGCGCCCGATCGGGGTCGCCGGCGCGATCCGGGTCCGGGTGGCCTGGACGCCGGTTGACAACTCCGAAGTGCGCATCCAGCGTTCCGCCACCCCGCCCAGCTGGCAGTGCGGAACCTGGGTGTCGCAGGAGCAGATGACGCAGTTCGGCCAGGAGGTGACCGGGCGGCGAATCTCGGCCCGGCAGGAGATCGCCTTTGAGGCCGAGGTGCCTGCCGGGGTGCACCACTTCGTGCCGTTCTCGATCGGCGGAACCGGCATCGTGATGGGCCGGCCCACGGCGGTAGGAGTCACTGACCCGGTGCGACATCTGATCGTCACGCCCTTCGCCAGCCACGCGACGGTGTCCTGGGAGTGGCCGGTTACCGCCCAGCTTGCCGAGGTGAGCTGGGACCTCGACGGCAATTCCGACAGCGTCGTCATCGGGCAGGCGCAGTACCGGTCACAGGGCGGGGCTCGCGTCCCGCTCGGCCGCGGGCCCTGCACGGTCGAGGTCCGGGCAGTGATCATGGCGGATGGCGTGTCGTACACGTCCCCGCCGGTGCAACAAGTGGTCGACAGCGCGATGGACGTGACGATCAGCTACACGGTGTCGGCAAGTCTGGGCCCGTTCGGCGGCCGGGTGAGGAAGGTCGCTTTCAGATCCGATCAGAGCTGTGAGGGCGTGCGCGTGCGGTTGGTGGCATCTCCCGGCAGGGTGATGCCAGCCAGCGCTGACGGCGGCTTCGTGATGCTGGACACGGCTCTGGCTCTCAAGCCCGGCATACCGGTCGAGCATCAGGTGACCATTCCGCGAGCGGTCAAGCGACCGTACTGGGTGCGGTGCTTCGTCGTCGCCGGCCAAGCCTCGCTCCTCGATCCGCCGATCTCAAGTCTGAAAGAGGGCTGATGGCGACCACAGTGTGTCCTTTCTGCTTCAGGAAGATCGACTCGTCGCGACTGGCCTATCAGTGCGTCGGCCGCGGCAACATCGCGTGCACGAAGGAGCAGGACAAAGAGCGGGTCAGGCTTACCGGCAGCCAGCTGGAGACCTATCCCACCTTCCTGCCACCGCCGGGCCGAGGCGTTCCGACCAACTGCCCGACCTGTGGCGGCCCGGCGAAGCGACGAGCCTGCCCGACGTGTCATACCGCCCTGCCGATCGACTTCGTCGACTCCAAGAGCCCGATGATCGGACTGGTCGGGGCCAAGGGCAGCGGCAAGACGGTGCTGATGACCGTGGTCGTGAAGCAGTTGCGCGACGTGGTGGGGAAGCGCTTCAACGCCGACATCCGGATCGCGACGGACAACCCGGACGGTCATCAGGGACTCACCGACTATCAGGCGAGCCGGGAAGTGCCGCTGTACAGCGGCCGCACGCTGCCGACCGGGACGCAGCAGCAGGGCTCGGATCCACGGCGATACACCACTCCGGTCGTGCTTCGCTGGCGGCAGGAGGCGGCCCGCCTGGTAGGTGGCCAGTCGCTGCGCTCCACCGTGCTCTCGTTCGTCGATACCGCGGGTGAGGACCTCAATGACCTGGGCACAGCTTTCACCCTGCAGTACCTGTCCGTCTGCGATGCGCTGATCATCACGCTCGACCCGTTCGCCATCCCGGGTGCCCGCGCCAAGCTGAACCTGCCAGAGAAAGCGATCCAGGTCGGCGACGACGTACCCCTCGATGTCGTGTCCCGCATCACCGAACTGCTCCGCACCGAGCATGGGATCAAGAACAAGAGGAAGATCAAGCTCCCGGTCGCGATCGTGTTCACCAAGATCGACGCCTTCTACCCGAGCCTGGACCGGCAGAACCCGATCATGGCAAGCCCCTCCGGGGTTCCGGCGTACGAAGACGCTGACGGCCGGACCGTGCACGAGTACGTGCTGTCCCTGATGCATGAGTGGAACGCCGCCGACATTGACAATCACATGCGCCTGAATTACTCCGATTACCGCTTCTTCGGGGTATCGGCGCTCGGCGCCGAGCCGGACTACGAGGCCAACGAGGTCGCCCCCGGCGGCGTGCAGCCGCACCGGGTGGAAGACCCGGTGCTGTGGCTGCTGTCCAAAACCGGGACGGTGCAAGCCACATGACCACCGGCGCATTCGACCGATTGCTGTACACCGACTGCCGGGCCGGGACGGGCCGCGGCGCCGGCGGCGGTTTCCAGGTGCAGGCGCAGTCAGCTGGCGTGGACTCGGCGCAGTCGAAAATGGCAGTTGGCTGGCTGCTGTACGACGCACCGAACGCGTGGATCATGCAGCGACGCGCCGTCGAGGACTTCCCGCTCGGGTTCGCGCACGCATGCGAGGCCGGTTACGGGACCTCGCAGAGCCGCTATGTGGGAACGGAGGCGACCGGTGCCCGCCAGGGTAACCACCTCGCCGACTGCCTGCTCACCCGGGACCTGGACCTGTACGGCCCGATCCGGCCCGCGCAGCTCTGGCGCTCAGAGCTGTGGCGCGAGCATGCGTGGGATACCAAGGACTGCCCGCAGTTCGATGACACCCCACCGCTCGGGCCGCTGACTGTCGACGCGGTCGCTGACTGGCTGCAGGGCAAGCCAGAGCGAGGCTCCGTGCTAGCCAGGCTGCTGAGCGTCCTGGAGGATCCCGCAGGCCGACGGGTGCTGATAACAGCGTCGGTCCCTGACGAAGCACTGATGTGGATCGCCGCCGCGACCTTGCTGCTGCCGGCCCGCGCGGCACTTGAGGTCTCCTTCAAGGTGTTCTGCTCGAATCCGATGCGCGCCGTCCAGCGCGTCGTGGCCGTGCACAAGGAGCTGAATCCGCAGGTGGCTCCCGGCCGGGCAGACTCCGCTTTCGTCCTGGACGCGGAGCAGAGCCGCAGTGACGACGCCGAGGTCAGCGAGCGAGCCAGATTCTGGGTCGACCTGTTCGCTGGCCGCAACGACCCCTACGACGTAGTCGATGCTGTTGAGCTTGCCGAATCCCTTGCGGCCGGAACGGGACAAGGCAGAACGGACGCGATGATCACGGCCTGGGCTGTGACCGTGCCGGACAACCCCGTTGCCTACCCGCCTGCCTTGTTCCAGTGGCTGTCGAGCGCCGACTCGAAACTGCAGCACGAGCATGGCCCGTCGGTCGTCGGCAGGATCCTGGCCACCGATCCGACTGCCGCCGCACTGCACTGGATCGACGCGGCGGCGGCCCAGGGACGGATCGACACCGACCGCCACGCAGTCCGTGCTTTGCTGCTGAGCGCAGAGATCGCGCAAGCGCGCGCTGGTGTGGCTCCCCCGGCAGATGTCCTGGTCAGCGTACCCGCGGATGCCAGCGCCCGCCGGGACGCCGACAGCGAGCTGTCGTCTGCCATCGTCCTGGGCTCCGACCGCCAGGTCGACCTGCTGCTGCGCGTGGCCCGCCGGCACCACATCGAACCCCAGCTGCCACCGTTGCTTGAGCGGCTGCGCACATTCGTCATCGGCTGGATCGATCACCCCGCGCTTGACTACAGCCCGGCCGACTGGGCATTGCGCGACGAAATTCTTGATATCGCCCACACCGAGCTCCAGGTCAGGCTCGCCGAGCGCGGCCTGCCTGAGATCATGGGCACACTCAAGCGGCTATGGAAGCATTTCGCCGACCGCCGGGGCGATCCGACTGACCCGCTGAGCTGCCATCTTGAAGTGGCGGCGATCCGCGCGCTACCTAGTGAGCAGCGGCCATCCCGGCTGTCCGCGATGCTCGGGCAGGCCTGGCGCTCGCCGAGGGCAGCGGACGCTATGGCCGGCATCCAGCAAGCGCTCATTGACTGGCGAGCCCTGGGGCCGACCGAGGCACGCCTCGTCCTGCTGGCCATGCCCGCCACCGTCTCCCTCGCGCCGCAGGTCATCGAGATCACGACCGCCGGGCTTCGGCACGCGGCGGCACGGCCGACGGCGGGGATGCTAGACGCCCTGGCCGCGCTCGACCGCCGGGGCCTGGCGCCGACGGAAGATCCATTCCCCGGCTTGCTGGACTCCGACCGCTACGTCCTGGCGTTCATCGAGGTGAGCCACGGCACCCGGTTCCAGCAGGACGTTTCCTACGCCCGCCGCAACATCGGGCTGCTCGGCCGGGCGAATCCAGCCGTGACCCGCGCCAGGCTCGGCCCGCTCGTGCGAGCCTGCCTGGAATTCTCGCTCCCCGGCCTAGGCGCAGCGGTGCTTGGCGTCCTTCCTGACCAGCTACCGAGGCACTTCATCGACCTGTGGGGGCGCGAGCTCGGCGGAGAACACGCCATCCGGGCCGCGGCCTGGGGTGTCTTCTGGGCCGACGATCCCCAGCTGCCGGAAAAGCTCAGCTCACTCGTCGCGACCATGATCCGCGATTTCGGCTCCGCGCTCAGTCCCGAGGACCGGGAGCGATGGTTTTTCGACGTGCAGGGGCAGCTCGGTGAGGAACAGGCCGGGACGTGGGCTGAGCTGGCCGGCTACGAGACGGCCAAGCCGCATCGGGGCCGCCGCGGCCGCGGCAAGGAAGCCTGATGACGATGTCCGGGCGGGCACCGCATCAGCTGCGCGCCGCTTGCTACCTCGTGCTGTCCCTGGCGGGAATAGCCGTGCTGGCCGCCCCCGCGGCTACGGCCGTGGCTAGCCGGCCCGTGCCCATCCTCACCGCGATCCGGGCCGCGCACTATTCGGGCCATGACCGTCTGGTCTTCCAGTTCGCCGGATCGCTACCGTCCCACCGCACCCACCGTTACGTGCGCCGGCTGCCAGCCGGCGACTCCGGGACCAGCGTCAGCGGCGGCGCCCGCCTGCAGGTGTCCTTCTCCCGCGCGACCGGGCGTGACAGCCAGGGCCGTGTCGCGTACGGCTTGCTCCGGCGCAGCTTTGCGCTGCCTGGTGTGATTCAGGTCGCCACCACGCGAGACCACGGAGGGGTTGTCAGCTTCGTAGTGGGAGTCGCCCGCCGCGAGCCGTTCCACCTGTTTGTTCTCACCCGCCCCAGCCGAGTAGTCATCGACGTGCAGACGCCGTACCGGACCGTCCAGGTCCGCGACTTTTTCGTCAATTCCCGCCGCGCGACCGGCGCGATCGCCACCCAGGCGGTCGGCCGCCCGGTGATAGCGCCGGCCTCGGCATCCGGCGCGTTGCGACGGCTGTTCGCCTGCCCGACTCAGGGTGAACTGGCGCGGGGGCTGCAGTTCGTCGCGTCCGGGGCGACCGGCTTCAGGGGCCTGACCATACGCGGCGGCGTGGCTCGCGTGCAGCTAGCCGGCGGCTGCAGCGCCGGCGGGTCGGCGGTCACCGTGGCCGCCGAGATCATGCCGACGGTCCGGCAGTTCCGCTCAGTTCGCTGGGTCAAGATCTACGATCCGGCCGGGAACACTGAGCGGCCGACCGGCGACACCGACTCTATTCCGATCTGTCTTGAGGCCGCAACGTCGCTGTGGACGACTATTTTCCGGGCGCCCCTCATCATCGCGCTGGTCGTCGTGGCGGTTCTCGGTATCCTGCTCGGCCTCGCGCTGACCGTGCTCAGCGTCGTGACCGGGCTGGCCCGGCATCCGCACCTGATAACGCCGTCGGCCTATCGGGCCGAGCGGGTCAAGGCCAAGCCGGTCGGCACCGGGCAGTTCGAGCCGGATTTGGCCTGGCCCGGCTATCCGTTCCGGCAGGTGCGGGCGGATCTTTCGCGGATCGAGGCCGACCGGCGTGCCAGGTACCGGAAGCTGTGGAACTGGCCGTTCACTTCCCTGATCTGGTTCCTGCTCTTCCCTATCTCGGCAGCTGCTCTCGGCTGCCTGCTGGTGGCTGGCCTGACCACGGTCGCGCTCGCTGCCCTGTTCGCGCTGGTCACCTGGACCTGCGTCGCTGTTAGCGCGGCTACGATCGCGGCAACGGCGACCGTGCTGCGCGGGGCCGAGAAGTGCTGGCACAAGGTGATGCGGACGGAGGCATCCTGCCCGCACTGTTATCACGTCACGCTGCGGCCCGCCTACCGGTGCCCAGGTTGTGCCGCGCTGCATCGCGACATCCGGCCCGGCCGGCTTGGCCTTCTCGCCCGCCGGTGCGACTGCGGAACCCTGCTGCCCACCATGGTGCTGCGGGCCGCCTGGCGGCTCGAAGCGGTCTGCCAGCGATGCGGGAAACCACTCCGGGTCGGCTCGGCCGCCCTTCGGGACGTACGGATCCCGATCTTCGGCGTCACGTCCGCCGGAAAGACGCGCTTCCTGTACGCGGCCCTTGACAGCCTCGTTGATGTCACCAGCCGCGCCGGCATCGCCCTTGGCTTCCCTGACGAGGAGTCCGAGAACGAGGCGACCGTCGCACTCGACCTGATCCGGTCGGGCAACGACACCGTGAAGACCTCCCTGACACTGCCGACCGCGCTCACCTGCCGGATAGGTACTGGCGCAAAAAGCACTCTGGTTCATCTGTTTGACGCGGCGGGCGAGTATTTCCAGGGCGCGGAGATGCATGACTCGCTCGGTTTCCTTGATCACGGTCACGGCCTGGTCTACGTGCTCGACCCATTTTCCATCGGATCCGTCCGTGACCAGATGACGGGACAGAACGCGGTCGCCAAGGGTCTCGCCAACGCCGCATCCGGCGATCCTGAGGCCGCCTATACGGAAGTGGTCTCGCGCTTGCGTGACAGCGGCGTGGCTGCGCAGCAGCAGCGGCTGGCCATCGTCGTCTCCAAGGTTGACCTGCTGAGCGCGGGCGGACTGGAGTTGCCCGACGATTCGGACACCATCGCACAATGGCTGACTCAGCAGGGCGTCCACAACCTCGTTCTGTCAGCGCGGCGCGAGTTCGCCGAGGTTCGCTACTTCGCCGTCGCCTCGCTGGCCGCTGCGGAGACAGGCCGCTCCCACGACCCCGGCTCGCCGCTGCGCTGGCTGCTCTCCTCACGAGGCGTGCAACTGCCAGGCGATCCGCATGCGCCGCGCTCCCCGCGCATCGTCAGAAGGCCCAACCGTCCGGACCCGGCTGACCAGCTCAGTGCCGAGCACGATCCGGCCACACAGGCACGGCCGTGACAACGCAAACTCCGGCACATAGGGCTGAGCTAGGCAGAGCCCTCGCAGCTCAGGGGCGGCATGCCGAGGCAGAGAGGGAATTCCGGCATGCGGTGCGGCTCGAGCCGGGCAACCAAATCTATCGGGGCGGGCTCGGCAGAGCCTTGGCAGCTCAGGGGCGGCATGCCGAGGCAGAGAGGCAGTTCCGGGAAGCCACTGGGATCGACCCAGGCAACGCTACATACCAATCTGGACTTGGCCGCGTATTGGCAGCCCAGGGACTGCACGCCGAGGCAGCGGCAAGGTTCCGGGCAGCGATGGAATGCGCCCCGGGCAACCCCGGCCACCAGGCTGATCTTGGCCGCTCATTGGCGGCCCAGGGACAGCATTCTGACGCAGAAAAACTGTTCCGAAATGCGGTGGAGCTCGACCCGGGTAGCCCCCTCCTACGGGCTGATCTCGGCCGCTCATTGGCGGCCCAGGGACAGCATTCTGACGCAGAAAAACTGTTTCGAAATGCGGTGGAGCTCGACCCAGGCAACCCCGCCTACCAAGCTGATCTAGGCCGGACCTTGGTAGCCCAGGTACGGTTTGCCGAGGCAGAGACGGCTTTCAGGCAGGCGGCGGAGCTCGACCCAGGCAACCCTGTCTACCAAGCTGCTCTAGGCCGCGCCCTGGGAGCGCAGGCAAGGCATGCCGAGGCGGCGGCAAGGTTCCGGGAAGCAATAAGGCTCGATCCGTCTGCAGCGATCTACAAAGCCGACCATGGCCGGGCCTTGGCAGCCCAAGCTCAGTTCACCGAAGCACAGGCGGTGTTCCGGCATGCCATGCAACTCGACCCAGGCAACCCCGCCTATCAGGCTGATCTTGGCCGCGCTCTAGCAGCCCAAGCCCGGTTTGCCGAGGCAGAGGCGGTGTTCCGGCAGGCGGTGCAACTCGACCCAGGCAACCCCGCCTATCAGGCTGATCTTGGCCGCGCTCTACTCAGCCAGAAGCGGCTGACTGACGCAGACATCCCACTCCGGGAGGCGGTGCGACTCGACCCACGAAACCCCGCCTACCTCGCAGATCTCGGCCAGGCGTCACTCAGCCGAGGGCGCCATCCCGACGCTGAGAAACTGTTCCGCGAGGCAGTGCGGCTCGACCCAGCCAGCCCGGCCTACCGGGCCGGACTTGGCCGGGCCTTGTCCGCCCAAGGGCGTTACGCCCAGGCCGAACGGCTGTTCAGGGAGGCAGTGGGACTCGACCAGGGCGCTGCGGAATACCGCGCTGACCTTGGCCGGTCATTGTCCGCAGCGGGGCGGCATCCCGAGGCAGAGAGACTGTTCCGTGAGGCAGTGCGGCTCGACCCAGCCAGCCCGGCGTACCGGGCGGAACTTGGACGGTCGGTGTCCGCAGAGGGCCGGTATCCCGAGGCAGAGAAACTGTTCCGGGACGCAATACGGCTCGACCCGACCGATCCGGCCTTCAGAGCTGACCTTGGCCACGCCCTTGCCGCCCAGGGCCGGCACGTCGACGCCGAGAACGCCCTCCTGGAGGCGGTACGTCTCGACCCGACCAATGCCGGCTGCCTAGCGGACCTTGGCCGCTCTTTGGCCGCCCAGGGCAGGCAGGGCGACGCTGGCCAGGCGTTCCGACAGGCAGCGCAACTCGACCCAACCAATCCGACCTACCACGCCGACCTTGGCCACGCCCTTGCCGCTCAGGACCGGCACGCCGACGCGGGCGCGAGTTACCGGCAGGCAGCGCAACTCGACCCAACCAATCCGACCTACCACGCCGACCTTGGCCACGCCCTTGCCGCTCAGGACCGGCACGCCGACGCGGGCGCGAGTTACCGGCAGGCAGCGCAACTCGACCCAACCAATCCGACCTACCACGCCGACCTTGGCCACGCCCTGGCTGCTCAGGACCGGCACGCCGACGCCGAGGATGCTCTCAGCGAGGCGGTACGGCTCGATCCAGCTGATGCTGCCTACAGGGCCGACCTCGGTCGATCCATTTCCGCGGAGGGGCGAACCCCCGAGGCGGAGAAACTGTTTCGTGAGGCAGTGCGACTCGACCCAACCGATCCGGCATACCAGTCCTACCTTGGCCGCGCCCTGGCCGCGCAGGGTCGGCACTCTGATGCCGAGGACGCCCTACGGGAGGCGGTACGGCTGCACCCCACCAGTACTGCCCTCCGCGCGGACCTCGGCAAGGTGCTGCTCAGTCGACAGCAAATAGCTCAAGCCGAGAGCATCCTGCGCGAGGCATTGCAGCTCGATCCAGACGTCACCGATGCCGACGTCGCGGATCTGCAAAGATCAGTATCTGTTGCTTATGACGCAGCCATCGTGAACCACGCACTCGATTTGGCTGGCCGTTCGTCCAGTAAGGCTGAACTTCAGCGTCTTGGCGTGGAATGGCATCAATACATCGACTACATAGCCGAAATCACCGCGCAGCAGCTTTCCAATCTCCGCACCGCATACCGCACATGGTCAGATGCACAGTCCACTCAACAGTCAAGTGGACAGCGCAAATATTTCCTGACTCGCCGTTACAGCCCGAGAGTCACCATTGGCCTATGCCTGTTGGTCGCCACCGCAGCTGTCACCGCCGCCATTTTTTTCGGTGACCAACAGACGCTCTCTAAGGAAGTCAAGATCATCACGGCGATCGCCTTGATCGCGGTCGCTGTCACTGGATTCAGTCTACCCATGCTCCACTTGTGGCGAACTCATGAAGAAAGGTTCTCGACTTCTCGGGCTACAGTGGAGGAGGATCGGCTTACGACCCTTATTACCAACTTCGTCCTTGAGCCTGCAATAACCGCAGCTCTGCAAATCACCTGGCAAGATTCTTCAACCGATCGAGTCAGCGTTCGAAACGGGCCCGAACTTAGCACAAAGACCGAGGGTGCTAATCTAATCACGACAGAAGCTAACAGGCGGCTAGCAACCGCGTTGAGCCGTCGCTACGGTGCCGCCGTAGGCGTGGCGGGGCCACGCGGCTCCGGTAAGACCGAACTGGCGCGAATGTTCACGGAGCGACCGCTTGAACTCCCCAGCCGGAAAATCTCGCTTATGCTGCAAGCACCAACAGAATACGATGCGCACACCTTCTTGCTGAGGCTGGTGAAGGAGCTGTGCATAAAAATCATCGACACCAGCGCAACCAGGCGTGACGGTGGCGATCAATTCCTTTACATCCAGGATCGCCGCCTGCGGAGCCGTTGGCGCTTGAGTGCAGGTGGCTTGATATCACTTGGTCTTGTGGTTCTGCTAATCAACATCTCGGGACTGAAGGCAAGCGTTATCGCGCCATTCGCGATCGGTGGTAGTCTAATTTTTGCTGGCATTGCGATTTTGTTTACTACCAGAAGTCCGCGGACTTTGCGGTCGAGCAAAAATGCATCGATCAGTCAACAGACCGTGGAGCTTGCCGCCAAATTGCGCACTCGCGTCGAGTTTACTGAAAGCTACACACGTGATACCCAGCTAGGAATCTCAGGTTATGGCCTGACTGCATCAGCGACGAAAGGAGCACAGTTCGCACGAGTTCCGCTCAATGAGATCGACGTGGTGCGAGAGTTGCGTGACATAGTGAAGAGCGTGGCGGCAGACCGATGGCAGGTAGTAATTGCCATCGACGAACTAGACAAGATGCACGACACTGCCGAGGCAATGAAGTTTCTCAATCATCTCAAAGTCCTGTTCCCGATAAATGACTGCTCGTTTATCGTATCAGTATCAGGGGATGCATGGGCTCGATTTGTACGCCGCGGCCTTCCGTTTCGAGACGCATTCGACAGCTCATTCGATGAGGTAGTCCTCGTTGAGATGTTGAACCCATCAGAATCACGCGACTTCCTGAAGCGTAGAAATATAAGCATTACAGACGCCCAAGCTCTACTTTGTCACTGTCTATCGGGAGGTCTACCGAGGGATCTTCTTGAGGCGGCCCGGCATCTCGCGAGTGTTGCGGATCGCCTACTTGAGGATCAGCTACGAGCCAACGGCAAGTCTAAGCCACCGCTGCTCTGTGACGTTCTAAAGCTGATGCTTCAGGAGGATCTCACGGGAGAACTGAAAGCGTCCAACATTCGTGCAATGGATGGCATACAGGAAGACGGGGTGCCGACAAACCGGGGGGATTTGACCCATTGGTTCGATATATGGCCCGATTCGAAAGAGACGGAACGGCATCTGGGTGACATATGCAAAATCCGCGATGCAGCCCCGATCACCGATTTTCCTCACGCAGTGCCATCATACTCGGAACTGGAGGCTTATATCGCGGTACTGCATACGATTCGCGAGGCTTTCTCGCCTGGCGGCCCGTTGGTCACACTTGAGCTAAAATCATCGGTTAGCGATCAATTGATTGCCGATGGATTCGACCGTGTAGCCCGCGCTCATCGATGCCTAGCGAATGACATTGACGGTGCGTGGAGATTCGTCCACGGTGCCCGCAAGGCACTTGAACTTGCCCCATTGGGCACTCCGATCGAATGACTCGTATTCACCGTTGCACTGGCTGCTGGTTCCGCGGCGTCCGGCTGCCAGCGGACCCTTCTGGCGCCAGTAGCCCTCGGGTTCCGTCGGGCCGCAGTAACCCGGACCCTGGCGACCAGGTCACCGCGCCAGACGATACCGCAAAGGTACAGTTATGAATACACCACCGACATTCATAATATTTCGTATCACCTCAGCGACCATCACGGTCCTGGCACTGCTGCTGGTGGGAGTGGGCCTGAGCGGCCGAGGGCCGGCCGGCGGCCTCGGTGCGCTGACCACCCACCTGACCGGCTGGCTGCGGGACAACACGGGGGCGGCACGGTGATGAACCGACCGGTGCTCGGCATCGACCTCGGCACCACCAATTCCGTCGTTGCGTCGCTTGACGACCAGGGCACGGTCGTGATCTTGCGCAACGCCGCTGGCAGCGAGATCACGCCATCAGTGGTCTACTTCGAGCAGGACGCTGGAGTGGTCGTGGGTGAGGAGGCGCTGCAGGCCACCGCCATTGACCCGGACAATGGAGTGCGCCTGATCAAACGGCACATGGGCACCGATTTTCCCCTGGTGCTGCGGGGACAGCAGCACACCCCGGAGTCCATCTCCGCACTAATCCTGCGACAGCTGGCCACCGCCGCGCCCGGCGGACAGCCGCGTACGGTCATCACCGTCCCCGCCTATTTCGGTCTCGCCGAGCGGGAAGCCACGTATCAGGCCGGGGCCATCGCCGGCCTTGATGTCCTTGAGCTGCTCGACGAGCCAGTCGCGGCCGCGGCCCACTATGGACTGACGTCCGGCGGTGACCGGACCGTGCTCGTCTACGATCTGGGGGGCGGGACATTCGACACTACCGTGCTGCGGATTTCAGCCGGAGCGGTCGCCGTGCTGGCTACCGACGGCCACCACTCCCTAGGCGGAGCTGACGTCGATCAGCGACTGCTCGATCTGGTCTACGCACGGCTCGATCGGCTCATCCCCCGGAGCCAGCTTGACGAGCTCGTCGACGACAGGCGGCTGCTCGGCTGCCTGACGCTCGACGTCGAGGCGGCCAAGCGCGACCTGAGCGCTCGGATGTCACGCGATGTCGTCGTCCGCACCCCCACAGCCCGGGTCGTGGTCACCATCAGCCGGGCTGACCTGGAAGCGGCATGCGGTGACCTCTTCGACACCACCGCCGAGATCATCGAGCGGGTCCTCGCGACGGCGCGATCAGCCGGCGCCGGGACGATCGAGGACGTCATCATGGTCGGCGGGTCGAGCCGGATCCCGTCGCTGTCCGCACGCCTGAATTCGCTGATCGGCATCATGCCCCGGCTGGTTGAGCCGGATCTGGCCGTAGCGAAAGGGGCAGCCCTGCGGGCTCATCAGCTGATGGCAACGACCCAGATGACCGCGCTCAGCCAGTCCTCGGGGCGCCGGGCCGGGACTGGGGCAGGAAAGATCAGCCCGGTCACGCCACGGGCCGTCGGAATCGCCGTGGCAGACAGCTACGAATCGTCAGGGACGCGGGTCTTTGTCGAGCACCTGGTACACGCGAACACGCCCCTGCCGGTGATCAAGACCGAGGAACGGTTCGGGACAATCCTGGCTGACCAGGAATCGGTCCGGATTCAGGTCTATGAGCAGGCGGGCACATCGCCGTCGCCCGAGGTCGCGCACAATCGCCGGGTGCTCGACGGAGAGCTGACGAAGATCGGGTCGCTGCCCGCTGGCTCTGTCATCAGGATCACCGTGAAGATCGCTATCGACGGGCGCCTGACCGTGATCGCACACGAGCCAGTATCGGGCCGGGAGCTCACGCTTGAGGCGTTCGTCGAGGGTGTGGTCGATGGCGCCGAAGCTGAGCGGCTCACCCGGCTGGTCGGCCTGACCGCGGTCAGGGGCTGAGTCATGGCTGACTGGATACGCCGCTCGTTCACGGCCGCGGGTCTGACCCAGATTCCGCCCGGCCCCCACCTCGACGCGGTGCAGAGTCACTTCGGCGGCACGGTGATGCTCTGCATCGACGTGAGCGGATCTATGGACGGGACTCCCATCCTGGAGGCGGTACGCGGCGCCAAGGATTTCGTCTCCGAGGCTGTCGCCGCGCACTACAAGGTGGGCGTGATGCTCTGGAATACCCATGTCGTCGCCTTGGCCGAACCTACCGCTGATGGCGTCGCCGCGAGACGGCTGCTCGAACCCGTGGATCGGGCCGCCGGCGGCACCGATCTGATCGGCCCGCTGCAGCAATGTCACCAGATCCTGGATGGATTCACCGGCGACCGGGTGGTAGCGCTGTTCGGCGACGGGGACCTGACCCCGAAGGGCCAGGTGCTGGTGAAAGTGGCGCAGATGAAGGCGGAGGATATACGATTCGTGACCCGTGGCCTCGGTGCGATGGCGGCGCGTGAGTTCGGCGAGATCTCCTCTGAGGATGCCTCGACCGCGGAAGTAAACCGGGTCGAAGATCTGGCCGTCGGCATCGCGGGCATGGCAGCGAGCCTTAAGCAGCCAAGCGGCCGGTGACTAGATGAGGTCCGGGGGCGCTTGCCGACGAAGGATCTGCGGATCTCGATGTAGCCGGCCTGCTCCAGCGTGGCCAGCGAGGATCGCGAGCACTCCCCTGCCGTCCAGCATCCCATCGCGCAGCTGGGCATGGCGGAACGGGCGAGCCACGGCCAGGCCGGTGGCGGACAGCATGCCGATGACGAACACGCAGACGCAGGTATTGCCGCCAGGTCGATGACCTGCTGCTGGCCTCGGTCACAGGGCGTCCTTGCGCTGCAGGTAGTTCATGGCCACCCAGCCAATCGGCACCGGCAGCCAG
>OCZU010000651.1_pt1 | contig 23433 bp, 20 predicted proteins | sample 1539001 | NCBI WGS metagenome assembly OCZU01 (sample SAMEA3539306, study PRJEB22396) | soil metagenome | biome: tundra; feature: field; material: soil | place: USA | collected 2010-05 | depth 0.15 m | reverse complement strand
TCTACACTCTTTCCCTACACGACGCTCTTCCGATCTAAATTCGCGATCGCGGTAGCCGTCGGCGCCGCTGCCATCGGTTTGATCGTCGCCGCGCCGTGGCTGAAGAAAAATTACGATTCGCTCGTGAGCAGCCCAACGGCATCGAGCGCGAATAGTGCCATCAATACCACGGGCGACTCTCGTCCCACTCTGATCACGTCGACGGATCGCGCGCCGGCGGCGGCGGCGCAGCCAGCACCCGCCGTCGCACCATCGAGCGAACCGGCACCAGCGCCGCGTAATGCATCGCCACCCGCTGCGTCACCACCCGCTGCACCGCCGCCGGCGACCGCGCCACCGCCGACCACGCCGGAGCACGCCGCGGTACCGGACCATACCGCAGCGGCAGACCACACCAGCTTACCCGCGACCGCGGCTGCGCCTGCGGTTGTCGCGCGAGCGCCTGCGATTGTCGCTCCGGCGCCCGCTACTGTCGGGCCCGCGTCCGCCCTTGCGCTTGCAACGCATGCACGCGTCGAATTGGCCGCGGGGGTAGTCGAGGTCTCCCCCCCCGATGCATTCGCGCTCGTCACGGTGCGCCGCAAAGGCAGCATGCGGGGTGCAGCAAGCTTTACGTGGTGGACCGAATCGGGAACGGCCAAACCCGGAGCGGATTTCGCTTCGATCGCGCCGCATGTCGAGCGCATCGCGGATGGCAAGAGCAGCATCAACTTGATCATCCCGGTCGTCTCGGATTCGACGCGCCGCGCGCCCAAGAGTTTCTATGTACTGATCGACGAGGCGGCCCCAGGCACGGCGGTCGTCGATCGAACCACGACGATGGTGACGATTCAGGAATCCCAGTAGACCTTTGAAAGAACCCCTTATCGGGCGGCGTGGATCAGCGTGAGACCTGCGCGCGCTGCTCCGATCAAGGCCACGTCATCGTTCACGATCAGTTGCGTCGGAATTGCCTTGACGTACGGCGATAGGCGCCCTTTTTGCTCGAAGCGCGCTCGAAATGCGCTCTGCGCCAGCACGTCCTGTATCTTGATCGCGATCCCGCCGGCGAGGTAGACGCCGCCGCGTGCGCCATGCGCCAATGCGATATCGCCTGCGACAGCACCGAGGATCGCGCAGAAGCTTGCGAGCACGCCCTTGCAATCGGCATCGCCGCTGACCGCTCGCGCCGTGATCTCGGGTGCCGACAGATCGAGCGCCGGGCGCCCGCCCAAGACCTGCAGCGCACGATAAATGTTTTCGATACCCGGACCCGAAAGAAGGCGTTCGACCGATACTCGTCCGAATTGCCGCGACAAGTATTGCAGAAGCGCGACTTCCTGTTCATCGCTGGGGGCAAAGCCAATATGACCCCCTTCGGTCGCGATCGGCACCGCGACGTTCGCACTATGCGCAAGACACGAGACGCCGAAGCCGGTGCCGGCACCGACAATCGAGATCGGCGCATGACGGACGCCCGGCAGATCCGGACCAATGCGTCGTAAATCGGCACCTGCCAGTACGTCGACGGCCAACGCGAGTGCCGAAAAGTCGTTGATCACTAATGCGTTTTTGAATCCCGCGGCCTGCAATTGCTGCTCGGAAATCTGCCAGTGTCGATTGGTGAATGAGGCCTTTCCATCGACAACAGGCCCCGCGACCGCGATGACGGCCGCTGCCGGCGCGGCCACTATGGACATGCGTTGCATATAGGTGCGCAGCGCCGCCGCAAACGTCGGAAACGCCTCATCCAGATCGAGCCGCTGCCCGACGCGCCATGGTGTGTTTGCTGCAACATCCACGACCGCAAAGCGGGCATGGGTGCCACCCACATCACCGACGAGAATCGCGCTGTTCGCAGTCATTGCACCGCCGTCTCAATCCGCACTGGTACAGGTTAGCATATGCAGCCGACCTCGCCTCTGGGCTGAGTTCTCCGACCGATGGACTGCCAATGCGCTGCGAAGCTGTGGCTCGACGCCGCACGCACACATTCAGCCGGTCGTCAGCGATGGTTGGGTCAGCCTCCGCGGTCGGCTCGCATCGAACTCCGCTTGCCCGGCGTCAAAGGCGTCATCAACGATATTCAAGTTGGACCGGAACTCTCCAGAGCATCCGTGGCCTGAGTCGCAGCAACGGCGCCCGGCAAACCGGCGAGTGCCTCATAGTTTCGGTACTTCTCGACGACGTCGGCTTGCGCGCGGCGCAGCAACTCCTCGGCCACGGCCGGCTGTGTCTGCGCCAGCGCCCGGTAGCGTAATTCGTTGTTGGCGTAGTCCTTGAATGGGATCGCCGGCCGCGGCGAATCGAGCCGGAACGGATTCTCACCGATGTTGCGCATCGCGGGATCGTAGCGAAACAGCGGCCAGTAACCGCTGGCCGTCGCCAGATCCTGTTGTTTCATTCCGAAGCGAAGGTCGAAGCCGTGCGCGATACAGTGGCTATAGGCGAGAATCAACGAAGGTCCGCTATAGGCCTCCGCTTCGCGAAATGCCTGCAGCGTCTGCTGCGGGTTGGCGCCCATCGCAACTTGCGCGACGTAGACATTACCGTAGGCCATCGCTTGTAGCGCGAGATCTTTGCGCGAGACGCGCTTGCCCCCCATCGCGAATTTGGCAGTCGCTCCGAGTGGCGTTGCCTTCGACGCTTGGCCGCCCGTATTGGAATAGACCTCGGTATCGAGCACGAGGATGTTCACGTCACGGCCGGTCGCGAGCACGTGATCGAGCCCACCGTAACCGATGTCATAGGCCCAACCATCGCCGCCGACGATCCAAATGCTGCGCCGGACCAAATGGTCGACGACCGAGAGCAGGTCGCGGGCTGTCTCGTTGTGTTGCGCCAGATTGAGCAACTTCGTCTTGAGTGCCACGACACGGTTGCGCTGTGCGCGAATTTCGGATTCCTGAATCTGCGGCGCGCTCAGGATCTCGGCGACGAACGCATCCCCGAGCTCGGCGCCCAGCGATTTTAACCGCAGCGTGGCGAGCTCGAGATGCTTGTCGGCCGCGAGCCGGAATCCGAGGCCGAACTCCGCATTGTCCTCAAACAGCGAGTTCGACCACGCAGGACCGCGGCCCTCGGCGCTCTTGGTCCAAGGCGTCACGGGAAGATTGCCGCCGTAGATCGAGGAGCAGCCCGTGGCATTCGCGATCATCGCGCGTTCGCCGAACAGCTGTGAAAGCACTTTTAGATAGGGCGTCTCGCCGCACCCGGCGCAGGCGCCGGGAAACTCGAATAAGGGCTGCAGAAACTGCACGCCGCGCACATTGGCAAAGTCGACTCGCGCGCGATCGTTGGCGGGTAGGCGCTCGAAGAACGCGATATTGCCGCGCTCCGTCTCGATCAAGGAGCCTTTTGGCTCCAGGTTGATCGCTTTCACGGCCTGATCGACGGCGCTGTGCGCGGGACATGCCTCGACGCACAGACCGCATCCGGTGCAATCCTCGACGTAGAATTGCAAGCTGAAACGCACGTCCGGGTAGCCGCGCGCGTTGACGCTTGCCGATTTGAAGTTCGGCGGGGCGCCCGCCAGCTCGGCTTGATCGTAATATTTCGCACGGATGACGCTGTGCGGGCAGACGAAGCTGCATTGGCCGCACTGGATGCAGAGTTCAGACCGCCAGACCGGTACTTCGTCGGCGAGATTGCGTTTCTCCCAGGCCGCGGTGCCGGACGGAAACGTGCCGTCCACCGGCATCAAGCTCACGGGGATCTCATCGCCCGAGCCCTCGAACATCCTTGCGGTCACTTGCCGCACGAACTGCGGTGCGCTCGCGGGTACGGCCGGGGCTCGCTCGAATTGGCTCGTGGGTTGCGCGGGAATATCGACTTCATGCAGCTGAGCCAGCGTATCGTCAACGGCACGGAAGTTCTGCTGCACGACCTTCTCGCCCTTCGAGCCGTAGGTCTTAAGGATCGATTTCTTGATCTGGGCAATCGCCCTATCGTGGGGCAGCACCCCGGAGATCGCGAAGAAGCAGGTCTGCAGGACAGTGTTCGTGCGATTTTTGAGGCCGACCTCCTGCGCGACCCGGTTGGCGTCGATCACAAAGAAGCGCAGATTCTTATCGATGATCTGTTGCTGGACCGAACGCGGCAGATGATCCCAGACCTCGGTCGGGCCGTAGATGCAGTTGAGCAGAAAGGTCGCGCCGGGCGCGGCAAGCTTCAACACGTCCAATCGCTGCAGGAATTGGAATTGGTGGCAGCCGATAAAATTCGCCGCGCTGATAAGATACGGCGCATGGATGGGCCGCGGCCCAAAGCGCAAGTGCGAAATCGTCTGCGCGCCCGATTTGTGGGAATCGTAAACGAAATATCCTTGGGCGTAGAGTGCTTCATCCTCGGCGATGATCTTGACGCTGTTTTTATTGGCGCCCACCGTGCCGTCGGCCCCGAGGCCATAGAACACGGCGCGCACGACCTCCTTCGGCTCGATCGAATAACGCGCGTCGAACTCGAGATTTGTGTGCGAGACATCGTCGTTGATGCCGACGGTAAAACCATTCTTCGGTATCGGCTTGTCGATCTCGTCGAATACCGCTTTGACCATCGCCGGACTGAAGTCCTTCGACGACAGCCCGTATCGACCCCCCACGATCTTCGGAATCGACGCGCGCCTGCCGGCCGAGAGGTCCTGCGCGAGTGCTTCGACCACATCGAGATACAGCGGCTCGCCGCTCGCTCCCGGCTCCTTGGTCTGCTCGAGGACCGCTATCGCGCGACAGGTATCGGGCAATGCCGCCAATAAATGCGTTGCCGAAAATGGCCGGTACAGGCGCACTTGAAGCACGCCCACGCTTTCGCCGGCGCGCCGCAGCGCGGCGGCGGTCTCGCGTGCAGTCTCGGCGCCAGAACCCATGAGGATGATGACGCGCTCGGCGTCGCACGGGCCCTCATAATCAAACAAGTGGTATTGCCGACCGGTCAATTTGGCGAACCGGTCCATGACCGATTGCACGATGGCCGGCAACCTCGCATAGAAAGGATTCACGGTCTCGCGCGATTGAAAAAACGTGTCCGGATTTTGCGCGGTGCCGCGAATGAACGCGTGCTCGGGATTGAGCGCGCGGTTTCGGTGCGCGTGCACCAGATCGTCATCGATCATCGCCCGAATATCGGCGTCGCTGAGCAAGTTCAAGGTGTTGAGCTCGTGGGACGTGCGGAATCCGTCGAAGAAATGCAGGAACGGAACTCGCGCTTGTAGCGTCGCGGCCTGGGCAATCAATGCGCAATCATGCGCTTCTTGAACGGAACCGGACGATAACAGAGCGAAACCCGTGGTACGCGTCGACATCACATCCGAATGATCGCCGAAGATCGACAATGCCTGTGTCGCCAATGCACGCGCGGCGACATGAAACACCGTCGGCGTGAGTTCGCCGGCGATCTTGAACATGTTGGGGATCATCAGCAACAAACCTTGTGATGCGGTAAAGGTCGTCGTGAGGGCTCCCGCCTGCAACGCCCCGTGCAGCGCCCCGGCGGCGCCGCCTTCGCTCTGCATCTCCTGTACGACCGGGATGTTGCCCCATAGGTTCTTGATGCCGGAGGCCGCCCACTCATCCGCGAGCTCGGCCATCGTGGATGATGGCGTGATCGGGTAAATCGCGCAGACCTCGTTGACCCGATAGGCCACGTGCGCGACCGCCGTGTTGCCGTCCATGGTTGCGATTTGTTGCGCCATCTCAGTGACCGTGTCTCGGTTCTGAGACCATCTCGATCGCATGGCATGGGCACTGCTCGAAGCACACCGCGCAGCCCGTACATCGGTCATAGTCCAAGCGGTAGCGTCGATGCGGCCCGAGTTTGATGATCGCCTGTTCCGGGCATGCCGCGTAACAGTTGTCGCACTCGAAGCAGTTGCCGCATGAGAGGCAGCGCTGCGCCTCGTAGTGCGCCTCTTTTTCCGCAAGGCCTGCGATGACCTCCTCGAAGCCACTCAAGCGACTCGACAACGCACGGGTTTTCTGCACGCTGGGCTCGGCGTCGCTGTAAACCGGCAGATGCAGCATCTCGAAGCCAACGGACGCGTGCGGTGATGATTGCGGCAAGCGCGCGCCGCGCAGCCAGGCATCGATATGACGGGCGGCGCGCTTGCCGTCTCCGACCGAGGCAGTGACCGACCGTTCTCCGGGCACCATGTCACCGCCGGCGAAGATTCCGGGATGACCCGTCATCATATCGAGGCCGACGTTGACGGCGCCGTCCGCGGTGAATTCGAGGTTCGGCACTTGCCGCAGGAAGCCGCTGTCGGTCTCTTGGCCCAAGGCCAGCACGATCGCGTCGGCCTTGAGCGTCTCGAGCCGTCCCGTGGGCTGCGGTTGTCCCTTGGCATCGAGTTCCATGGTCTCGACGACGAGATCTGAACCGATGATTTCCCTGATCGTGCTCAGCCATTTGATCTTCAGCCCTTCCTCGATCGCCTCGTCGGCCTCGGCCGCATGCGCCGGCATGTGCGCGCGATCCCGCCGATAAATGATCAGCGCCTCGTCGGCGCCCAGTCGTTTTAGGGTGCGCGCGGTATCCATCGCCGAATCGCCGCCGCCGTAAATGACGACCCGCCGGCCGAGGCGCGGCCGCTCGCCACCCGCAACACCGTGCAGCAGCGAGACGGCGTCGAGAACCCGCCCGGCATCGCGCGCAGGAATGTCGATATGTTTTCCCACGCCGGCGCCGATTGCGATGAAAACCGCGTCATATCCACCGGCAGTCTTCTCTGCGAGCACGTCATCCACTCGATGGTTGGTGACGAGCTTCACGCCCATGGCCTCGATGCGGGCGACTTCGCGTGCAAGGTCTACGCGCGGCAGCCGGTAAGCCGGGATGCCGAAATGCATCATGCCGCCCGCCAGCGGTCCCGCCTCGTGGATCTCGACCGAGTGACCGAAACGTGCGAGATGATATGCCGCCGACAGGCCGCTGGGACCGGCACCCACGATGAGCACGCGTTTGCCGGTCGGCGCGGTCTCGACCTTGTACGGCCAGTTGCGTTCCGAGGCGAGATCGCCCAAAAAGCGTTCGACCGCATGGATGCTGACCGCAGAATCCAGTGCGCCGCGGTTACACGCGTTTTCGCAGGGGTGGTAGCAGACCCGGCCATGCACGGCCGGCAAGGGATTGTCGCGCACCAGCGCTTCCCAAGCCTCGCGATATTGCCCCGCTTGCGCGAGATCGAGCCAGGCCTGAATGTTCTCACCCGCAGGACAAGCCGCATTGCAGGGAGGCAGCAGATCAACGTAAACCGGACGCCGCATGCGCATAGGCCCCGATCCCTTGTCCCGGGTCAGATCGACGACCGGCGTCATGTCCATCGGTTTCAAGCGCATTTGAGTGTCCTAACTGGCTTTCAGTCTACGAATGGCGCCGCGATCCCGAAATAAGGGATATCCGCGCGAAGTCGCCAAAGGTACCGAGATCGACGTTGCGAGCGTCAGGCGTCGCGTTTTCGAAAAAAAACAGCCCGCCGATACCTCACATGCGCTGCTTGGGGTTACATCGCACTGTCGGCCTTGCGCCCGATCGACTCCAGCAGGTGGCGGTGGAACAAGTGGCAGAACGCCGTTTCAATCGGCCGCCACGCCCAGCGTGGAGATCGACCGCCGGTGTAATGCGTCGTCACGCTGAGCTCGGTGCGGCCGCCGTCGATTTCACGCAGCGTATAGCTGCCTCCCGACAGCTGAATCGCGGCGCCAAGCGACAGTTTCTGTTCCACGACCGCGAATTCATAGCGATGACCAGGATCGATGCGCGTTACGCGCTTGACCAAGTGCCCGCCATCGTACAGGCACAGCGCCTCGTCGCCGACCGCCGATTTTGCGCCCTCGGTGCGTATCGGTCGCGGCAGCAGCAGCCGCAGATACCAGGGCGGGGGTTCGACGATTTGTTCGTAGAACATCAAGCTCTGCCATAACCGGCCCTTCTTAGGAGCGAAACTCCTACGTGTCACAACGGTCGCGCCCATCAACTCGGCGCTCATGGCAGGCAACCGGCCGGACGCACATCGACGATGCCCCAGAGCATCGCCCGGTCGTCGGCCGCTCGGTTGTACGCATGGCCGCAACGCGGCTCACGGAAACTACGCAGCACGACGGTCGCATTCGGTTTGGCAGCGTGCTTGACCGCCGCGAACAGCCGGCGCTCGTAAGCGGAATCGGTGCCGTCGAGGATATTCGACAGCGTAAATCCGTCGAAGCTCGCGGCCGGCTGCTGTTCCAGAAAGGCGGCCGCGTCGGCATGCACGAGCTGGATGTCGGCGGCCTCCCGCGGCGGCGGACTCTCGGCCAACTCTCCGACGAAAAGCGCCCGCAAATAGGGATTGGCGCGGTTCGAGTGCAATGCGAGGCCGCGCGCCAAGCGGCTGCGCATGACGGCGCCCAGGCGCGGCGGCAGAAAATCGAGGAACGGCGCGGCATACATTGCGCGCAACGCGGTCAGCGAGAGCATTGTATCGACCGCGGCACGAAATCTCGGTGTATCCAAATATTGCTTCCAATAGTGCATTTGCATCCCGGGATCATCGAGATCGAGGAATTGACGTAGTCGCGACGGCCACCAGCCAACGAGCGGCGCGAAAGAGCGACCGAACGCCATGAAGCGCTCCGCACTGCCGCGCAGCGCCCGTTCTCCGGCGAAACGCCGCTGCGCATAGCGCAGTTGCACGGCGTTGATGTCGACCGCCACGACCTCACAATGCGGCGCGAGCCGCATAGCCGTGCAGCCGGCCGAGGCGATGCACAGAATGCGGCCCCCTTGCGGGAATGCGCCGAGTTCGATCGATGCGTCCTCGTACATGCGGCCGAAGAGGATTTTTCCGGGACCCGCAACCGCGTCGAAGCGCCCGCGTTCCCATACATTGACGCTGCCGGCGGCGCTCATGTCCAACCCGGCAAGCTTGCCGACACCCACACGAGCACGAGGAACGCGAAATTCTTGACGACCATGCCGGCCGGATCATGGAGAATGCGGCGCGCCCACAATAGTCCGTTACCGTTGAGCGCGATCAACAGCACCGTCTGCACGATCGCACAATCGACCGGTGCCACCGCGCTCAACGTCCAGGCCGCGATCGCGACTTCGACCGCGCCCAGAATCAGCAACAACGGCGTGCCGATGCGCGGTCCGAAGTAAGGAACGGCCGCCACGACTGCGAATTCATGAGGTTGGCCCCGCAGCAACTTGCACCATAATCCCTCGTAGAGCCATACGGCAGCGACGGCGGTGCGAATCAGCCAAAACGGGGGCAACAAACTAGACGTGACGGGCTCCTAAAACGGCGAGCGTCGCACTGCGTGCGGCCAAAGTATGCGGCATCGCGGCCGGCAAAATCTACTTTATTGCATAGAGCGCATGGGCCCGCGTCTCGAAGGCCGAGAGAATTTCGTCGATCGAAGCGCCCAATGTGGCGTTGACCGCAAGCTGCTGGATCAATGAGCGCAACTCGAGTTCCGCCGTGATGCTGAGGCTGCAGGCGTCCGGCCCTCGAGCCGAAACTAAAAAGCACAGATTGAATTTTCGGAACATCGGATCCGACGAGCTCACGTCGAGGCGCTCCGGGCGCCGCAGCACCGCGGTCGATGCGAATCCGAGCTGTACCGGTCCGACGCCCAATACCTGCTCGATCTGCATCACATGATCTTCACGGCTCACCACGCGCGCCGAGATCCACCAACGCAAAAATTGCGGATAGCGCTCGATGTCGGCGGCAAGATCGAAGATTTGCTCGCGGCTATAGGGCAGCGATCGCCCCGGCCTCTCTATGCGCATGAGCCCCCCTCAAGGCTCAAAACGTATACTGAACCCGCAGCCGGAACAAGTTCACGTCGTAGCGAGGACTCGTGATCCCGAGCGCGAGCACGTTCGAGATGGTACTTGGATCGACGCCGCTCAGCGCCCAATCCATCGTGTCTTCCTTCGCATATTCATAGTCAAAGCGTACCGTGCAGCGCGCATTGAGGTGATAGCGCGACCACAGCTTCGCAGCCAAATCGCGCACCGAATTTTCCGGAAACCCCGCGCCGGGAACGCCGGTGTTCACGCCGATGGCCTCGTTCGAATACGACCAGTTGTAGTTCAGACCGATGTCGAGGCGCGGGAACGCATCGCGCCATTGCAGGCCGGCGCCGACCGTGTCGATCGATACGTGGTCGTTGCCAAACCAGTCGGGAACCGAAAAGCTCTGGCTGCCGGCTTGCGCGGTTTCGATGAGTTCTCGCGTGAAATGCAGGTCCACGCTGATTTTTTCCGTCGGCGTCCAGTTGACGTCGAGCGACCCGCTGTGGTCGTCGTCGTTGGTCAAGCCGATCATCGTATTTTGATAGCTATCGTCGTTTTGTTGCCAAACCAAGTCGATGACGATTTTAGGGGTCGGCGTGTAGGAGAGCGTGCCGAGCCACTGCTGGCGCGTACGATCCGCGGTATTGAACTGTTGCAGCAGGGGATTCTGCGGCGCCGCAAGACCGGCGACGACCATGTAGTCGTCGAGCCAGCGTTGTGAATGCGAATACTTGACCGCGAGCCCGATGCCGTAGGCAAAGTTCGAATTCAACTCGGCCCAAGCCGTCTCGGTATGATTGCGCAGCACGGTCTCGAATGTGCGATCGAAGCGCTCGTAGTCGGCACCGACCTGGAGCTTGACCTGTGAGACCACTGCAAGATTCGGCAGCATGCGGTATGCCGCGTTGAGCTTGGCATGATCGCGGTCGAAGCTATAGGGCAGGTTGGTTTGGCCCGCGCCGACGAAGGTGTCGGTGACCACCTGCTGAAAGCTGTTTTGCGCGGTATCGTTATCGCGGCGGTCGACGAGGTATTCGGCATTGAGCGACAGATGCCGTATCGGCGTTGAGTTCAAACGGACGACATAATTTCCCGTATTGACGCGTCCATCCAGATTGCTGACTGGCAGTGCAGCGGTCGTCAGCGCCGAGTTAATGGTCGCCGGCATGAACGCGGCATCTTGCAGCTCCCGCCCGTAGGCGAGGCTCGTCATCAGTCTCGTGGTCGGCAGGATTTGCCAGCCTCCGACCAAGGCCAACTGGTGGAAAGAATTGCTCGGCGGCAAGCTCATGCGCCCCTCGGTGGCTCCGGGCGCAATCGGCGCAAATGGATTGGCCCACTCGAACGACGCGTTATCTTCGGTGAAAAATGATCCGTAATAGCCGAGCCGCGCCTGCCAACGATCGCGGGAGTAGCCCGCGGACACGTCGATCTGATCGGTGCGATAGTCGATCGGCGACGCGAGCTGCACGGAGTCGGTCAGGAAATTCGCGCCCGTGATGGTGTTACCGGATTGAAGATCGTCGCGAAAATCGAAAGCAATGTCCCAGTTGGACGAGCGTGGCGTGTAATCCGCACCGACGCCGGCGGTGTGGCGCTGATTGCTGATGTTGACGGGCTGCAGAGTGGACCCGAGCGCCGTCATTTGCGCGGTGCCGCCGCCGGCAACCCAGTTCGGCGGCAACGACTGATTCGTGCCGCCGAAGCCGATCAACGGAGATCGGCCGGTATCGTCTAGAAATAGCGGTATTTGGCGGTAAAGCCCGTGCAACTCCACGAGTCCCTGTGTGCCCGCCTCGAGTTCGATCCAGCGCGAGTCCAAACCGAGGTTTCCGGTCGATCCATCGAAATAATCGCCGCGCTGATTGCGATATTGGGCGGCGCCGTCGATGTCGGCGTAAGCGCCGCTGTGGGAATAGCCCGAATATTCGCCGAAGCGGTAATCGCCGCTGGTCAGGCCATCGACCCCAAGACTCGCGAGGCCGGTCCAACCGTAGACGCTCGGGCAGACCGTGCAAAGCCACTTCGATAAATCCGGTGCCGCCGCCGACGTGTCGTCGGCATGCACGACCGCTGACAACGGCAACGCCCCGACGAGTACCAAGGGCCACACAACGCGTGCGCGCGGGCGGGTCTTTGCGCAGTCCCGATCCGAATTCTTGGGGTACATCGCCCGATCTCCTAACGGTTCAAGTCCGCGCCCGAGGGCGCGTTCGATCCGTGCACTTGGGCATGGCAGTTGGTGCAGCTGCCCGCGAGCAGGAAGCTCGATGCTTGACCCCTCGCCAAACCGGCACCGGTGGCCGCCATACTCGGGTGATCCGCTTGCGAGTGACATTGCTGACACAGCAACGGCGGTCTGCTCACGAGCAGAGCCGGATTGACCGAGCCATGCGGTGTATGACAATTGCTGCAATCCTCCGCGACCGGCGCGTGCTCCCACAGGAACGGACCACGCTTCTCCGCATGGCAGCTATAGCAGGTCTGGTTAAGCGTCGGGCGCGTCAGCAGCGCCGGATACAGCGCATCGTGGGGAGCATGGCAGGAGGTGCAGGCCATATCGCCGTCGCGCACCGGATGGGCCGAGAATTTCTCGAAATCGGCGCGCACCTTTTGATGGCACTGGTAGCACACCTCCGGCTGTTCCGCGACCACTTTGACCGGATCGTGCTCGGCATGCAACCGATGACAGCTGACGCAAGCGACATCCTCGCGCTGATGCACGCTGCCCTGCCATCCGATCCGATGACCGCTCTGATGGCAGGCGAGACAGGTGCCGTTTTGCTTTGCGACCGTGGCCTTCGATCCCGCCGCGAACAGCGGTATCGGCGGACGCGGGTCGCCGACATGGAGTTTCTTCGAATGCTCCGCGCCGGGTCCGTGGCAGGACTCGCACTGCTCCTGCGCGAACGGCGTGCGCGCGTCGGCGCCTACCGCGTGCTTGGTCTTGAAGATCCCCGTGACCGCCGGTTCGCTATGACACTTGAGACAAGTATCGGCGCCGGTTTGCGTATACTCCGGGACCACCGCCACCGCCACCGCCACCGGTGCCGCAGCGACCGCGGGCGCATCGGCAGCGCGCGCCGCAAGCGGCAGGGACCCCACCACCACCAGCGCCGCCAACCACAAACTCTTGCGCATGATCAGACCGTTGGCGCCGCCCGCTGTGGCAGGGCGGATCACGGCACCCCGTGCTCGATGGCAACGTCCGCGACCGCTCCCGTCCCATGGCAGACGGCGCAGGTTTCGGTGTTTGCCGGCGTCGTGCCGACCAGCGCTTCGGTAATGTAGAAGGAGCCGCCGTTCTGCTGAATGTGCGCCGAGGTCGTCGGGTCGTTGTGGCATGCAGAACACGCAGATGCCGTCGGGCTGATCCGATCGTAAGCCACCGTGTCCTCGATCGCGCCGGCCGGCGTGAAGTCTGTCGTGCCGAACGCACTGGACATCGCCACCGTCGCATGCGTATCGACGGTCGTACCCAAGACGGTCGCGCCTATGGGCGGCTCGAAGGTCGTGCCCGTGTGGCACTGAGCGCAATCGGCGAGAACTCCGGGATACAGGATCGTTGAGAAATCGTTGACGCTATTTCCATATCCGTAGACGATGAATGGGTCAGTGCGCTTCGCGGCGCCGTGAATCGCGTGGATGAAGTATTTGAAGTCGATCTGACGCTGCTCGAGACCATCGACCGCAGCGGTATTCACGCCGTTGGCAATGCCGTCCGGATCGGTCGGGCGTAGCGCCAAATCGGTCGCATCCGGGTTGTGGCACATCACGCACAGCTGCGTGTTGTCGGTGCGGTTATTGCCGTGCAACGACAAGCCGTCGTTCTCGCCATGGCAGTTCTGGCAATTGGACGTCTCGACGACGACGCGTCGCGGCACCGGCGCGGGGTCCGTGATCGCGTAGTACGAGACCACGCTCGCGACCGGAACCGCCACCGCCGGCGTGACGGCCGTATCAGCCGGGTGTCCTTCGATTGCGGCGACGCCCGATCCGATCGTGCCCGCCGGGATGGCGATCGGCGAGGTCGCCGAATACGTTCCGTCGCCATTGGGCGTCGCGGTCAGTGCGTTGAACGAGACCGGCTGGCCCGGATAGGTGCCGCTGCCGATGTTCTGGTAGTCGGTCGTGCTCCAGGCCAAGTCGATTTCGAGCCTCGAGGTACTGCCCGCGGTGAATGCCGGATCGGTCTGTATGTTGTACGGCGCGTTGTTGTTGGCCGGATTCGTGACCGAGAACTTCACGATGGGCGTCTGTCCTGGCGCCGTATTGGTGACGCTCACGATGTTGAACTGGAAGTTCGCCGCATCGGCCTTCGCGACGATCACGTGCGATGCCTCGACGCTGCCCGCGGCGCCGCCGGCGACATGGCAGACCGCGCATTGGCTGTTATCGGTCTGCACGCCGCCGGGGTGACCACCGGCTACGCCTTCCGCAAAATTGATGTTGTCATGGCAAGATCCGCAGGCCTGCAGCGTCGGCGCCGACGCGTAATTCCCGGCATCCGGCGTATTGACATCGGCCGGATTGTGGCATTTGGTGCAATTCTCGATGTTCTGCGGAAACACCACGCCCGAGAAATTGTTGACCGAGCTGCGGTAGCCGTAAATGATATAGGGCGTGCCGGCAACGACGCTCGGCAGATTCGAGGCGTCATGCAGCTTGTGCAGCATGACCTTGAAGTCGAGACTGTTGGTGCTGTTGGGCTCCGTGCTGCCCGCGTTGTGGCAGGTCACGCAATAGCGCGGATCTTGGCGCGGGCCGCCGTGCTCATTGAGTTGCTCGTGGCAGGAGTTGCAGGACGTCAGGTCGACCATGTCCTGCGTCAGGATTCCGGTCGTCGCGCCGGTCGACGGCTGGAAATCATAGATGCCGTTCGTGACTTGTTGTATGCCGTTCGCGGAAATCGGCAACAGCGGCGCCGTGCTGGTCTCGTCGCGCAGCGCGATCGCAACGCGGTGCGTCAGCGCCGGGGTGTAGGTCACGGGCAGCGGTGCGGTGACCGCGGTGATGTTCGTGCCGAGCGTATACGTATAGGTGCCGTTGTGGTTATCGACCAGCGTACCGCCGGTATCCGTGGTCGCCTCGATCGTCGGCTGTGTGCCGATGCCGAGGCCCGGCGTCGGCGTTGCCGTGACATTGATGTAGCTCTGCCATGCGTTGTCATTGCCGTTCGTACCCGGCACCAACTGCGCGACCGTCAATTCGATGTAACTGACCGGCAGGCCGATGAATCCGTTGCCGTTCTGGTCGAGCACTTTGAAATCGACGGTCGACGTGCCCCCCAAACTCGCGCCGGTGATCGTGACCGTCAGGGATTTGATGGTGCCCGGATTGACCGTAATGGGACCGGTTGACCCGGTGGGACCGGCCGGACCGACTGAGCCTTGAGTACCATTGCCGCAACCGGCAAGCGCAACCGCGGCGCTCAGCAGGACAGCGAACAATCCCCGATTAATGTTTGCTAGTGAAGACATGCTCGCTATCGTCTCCCAATGACCCACTGCAATTTAAATTAGCATGGCGCCGAACGCGCGAACCAGCGCTGAAGCGCGCCGGTCTTGACCACGGTCAAGCTTTACCGCAACGAACAATGCTATTTTGCATCCCAACGAGTCTCATTCAGCGGCGCGGTGGCCGAGTATCGGCGGCGGCGGCCGCCGCATGAGAAACCACTTCGGGAGATGCTTACATCGGGAGATGCTTATGATGCTTACTGGAATGACACTTCGCCCTGCCGCCATGCTTCCCATGCTGTTATTGATCGGCGGCGCTGCGGCGTTCGCGGCGCCGGCTCCCGCATTGTTATCCCAATGCGCGGAATGTCACGGCGACAAAGGCGTGAGTGCGCACAAGGACGTGCCGTCGATCGCCGGCATGTCGTCGTTCTACTTCGAAGGTCAGATCACCGCCTATCAGAAGGCGCAGCGCCCCTGTCCGAACAGCACGGTCGCGAAAACTCCGACCGATATGTGCGCGGTCGCGAAGAAATTGGATGCGGGGCAGATCAAGGATCTCGGCGCTTACTACGCGGCGCAATCATGGGTCGCAGCGTCGCCGCAAACGGTCGATGCCGCCAAGGTGGCCGCGGGTAAAGCGATCCACACCGCGAGCTGCGAGAATTGCCATACGAAGGGCGGAAGCGTCGCCGACGATGATGCCGGTATCGTCGCCGGACAATGGCTGCCGTATCTAGAATTGACGATGCAGGATTATAAATCGGGCAAGCGCGCGATGTCGGATAAGATGAAGCCGAAGCTCGACAAGCTCTCACCAGCCGATGTCGAGGCCGTGGCGCAATACTACGCCAGCGAAAAGTGAAATTGCTTAGGACCGGGTGAAGCCGCATGAATGATCCGACCCCCGCAGGGACTCAGCCGAAGCAGAGCCGCGCCGACAGCTGGATTTGGCGGCGCCCACGGACCTGGCTGCTGCTCGGCATTCCGCTCGGTGGGTTTCTGGCGTTCGCGATCGGTATCGCATTCAGCGGTGGATTCGAAGCATCTCTTCAGTACGCGAGCTCGCTGAAGTTCTGCTCGAGCGCTTGTCATGAAATGGAAACTGCGTATCAGGAATACACCACCAGCACTCACTTCAAGAACGAATTCGGCGTCGCCGCGACTTGCGCCGACTGCCACGTCCCGCCGGGATTCATCCCCAGCCTGATTCGGCACATGAAGGCGAGCATCGAAGTCTACCAGCACCTGCGCGGCAAGCTCGCGACGCCGGCCAAATACGAGGCGCATCGCGCCGAGCTCGCACAGAACGTCTGGAATGAGCTCAAGGCCAACGATTCGGCCGAATGCCGCAGCTGTCATGGTTATACCGCGATGGATTTCGACAAGCAGGGGCACTCCGCGGCGAAAAAACATGATGCCGCCTATCTTGCAAAGAGCGGCGAGACCTGCATCGATTGCCACAAGGGCATCGTACACAAGCTACCCCCCGACGCGAGTTGACGAATGTCCGCGTCGGCGGCGGTTCGCGCGGCGTAGATGTCCGCAATGCGGTCAACAGCGGCCGCGCATCAGGCGCCGGGCGGCGCTCGTCGCCGAATCGGCTCTTGGTGCGCGACCGTACAGATGCCGGGACCCGCGTCAGCTAGGCTATAGCGTCAACAATGTCGTAACAATTCAATACGCTAAGTAATCATTGCGGTAGTCACTGCGGCAAGTACGAATAGCCTGTGGCAGCGCGGCTGATATCGTGGCAGCCAGAAAATCCACCGCATGCCGCTTAAGCATCGCAGGGGGGTGATTCGGGGTAGCGGCGTTCTCTGGGGACGAATGCATCATGAACGGAACCACGTCGACTTCACAGATTAGGCCGATCTCTAGCTGCCGCTGCGGCGCCTACGAACCCAATCCCATCGAAGTGTTGATGCACCAGATGCTGCACAACGGCTCGGAATATTCCATTTTGATGGCAAAGCGAACGTTCCGCCGCGGGCAGCATCTATATCGGCCCGGGGCCAACGGCAAGCATGTTTACTCGATCAATCGCGGCACCTTCAAGACTTACCGCATCGGCGATGATGGCCGCGAGCGCATTCTTGGGTTTCATTCGGAGGGCATGCTGCTGGGTCTCGACTCGCTGGCGGGTCGCCAAACTCATTGCGGCGCTATCGCGCTCGACACGACCGTGATTTGCCAAATTCCGATCACGGCGATCATGGCCGCAGCGGATAAGTCAAAACAGCTCAGACAACGACTATTCGAACAGTTCGACGACGAAATCGACCGGCTCGGAACCCGGCTGAGCTTGCGGACCTTGCCGGCACCGCAACGCTTCGCGCATTTCATACTGAGCATCGCCGGAAATTCGGCGAGCGTGACCATGCCGATGACGAACAAGGAAATCAGCAACTATCTGAACCTGGTTCCGGAGACGGTATCGCGTTTGCTCGCGAAGTTTCAGCAGCGCGATTGGCTCACGATCGAGGGGCGCGAGATCCAGATATTGGATCGCGCGGCGCTGCTGACTCAAAGCGCCGTTGCCGATGCGCCCAGTGAGCATCCGAAATTCGTCGGATCAGTCGTCTGCGAGTGTTCGCCCGGTCCTTGAATGTCGCAGCACCGCTAGCCGCCGCGCGACCGAGCGCCGCCGTGCTACCGCGCTGATCGAAGTTCCGCAGCCGATTTCAAGGGCCAGGTCTCGTTGGCATGGCGCAGCAGCTTCGGATCGGACCGGCACGCGAGCACGAATTCGGCAACCTCCAGGGATCGCCAGGCGCGCCGGTAGGCGTCCCATGCCTCGGTGATTGCATCGCGCTGCAGATTCGCGGCGACGAACGGCAGCGCATTCATGAGCTTGACCATGCCGTTCGGCACGACCAACAGCATGGCTTGCGGGCTCTCGAGCCGCCGCTGCACTTCCCCGAGTATGTCCCAGGGATAGATCGCCAATTTCATCGTGGAGCCGCGCGACTGCGCGCGTTCTCGCAATGCGTAGACCGTGTGCTGCCATTCTTCGGCACTGCAGGCAAGGCTCTGCCAGTTGGCCGCGGCGCGGCCGAGGCGCATCAGCGGGCCCGTCACGAAGGCCTCGCAGCCGAGATTCTCGGCCAGGTCGTAAGCGGCCGGCGCCTCATGCAGGTTCAGTCGCGTCGGAACGAAGACGAGCTGCGGGGTGCTGCCCCGTGCAACGAGCCGCTCGATCGCGCCAATCGCGGCCGAAAAGCTCGATCCCGGGCGCACTCTTTGATGCGTCGTTGCGCTGGCGCCATCGACCGAAATCTGGATGCATTGCACCGGCAGCGCCGCCAAACGGTCCGCGGCACCGGCATCGATGTGGCGGCCGTCCGTCTCGAGCTTGATACCGATTCCGGCCGCCGCAAAACGCTCGAAGATCTCCCAGCAATGCGGCACACCGAGCGGCTCGCCGCCGCCGAATGCGACATAGGGAATCTGCGCCTCGATGACTTGCTGCGCGAGATTCAAGGCTTGATCCCGCGTCAACTCATCGGGCCAGCCTCGATCGGGTCCCGACTCCTCGCAACACGCGAGGCACGCCGCCGTACAGCGGTTGGTCAGCTGCCACGCGACTACGAGTGGCGCGCGGTATTCGTCGATTTGCGCGCCCGTCACCCGGGAGCGCTCTCTACACTTCTATTGAAAACAGCGTCAAGTGAACCGGATATAGGGTTGCGCCGTGACCTGCTCCGAGACGTCTTCCATGCACGGCGTTTCCCAGTTGATCTTGCGATCCGCTTCTTGCGACGCGGTCCGCTCCTGCTTCTGAGTGCCGTCTTCCTGTAATTTCACGCTCGTCTCATTCATCGCTTTCTCCATCCGGTACGGATCGGTAGGTTTTATCGGGCAACCAAGACTTTCCATTCGTTCGCTTGCGGGTGTCGCGACCCAGTCGCGATCGCCATTGACGCCTCGTCGAGGATCACAGCATCCCGCCACGACCGACGATAGGCGCTCCACGCATCCTCGAGTGTATCGCGCCGCAGATCGCCGCAAATGTACGGCAATACCGCCGCGACCTTCACCCACGCGTTCGGCAGAACCTGCAGCGTTGCAGGCGGATCCGCGAGGCTGCGCTTCAAGCCCTCCTCGATCGTGAAAGGACTGTAGCAAAGTTCCATGTCACCGTCACCAGTGCATGCGGCGCGCCGATCGAGTAATTGACGAAATTCGCGGTACTGCTCCGCAGTCGGCTCCAATCGGCCCCACAACCGAGCTGCGGTGCCGATCCGCATGAGTTGCCCGGTGTTGAATCGAAATGCCCCAAGCGCGCGTGCCTGGTCGATGACCGCTTCGGCTTCGTGGATATTGACCCGAGTGGGCGCGAAAGTGACCTCGAGCGGCAGCCCGGCGTCGCGCGCGGCGCGGCAAGCCGCGTGCGCCTTGGCGAGGGAGCCGCCCGGTCGCTGGCGCGCGTAGACCGCCTCGGTCGCACCGTCGAGACTGATTTGGATCGAGCGCACCGGCAATCGTGCCAAACGCTCGGCGGCAATCGCATCGAATCGCTGACCATTGGTTTCGATCTTGAGCTGGACGCCCGCGTTGCCGAGCAATTCGGCGATGGCGAAGAAATGCGGCACGATCATCGGTTCGCCGCCGCAAAGCATTACATACGGCACTTCGCTGCGGACCAGCTCGCGAGCGAGGTTGAGCGCTTCGCCGGCGTCGAGTTCGCCGGTCATTCGTTTACCCGGCGCCGATTCCGTACAGCAATGCAGGCAGGCCAAGTCGCAGTCTCGCGTCAGCTGCCAGGACACGAACAGCGGCGCCTTGAGGCTATCGATGCGGTGCATCGTCAACCTCGGCGCCATGCCTGCAGCAGAATGCCCGCGGCAAACAGCGACACGCCGACGACATAGCAGGCGAGAATGCTGCCGATCGCCGGCCGGAAACGCAGCGCCGATTCATAGCTCGCGAACGCACGTCGTGCGCTCAGCAGTAGCAGCGGCAGCGCCAGCAATGCGGCCAGACAGGGCAGCGGGAACTCGCCCACCGCCGCGCCGATGGAGGCCACCGACAATCCAGCGCCGGCGAGCGCGAGATAGAGCCAAACGCCGCGGCGCCGACCGATGCGCACGACGAGATTGCGCTTGCCGACCAGGCGGTCTTGATGAAAATCCGGTATGGCATTGACGACCGCGAGCGCCATGATCAGAAAGCCGGGGATCAGCGACGCCCAAAATGCGCCGACCGGCACTTGTTGAGTTTGCAGGTAGAGGCTGCCAAGCACCATCGCGGGTCCGTAGGAGACGGCAATGACCGTCTCACCGAGGCCGCGGTAAACCCAGCGAATCGGCGGCGCCTCGTAAAAAATCGCTGCGGCACCGCCGAGTACCGCGAACGCCAGAATGGGCCAGCCCGCCCGCATCGTCAAATAAACGCCGACAGCCAAGGCGCACGCGAAAGCGACAATCCCGAGCCACAGCACGGCCGCTGAAACCGGCGCAAGTTCGTCGGGGTTAAAGACGCGATCCGTGCCCATCTTCGCATCAAAATACTCGTTGAACGCCTCGACGCCGACGACCGACAGCGCCACACCGCCGAGACCGCTCCAGAACATCCACGCATCGAATCGGCCCAGCATGCCGAACGCCCAGGCGGCGCCCAACAAATACGGCAGCAATCCCGCGAACAGAAAGAACCGGTAGCGCACGAGCCGCAATATCTGCAGCACCTGCCGGGACGCAACGCTCAGAGCGTCACCCACTTGTGCAATTCCGATGTCCTGTTCGGATTGGACGCGAGGTCCTCGATGAAGTGTTTGACCCGTTCGTCCTGCCACCCGCGCTGAAACCGCGCCCAGATTTCTCCCAAGGATTCGCGCCGAAAATCTCCGCAGACGAACGGCAGCGCATTGAGCAGCTTGACGAGTCCGTTCGGCAATACGATCAGCAGAGCCGCCGGATTGAGCAGGCGATAGCGCAATTCCTCGAGCAGGCCCATTTCATGGAAGTAGACTCGCATGCGGCCCCTGTACTCGTCGGTCTTCGCATGCAAGGTCGCGAAATACGCAGTGTATTGCGCCTCCGTCGGGACCAGCAGCCGCCACGTCTTCACGGCATTGCCGGTATACATCGTGCGCCCGGTATAAAAGCTGTACGCACCGAGTTCATAAGCGAGATCGACGGCGGCACCAATCTCATGCATGTTGAAGCGCGTCGGCGAATAATTGATCTCGACCGGCACACCGGCCTCTTGAAGACTGCGGATTCCGGCGACCGTACAATCAAAATCGCCGCGCACGCGCATCCGGTTGAATGTCTCGCGCGACGCGCCGTCGAGGCTCACTTGGACCGCCTTGACGCCGAGTTGCGCGAGACGCCGACAATTCTCGGGATTCAAATAGTGTCCGTTGGTTTCGATCTTGAGCTGGCCCCCGCGCCCGCAGACATACTCCACCATCTCGAAAAAACGCGTGTGCAACATCGGTTCACCGCCCGAAAACGAGAGGTACGGGACCTCCCCGTCCATGAGCTGCGCGAGCACGGCAAAGACTTCGGCCTCGCTCAATTCATCGCGGAACGCCTTGCCCGGTCCGCTCTCCTCGATGCAATGCAGACAGGCGAGATTGCACTCGTTGGTAATCTGCCAGGCCACGTATAGTGGAGCGCGCAGGTCACTGGAAGCGGTCGTAGCGCCCGGGGCCACCGGCTGCCCGGCGGAATCGGTGGCGGCTTGCGCAGTCAAGATTTCAGTCCTCTAGCAAGCCCTTCTGCCGCAAATCCGCGAGGTAAGCCAGCACCTCGGCTTCAATCGCATCGCTGTCATCGATGAATCGGGCTTTGACCCGCTCGACGATTTCGCGCTCATTGACGCCGGGGACGATCTCGCGCACCACCGCCGCCGCTGTCGGATTCAGTGAGTACACTTTCTCCGATCGCGTTTCGAACAGGACGCCGCCGAATTTTTCCTCACGGAACTTCGTGTACTTTGCGAGCTTCATGGCGTTTATTTATTCAGCGATCGGGTGGAATTTGGACGCGGCGGGGCACCGCCCGGCTGAATTCAGTCTACGTATTTCGAAACCGTCTGTAAATCGGCGCGCAGGCGCTCTGCGCCACGGCGCAATTGCTCGGAATCGACCGGCAGAATCGCCGGCACGCGCGCCACTTCGAGGAAGGCGGCGAGCAAATTGCCATACCGATCAGTGTGTTCGTTCCACCAGACACCTTGAACACTGGTTTCGCGGATCGTCGACTCGCCGTCGGCGTTCAGCCGAATGAGGACTTCGCCCGGACCCAGCGCCTGCAGCAACTGCGCGCGCGTTTGTTTGCTGCACGCCGGACCGCACAACTCAATTTGGCCCGCCTCGCCGCCCGCCGCCACCTGCTCCAGCAATGCCGCAATCTCGGCCAACATCGCGGTCACGCGGGCACCGAGCGCGCCGCCGGTTCTCATCGAATCCAACACCGGATGCTCAAGAGCACTGATTGCCACGTACGCCTCCCGCAGCGCTTTTTTGCAGCTTACTGGAATCGAGACCCAACGGTCTTGATCTAGATCAACGCCTTAGGGCCGCTGCTCGAGCAGCGAGGCGCCGATCCTCCTCCAAATTCGCCGCGAATATCTCGGCCTCCGGGGCATCGGCCGGTGTCAATGCCAGCAGCCGCGTCCAGGTGGAGATCGCCTGCGTGTAATGCTCTTCGGCGTGCTCTGCGCTCGCGCTGAGCCATAGCGCCTTTTCATTGGTCGGGTCGAGCGTTAACGCCGCCGCTAGGTAGCGCTGTGCCGCAGCGTCCCAATGCCCCCCGTCGAGCGATGCGGCGACGTCCGCGTAATCTGCCCAACTCTGCGCACTCATCCGGCCTAGGGCCACGACTTGATCGTAGTCGGATTTGGCGGCGCTGTAATCGTGCGCAGCCCTCGCGTGGTCGGCGGCGCTGAGCAACGCCGCGACTCGCCGTTGCAGTTTCGTATCCGCGGGTGTTGCGGTCGTTGCCGCGCCAGTTGCGGTCGTTGCCGCGCCAGTTGCGGTCGCCGCTTCGGTTGCTGCGGTCGCTACCGCAGTTGCCGGGGTCGGTGCGGCGGTTGTGGGGGTCGCTGCGGCGGTCGTGGGGGTCGCTGCGGTGGCACCGGCCACCCGGTGTTTGTGGCGCGCATTGGCGGCATCGGACTTGCGACCGAGATAATCATAGGTCTTCGCGAGCAGTTCCCAGTCCGCGTCACTGCCGCCGCCGCCGCGCAGCCGGTTCTCGAGCCGCTC